>Ga0187884_10000165_pt1 | contig 67362 bp, 60 predicted proteins | sample June2016WEW_20_4_FD_132983 | JGI IMG/M metagenome (GOLD analysis project Ga0187884, IMG submission 132983) | Peatland microbial communities from SPRUCE experiment site at the Marcell Experimental Forest, Minnesota, USA - June2016WEW_20_40 | ecosystem: Environmental > Terrestrial > Soil >...
CTTTCCCTACGAGGCGGCGTACTGCTCGACCAAAGCGGCTCTCGCCACGTTCGTCGAGGGCCTGCGCGCGGAGCTGACGCCGCGCGGCGTGAGCTTCACCACGATCTTCCCGGGGTTCATCGACACACCGATCCTGCTCGGCAACGCGTTCAAACTGAGCGGTGTGATGCCGGTCGACTACGCGGCGGTAAGAATCCATCGCGCCATCCTGCGGCGGCAGCCGACCTTGCACTTCCCGCTCTGGCCTTACCTACAGCTTTGCATAGCGAAGCTGATTCCGGCGAAACTGCGGGACGCCATTGCCCGCAGCGTCGTGAAGAAGGACTTCGGGCGTTCAGTGTCCTGATCCCATGGGAGCACCGATTGCGTGTGCTCCTTCAACAGACCCCGGACTTGTGGATGTGATGTAACTTAGCCGCGCTGGGCCTACTCGCTATCGCCCATACTGCTTTCAAGGCCTGATCCCAGCCTCTCCCTCCTTAGACATCACTTATAGTTTACGGGGGTCAGATATTTCGGATCGTCATGCGCCTTCCAGAAGGCGTCGCGCAGCTTAGTTGTGATCGGGCCGGGCTTGCCGCCGCTGATAGGAACGCCGTCGAGCGATCTCACGGGCATGATCCCGCCTGCCGTGGTGCACATGAATATTTCATCGGCCGCGCGCAATGTCTTTAGCGGAACCTTACACGCTTTGGCCTCGATCTTCATTTCGTTGGCGAGGTCGAACACTGTGAGGCGAGTGATACCCAAGAGAACATTGGAGTCCGGTGTGAGAAGCTTACCGTCTTTGATCACAAAGATGTTGAACCCCACACTTTCGGAGAGATTTCCTTCGATGTCAAGAAGAAATGCCGTTCGGGCGCCCTTCTTGTGCGCTTCCAGGTCAGCCCGGGTCAAGTCGCCCCAATGGTGGTTCTTTATGGTCGGGTCCTGGGCATTTTATTCTTGTAATGGTCTATGAATCAGACCTACGAAGGAGATGGATCGAACTGGGAAAAACGAATCTGCTCTTCATCTTACTTGTCTTGGACGTGGTTTTTGCTACACGAACGCCTCAACCCAGGACGCGGGAGGTACAAATTTGAATCGTCGCACTTTGCTGAAATTGGGGATTGCTGCCGCTACCGCAGCCGCCACCGCCCCCATGGTGGCTAGATCCTCAACGAATCCGGAGGAAAACGATCCGCCTTCGCCGAGCAATGTAGGCGTGCTGGTGGATACGACTCTGTGCATCGGGTGCCGTAAGTGCGAGGAGGCCTGCAACCGCAGGAACCACCTCCCGCGCACGGCTCAATCTTTTTCAGATCGGGACGTGCTCCGATCGTTCCGCAGGCCTACGGAAAATGCATTCACCGTGGTGAACCAGTTCCCCGGGAGCCCATCTCCCGACCAGGCCGGCCTGCCCCAGACTTTTGTCAAGGCCCAGTGCATGCACTGTCTCTATCCCTCCTGTGTATCGGCCTGCATCGTCGGCGCACTGACCAAGTGGCCGGACGGAGCCGTGGTTTACGACCCCGCGATTTGCATCGGCTGCAGGTATTGCCAGGTCGCCTGTCCCTTCCAGATCCCAGCCTACGAGTTCAACGAGCCGCTCAAACCGCGCGTACGCAAGTGCGAGTTTTGCACTGATAGAACCAAGAAGACCGGAGCAAATCCGGCATGTGCCGCATCGTGCCCCACCGAGGCACTTGTTTTCGGCCACCGGGCGGAACTGGTTGCGATGGCAAAAGACCGCCTGAAGCGCCGCCCCGACCGCTATATCAACCACGTCTACGGAGAAACGGAAGTGGGCGGGACTTCCTGGTTGTACCTGACTGGCCGGCCTGTGGAGGAGATCGGTATGCTGAAACTGCCCGATGCGCCTCCCCCACGCAGGACCGAGGCCATCCAACATGGGATTTTCGAGTACTGGGCCATCCCGATTGCATTCTACGGCCTTCTTTCCGCCCTGATGTGGTTCAACCACCGCAGGTATCCGGACGAAGATCCGGCTGCGGGGACGTCCGATAGCATGCGTCCCTCCCCTCGACCTGATGGGAGGTGCAAACGACCCCAGTGATGCATAACGACCGCCCTCACCGAGTCACGAAACCGCTCTTCACATTCGGGACGCTGACCCTTCTGATCATCATGGGAATCGGCTTTTCCTTCGGCATCACACGCCTGCTCCTGGGATTGGGAACGGTGACCAATCTGGACAATTACAGCCCCTGGGGGATCTGGATCTCCTTCGACGTAGCTTGCGGTGTTGCGCTGGCTGCCGGCGGATTCACCACGGCAGCCCTGGTAGATATTTTCGGCCGTCGAAAATACCGGCCTCTCCTCCGTCCTGCCATCCTCACCGCGTTTCTAGGCTACCTCTGGGTCGCCATCGCGTTGAGCTTCGACCTGGGGCGCTACTGGAACATCTGGCGTCCGATCTTCAACTGGCAGGGCAACTCGGTGCTCTTCGAAGTCGGCATGTGCGTTACCTTCTACCTGATTGTCCTGGGTGTCGAGATGAGTCCTTCTGTATTGGAAGGGCTTAAAGCCAGGTTGGATCATGGCGAGTGGGGAGCGAAGGTTCTTCTCAAGGTCGAGAAGCCTCTCCTCGGACTTTATGCCGTGGTTAGCATCATCCTGCCGTTGTTCATCGTGATGGGCGTGGTCCTCTCTTTCATGCATCAGTCCTCACTGGGAACGCTGATGCTGATTGCGCCCACGAAGCTGAGTACGCTGTGGAACACCCCCATTCTTCCGGTGCTCTTTCTCCTATCGGCGATCATGGTGGGATTTCCTATGGTGATCCTGGAATCCATCTACGCCAACATCAGCTTTGGCCGCAACCCGGAGATGGACCTGCTCACTCCCTTGGCCAAAATCATCCCCTGGTTTCTCGCCGCCTACGGCACCGTGAAGATCGGCGACCTGATTGTCCGGCATAGTCAGCTGGATTTCTTGTCGCACCCTGCAGCCACAATTTCACTGGTCATTGAGATTCTTCTGGGTGTGGTTGCCCCGTTCCTCCTTTTCCTCAACCCCGCAGTGCGGCGTTCCATGGGATGGCTGTTCTTCACCGTCTCGCTGATTATTTGCGGCGTCATCATGAACCGCATCAACGTTTTTCTTGTAGGTTACAATCCGCCGTACGCCACCAAGGCCTACTTCCCGTCGGTCGGGGAGATCGCCATGACCATGGCGATCGTCTCGAGCATCCTGTTCTGTTATCGTTTTTTCGTCACTTTTTTCCCCATCCTTCCAGGTTACCTACCTGCCACCGAGGTTGAGCTCGCCCGCATCCGCGAAGAGCGCGAAAAGACCGTCAATCCATTCTGGACGTGGGTAATTCGGGGCGCTGCCGTCGCCTGTCTTTTGAGCTTTGTCGTCTTGTACAGCCTCGTACACATCCAAGCCATGCAGGCATCTCTAACCACAGTGCAGGGCATCGAGCGCGTGAAGGTCGCACTACCGGTCGCGGCTGATGCTGTCGAAGCACCTTCTTATCCCCAGCGTCCGGCGGCCTATAAGAACTTTTATCTGCTCGACAGCCCGTTGCTCAACTCCAAGTCGGACGACTATGAGCCGGTCGGCTTTTCCCACCGCATCCACGATGAACTGGTCGGAGGCGACTGCGGGGTTTGCCACCACCGCTATGCTACATCCGAGAATGACCGCGTGGGGGAAGACATCAAGGAGTTCCACGCGTCGAACGATGTCAAATTGGGTGGGCCCTGTTCCTCATGCCATGACAACATGGAGCAGAACGCCCCGCAAAGCTGCAGCCGGTGCCACGGCTTGCCTGACGAGCCGGACGATCCGGCCCGCATCGGTCTCAAGGGGGCCTATCACCGCCAGTGCATCGGTTGCCATGAGCGCCAGCTCAAGCCGGCTTCCGCCCCAACGGCGTGTGCCGCCTGCCATCATCCGTGGACGCCGGACCACTCCACCCTGGTGACCTTGAGAGACAAGCCCAGTCCGAAGGAAGTCACCCGGTCCTGCCTAAGTTGCCACCCGAAAGTGGGACAGGACCTGCTGAACACCGCCCATTGGAATTGGAAGGGGTATTCGCCAACGCTCAAGGGTTATGAGCACCGGATTGATATCAGCTTGACCTTGATGGTCAACAACGCCTGCATCGCCATCGGACCCAACCTCCAGGAGTGCGCATCCTGCCACATCGGGTACGGGTGGGTGGATTCAAGCTATAACTTCTCTGATCCAGGCAACATTGATTGCCTCGTCTGCCACGACACCACCGGCTTGTACCGGAAAGACATAGGCAAGGGCGGCCTGCCGGATCCCGCGCTGAACCTTGCCGAAATCGCTCGGCGGGTTGGACGGCCCTCGCGCCGCGCCTGCGGGTCCTGCCATTTTGTCAGCGGCGGGACTCCGTACACCAAGCATGGGGATTTGGAAGCTGCCCTGGCAGACCCATCCCCTGGCCTCGACCAGCACATGGGCACGCTGGAGATGCGCTGCCAGGACTGCCACACGACCACCGCGCACCGGATCGCGGGAATGTCCATGAGCGCGCCCGCGGTCGAAGGTCGCGTCAGCTGTGAAAAGTGCCACGGCCCTACGCCCCATGGGGTCGCAGGCATGTTGAGCCGCCATCTGGATGATCACATCCGGTCCGTAGCTTGCGAGACCTGCCACATTCCTTCGATTGCCCGTGCGGCACCGACCCTCTTGCGCCGCGATTATTCCCAAGCGGGGCAGGACCGGGCCGTTACCCTGGATAAGTATGGCATGCCCCAGTACGATAAAAAGTTCGGCACGCTAACCTGGGGCAAGGATCTGGTGCCCGCGTACCTGTGGTACGATGGGACCCGCAATGCTTCCCTCGTGGGGGATAAAATCGATGCCTCCGATATCGTGATTCTGAATGCTCCCGTGGGAGAGAAGCGGAACCCGGCAGCGCGTATCTTCCCCTTCCAGACGCACGCGGCGGTACAGCCCTATGACATGGGGAACAGCATTCTGGCAGTACCCAAACTCCTCGACGATTTCTGGAAGAATTTCAACTGGTCCACAGCCATCGACGAGGGGATGAAGCGGGCTGGAGTTCCCTATTCAGGCCAGTACGATTTCGTGGAGACCAGGATGTACTCCTCCATCCATCACGAGGTAGTGCCGGCCAAGCAGGCGCTGGGTTGTTCCGATTGCCACAGCTCCGAGGCCATCACCTGCACGCGCTGTCACAAGAATGCAGCGGGCATGGACCTTCCCGAGCACCGGCGGGCCGTGTATCCGGACGTGAAGAACCGGATCGATTTCAAGGCCCTAGGCTATCCCGACGATCCGGCCCTTGTGGGGGGCAGGTTCTACATTGCCTTCGGCCGCGGCACGCCGCCCCAATAGGACCATGATATGCGGGCTCATGACCAGACCTCTGCGGTGGAGCGGTGTGCCACTGAAGTCGGCGGGCGACTGCGGTCGGAGCCGAATCTCTCGTTGGCCTACGGATCTCAGGATGCTACAAGCGCTCTTCGAAAGGAGCCAGCATGCCAGTCGACATCCGCGACATCGAGGAGCTCGTCCGCAAACAGGAACAGTGGCGCGGGCGCGAGACCATCAACCTGATCGCCAGCGAGAACGCTCAGAGCCGCGCCGTCCGCGACATCCAGAACTCCGACTTCATGGCGCGCTACGCCGAGGGCCACCCCAACGAGGATGGGCAGATCAATCGCTACTACCAGGGAACCCGCTACATCGACGAGGTAGAGCGCGCGGCCCGACGCGAGGTCCTCGAGCTTTTCGGCGCGAAGCAGGCGGACGTCCGGCCGATCAGCGGCAACGCCGCCAACGCCGCCCTCGCGCTGGCGTGGCTGCGCGGCGGCGACACCGTGCTGGTGAACTCAACCGACGCCGGAGGTCACATCAGCCACAACCTGGTCGGTGTCTTCGGCCGCCGCATCCAGGTGCGCGGCCAGACGCTCATCGCCGGGCGCGACAACACGGTGGGCCTCCACTTCCTGCCGCTCGCGCCTGACCGTTACAGGATGGATGCCGCCGCGGCGATCAAGATGATCGAGCGGCTGCGCCCGCAGATGATCGTCCTCGGGAAAAGTCTCTTCCTCTTCCCCGAGCCGCTCGCCGAGATCGCTCTCATCTGCCGGGAGCTGAAGATCCCCATCCTCTATGACGGCGCGCATGTCCTAGGGCTCATCGCCGCCGGCGAGTTCCAGGACCCGCTGCGCGAGGGCGCCACCTATCTGACCGGGAGCACGCACAAGACGTTCCCCGGCCCGCAGCGGGGCCTGATCCTCGCCAGCCTCGAAGGAGAGGATGTCGAAAAGTACTGGCCCGCCGCCGACCGCGGCGTGTTCCCGGGCTCGTCGAGCAACCACCACCTGCATTCACTCGCGGCGCTGGTCGTTGCGACTCGCGAGATGAAGATGCACGGCCGCGCCTACGCACGGCAGATTGTCCGCAACGCCCAGGCGCTTGGACGCGCGCTCTCGGACGCCGGGATCCCGGTGGCGGCCAAGGAGCTCGGCTTCACTCGCAGCCACCAGATCGCCGTCGATGTGTCGGGCTTCGGTGGCGGCGTCACCGCCGCGCGCCGGCTCGAGGAGCAGGACATCATCGTAAATTACAACATGCTGCCTGGCGACCAGGATCCGCGCAGCCCCTCGGGCCTTAGGGTCGGCGTTCAGGAGATGACCCGCTTCAGCATGAAGGAAGCGGAGATGGGCGAGCTGGCCGTGCTCATGGGCGACGCGATCCGCGATAAGAAAGTCAAGGACGCGGTAAACCGGCTGCGCGGCCGGTTCGTCGAGATGCAGTACGTCTGACCCTGGACAACAGGTTCAGCAGCGCACGATGTTGCGCGCCTCCAGTTCTCCCAGTACTGTTTTATGACACGGGAGGTGCCGCAATGATCGACTACGAGCGATACGAACGGGCGCAAGGCCTGAACTGGTACGCCGTGGATCCAGACCTGCGGTTCCTCACGGACTATCACCTCGATGCTGCCGATCGTGACTGGGCGGAGACTCACCTGCAGAGGATGGGCGCGCTGTGCGGGGGCCCCATCGCGGAGCGGTCCGAGACCGTCGACAAGAATCCGCCTCGGGTCGAGCGTTACGACCGCTGGGGAGAAGAGATTAACGAGGTCGTACATCATCCGGCTTCGCTGGCGACGAAGCGCGACCTATGGGAGCATGGCTTCCTCGGTCTGCCGTGCAGCCGCGAAGTGAAGGAGCGCGGTCGTCCGGTGCCACCGGTCTTGCTCCAGGCATTTCAGTACCTCCTCTGCCAGGCGGACACGGGCATGCTCTGCTCGGTCGGGATGACCGTCGCGGCTGCCGAGCTGATCGAGCGCTACGCGGCGCCCGATGTGCGTGAGCGCTTTCTCTCGCGCATGACCACGATGAACTACGACGAAGCCATGGACGGCTCCATGTTCATGACCGAGAAGCTGGGTGGATCGGACCTCGGCACCGCTACCATGACCACGGCGCACCGGACCGCCGACGGCTGGCGAGTGGATGGGGAAAAATGGTTCTGCTCGAACGTTGACGGTGAGGTGATCATGCTGCTGGCGCGTCCCGAAGGCGCACCGGCGGGCGTGTGTGGCCTGGCGCTGTTCCTGCTGCCGAAACGGCGTCGTGACGGCAGCCGCAACGGCATCCACATCCGGCGCCTCAAGGACAAGCTCGGTACGCGCTCGGTGCCAACGGGAGAAGTGGAACTGCGCGATGCCGAGGCGTACTTGCTGGCGGGCAGCTCTAATGTGCCGGACGGCCGTGGCCTCAACCGCATGATGGAGATGGTGAACACGTCGCGTATAGGCGTGGCTATCATGGGGCTCGGCATCCTGCGGCGCAGCTTCCTCGAGTCCGCCATCTATACCGCCCGTCGCCAGGCCTTCGGCAAGCGGCTGCGCGACCAACCCATGGTGCGCGAGCAGCTGGTTCACATGCTCGTCGACCTCGAGGCCGCGGCCGCGATGGTCTTCGCGGCCGGGGCCGGTGCGCGCAGCCAGAGCGCACGGCGCTTTACGCGCATCCTGGTCCCGCTGGCCAAGTTTCGGGTCACGCGCCGGGGCCTCGAAGCGGCATCACTGGCAGTGGAGCTGCACGGCGGCAACGGCTACATCGAGAACTGGCCGGTAGCGCGGCAGCTGCGTGACGCGCAGTGCCACACGATTTGGGAGGGTGCGGAGAACGTCATCTGCCTCGACGTCCTGCGCGCTATGATGAAGGAGCAGGCGCACGAAGCGCTGTTCGACCGGGTCGAAGCTGCGCTGCGGCAGAGCCGTGATGAAGGGCTCGCCGCCCCGAGCACCGCGGTGCGTTCCGCGCTGGCCGAGGTACGTGAGGTGATCGCCGCGCTGGCCGGCATGGAGCCCGATCGCGTCCAGCTCAACGCCCGTGCGGTGACCGGCTATTTGGCCGATGTGACCCAGGGCGCGTTGTTGTTGGAGCAGGCCGCGTGGGAATTGGCCCAACGCGGCTCGGCGCGCAAGGCGGTGATCGCGGAGATCTTCGCCGATCGTTATCTGACGGTGCATCCGCTGCGTGGTATACTTTCCGGCAACCGGGCGGCCTTGGACCTTTTTGATGAGCTTGTATGCTACGGGGACATTGCGCCCGAGCGTGCAGCGCGCTACCTGTGCGCACCCGCTGCGCGCGCGGTGGCGTAGTGCGGACAATGCCCTGAACGGTCAACTCTTGACTATCGACTATAGACGGACATGAGCGAGTTTTTCATCGAAGCCAGCGATCAGGATTTCGAGACCGTGGTGATCGAGCGGTCGAAGCAGACACCGGTGGTGGTGGATTTCTGGGCGCCGTGGTGCGCCCCGTGCCGCACGCTTGGCCCGGTGCTGGAGCGGCTGGCGCAGGAGTACGACGGCGAATTCATTCTCGCCAAGGTCAACGTCGATCAAAATCCGCAACTCTCGGCAGCGCTGAATGTCAGCAGCATTCCGACGGTGCTCGGGTTTCGCGACGGGCAAGCGGTAGCGGAGTTCGTTGGCGCGGTGCCCGAGGCTGCTGTCCGCAAGTTCCTCGCCCAGGTACTACCGAGCGAGGCCGACGCTCTGGCCACCGAAGGTGATGCGTTGCGCGGCGCCGGTAAGATCGGCGAGGCCGAAGCCAAATTCAAGCGCGCACTCGAGCTGGATGCGCGCTGCGAAAAGGCGCTTGTCGGTCTAGCGGGCATCCTGGCCAATCGCGACCTACACGCTGAAGCCTTGGCGCTACTCAAGCGTGTCGGGCCGGGGCCGCTCAGCCAGGATGCCGCCAAGCTGGCAGCAGAGATTCGCGTCCGCCAGGGCGGCGGTGGTGATGAGCCATCGTTGCGCGCCCGAGTGACCGCGGACCCGGCCGATCTCGAAAGCAGATTGCTGCTGGCACAAGTGCTCGCCGCCGCCTCGAAACACCAAGAAGCGCTCGAGCAATACCTGGAGATCGTGCGCCGTAACCGGCAGTTCCGTGATGACGCGGCCCGCAAAGCCATGCTCGACATCTTCGATCTTCTCGGGCCCGAGCACGAGCTGACCAATCGCTACCGGTCGGAACTGGCGAAGGTGTTGTTCAGCTAGCGCGAACCTGTAATTAGAATCCTCTGATGAAGGACGCTTGATTCATCTGCGCGCCCGTGCTGAAGAGCCTACGAGGCGAATTGAAAGGCCCAGCTCTGGAGTTTCGAAGGAAGAGAACAGGGTGAAACAATCATCACCGAGCTGTGGAAAAACGGGGCCGGAGAGATTATCGTACAGGCCGACACGAAAGAGCGTGGCGAGGTGGCCATTTCCGCTTGCCACCGTCACGTAAGTCACGGGGAGGGCATAATTGCCGACCAACACGACTATGATCCACGGAGTTGCCGTGAAGCAGCTACGCGTCAACAGCGACGACCGCGGCAGCTTGATGGAAGTGCTGCGCGCCGACGACCCGTTCTTTGCGGCGATCAAGCAAACGACTTACACCGAGGCGTTTCCCGGCGTCATCAAGGCGTTCCATTGGCACAAGCGGCAGAAGGACATCTGGTTCTTTGCTACCGGCATGGCCCAAGTCGTCCTCTATGACTTGCGCGCCGACTCGCCGACGGCCGGCCAGCGGCAGGTGCTCTACATGGGCAGCCGTAACCCGCTGGTGCTGTGCATCCCCGAGTACGTCGCCCACGGCTACCGGGTGTTGGGAACGCAGCCGGCGGGACTCTTCTACCACACCACAGCGGTTTACGACCCGGCGCATCCGGACGAGGAACGCATGCCGTTCGACGACCCGCGCATCGGCTTTGACTGGAGTACGCAGCCACGCTAATCCCCTGATGGGCCGAGCCAGATAACGTGAAGATCCTTGTAACAGGCGGAGCGGGATTCATCGGCTCCAACTTCATTCGCTATCTGTTGGCGCGCCACGCCGCCGATGAGGTGGTGAATCTCGACGCGCTCAAGTACTCCGGCAACCTCGAGACCTTGGCGGACATCGCCGATGATCCCCGCTACCGCTTCGTGCACGGCGACATTGCCGATGCCGAGATCGTCTGCAAGGCCATGCAAGGGGCTGCCGTGGCCGTCAACTTCGCCGCAGAGTCGCATGTCGACCGGAGCATCGAAAACCCTGAGGCCTTCTTTCACACCAACGTGAATGGTACGTTGGTGCTGCTGCAGGCGGCTCGACGCGCCGACGTGCAGTGCTTCGTTCAGGTCTCCACCGACGAGGTCTACGGCAGCTTAGGACCCAGCGGTTGCTTCGTGGAATACTCGCCGCTGCAACCGAGCAGCCCGTATGCGGCTAGCAAAGCGGCCGCGGATTTGCTGGCGTTGTCGTTCTGGACCACCTACCATCTCCCCGTGATGGTCACGCGGTGTTCCAACAATTTCGGGCCGTACCAGTTTCCCGAAAAGGTCATCCCGCTCTTTGTCACCAATGCGTTGGCGGATGAGCTGCTCCCCTTGTACGGCGACGGGATGAACGTGCGTGATTGGATCTACGTGGAAGACCACTGCGCGGCGCTGGACTTGGTGCTGCGCGGCGGGCGTCCAGGCGAGATCTACAACATCGGCGCATCCAGCGAACGCAGCAACCGGGAGGTCACCGAGCTGATCCTCAGCATCTTGAACAAGCCCCTCAGCTTGATCCGCTACGTCAGCGACCGGCCCGGTCATGACCGGCGTTACGCCCTCGATGCCACCAAGATGCGCGCCGAGTTCGACTGGCAGCCGCTGCACACCTTCGACGATGCGCTGCGGCGGACGGTATTGTGGTACCGTGACCATCCCACCTGGTGGCAGCGGGTGAAGAGCGGTGAGTACCGGACGTACTATCAGCGCATGTACGGCGCGCGCCTGAGTGGTGTGCAGCAGCGGAGGTCAACGCCGTGAACCGGGCCGCAGCGCGCGCCGTTGCCGTGCCGCAGGAGCGCGCGTCGTCGCTTCGCGACCTGTTCCAATTGCTGCGGCCCATGCAGTGGAGCAAGAACACCGTCCTGTTTGCGGCCCTGATCTTTGCCAAGCACCTCTTCGTGCTTTCGCATCTGGTCACCGTCACGCTCGGCTTTCTGGCTTTCTGCTCATTGGCCAGCGGCGCGTACGTGATGAACGACCTGCGCGACTGCGAGCGTGACCGCGAGCATCCGTTGAAGTCGCTGCGCCCCCTGCCCTCGGGCCGCGTGCAACGTGGCACCGCGATGGCGTTGTCGGCCACGCTGGTGCTCGCCGGGATGCTTGCTGCGATTGCACTCCGACCCGCCTTCGGGCTGTTGGCGGGTGTCTACTTCGTGTTGCAGGTGGCGTACACTTTCTGGCTCAAAGAGGTCGTCATCCTTGACGTCATGTCGATTGCCGCGGGTTTCGTCATTCGCGCGGTTGCCGGGGGAGTGCTCATTGCGGTGCCGGTGTCGCCATGGCTGATCATCTGCACCTTTCTGCTGGCGCTTTTCCTTGGCTTCTCCAAGCGCCGACACGAGTTAATCCTGCTGGAGGCGCGCGCCACCAACCACCGCGCCAGCCTGAAAGAGTACAGCCCCTACTTCCTCGACCAAATGATCGCGGTGGTGACCGCGTCGACCGTGGTGGCGTATGCCATCTACACGGCCTCGCCGGAAGTGCGCGACAAGCTAGGTACGGATAAGCTGTATTTGACTATTCCCTTCGTGTTGTTCGGAATCTTTCGGTACCTCTACCTCGTGCACCAGCGCGAGGAGGGTGGCAATCCCACACAACTGTTGCTGAGGGACCAACCGTTGCTCATTGACGTGCTGCTGTGGATCACCACGGCCACTCTGTTGCTGTACTGGGGGGCGTGATGTCACCTGGGCAGCCGTTCGTCGGGCGGCGCGTCGAGAAGCCCTGGGGATACGAGCTCATCTGGGCGGAGACGCCGCACTACATCGGCAAGATCCTGCACATTGAGCGTTCCGGCCAGCTGAGCTATCAGTACCACCGGCGCAAGATCGAGACCGTGTACGTCCTCACCGGCATTGTCGAACTCGAGGTCGCGAGCGCCGACGCGCCGCGGCAGACGCTACGTTTGCGGGCGGGAGAGAGCTTCCATGTACCACCCGGTTTGCGCCACCGCATGACGGCGATCGAGACCTGCGACGTCATCGAGGTCTCGACGCCCGAGTTGGACGATGTGGTGCGGCTGGAAGATCGTTACGGGCGGGTACAAGAATGACTGGCGCGAAGCGCCGCCGCGCGCTCATCACCGGCATAACCGGGCAGGACGGTTCCTATCTCGCGGAGCTGTTGTTGGAACAGGGTTACGAGGTGTTCGGCATGGTGCGCCGAGCCAGCACGGAGAATTTCGCCCGCATCGAGCATTTGCGCAGCCGTGTCGATCTCGTCCAGGCGGACCTGCTTGATCAGCTGTCGTTGATCACGGTGGTGCAGCGCCTGCGGCCGCACGAGGTGTACAATCTGGCGGCGCAGTCTTTCGTCCCGACGTCGTGGGAGCAGCCCATGCTGACGGCGGAATTCAACGCCGTCGGCGTGACGCGGTTGCTTGAGGCCATCCGGCTGGTGGACCACAGTATACGCTTTTATCAGGCCTCGTCGAGCGAGATGTTCGGCAAGGTGCGCGAGGTGCCGCAGACGGAGCGGACCCCGTTCCATCCGCGCAGCCCCTACGGGGTGGCCAAAGTGTACGGCCATTTCATCACCGTCAATTACCGCGAGAGCTACGACCTGTTCGCGTGCTCCGGCATCCTGTTCAACCACGAGTCGCCCCGGCGAGGGAAAGAGTTCGTTACTCGCAGGATCAGCGACGCGGTCGCGCGCATCAAACTCGGCCAATGGAACGAGCTGCGGCTCGGCAACCTGGCGGCGCGGCGCGATTGGGGCTACGCCAAGGATTACGTGCGCGCCATGTGGCTGATGCTGCAGCAGCACGAGCCTGACGATTACGTCGTCGCCACCGGCGAGCAGCACACAGTGCAAGAGGCAGCTGAAATCGCCTTCGCCCACGTCGGGCTCGACTGGCGCCGCCACGTGCGTGAAGATCCGGCATTGCTGCGGCCGGCCGAGGTCGATCAGCTCATCGGCAACCCCTTGAAAGCCCGTGAGCGCCTCGGCTGGCGGCCCACGATGGGCTTTCAGCAGCTCATGGAAATGATGGTCGACAGGGACCTCGAGGCCGTGCGTTGCGAGATGGAGAAGGGTGCTTCGTCGGGCTGAGGTGTCGGGCGGCCGATGCGTTTCTTCATCACCGGTATCGCCGGCTTTGCTGGCCGTCATCTGGCCGAACGCTTGGTCGCCGAAGGGCACGAGGTCTTCGGTTGCGACCGCATCTTGCCCGCAACGACACCTGCCGCCAGTTCGCTCAACCTGCCGGCCGATCATTTGCTGGTGTGCGACATCTGCGATCGGGAGCAGATCGAAGCCGTCGTACGCACGGTGCACCCGGAGGGGGTCTTCCATCTGGCGGCGTTCACCAATCCCGCTGCTTCGTTCGACGATCCGGACGGCGCCTATCGAGCCAACCTGCTCGGCAGTCTCAACCTGTTTGCGGCACTGGCGGCCGCCAGCGCCTGTCGCGTGGTGTGGGTTGGTTCGAGTGACGCCTACGGCCAGGTCGAGGCAGACGAACTACCGGTGACAGAGCGGAACCCGTTTCGACCGCTGAGCCCGTACGCGGTGAGCAAAGCCGCAGCCGATTTGGCAGCCTACCAATGGTCTCGGGCGCGCCGGCTGGACGTCGTGCGCGTGCGGCCGTTCAACCACACCGGGCCCGGACAGGCGTCCCACTTCGTGTGCGCAGACTTCGCTTTTCAGCTCGCCGCCGTGAAGCACCGCCAGCGTCCAGCGCGCATCGAGGTGGGAAACCTCGACGTGGTGCGGGATTTCAGCGACGTGCGCGACGTGGTGCGGGCGTACGTCGCGGCGTTCGAGCGTGGCGCGTCCGGCGAGGCGTACAACGTGTGCAGCGGCCGGGGGCGCACACCACGGCAGATTCTTGAACGTCTGATACAGATCGGCGGCACTCAGGTGGAGGTGGTGATGGACCCGGCCCGGCAGCGTCCGGTTGACGTGCCCGTGTTGATCGGCAGCGCGGCCAAGCTGCGTGAGGCGACCGGTTGGGCGCCGGTGATCGATTGGGGTCAGACCTTGCGCGATCTGCTGGAGGATTGGGTTGGGCGTGCTGGTCAGTTCAGCTGAAGCGTCGCCCGGAACGCCACCTGATCCTTGGCGTGGCCACCATGGCCCCCGCAGTGCCCAGAACCCAAAGATGCGGGTAAAGATGAGATGCTGAAGGAGGGAACTGACGCCCGACCGGCGGCTCGTTCGTGTATTTGATTCTCCCGCTGAGGAATGGGGGTTACTGCGCCTCCGCTTGGTCCAGCTTGCGGGTGAAGCTGACGAAGATGTCTTCGAGGCTGGGGTAGACGGAGCGGATCGTCAGCACCTCGATGTTGGCGGCGAGCAACTTCTTGCGGAGGACGTCCATGACCATGCCGCGCCGGGCGGCGGCGGAGAAGGCCGCCACCGGGTCGCTGCCGAGCGGCTCGGGTGGTAGGCCCTTCACCCGGATGTGCAGGGCCTGCCCGAAGACGCTCACGTCGCCGACGTACGGCGCGTCGCGCAGGATGCCGAGCGCCGGCATCAGCGGCTGACAGATGATCTCCAGCCGCCGGTTGGTGTTGGCGATTTCGTCCCGCTTCATCGAGTTCGGATCGCCGCTGACCAGCAAGGTGCCGTAATAGATGTAGGCCACCTGCGTGCAGCGCTCCGCTTCGTCCATGTAGTGGGTGGTGACGAACAACGTAGTCCCTTGCTGCGCTAGTCCGAACAGCAGGTCCCAGAGCAGGCGGCGCGCGACCGGGTCGACGCCCGCCGTGGGCTCATCCAGAAAGAGAATCTTCGGTCGGTGAATCAGCGCGCAGGCCAGCGCCAGCCGCTGCTTTAGGCCACCCGAGAGGCTTCCTGCGGCCTGCTTTTCCCTGCCGTTCAGCCCGCAGAGGCGCAGCAGCTCCCTCTCCCGCGTTGCCGCGTCCGCCGCCGGCACGGCATACACGGCGCTGAAGAAGTCGAGGTTCTCGCGCACGCTGAGGTCGGGATACAAGCTGAACCGCTGAGAGACATAGCCGATGATGCGCTTAATCTGCTCGGGCTCATGCGCGATGTCGTAGCCACCGACGAGGGCTCGCCCTGAGCTCGGCGCGAGCAGACCACAGAGCATCCGAATCAACGTTGTCTTCCCGGAGCCGTTGGGCCCGAGCAAGCCGAAAATTTCACCTTGCCCGATGGACAGCGTGAGACTCTTGACCGCTTCGATCGATCCGAATCGCCTGGTGAGCTTCTCGATGACGATCGCGTCGGCCATCAGTTGCCTCCCCTACTCGCCAACTGGCACAGCACGTCGAGCAGCTTGCCGGCTTGCGTCCGGTCCGGAATGCTCCAGCGGCCCTCCTGCAATGATCCGATTCCCTGTTGCGCAAGCTCCGCGACTGTGGCGGTGACGGTCTGCGGGCTGAGCCCGGCCGCGGCGCTGACCTCGGCCACATCAAGAGTCGCGGGCCACGCAGTTGTGGGCGCCCACACCCGGCGCAGGCATTCCGCCGCGATGCGGACACGCCCCATCCGCTGCATGAGGTCCTGAATCGGTTCGTTGGTCCGACTGAGTCGCTGCCCTTGGATGTTCATCATACGAAAGACGATATCCAAGTCGTCCTGGACCATCATGGCGAAGACGTCGCGTCCGATGGCCAGCAGGGTCGCATCCTCGACCACCTCGGCGGTGGCGCTGCGCGGCTCATCGCTGAGCAGGGACAGCTCCCCGAAGAAGTCGCCCGGCCCGAATACCGCAACCTCCTTCTCCTGTTCCGCCGTGCCGATCGTAAGCCGTACCCGGCCTTCGGAGATAACGAACATCTCGTTTCCGGGATCGCCCTGGCGAAAGATCACCGATCCCTTTGGGACCCTGATTTCTTCACGCTGTGCCGACGTCACCATTGCCCCCTCGTCTTGCGCACTAGGCAAGCTGCTTGCGGAAGCGTGCCAGGCTCAGCGTGGTAAACCCAACCATGAATACTCCCAGCGCGATGAAATCCCATGCGAGATCTGCCACCGGGGTGCCCTTCAACGTGAGCCCGCGCATGGCCTCCACGAAGTACGTCATCGGCAGGCTCCAGGCCACCGGTTGCAGCCAACGCGGTATGGCTTCGATGGGGAACACGAAGCCGGACATCAGTACGGACGGCGCTTGGACGAACACCGCGATGATGTTGGCTTGCAGCTGCGTCTTAGATAGTGTCGAAATCAGCGCGCCCAAGGCGAGCAAGGCGAGAATGAACAGCGCCGCCAGTCCTGCCATCGGGAGCAGCGGCCCGCGCAGGGGCAATGCAAAAACGAACCTGGCGAGCACCGTCACCACAACGAAATCCACCGCCGCGATGAGGCCGTACGGAATCATCTTGCCGGCAATCAGCGAGAAGCGCGAAATCGGCGTCACCCGGAGCTGCTCGATCGTCCCCTGCTCCTCCTCGCGCACCAGGCCGGCAGACAGCGTCAGCACGACCAGCATGATGACGAACCCGATCGTGCCCGGCAGAAAGAAATCGGAGTCGCGGAGCTCGGGATTGAACATGATGACTTGCTTGAGCCTGATGGGAGGCTTGCGTGGCGGCGGCTCGGGGTGGTCGGGATCGCTGAGGGTCAGCTCCTCCATCGCCTCGTCGCTGGTGAGGACACGCGCGCCGTACATGCCGGCCTGCGCCAGCGTCGGCATGGTGCCATCAACGAAGAGCGAGAAATCCGTTTGCTCACTGTGGCTCAGCCGCTCGGTGAAACCCTTCGGGATGACCAAGCCCAAACGCGCCTTGCCGGTTTGCAGCCAGTCCCGAATGGTCTGTTCGGAGTCGACCTCGACGATGTAGAACTGGCCGTCTTTCTGCAACCGGTCCTTTACGGTTACGCTGAAGAACGTCTTGTCCGCGTCCAGGACCGCGACCATCATGTGATCGACCTTCAAGCGCAACGCGTAGCCGAAGAGGATGAGCAGCAACACCGGCAGCCCCAGGATCAAGCCCACCAGTTGCGGGTCGCGGCTCACATGTAGGAACTCTTTTCGAATCATCGCTCCGAGTGCTTTCATGGTCGCCTTCCTCCGCGGCACAGCGGTGATGGCATCGCTTGCGCCGGCACGCTCAGCGGGTCAGATACGACCTGTTGAAGACCTCGGCCGGGAGCTGCGCGTTGTACTTCACGTCGGTGAGCGAGATGCGCGACCAGTGGTGCTCCTGGACGTTGTTCATCTGTTGCTGCAGCGGCGTCCACCGCCCGTCTCGCTGCTCGAGCTTCTCGACGGTCCAGACCTTCAGTAACTGGCCCTTGTCGTCGAAGAACTGGCTGCGCACCACGACCAGCGCGGTGGGATCGATGGCGAACACGGTCTTGCCATAGAGCTCGTCGCCAGGGGTCTTCGGCACCGCTTCGACGAGCTTGCAATGACGGCCGTCGATGTCTTCCTCGCCCACGAAGCTATACGTGAACGCATCCACGTCGGGCTGTACCAGGTCGCCGATAGCGAACTCGGAGCCGAGGAACTCCTGCTTGCGTGTCTGTGCTCCCACCTGAATGGCCCGTTTGGCGGCCGGCACATAGATGAACTGCTCGTCGCGCCCGACGGGGTGATCGAAGACCAGGAAGCGCGTGTCCTTGAGGTCCATCGGCGCCGTCACCTCCATGTAGCTGGCTTCGGTGCCGTCACTGAGGTGTTTGTGGCTCAGTTCGAGATCGCGCTCCCAACCGCGGTCGGAGGTGAGAATCATCTTGGCGAGCAGCGGCACCTTCGGGGCCGCGTCGCGCACCTTCTGCACCAGGTCGCGAGCGGCGCTGTCTTGTGCTTGCGCGCCCACCGCAAGCATCATCATTCCGATCGTTGCCAGCGCCGTCGGGCGCCCCAATCTAAGCTTCATCGCACAACCCCTTTTCTTGAATAACAGTGAGTGCTGGAAATCAACAATGCATGTCTCAACAACCGGCCGAGATATCCCGGCTCATCCCTGCGACTGACCCCGCACCCTCTCGTTTTCGACCGCCCTTGTAGCACTAATTGGCAGCACGATGCGAAAGATGGTGCCCTGGCCGCGGACGCTCTCGACCTCGATCCTTCCCCGGTGGTTGGCGACGATGCGGTAGCAGATTGCCAGGCCCAAACCAGTCCCGACTCCGACCCCTTTGGTGGTGAAACCCGGATCGAAGATCTTCTGCAGGTTTTCGGGTGCGATACCGCAGCCGCTATCCGAGATCTCGACCACCGCCGCAGGGGTGGAGCCCGGTCCGGCGGCCGCCTCCTGGCGCGTCCGAATCGTAATCTCGCCTTCGCCGGCGATGGCCTGAGCCGCGTTGATCAGGATGTTGAGGAACACCTGGTTGAGCTGATTGGCATGACAGGGGACCTGCGAGAGCTGCCCATATTCGCGCCGGACCGTGATCCGGTTCTTCGTGAGGTGCGTAATCAGCGTCAGCGTGGAATCAAGGCCTTCATGCAGATCAGCCGGCTTGTGCTCGGCTTCGTCCAGGCGGGAGAAGTTGCGCAAGCTGCGCACGATCTCGGCGATGCGGCGGCAAGCTTCCTGGCTGACTTCTGCCATCGCGGTTGCCTTCTCGAGGAAGCTGCGTGTCCGTTCGATCTGGTTCGGATCGGTCAATGCGTCTTTCGCCTTCGTCAGCGCGCGGCTGACCAGATCGGTATTGCTCGAGACGGCGCCCAGTGGCGTGTTGATCTCGTGCGCCACCCCGGCCACCAGGTTGCCGAGCGCCGCCATCTTTTCCGACTGCACCAGTTGCGTCTGCGCGTCGCGTAACTCGGTGAGGGTGCGCGACAGCTCCGCCGTGCGTTCTTGCACCTTTTCCTCGAGGTTTTCGTACAAGCGAGCGTTCTCGATGGCCACCCCGCCCATGCCGGCGAGGGCCTCGAGCAGCCGTTGATCATCTTCGCAGAAGGGGCCGCCGCGGCGATTGAGCACCTGCACCACACCGATGATGCGCCCGTGCGTCTGAATCGGGACGCACATGATCGACCGCGTGGTGAAGCCGGTGGCGGCATCGAAGCGCTGCCCCTGCCAGCGCGGATCGTTCTGCGCGTCCTCGATGCGAATGGCGCTTCCGGTCGCCGCCACGCGCCCGCTGATCCCGCTGCCGAGGGGGACCGACAAGGTCTGCAGCTTGCCGGCACCTTCGCCGAGCGCCACCTCCCAGCGTAGCGTCTGGCCGGCGTCGTCCAGCAGCATGACCGAACAGGCTTCCGCCTGGAGCACCTCGCGTACGCGTTCCATCATCACCGCCAGCAGCTCACGCAGATGCAAGGTGCCGCACAATGCCGCCCCGGTCTCAACCAACACGGAGAGGGGGTCGGAACGTGCACGCACGGAATCAGTCGCGGGAGCCGTGAGCGGAGCCCTCCTGTCCCATCAAATCCTCGGGCTGCAGCTGGTTGAGGTCGGCGACGAAGGCGTCGGCGCCCGCCAGTGCGGTCCGGTCACGATGGGTGGTTACGGCAATGCAGGCCATGCCGGCGGCGCGCGCCGCGGCGATGCCCAGGGGGGCGTCTTCCACGACGACGCAATCGGCCGGCCGCAGATGGGTTCCATGGCGGCGGTTGATCGCCTCCAGCGCGCGGAGAAACGGGTCCGGCGCCGGCTTGCCCGCCCGCACGTCCTCGGCGCCGATTATGGCGGCGAACAGCGAGCGCACCTGCGCACGAACCAGAATCGGCTCGATCTCGTCTCGCCACGCGCCCGAAGCCACCGCGAGGATGAAGACGGCATGCAACCGTCGCAAGGTCGCGGCCACACCGCCATAGAGAGCCGCATCCTGCGCGAGCCGGGCGAACTCGGCCCGTTTGCGGGCCAGCAGCGCGTCCAGTTCGCGCTCGCTCCAGGGCCGGCCCGCGGCGGCGTGCAGCGCCGCCAGACAGGCGCGGTCGGGAAGTCCGAGAAAGCGATCGTAATAGTCCTGGCGCGAGAAGGGCAGGCTGGCGGTGCTGGCTACCGCCGCGAACGCGGCGCAATGGAGTGGTTCGGTGCCCGCGAGGACCCCGTCGAAGTCGAACAGGACCGCGCGCGTGGGCATAGCCGCCATCAGCCCCTTGACACCCCGGAACCAGCGCGGCTAACCAGGGAGGGCACGGTGATGGGAGAGAACGCGCCGGCAACGATTCTAGTCGTGGACGACGAAGCGGCGGTGGTGCAAAGCGTCACGACACTGTTGGAGCTGGAGACGCCGCATAAAGTGCTCGCCGAAACCTCGCCGCAGCGGGCCATCAACCTCGCCAAGATCAATACACTCGACCTGGTGATTTCCGATTTCCTCATGCCCGAGATCGACGGAATCCGCCTACTGCTCGAGATCCGCGGTCTGTATCCGGAAAGCGCGCTTATACTCCTCACCGGCTACGCTGACAAGGAGAACGCCATCCGCGCCATAAACGAAGTCGGCATCTTCCATTACATGGAGAAGCCATGGGACAATGACGACCTGCTCACCATCATCCGCACCGGCCTGGACAAGCGGATGCAACTGCATCGACTGCACGAGCGCGTGCGCGAGTTGGAGGCCCGCATCCAACGCCTGCAGCAGCTCAATCACGAGCTGGAACAGCGCTTGGCCGGCTCGATCAAGAACGGCTGAGCCGCGCCTATCCGGATCCAAACTCTTCCGGCTCACGCCGCTGCTTGTTCCATCGCCACAGGCGCCCGCGACGCTCGTCGCCCTCGATGGCGAAGTAGACGAAGCAGCCGGCATCCCCGACAGGGACCCAAGTGCCGACGTTGACATAGGTACGGCCATTGGACAGCGGCCAGGTGCCAGCGGCGTGCGAGTGGCCGAAGACGACGTGCTGCACGTGCAGCAGGTTGGCCAACTGCTCCGCGGTGTGCCGCAGTTGCGCCGCCTCGGTGATGCGCCGCATCCGCAGCATGCCAACGTACAGTACCAGGCCGAGCAGCGCCAGCGTCCCGAGGACGACGGGGACTCCGGCACGCACCGGATGCCCGACCAGCAGCACGGCAGTGGTGAGCGCCAGCACCACGCCCATGCCGATCAGGTCGAGCGCCAGAAAACGGGCCGTGGCAAGCGCGTGCCGCATCACCGGGTCGGCATGCAGGGCATCGGCCTTTGCGGCTGTGCCCGGCGGCCATCCGAAATGATCGTCCAGAGCAGCTACTCGCCGCCGGTGCTCCTCGCGCACAACCTGCTCGGCCTCCGCGGCCGGCCGCCCGCTCTCGGCCAAGATGCGCCGCACCATGCCAGCATAGAGCCGCGCGATGCGCGGCAGCATCGCCAGATTGCTGCGCATCACCCAGCCGATGTACTCGCTGACCGACATGATGTTCTCGGCCGCCATGGCGTTGATCATCTTCATCTGATTGGTGAAGTAGCGGACCGACAACTCCGCGATCGACTGCTGAATACGCGTCGGGCACGTGGGGACGACCGGGTTGAGCATGTGCTCGGTGGAGCAGAACGGATCGTACTGGCACCCGTGCTCGACGTAGAGCAATCTCGACGTGTACCAGAACCACTGCGGGAACTGGACGCGCATGGCCACGAGGTCCTTCATCGCCATATAGCCGATGTCGACCGGGTGATGCTCAGCAATCAGGCGCCGAAAGTGCGCCTGCACCTCCGGCCAGAACATCTCGATGTCGTGATTTCCCCGCAGGACGATGACTTCGTTGCCTTCCGCCACGAAGCGCGCGAGTGCCAGCAGCAGTTGCGGATGGCTGCTGCGCAGAATGCGGTCGAGTTTCCAGCGCGACTTCTCCGCTTCCGTCCCGAGGCCGTAGCGATACTCACTCTCTTGGAACTTAGCGCCGCGCAATAGCGGATCCTCGCTGTTCGGCAGATCGGTTATGTAGAGGAACTCGATGAAGTCCCCACCTATTATCAGGCGCCAGGGGCGGGGCGAGGGACGGTTGAGGCGATAATAGCGCAGGAAGTCGGCGAACTCTTCGTCAAAGTGATAGAGGCCCTGGGTGGGATTGTTGAACCCGCCGCGCAGGTGCAAGTCGCTGACGACCAGGTAATTGTACGCCGTCTCCGTCGTGGTCACCGCGCCTTCGGCCATTGCCCGACCCGCGAAACAAGATGCCTCTCGCCGCCTCCTTGGATTATGAGGAATGGTCGCACGTGGACTCGAACCACGGACCTCCTGCATGTGAGTTCGGTTCGCCACCGTCCGTGATGTATCGCGGCGTGATATGTCGTTGGAAACTCAACGTCGGTTGTGCCAACCCTTCCGCTACGTCCGCTGCCGTGTTGCTCCGGTGGCTGTCAACGTGGCTGTCAGTTTCAGGTCGTTCGTGCGGCCCCACGGAATCGTCCGGTAAAGTGCTCCAGCCCGCGCGCACCCGGTGCCCGAGAACCCTTAGGCGCTGGGTCCTGAGCGGTGACTCTTTCTCGGGAAACGCACTAGTGTAACCGCCTCAGGGTCGGGTCCCGCCATTCGGCGCTCAAAGGATGACGCTACGGCACTAGCACCCGTTCAGTGCGTTGTTCACCGCCGTGAGGATCAGTGCAACGTCAACCTGCGCGCCGCTCGGTATGCCGTTCGGGCACGCCGTCGCGTCGGCGTTGCCCAAGGCGATGTTCACTATCGTGAGGATCTCGTCGATGGTCACCACACCATTGCCGTTGCAATCTCCAACGCACGCGATCGGGGTCGGCGTCGGCGTGCGAGGGACGCACAGCGACCCGCCTGTGCAGGATGCCCCAAGCACCACGGCGCACCCGCCGCACGTGCCGACGACTGGAGCCCCGCAAAAAGTCGCGCACTGACAGCAATCATTGCTGCCAGGCGTGTTGGTTGGGGTCGGGGTGTTCCTCGGGACCGGGGTCACGGTCGGCGTCAGGGTAATCGTCGGGGTTGGCGTGGCAGTATGCTCAACGCAGAGCTGTCCGCTCTCACAGACCGCGCCGAACACCACAGTGCACGCAGCGCACGAACCGTTGATCGGGGCCGCACAGCTTGTCGGACACTGACAGCAAGCTCCGGGCAAGTTGTATTCGTATGCACCGATAGAGCAGCTCGTCGCGCCCATACCCGGTCGAGGGTAGCCGCGCTGGTCGAGGTTGTTCACCGGCGGTGCCGCGCAGACGGACTCATTGCCGGCGTTGACCGCCGGGCTGCCCGCTTCGAGCGCGATGGTTTGCGTCGGCCCACCGTTGTCCTTGAGTCCCGCCGGATCGAGCTGTGGATTGGTACTGCTCAACGAACCATTCGCCGTGCTGAAGCCACAGGTCGTGCCGTCGTCGATGTTGTGGCCGCTATCAGTGATGGTGCCGAAGCAATTGCCACCCGAGGTGCTATTGGCGACGATAGTGTTGGTGACCGTCGCGGCGCCTTCGCTGTTGTAGATGCCACCGCCCTGGGACGCGCTATTGCCGGAGAAGGTGCAGTTGGTGACCGTCAGCGTGCCGCTGTTGTAGATGCCACCGCCCTCATTGCTGGAGAAGGTGCTGTTGGTAACCGTCAGCGGGCCGCTGGTGACGTTGAAGATGCCGCCGCCGCCGGTCGCGCTGTTGCTGGAGAAGGTGCTGTTGGTGACCGTCAGCGTGCCCGAGGTGTTGAAGATGCCGCCGCCCCTGCCTCCCGCTGTATTGCCGGAGAAGGTGCTGTTGGTGACCGTCAGCGGGCCGTTGCCGTAGCTGGCGATGCCGCCGCCGTCGTCGATGCCCGCCGAGCTATTGCCGGAGAAGGTGCTGTTGGTGACCGTGAGCGTGCCGCTGTTGTAGCTGACGATGCCGCCGCCGCCGAAGCTGCCCGAGCTATAGCCGTTGGCGATGGTCAGGTTCTGGACCGTGAAGTTGACGCTATCTTTCACGAAGACGACCACGCTGTTCCCGCCGCTGATCGTGATCAGACCCCCGCCGTCAATGGTGGTGTCGGCGCTAATGATCTCGATGGTTCTGGTGACGGTGATGGTGACCGGGCTGGTGCCGCAGTTGAACGTGACGCTCCCGCCACCAACCAACGCATTGTTCAATGCCACCTCCGTGCAACTGTCTGGGGTCCCGGTCCCGACCACTCCGCCGGCCAAGGCTCCCCGCGAGAATGAGGCCAAAAGCACCAGCGCAACCACAACAGAAAGGGTGGCTCGAAAGACGCGAGGAACGCGTGTTCCCATCTTTTCCCCCTTCCCCCAGGCGTCGAACGCTTCAGGCCCAAGGACAGCTTTGACGGGCCACTCTTGCAACCCTGCTTGTTAATTGTCAACAGCGGCTCAATGGACCGTCACTCCGCCCGACCCGTCAAGGGAAAGCGTGCAGGTTGAACACCGACGCTTGCAGGACGCAGGCGAGCCAGAGGCGGGCCGGCCAGGGTTTCCCCCGGTTTCCATCCCGCCGCGCGGTGATCCGAGCCTCACGCTGCAAGCGCTGAAGTCGTTGTTGAACAGCCCCGCACCCCCGCCAGCGCAAAGACGGTTCGCAGACATCTCATGCCCCAACGAAGCGCCTCTCTCATTCGGGGGCGTGTTTCGTGAGTACGGAGTCCTTGCCTAGTGCGCCAGACAGCAGCGAGGTTGCCGCGTGCAACGGTTGCAGATACGGGCGCAAAAACGGCCCCGTCATCATGCTTTCGAGCGCGTGGAGCTGTCGGAGGGCCTGGCGCACGGTTTCAGCGTGCCGTTCGGCGTGGCGGGCGCGAAAGCTGCGCTGGCGGCACGCGCCCGAGCAATAGCGACGGTCGCTACGGCCAATCACCGCGCATCCGCACACCTCACAGCTCATGGCGCATTTGTAACATAACGTGTGGGGCTTTGCACGGTGGGGGTTCTTCGAGCGCCGCAAGGCCGGAGGGGTGCGGCACAATCGGGCCGGGGAACCGCTCAGGGTCTAACTGGCCTGGAGGGCTCAGGGTTGAAAAGCAATTTTCGGGCTGCGATTCTGCGGGGTGAGCCAAGGCGAGAAACCCGCGTGGCTCTAGGTTGACGCAGTGATGACGACAGCGGCAAGGAACAGTGTCCTGTATCACCAGGACCGGCTGGGGCGGTGGGTTGCGGAATTGAAGGCACGCGCTGAGCGGTTGGCGTGTCGGGCGGAGAGCGAGTACAGGCTTGCCGGTTATGAGCCGCGCAAGCTGTGGCGGCCCGACATGGTCGCACTGTACAACCTGGGTCGCGAGATTCGGCATCTACCAGCGCGGCAGCGGGTGAGCGCAGCTCAAGCGCGCAAGCTCATCGCGACGATTCGACGCCTACGGGGCCGGCAGAAGCGAGTTGAGACACTGGTCAGCCGAGCCCTGCACCGGCAAGCCCACCTAGCCTACCGGCTGCGGCGAGGGGAAGCGTGGGCGTGCTGCGTGAGAACTGTGAGATGCGTTGAGGATCTCAGGGAATGGCTGCTCCGCCAGCCGGATAGCCGCAGCGCCAACCTGAACGCCGTCGCGTTGGGAAGGCTCAGTGCGGCGAAACGCCGACCGCTGGACTACGTGGAGCTTGGGCGGCGCGGGGCTGAGGTGCGCTGGGCACGCTACCGAGAACGCAGAGGCGGCGAACACCCAGAAGGAGCTTTGTGAGCGGGGACGCGGTGCCTCTTCACTTGGCGGAGTACCATGTCGGTCCCGGCTGGCGATCTCCGTTCCTGCGGGCTCTGTGAAGGTGACGCCCAGAGGACCATGCTCGGCACGGGTGCCCTTGCGCTTGGCGGCGCGGTCGCGGCGCCCTTCAGCGATCTTCTGCTCAACCTCGCGCTTGGGCACGGAGACGATCTTGCACACGAAGTCCTTGAACTCGGCCATTGTGGGCGGTTGCAGGTCGGCCGTGGAGTGTCGTCGTCGCAGTTACACAGCTGTCAAATTTTCCACTCCTCTGCACGTGCATGCACGTACACCGTCGATTTTACGCAGTAAAGTCGGGCCGCTCGCAGGGGTGCGACGATTGCATTGCGCACCGGTGGGACTTGACTCTTGAATGCGCGAGTGTCATACAGCTGGCCGAGGTTTGATGGGGTATTCGTGGTGGACGCCGCTGCGACATGCGTCGAAGATCAGCGGTTCTGTCAAGCAAACATTGGGGTGAGTTCATGGGAAAGCTGCTAAAACTACGCGGCCAGGTACTCCTGAATGCCGCGAAGGTGCTCGCAGCCGGCGGTTACACGCCGGTAGAATTGCGAGAGGCCATCCCCTACATCCGCGAATTTCAGCACCGAATCATGGTGGTGAAGGTTGGCGGCAGTGTTCTTGAGAAGGAACCAGCGCCGCAGCGCACGTTTTTCGAAGACGTTGCATTCATGGCGCATCTCGGACTTCGCATGATCTTGGTGCACGGCGGTTCCCGTCAACTGAGCGAGAGGATGCGCGCCGAGCACATCGAGCCTACGATTGAGGACGGGGAGCGCTATACGGATCGGCGCACTCTGCGTCTGGCGATCGAGGAATTCAACAAGCTCAATAAGGAAGTGGTGGCTTGCATCAAGGCGGCAGGTGGCAAGGCCGTGCCCTTCCCGGCGGGTAGGAGCGATATTGTCGAGGCTGAGCGCAAGGGAAGTGATCCTAAGAACTTCGTCGGCCGGGTCACCCGGATCAATGCTGATCGTCTTCGCGCGGTGAAGGATGAGTGCATTCCGGTCATCACATGCGTCGGCGGCAACGACGAGCTGTTCAACATCAACGCCGACGACGTGGCTGCCGCGATTGCCAAGGAACTGAAGGCCGAGAAGCTGATCCTTCTGACTGACGTAGAAGGCGTGAAGGACTCGCGCGGCGATTTGATTTCCACGCTAACCGTCACGCGCGCCACTCGCTTGCTTGCATCGCGCGTGATCAGCAAAGGCATGGTTCCAAAAGTAAAGGTGTGCATTGATGCCCTCAAGGCTGGGGTGAACAAGGCACACATCATCAATGGCAATGCCAAGGGCTCGCTCCTCTGCGAGGTGCTGACCGACGGCGGCGTCGGGACAGAGATCGTCATGCGCAAACCGGATCGCGTCCAACGCCGCAGTGCCTGATCTTCGCGTGGAAGTGTGGACGCTCAACTCGGAGGCGTCCGAAGACAACGCCGAGTTCATTCAGTCCGCGAAGAAACTGACAACGCCCACACGCGGGTGCGTCACGCTGATTGCCGTTCGCACCAGTCTTACCATACCAAGGTTGCGAACAAGGCAGATTGCAAAGGCCACGGAGGTAGCTCCTGAAGACGTAGTTTTTGAGTGGCAATGTGAGGCGATTCAGAGAATCTTCAAGCAATTGGGTGCACGTTCGCCATTCGTGCACCGTACTCCAGACCTCGATGCTGAGCTCCTCCGTGCGCTCTTCCGTGCGTGTCCAATCGTTGTGGCGCGTGACTCGCAGGCGCAAAACCTCATTGCCAGTCGGCCAGCTGGATTCAGCTTTCAACCTTTTGACTAGACGATAGCCGAATCTTAGGGCCGTTTCCCACGCCGTTGCCGATTTGGCTCCGGTCAGCGTACACGGTCCGCCCCTGCTCCAAGCGGGTCTCGACGGCACCCACGAAGGTGGGCCAAGTAGCTAGCGGGTCCTGGTCGCTCATCGCGCGCGCCTCACCGCGTCCCACGTGCCCGGCTCACCATCACCGTAGCTGACACAGATCGCCAGCACGGTCCCCTCGGGCAGCTCGGGCATCGGGTCCGCCTTCTCGGCTTGGCGTTCCCGGTGCGCCCGGTGGCGGGCCACGATCTCGCGCCAGACGTTGGCGTGCGCTTCGAGCGCGCGGCGGAAGTCGGCCTCGGTCGGATGCTGGCCGGCCAGGCGGTCAATCGCGGTTTCCGTTTCGTCGAATCGCCGCTTCAGTTCGGGGCAGTGCGCGAACGCCCACGTCAACGCGCCGGGTTCGTAGGCCGCTTCGTTCTCAGCATGGAAGGCGCACAGCAGCTCGAAGCAGTCGGCCGGGTTGAGTCGGCTGCCGGTATCTAAGCCCGTCAGCAAGGACAAAAGCTCGACCTTGTGCGCGGCCAGGGCCTGCCGCAGGTCTGGCGTCAATGCACCCTTGGGTGCACGGTAGCGTAGCCCGACCCCTTCCGGAATCAGCTCTACGCGCCGGCGGCGAAGCTCATCGAGCAGTGTGACCGCCGTCATGCAACACCCTCTTCCAGCGGTAGACACGCGTCACAATCACAGCCCTCGGCATGATGGCTACCCGGAACGATTGGCGTCGGCGGCGGAAACACCGGCTCGCGCAAAGCCGTATCTGGCGCGGGTTTCAGAGACTCTGATTCCCGCCGTGCTTGTCCGATGCGGTCGGCGGAAATCGATCCCCCGAAAAGTGGCTTCTGGCAAGGGTTTCCGGGACTGCCGATTTCCGCCGCTGATGCGTTTGATTCAGCCTCTGGCAGTAGGGCCAACGGCCTGCCGCGTTCATGCTCGACTTGCTCAATCCGCCAGCCTTGAGCGGTCCGGATCAAGTCGCGGGCCTCGGAACGTTTCAGCCCGTGTGTCATGAGGAAGGGCACGCCATCGCGTTCCGCTAGGACGACGGTCCCCGCACGGTGCCGGCGGTGTACCTCTGCACGGAGGGCCTCCGCGGCTTTCTTGTTCTTGTCGAGGTGCGCCTGCTCTGCGGTCAGACGTGCCGCGTCACCCTCTGCGATCAGCTCCGCCGTGGCGTTCCGCATAGTCCAGGGCTCGGCTGACAGATCAATCTCGATGACAAAGGGGTCGGGCTCTTCGCCAATGCGAAACTTACTCGGCACGAATGCAAGTAGGTACTTGTCACGTCTCTTGCGACGGGTGGCACGTTGCGCCCAGGAGTCCGCGCCGGCTGGCGGCAACTCCTCCCACCACACCTTCGTTCCGGTGGGCTTCAGGCCGGTCGCATCGCGAATCTCAAAGACGATGTCAGCTCGATCCTCGACAACACCGGACCCGCGGCTGTGTGCCGCTGACCTGACTGTGTTTCCGAGCACCATGATGGCGGGTCCGTTCATCGCACGCGCAACGTCGAGTAGCGGTGCGATCGCCCTACTCGGCTTCGCTGAGTCCTGCTCGCCAACACCCTCAGCGGCTGAATCGAACGAGTCCAGGATGACGACGTCGTACTCCGCAATTGGAAACCTTTGCCAAGCCGCGGCGTCGGTGAGCGGTGGCGCCTTTTCGCGCGTGATCACCTTCAGCGTGTCGAGCGCCTGCTCGGCGGTGACGCCGCACGCGCGCAAGCGACGCCGCACTTCATGTCTTGGATTGTCACGATTGATGTACAGAACTCGCTTGCCGGTTACGGCAAGTGGAACAGCAAGCAGCAGCGCGTACAGCGTCTTCCCTAAGCCCCGCGGTGAAAACAGCTCCGTGATCGCAGCAGGTGCCAGGATGCGATTCTCATCGAGGAACTGACTCTCGGCCTCCGTCGCGGCAACAAACTCGTGGGCGGGCTCCGCCGCACCCCATGGGCCACCAATCTTCGCGTGATCACCCACCGGCCGTGCATGCATGATCGCCTCCGCCACTGCCTCCAAGCCCCGGTGCGCCGCCAAGTCGTTGAAGTCCGTGGCCTTCGCCGGCCGATCGGTGCCGAAGTCGGGGACCGCAAGCCAGCCGCCAACGGCCCGCGCCGCCTCGGTTGCCTTGGTGAGGCCCGGATTTCCGTTTGTGCCGATGTCATCGTCGGCGCACAGGATCAGCCGCATCTCGGGACACCGGGCACGCATCGCCTTAGCCACCGCTGCCAAGTTGCCCGCGTTAAAGGCGACGGCCACCGGGTAGTTCTTCGCCATGTGGACGGTGGCGCCCGTTGCGTAACCCTCGGTGATACAAGCCACTACAGCGCCGTCGAATCTGCCGATCTCGTGGTAGCAGCCCTCCACCCGTCCGCCGGCCAGAAACCGTTTGTCGCCGTCCGCGTCTATGAATTGCAGCGAATGCAGCTCGCCGTTGTCGCGCATGGGAACGATCACGCGCCCGTCCGCATGCACGCGGAGCCCGTAGGCGCGTGCCTGCTTTCGGGTGAGATAGGCGTGCTCGTCCGTTGCGGGTGTCGCTGCGTTCCAGATTGTCGCTGCTTGCTCTCTGGCCTCTGCATGTCGGCGAACCTCTTCCGCTTCGCGTGCTCTGCGCATCTCTTCGAGTCGCGCACGATGCGCGGTCTTCTCCGCCGCTGTCAGGCGCCGGCCAGCGTCAGCCTGCCAGGTCTCCGATACGCCCGTTCGCCAATCGCCAAACGCTCCCGCCGGAATGCCGTCCGCGTGGAAGACGTACCAGCCGGCATCATCGCTGCCGTGGCTGTTCGTCGCGAAGCGATGCAGCCTGCCATCCGCGATCACCTCATCCGGAGGCTGGAGCCCGGCCGCTGCGATCGCATGGCGGAACCGCTCCGCAGTGTTATCCGTGGCCGTGGCTGGCGCGCCGGTGCTGGCCACGCGTTCACACCTTGCCCGCCCCATTCACTTCCACCGCGTTCTCGATGTGCGCGCGGACCCACTCATCCAGCGCGGCGCGCGGGACGCGCACGGCGCGACCGACCCGCACAACCGGCAGCTGACCGCTTGCCATGAGTTCGTACGTCTTGCTGCGCCCGAACGCCAATAGCTTTGCTACCTCATCCGCACGCAGCAACATTCTTTGGTCCATCACATACCTCCGAGACCAGAGGGTATTGCGTTAGCCGTTGAAATGCAATATACTGTGGTTAACCATTACGTGTCAGAGCGCAACCGTGGATTCTGTGGCTAACGATGACGAAACGTGAGCAAGCCTTCGCGCAACTCTTCGCCCGCCTGGCATCGATCCCGCTACCCGCAGAGGGGGTAGCGGGCAGGCAATGGGCTTTGAACGAGTTTGAGAGGCAGGGGCGCGTACCTACTCCGCCGGAATACTTGGACGGCCAACTGGAGCGGGAATGGGCAGCGCTCGAATCTGATTACGTCCGGCTGGCTAAGCCACGCATTGCCGGTCGTATCGATGCCAAGCGGGAGAGTGCCTGGGAAGCAAAAGCAATGCGCCAAGACCTACCGCTTTTGCTTGTCCACGTCAGGACAATCCTCTGGCCGTTGCTCCACGGCGAAAAGGTCAGCCAGCCTTTCGAGGTGCTGGGTACGGCGTTCGTCTGGCGGCTGCAGGGGAACGTGTTGACGCAAGAGCCTGACCAGCCAACACCCCTCGCCGAGTTTCACGCGAGCTTTGTAAGGCTCGCACACGTGCGGCCCTTCCTGTACCGATGTTGCCCCCGGTGCCAGCGTGTCTTTGTCCGCGTGAAACGGCAGGTCTACTGCTCTCAGGTGTGCAGGACTGCAAGCCTCGAAGCAGCGCGTAAAGGGAAACGGCGAGAGTACATGAAAACCTACATGGCCACGCGCCGCGCTCGGGAGCGCGCGCGAGCCAGACGAGAAGGGAGATGACAATGGCAAAAAGACGCGGGCAACGTGAGGGGTCCATCTTCAAGCGCCGTGACGGCCGCTGGTGTGCAGCGCTCACTCTCGGATGGAAGAACGGCAAGCGGCATCGGAAATGGCTCTACGGAGGGACGCGCCAAGACGTGCAGCAGCAGCTCACCACCGCACTGCGCAACCATCAGCTCGGGCTCAACGTCGCACCGGAACGGCAGACGGCCGCGCAGTTCCTTGAGCGGTGGCTGACGGACTGCGTAGCACCCAGCACGCGCCCACGGACGCTTGACAGCTACTCCGACACGGTGCGCCTGCACTTGATTCCGACCATCGGCAAGGTACCGCTCGGGAAGCTCGCGCCTCAACACGTCCAAGCGATGATGAACGCCAAGCTCGCCGACTTCTCGCCGCGTTCGGTGCAGTACATGCACAGCGTCCTTTCTCGCGCTCTCAACCGCGCCGTGAAGTGGGATCTTGTCGCGCGGAACGTCTGCACGCTCGTTTCGCCTCCGCGCGTGCCGCGTCGTCTCGTCGAACCGCTCTCGCCGGACGATGCACGCCGGTTGCTCGAAGTCGTGAAGGACGATCAGAACGAAGCGCTCTACAGCGTCGCAATGGCACTCGGGTTGCGGAAGGGCGAAGCCCTCGGGTTGCGTTGGCAGGACGTTGACCTTGAGTCCGCCACGCTCAGCGTTCGCCACCAGCTCCAGAACCGGCGCGGAAAGCGACTCACGGAACCGAAATCGGACCGGTCACGCCGCACGCTGCCCTTGCCCGAGTTCGCCGTGAAGGCGCTTCGAAGCCACCGCGCACGTCAGCTAGAAGCCCGTCTGCTCGCCGGGTCGCGCTGGCAAGAGACCGGCCACGTCTTCACCACGTCGATCGGCACACCGATGGACGCGAGCCGCGTGAGCAAGCAGTTCCGCCGCGCGTTGGCGAAGGCGGGACTCCCGCACAAGCGCTTTCACGACCTTCGGCATACGGCCGCGTCACTGCTGCTCGCACAAGGCGTCCATCCGCGTGTGGTGATGGAAATACTCGGTCACTCGCAGATCAGCGTCACGATGAACACCTACAGCCACGTGATGCCCACGCTGCTGCGCGATGCCGCCGACAAGATGGACGCCATCCTTGCCGTCGGCGAGTAGAACCGGGCAACTGTGGAAAAGTGCCCCATTTCGGTGCCGGTGGCTGTCAACTTGGCTGTCAAGCCGCCACGCTCCGGCCGCACGGCGCGGCTAAGTGCTCGAAAACAAAAGTGGTCGCACGTGGACTCGAACCACGGACCTCCTGCATGTGAGGCAGGCGCTCTAACCAGCTGAGCTATGCGACCGTGAGCGATCCGACGCCTCTCCCGCTACCACAGCAGCAAAAGACGCGCAACGTCGGCACGCCCGCGACCGGCGAGCGCAACGTGCGAGCGGCGCCTCACGTTCGTGCCACGCTCGCAGCCTATAACGCAGTGCATTGACATTTGTAACGCGGCGCGTTATAAGCACCGTCAGGAGGGAGGTGAGACCAGAATGACTGCCAAATCCACCAGAGCGGAAAGCTGGAGCACGGCGATGCCGAAGCGGCTGAGCGAGCTGCAGCGGACGGCACAGAAACACATCCGCAAGCAGTGGCAGGAGACCGTCGACATGCTCCCGCCCGTTCCCCGCAAGGCGCTGAAGCGTCTGACCGCCAACGTCGATCGGGCGCGCCGCGACCTGCGCAAGAGTGGCGAGCGGGTCGTTGCCGATGCGCGGAAACGCGCGCAACGCCTGACTGGCGACGTGCAAAAGCGCCTCGAAAGCACCATCGAGCCGTTGATCACCCGGCTCGACGTCGCTTCGCGGAAAGATATTGAGCGGTTGCAGCGGCGGTTGCACGATCTGGAGCGTCGGGTCCAGTCCCAGCACTCTAGTCTATCCGCATGAAGCGCGGCTGGGGGCGAGGCTGCGTCAGCGACTGCGCCCCCAGCCGCCACCGGCGGGTGTGAGAATGCGCAGGCGGTCGCCCTTCACCAGGGGACAACTGATCTTCCCCGGCAGCTCACGTACGCTCTTTGCTCGTATCAGCAGATTGCGCCCGCTCTGACCGGGGAGGCCGCCATGCAACCCATAGGGCTGCAAGCGCCTCCGTTCCGTCAGCAAGGTCGCGCGCGCGGGCGCCAGTAACTCGATCTCACGCACCACGCCGTCGCCGCCGCGATGGCGGCCCTTGCCCCCCGAACCGACACGCAAGCCGTAGCGGGTAACCCGTAGCGGGTACGCTGCTTCCAAGGCTTCCACCGGCGTGTTGAGTGTGTTGGTCATGTGGGTGTGCAGGCCCGACGCGCCAGGCCCGTGCGGTCCGGCGCCGGCCCCGCCGGCAATGGTTTCATAGTAGGCATACTCACGGCGGCGCACCGGATCGAAGCCGCCGAGCGCGAGGTTGTTCATCGACCCGTTGCTGGCTGCCGGAATCTTCTCCGGCGCGGCTTTCGCCAACGCTTTGAGGAGCACATCGACGATCCGCTGCGACGTTTCGACGTTGCCACCGGCGACCGCTGCCGGAAAGCGCGGATTCACCAGCGTACCAGGCGGCGCGAGGATGCGTAGGGGCCGCATCAGTCCGGCGTTCGCCGGGATTGGTGCGTCCGCGAGCGCCTGAAATACATACAGCACGGCGGCGACGGTTACGGCGTAGTTCGCATTGATGCCGCCGGCGACTTGCTCCGCTGTGCCGTTGAAATCCACCTGCGCCCGGCCCGCGCCAACGCGGACGGCGACACGGATCGGGATCCGCGTTGCGCCCGTGCCGTCGTCGTCCATCCAGTCTTGCGCGCGATACGTGCCAGAGCGTAAACGCCGCAAGCTCGCCGACATCAGGCGAGCGGAGTAATCCTGCAACGCCGCCATCGCCAGACGTGTCGGCTCGTGGCCGGCCTCATGCACGAGTTCCTTCAGCCGCGCGGCTCCACGCCGTAACGCCGCCAGCTGCGCCAGCAAGTCGCCGCGCCGCTCGTCCGGCACTCGCGTATTGGCGGTGAACAGCTGCAGGATGTCACTCACGGTTTCTCCGCCCCTGACGATGCGCACCGGCGGTATCCGCAGCCCTTCCTGGTAGATCTCGGTCGCCAGCGGCATCGAGCCGGGGCTCGAGCCGCCGATGTCGGCGTGATGCGCGCGGTTGGCGACGTAGCCGAAGGGCGAGTGCTTGCCTCCGAGGAACACCGGTGCCACCACGGTGACGTCGGGAAGATGCGTGCCGCCGGCGTAGGGATCGTTCAACATGACGACGTCGCCTGGTCTCATCGGGACCTGCTCGATCGCGGCGCGCACCGACAGCGGCGTCGAGCCCAGGTGGACCGGAATATGTGCCGCCTGCGCCACCATGCTTCCGCTGCCGTCGAACAGCGCGCAGGAGAAGTCGCGCCGTTCCTTGACGTTAGGCGAGAACGCGCTGCGGCACAGGGCCACCCCCATTTCCTCGGCGATGGCGCTCAGGCGGTGATTGAACACCTCCAGCGTGATCGGATCAACCCGCATACGTCAGCTCAAGGTGGCCGGATGGATGGACTCGGCATCGCCACTGCGGCGGGATCACCGTGGTCGCGCTCGGTTCGGCAATGATTGCTGGGCCGGCGACCCGCGTCCCGGGGCGCAGATGCGCGCGCACGTGGACGGTGCCTTCGAGCCAGTGACCGTCACAGCGCAGGCGCGTCTTGGCCGCCGCTGGACCAGGCTGGGCGCGGAAAGGTACGGGGTGCAACCGCGGCCCGCGGCCGATCGCGAGTAAGCGCAGATTCACCACCTCGATCGGCCGGCCGCGGTCGGCATAACCGTACAACCGCCGATGGGCAGCGTGAAAGGCGTCGGCAAAGCGCGGGCTGAAGGGGATGGCGACCTCGTACGACTGCCCCTGGTAGCGAACATCCATCACGCGCTCGAACCTGCAGTCCTTCGCTGCCAGCCGCTCACCCTTCAGCTCGGTGCGCGCCAGCCGCTGCAGCAGCCCAAACAACGCGCGCAGCCGTCGGGCTGAAGGAGTGGTCAGGCGCACCGTTCGCACATAATCGCGCTGCACCTCAGCAGACGCAGCGCCTCGGGCCGAAAGCAATCCGGGATCAAGCGGCACGATCACGTGCCGGACGCCAAGCGCGGCCGCCAATTCGCAGGCGTGCTGCCCAGCCGCACCGCCAAACGCGATCAGGGTGTAATCACGCGGCTCATGGCCGCGCTCAACTGAGATGGTGCGCAACGCCCGCTCCATGCTGGCGTTGACGACGCGAACGATTCCTTCGGCGGCTTGCTCGCGGCTCAGGCGCAAGCGCGCTGCGATCCTGCCGACGGCCCGCACGCTCCGCTGCGGCTGCAACCGCAGGCGGCCGCCGAGGAACGCCTCTGGGAGCAAGCGCCCAAGCACGACGTTCGCATCGGTCACCGTCGGCAGCTGTCCCTTGCCGTAACATGCCGGTCCCGGATCCGCGCCAGCGCTTTCGGGGCCGACCTTGAGCGCGCCGCCGGCATCCACGCGGGCGACCGAGCCGCCTCCGGCACCGACCGTGTGGATGTCCATGGCTGGAATCTTCAGCGGCAGTCCAGCAACCGTCCATTCCGTGCGGAACTGCGGCGCGCCGTCGATGAGGCTGACGTCAGTCGACGTGCCGCCCATGTCGAACGTGATCAGGCGCTCCAGCCCCAGCGTGCGGGCAACCGACCAAGCCCCGACCACGCCGGCCGCTGGGCCGGACAGGACGGTCCGCACCGCCTCACGGGCGGCTACCTGTGCCGAGACAGCGCCACCATTGGACTGCATGATGCGCGGTCGAACGCCGCCGAGACCACATTCCAGCGCGCGCAGGTGTCGGCTCATAACTGGTCCGACGTAGGCATTGATCACCGTGGTGCTCAGCCGCTCGTATTCGCGGTGTTCCGGCATCAAGGCGTGCGAGAGCGAGCAGAACACTTCGGGCCAGCGCGCCAGTGCCTCCCCGGCCAGGACTTCGTGCTTGCGATTCGCGTACGAGTGCAGGAAACAAACCGCCACCGAGTCCGGCTTGTGCCGGCGTGCCACTTCGAGCGCCCGCCGGAGCGCAGCGGGGTGCAAGGGGATCAGCACCCGCCCGTCATACAGCATGCGCTCGGGCACGCCGATGCGGCGCGTGCGCGGGACCAGGGGCTCGGGGATCCGCGGCTCGAGGTCATACAGCGCCGGGCGATTCTGGCGTCCGATCTCGATCGCGTCCTCGAAGCCCGCCGTCGTCAGTAAGACGACGCGCGCGCCTCGGCGCTGTAGCACGGCGTTGGTGGCGACAGTCGAACCGTAGGTAAGGATGTCCAGCGTTGCGCCGCCCAGCAGCTCCCGTAGGCCGCGAAGAACTGCTTCGGCAGGGTCGTGTGGTGTCGAGAGCACTTTGAGCGTCCGGAGCTCGCCGTCGAAGAAGGCAACCAAGTCGGTGAAGGTGCCCCCGGTGTCGACGCCGACTACCGCGTGCGCGCCTTGGCAGCTTATTCTTGGTTTCACACCAGCGCGCTTGTCACGGCGGGCTTCGGATCGCAAGCGCCCCACGTCAGCGGTTCACACGTGTCCTACAAACAAACAGCAGCCGGCGGGGATATCGCGGCTGTTGGGCATAACAGCGGCCCCCGTTTAGGCGGCGGCCGGTTCGGAAGACTTGCCTGAAGTGCCTTCCTTTTTCTCTCCGGAAGCGCTTGAGCTTTCAGCTTTCGTGTCCGTAGCCTTGCCCTTGCCGTTGCCCCCAGTTCCGTCTCTTCGGGCGTAATCAGTCGCGTACCATCCGTTCCCCTTCAGCTGAAAGGAAGTGTTGGAGATCAGTTTCGTCACCTTGCCCTGACACGTAGGGCAGCGCTTCAGCGCAGGCCCGGTGATTCGCTGCATAATCTCAAATTCACCGCAATTGTTGCATCGATACTCGTAAATCGGCATGGTAATGACTTAATCACCCGCCTCCGCTTTGTCAACGCGAGCACGGAGCGCTTCCTCCAACCGACGCTGACAGGCAGTCAGGTCGCTTGTATGAATCTCGACCAACTTGGTCCGGCTAGTCGCTCCACGCAGGATGTGGATGGACCGCCGCGGCACGCCGAGTGCCGACGCCAGCACGTCGATCAGCGCGGCATTCGCGGCGCCTTCCACAGGAGGTGCGTGCACCTGAATCTTGATGGTGCCGCCCTGGCGGCTGAGGATGCGGTTTTGACTGGCGCGCGGTTGGAGATGGACCTGCAGGCGCCAAGAATTCGACTGCGCGGTCATCCCTTCAGCGAACAGAGAAGGCGAGGTCGCGTAAACTTTGCACGAGAAACGCCTGCAGGAAATAGATCGCGACCACCACCACCAAGGGAGACAGGTCTAAGCCGCCGGCAAACATCGGCAGGCTGCGACGCACACGGTACAGCAGCGGCTCGGTAGCATTGTACAGAAAGCGGACAATCGGGTTGTACGGGTCGGGGTTGACCCAGGAGATGAGCGCGCGGGCGATCACGATCCACATGTACAGCCATAAGACCATCTGGAGGACCGTAGCCATGGCTCCCAGAAAATTCGAGACTATGAACATGTCGGCTCCTTGGTAGCGACAACCAAGAGTCGTTTAGCGTGGACGCTCGCCGTCGACAAGCCGGACGCCGGACCGACGGGTTCCCGCTCCAACGCGGCTATGTGCCGTGGCCGCCCGCGTTCGGTGGCTGCCTTGACGGGTTCGGATAGAGCGACTAAGTCGAACCGAGATGATGCCGGAGCTACGCCAGGCAGGGGCGGAGCCCGAGATGGCTCTGCCGAGCATCCCGTATCGGCCACGCAGCCATTTGATCTCGGCACTGGTCGTTGGGCTTGGGCTATTAGCCTTACTGTTTGTCTTCTCCGACACGCAAAAGCTTTGGCTCACAGCCTCGGAGTTGGACGGCCGCCTGCTGCTCATCCCGTTTGCCTGCGCCCTGGCAAGCTACGCGGTTATGGCCCTTTCGTATCAAGGCATCGCCAGAGCGGCGGGCTCCGAAGTGCCGTTTTGGGAGATGCTGAAGATCACGTTGGTTGCTAACACGGCGAACTACGTGGTCTCGACCGGAGGTCTCAGCGGCTTTGCGCTGCGGCTCTACTTTTTCTTGCGGCTGTCGATCCCGTCTGGGACGGCGGTGATCATTTCGCTGGTGCAAGGATTCATCACCAACGTTGTCCTGCTGCTCTTTGTTGTCGCCGGCTTTGCGTATCTAGTGACGGCGCATGATCTGCGAGGCTACGCCTTGGGCGCCACCGCCACGCTGCTGTTCTTGTCCATCCTTGCCGCCGCCCTCGCCATGGCGCTGCTGTTGCACCGGGGCTTGCGCCGGCGGACGCTGTTCATGATGGCGGAGACGGTGCACTGGTTCATGCACCGCTTCCTGCCGCGCCACAAGCCGGCTCGCATCAGCATCTGGCGCTTCCAACGCAATCTCAACCGCGGCATCGAGTTCCTCCTGCTGCGCAAACGACGCATGGTGATCCCCACGTTGTGGATCGCCGTTGACTGGGTGATCACGATGCTCATCCTATACGGCGCTTTCATGGCCGTGCGGCATCCCATTCCGTTCACCTTTGTGGTCGCCGTGGGGGCGGTGGGGATTATTCTCTCACTGGTGTCTTTCGTGCCCGGTGGCCTCGGGATCATGGAGGGCTCCATGGCCGCCATCTTCAGCAGCCTCCTCTCGGTGCCCTTCGAGACCGCCTTTGTTGCCGCCCTGATCTTCCGTATAGCCTACTATGTGCTGCCGATGATCATCAGTCTGTTCTTCTTCCGTCGCATGTTCGTTCAACGGGCGCCCGCGGCGAGCTAGCGCCAAGTCGCGGATACATCGTGGTGCGAGTTCGGCGCCTTTCAACTCGCGTCCAGTAGACACTTTTTCGCAGTTACGCTTGACAACCTACGGGACATTCCTCAGACTGCAAACGTTAGGGGCGGCGAGGTCGCGGAGGGCATGATTCGCGTTAGAACATCAGCTGTGTGGGCCTGGCTTCTCGCTGCAACCATCCTTGCCACCTCAGCACACGCCGTCCGTCCTCGCACTGCGGTCACCGCCCGGGCTGCTATCCTGATCGACAACCAGACAGGTGAGGTGCTGTGGGAGCGCAATCCGGACTTACCGCTGCCGCCCGCCAGTACCACGAAGATCGTCACCGCCATGGTCGCGCTGCAGAGTGGCCGGTTGGACGATTCACTGATTGTCACGCCGCAAGCCGCCGCCGCGCCGCCTTCGAAGATCGGCCTGCGGCCGGGATGGAGGATGCGCCTGCGCGATCTCGTCTACGCCCTACTCCTCAACTCGGCGAACGACGCTGCCATGGTGATCGCCGAGGGCTTGGGCGGTTCCGTGCCGGGGTTTGCGGCACGCATGAATGCGGAAGCCAGCTTGCTGGGAGCCACCAACAGCCATTTCGTCAACCCGAACGGCTTGCCGGCCGCGAATCACTACAGCACCGCGCGCGACCTGACGACGATGTTCGCTCGCGCCCTGCGGAACCCGCTGTTCGAGACGGTCCTGAGCACCAAGACCACCTCAGTATGGCCGGCCGCGGGGTCGGTGCGGCCGATCGCCTTGCGCAGCCACAATCGGATGTTGGGCAACTACCGCATCCAGGTGCTCGGGAAGACGGGGTGGACGCTGGCCGCAAAGAAATGCTTCGTCGGTGCGGCCAGGGCGGACGGTCGTGAGATCGGTGTCGCCGTGCTCGGCTCGACCGATCTATGGGGCGACCTCAAGCGCCTGCTCGACTACGGTTTCGGCGCGAGTGGCGCGCCCGAGCCCGCACTGCCTGCGGTGCAGGTGGCGACGGCGGCTGCGGGCGCGGCCGGCGACGATGATGAGCCCAAAGTGTCCGCGCAGCCTGCGCACAGATACTTCGTCAGTCTGAGCGCTTTTCGCGCCAGGCGCAGCGCCGCCCGGCTGCGTAGCTCGCTGGCGCGAGCCGGATACCGCGCCAGCATTCAGAGCACGCGGCGCGGTGGACACGCGCTGTACCGGGTGTTGGTCGGCAGCTATTCGAGCCGGCAAGCGGCGGAACAGGCCGCCGCGAAGCTGAGGCGCAAGACTCAGCGCCCGCCGACGGTGCTCCTCGCCCGCAGCTGAGCCGGGCCTAGTGTCCTACCTCTCTGAGCTCTCGCTTATGCTGGAGAGCCGTGCGCCAGCTACAGTCCGAGGGCGTGCTGCGCGTTGGTCCCGAGAATCCGCTCCTTGTCTTCCGCCGTGATCTCCGGCAGCCCCATCATTTGGAGAGTTGGCACGTACTCCAAGCTGCGGACGGCATCCACCCAGTGCTTCTGAGTGTATATCTCGGTGAACAGGGGCAAGTCCGAACCGAAGAGCACCTTGTGAACGCCGTTGTGCATGAGCTTGGCCATCGACAGCATCTGGGCAAATCCGAGCGGGAAATTGCGCGCCACCCTCTGCCAGGCGGAGATGTCGACGTAAACGTTCGCATTCTTGAGCGCAACCGCGAGAGCCTCGTCGACCCACGGCATGCCCACGTGCGCCAGGATGAAATTGATCTCACGGAAATCGACCGCAATCTTGTCCACATACGCGGGGCGGCAGGTCTTGAGATAGGTCTGCCCGGGTCCGAGGCCCGTGTGCACGACGACGTTCACGCCCAAACGTGCCGCCTCCTCGTACAGCGGATAGTAGCTCTCGTCATCCGGAAAGAATCCGGCGACGGTCCACAGCTTGAGGCCGCGAAATCCCATCTCCTCGACGCAGCGGCGGAGCTCGGCCACGGCCGCAACCCCCCGCCGCGGGTCGATGCCGGCGAAAGCGACGACACGCTTAGGATGCGCCTTGGCGTATGCGCCGGCGAGGTCGTTGAACGCTCGGAAGGTGAAGCCACCGCCGCTGTGCAAAAACTCGAAATCCAGAGGCAACATGATGGTCTTGTCGATTCCGGCCTCATCCATGTCCTGGATGAGCCGTCCGATCGAGCCGTTCCACAGGCTGTCGGGATTCTGGATTCGGAGTTCCGCCGCCACCGAATCCATCAGGTCTTTCATGCCTCCCTGGACAAGCCGCCTCTCCCACATGTGACAGTGCGTATCGACAATCATTGTTTCAACAATCCTGTCAGTGAAATGGTCTCGGAAGGATGCCCCTCAGCGCTGAGATGGTGACGCGTCTACAGCCCGTGTTCGACCTCTCATCAGTGGCCTTCCTCCTCGCGCTTCTTAGTTTCCGCGGCCGTACCTTGCCGCTGATACCACAACAGCCCGCTGTAGACATAGTGTACGCCGGAGATGGTGATGGTCGCAGCGGTGAAGTACCATGTCGCGAGGTTTACGCTGGCCATCGTCATGTCCGGCCGCGCCAGGGTCACCAAGGCGAGGCCTATCGTCAACATCTCGAGAAAGGTGTTGAGCTTCCCCACGGGCGTGGGGTTGACCTCGATGGGGGTGCTGACGAAGTAAATCACCAAGTAGCCAGCGAGGATGACGACGTCGCGTGTCAACACCAGGATCATCAGCCACAACGGAATCACCTGCAGCCAGGTGAGGATGACGAACGAGCTCACCAACAGCAACTTGTCCGCCAGCGGGTCGAGGCTCGCGCCCAGATCGCTCTTCGAGTCCATCAGGCGCGCGAGCACCCCGTCGACGGTGTCGGTGATTCCGGCAGCCATGAAGATGACCAGCCCCGCCCCGTAGTGTTGGTTGCTGATCACGATGAGGAACACCGGGACGGCAATGATGCGCAACAGGGTGAGGAAGTTCGGCAGTGTCAACATGGCGACGTACAGCCTCGCGTCGAGAGTCGACAGCTCAAGATTGAGAGCGTAGAAGCCGGTCTCCGGCCTTCCCTACCTGCAGGCGCCGTCATTCCTTCCCCGCTTTGACCCTTTCAAGGCTCGACTGTCAACTGCCGACTTTGGATCGCATTGCCCGCCCGGCCGGCCATGGCGGCGGCGGTCCGCGTCCGAGGCTCTGCTGCAGCACGTTCCAAAGGGTGCGGGCGCGCCGCCAGGTCGCCCTCTCGCACCGACGGGGCGGAGCAATGACGTCAGAAGCTCGAAGTCTGGCGTACAGCGCGGGCGATGCGGGCCGCGTTAGCATGCGCTCGTTGAAGCGCCGCGCCAGCAGCATCGTCCGGTACAGCCGCAAGAGCAAAGCATCATCGAGCTTAGGCTCGATTGCAGTATCGACGTTGCCCTCCGCGTCGAGGATCGAGAGATATTCGACGGCGTGTGGAAGCTCCATGGTGGTGCGTGGCATGCGGGGTCTCCGGAGGCGCTTTTTTCGTCTAGTATGCCACGCGGCGCGCCCGCCGTCTCGTCAAGGTGCAGTCGAGATATTGGCAACGCTCGCGTTCCGGCAAGCAGTCTTCTCCGCCGAATCGAACTTTTCCGCCCTCGGCCCCGGGGTCTCCGGCGAACAGGTTTGCTTGCGACCCGAAGCCTTCGGCGAAGGGTTGCTGGGCGTGCTCCAGAGTTGCCGCCCTTCTCGGGGGGCCGGTCGGTACCCACCTCGCGCTTCTGTCGGGAAGGGGGAACAGGGACGGGAAGACCTACGCGCACGGCGATCCTGTGCTTATCAGAAATCGTGTTGCAGGATTTCCGTCCCGCGCCGGCAGATTTCGCGCGCGTAGTCGGTCCAGCGGCCCTCGCCCCAGTAGCGGTAGCAGCTCGTCTGCGCGACTAGGTTGTGATACAGGGCGTTGCGGTATGCGTGGCGGCGCCGGTCCACCGCGCGCCCGTCCAGCTTTTCATGGAACAGCACGCTGAGCTCCTTGATCGGATCGAGGACGTTCTTGTAGCCGCGTACCCAGCTTAGGTTGTTGGTCCACGAGCCGCCTTCCATGTGGAAACGGTGATCGCTGCGCCTGGCCTCCTCGATCGCCTTGGCGACGAGGTCCGGGGAGGGCTTGTTGCCGACGCGCCGCCAGATCGCGCCCTGGTGCACCGGCTGGATCGGCGCAAACTGCTCCGCTGACAGGCCTGCGGCACCGAGCAGTTCGATGTACTCCGTGCCGTTAAGGCCGACGACCCCTTCCGTGCCGATCTCCGGCCAGACTCGTTTGTAGGCCGGCGGGAACTCGTTCATCATCACGCCGCCGTTCTCGCCATCACTGATCTGCAGGGTCAGCGGCGGAGCATGACGCCCGGCCAGCTCTCGCGGGCAGAGCCCTTTGGCTTCGTAGAACGGCTGCATCTGCCCGATGAGCTTGGTGTCGGAACCCTGCGTCTTGACGAGAGCCGTGATGGATACTTCCTCGCCGCTGCTGTTGCGCGCCACGAGCCGCCGCGGCAGGTAGCGCTCCCGTAGGCCCTTCCCGTCGAGTTCCTCGACGGTGTGTTCCTGCACGGCCAGCCACTGATAGCCGCATTCGCGCAGGGCTTTGATGTATTCGAAACACACGTCGGGATGATTCGGGAGGTTCATCTCGGGCGGTGAGAATCCGCGCACGCGCGCCAGCGCTTCCCAGCCGAAGACGGCCGCAAAATGATGTTGCCAAGCACGCATGTGCAGTGCCAGGTCCGGGACGGGGGTCGAGGCAGGAACCGCGTGGCCCCAAAGCGTGCCGAGCCATTCCACACAAGGCCAGTAACGCGCATGGTGCACCACCGTTTTCAGGTTCTCCAGGATGTCCCCGCGGCCCATCTGCCGCAGGCCGAACAGCAGGGTACCGGAGTAGTCGAGCATCACGCGCGGTTGGCGCCCCAGATCGACCAGCTCGCGAATGAAGTCAGCGGTACGGCTGTAGCACGAAGCAAAAACAGGAGCGTTGTGGTTGTCCCCGATGTCTTGGTGTTCCATCATGTGTTGCAGGTTGCCGATGATGGGGGCGGTGCGCAGATCGCCATCGCCAAGGATCAAGGGCTGATGCATGTGCAAGCCGATGGCAAATGCCGACTGCAGGCGCTCGAGGTGCATTGGCGTTCGCCCGAGATAGACGGGCTCGTGGCGGCTCGTGATCGCCGCGACCTGGTCCTCCCACCCGCAGATGTTGGGGCGCTCGTCGATGATTTCAGATATTGAATCCATGTTTCACGTTCCTCTTTCGGATCCCGTTCGTCCGTTGGGTCTCGCCGCAAACGAAGGCTTGTAGTCGGATCGATAGACCCTGTAGTCGAGTTCCGGGAAAATGTTATCTTTGCGCTCGACGGTGCTGAGCCAGGTCTCATGTACGGTGCCGGTCTTGACCATCTCGAATAACTGGCTGAAGCGCAGCAGGTGGTCTTTCGTCCGTTGCACGGCGTAGCCCACGACCGTGCCGCGGCTCATGACAAATGCCCAGTCGCTGGCCTGGGCCAGGAGCAGCTCGCGTGCGGCCTGGTCGAGCGCGCGGCGCGTCAGGCCCTGAGCCGCAGAGAACTGGGTTGCCAGCTCGACCATGCGATCCGCCGCCGTGTGGAGGTGGCGATACATCCAGTCGTTGGTCCCGTTGAGCCACACCTCATTGTAGCCCTTGTAGCCCCAGCTCGAAGCGCTCGGCATCTCGACCTGATTGACCGGATACTCCGCCAGGTACTCGGACGGTGTGATGAGGCGCAGCGTGTCCTGATCGCACGCGATCTTACGAAACAGAAAGTCGAGCCACTCAGGTCCTTCGAACCACCAGTGTCCGAGCAGCTCGGCATCGTAAGGCGCGACCACGATCGGTTTCCGGCCCATCCAACTGCGCAGCCACTCCACCTGGCGCTGCCGGTTGAACATGAAGTTGCCGGCGTGGGCCGCCGCCTTGTCGAGCGCCCGCCCGCGTACGTACGGTTCCTTGCATTCCGTGGGGCCGGTGACTCGGTTGTACTTGATGCCGGTGTTGACGCGGATGCCGTCTTTCTGAATGTATGGGCCAATGTAGTCCAGGTCGAGTTCGAATCCCACGTCACGGTAGAACTCGCGATAGTCGAAGTCGCCGGGATAGCCTTCGACCGAGCTCCAAACCTGCTTGGACGACTCATCGTCGCGCGTGAAGGCCGCGACACCGCTCGGGCAGTAAAGCGGAGCGTACGGGCCGTACTGCGTGCGGCTCGCCGCGTTGTGGACGGCGTGGGTATCGACGAAAAAGAACCGCAGGCCCACCTCCCGCAGCAAGATGTCAATGCCCGGATAAAAACCGCACTCGGGCAGCCACACGCCTCGAGGCCGGCACCCGAACGTAGCTGTGTAGTGCTGCACTCCGACGAGGATCTGGGCCCGTACGGCCGCCGGGTTGACGCACAGCGCGGGCAGGAAGCCGTGCGTAGCAGGGCAAGCGATGATCTCCAGTTTGGCCGTCCGTTGCAGCCGGGCGAATGCGCTCACCAGATCCTTCTTCCACCGATGCGCGTAATCCGACCGGGCTTTGGAGAAGCGCTGACGGTACATCAGAGCGGTCTCGCGGAATTGCGGCAGGTGCCGCGTCCGTTCCACTTCCTTCTCCGCAAGTTCGCACAGTCGGTCGAGGCGTCTGGTGTACCGTCGGCGGAGCAGTTCGTCATTTAGCATCGAGACCAGTGGAGCCGTGAGCGACATGGTCACGCGAAAATCGATGCCGTCGCCGACCAATCCTTCCAAAGCCCACAGCAGAGGGATGTACGTTTCGGTGATGGCTTCGTAGAGCCAATTCTCCTCGAGGAAATCTTCGTGCTCAGGATGACGGACGAACGGGAGGTGGGCGTGCAGCACGAGTGACAGGTAGCCCACCGGCGTGGCGCGCTGTGCTCCCAACGGTTGCTTACTCCTTGATCGGCAAGGCCAGCCGCACGCTGAACGTGCCGTCGGCACCCGCCTTCAGCCACTGGCCATTCACTTGGATCGCTTGGCCGGGCTGGCCTCGGCCGGATATCACCACATCGGCGTTCAGCGTTAAGTCCGCCGCAGTCCTGCCGGCAAGCGTCCAGACACCGCTACCAAAGCTGCTGACCGTCTCCGGGAAATGCGCCTCGCGCCGCGCACCGGCGGGCGGGGCTTCTCCGAGCACGTCTTGGCGGACACGCCGTGCCGCGTCGTTCGCAGCCGTCGTCGAGGGCTCGCGGGCGCGATTCTCCCACGCCGTCGGGACCAGCGCGGCGTGGTGGCGACGAATGTCGGCCTCGGCCGCAAACGGTACCGGTTCTCGGGGCGCCTGCTTCTCCGCGGACGGGGCAATTGTTGCTGTCATGATGAGCGCTGCGGATTGTTCGGCCGCGGTGGGCTCGGCAGCGATCACCGCGGCCTGCACCTTGTCGAAGTCCCCCTCGACGCGCAGCCACTCGGGCCGGTAGTGCGGCGACGCCTCCGCACGCGGCACCTGCACGAAATTGGAGCGGCATGCCGACTCGAATTGGCCGGTAGGTGCGAGGGCGCCGATATCGGCGCAGTAGGTCTTATCGCTCGACCACAGCTCTAGGTACCAGTTGCCGGCGATCAGATCGATAGGTTGATCGAAGTAGCCGTGGGCGTTGGTCCCATCGAAATCAATGTAAGTCAGGTCATAGAGCCGCAGCACCCAGCGCGCCTTGGCACCTTCGGGCCCGAGCCGTGTCATCGTGGCCTCGCGGTCGTGCGCTGTGACTTCCCAGTAGGCGTGAATGTGGTATGGATCGACGGGCATAAGCGTGAGCCGCGTGTGCCCATAGCTGGAGGGGAGTTCGGTCAACTCCTTCAAGGCTGGCTGTTCCTCTTTCACGAGAACCGGCGACAGCTCAGCTGTTACCCTACCTGCTGCTTCAGTTTCGTAGAGCGCTGACTTGCGACGCCGTTGGGACCTCGAAGCGGCGGTCGCCCGCGATCGGATTGCTCGCATGAGCTGGTCCTTGGTCATGCGGTGGCGCCCCCGGACCCGGGCCTTGCTAGCGAGCGCGAGCAATTCCGGACGCGTGCGGCTTTGGAGCTGAACCTCATTCATGAACTCGGCCCCCCGTTCGGGCTCATGAGCGGTAGCAATTTAGCGTCTGCTCAGCAATACGGTCCCAGGTGAAGGCCGTCTCGGCGGCGGTACGGCCGTTGCGTCCCATCCAGCGGGCCCACTCGAAGTTGGTGAATAACGTCCCAAGGCCCCAGCCCACGGAATCCACCGTCGGGTAGATCTTCAGTCCGTTGACCTCGTGCCAGACGAACTCGCCAGGGCCGCCACTCTGCGAGGCGACGACCGGCTTTCCCGCAGCCCACGCCTCAAGGATGATGATCCCGAACGGCTCATTGCGGCTGGGCACGCACACCACATCGGCAGCCTTGTACAGATTCACGAGCTCCTGGCCGTTACGGTAGCCGAGAAACCGAGTGGCATGGGCCACACCACATTGGTGGGCGCGATGCTCCAAGCTCCAGCGCATATGGCCGTCCCCGACGAAGAAGAATTTCGCGTGCGGGTAATGGCGTAGAAGGCCCGGGACGGCCTCCAGAAGGAGATCAGGACCCTTCTGCAAGCACATGCGGCCAACGAATAACACCATTGGGTCCACCGGACCAATGTTGTACCCCACCTTGATGCGTCCCGGATCGAGCCAGCCGTCGTACTTGTGGACCGAGACGCCGTTGTAGATCATCCAGCACTTCCAGTCGGGCAAGTTGTACATCCACTGCAATTCGCCCTTCAGGGCATGGCTGACGGCGATGACGCGGTCGGCGCAGAACGTCCCGTGGCGCTCGTGGTCACGGATGCGCGCCGAAGTGCCGCCCCAGAAATTGTTGCCGCAGCGCCCGTACTCGGTCGAATGCATCGTGAGGATCGCGCGGTGATCGGGACGGCCTTGTTTGATCCATACCATGGCGTTGGACGCCAGCCAGTCGTGCGCATGCACAACGTCAAAATGGCCGATGTGGTCCTCGGTCTGGAAGAAGTGCCCAACCAAGGAGCGACACTGCTCCTGGATCTCGCCGACCAAATCGCCGTTCGTGGCATGGGCGCAGTAATGATGCCAGACCCCATCGATCTGGCGCACGCTGCTGCCGCCGTACCCCGGACGTGTGAAAACGTGCACCTCATGCCCTTGTCGATGCAGGGCCGCCGCCAGCTCCGTCACGTGAGCGCCGACGCCACCTACGGCAACGGAGTGGAGCGTCTCCCATGAGAACATCGCAATTCGCATCTGGGTCTCTCTGATTTTCAGCTTGTCAGACGCCGGATCTGGTCGTGGGCGGAAGCGTCTACACGTCAACTAGTAGGGTAACCACACTTTGCCGATGTTCAAGATGGGGTGGATATAGGGAATACCCTACGGCACTGAAGGGAACGATCCCGTCACCGGCAAGAACGGCGGGCGAGGAATATCGGGTTCGCTCACCCTGATCTGCGCGGCGCGGTCGTGAGATCAGGCGGAGGTCCCGGATCACTTCTTATCGGCGTCCTGCTTGCTTTCCACCTTCTTGACGTCGTCATCGCCGCCCTCGAAGGCCTTCTTGAAATCCCGAATGCCTTTTCCAAGCGCGCTGCCGATCTCCGGAAGCTTCCCGGGTCCGAAAATCACCAGAGCAATCACCAATATGACGAGCAACTCCGGGACGCCTATGCCGAACATGGTGCTTCCTCCATCGGCACGATAGCACTGTACGCAAGCGAAAGCACGCCTACCAGTGCCGGCGCTCCTGGCGACGCCGTACGCCTTTGTGATACAGAGTCCCGGCGCTTGCGCGCCGCTATATACCGGAAGGGGAAGAGCCCATGAGGAAGCATGTGTTCGTGACCTGGGCGGCGGTGGTTGCCGGCCTGGCGACGCTCGCGATCACCATCGCCTTCACGCTCCTGCCGGATGTCTCGGCTGCCATCCGGGCGTGCGGTGGACGCACGCCATCGTTGGTGCGCTTCCAGTTGGCGCTGACCGTGGCCGATGTGCTCGAGGCGTTGGGGCCGGCGGGTGCATGCCGCCAGGCCGCGCTCGTGGCCATGGATGCGGTGAATCGCCTCGACCTATACGCCTACATAACTACCTACGGCGTGTTCCTGCTCTTGTCGCTCTTCGTTGTCATGAGCGAAGCAAAGCTCGGAGTCTACTGGTTCGTTGCCCTGATCGTGATCGCCGCGCTCATCGCCGATGTGTATGAGACGTCGCGCCAGTTGGCGATCACCGCGGACCTGGCGAAAGCCGAGCGCCACATGCCGGTGCTGATGGTTGCCTCGCGCGCTAAGTTCATTGGCCTGACGCTGGCGGCGTCATGGGCCGGATGGCAGGCACGACCGCGGCGGATGGTGCTGGCAATTAGTTGTTTGCCGGCACTTCTGCTCATGCCGTTGGCCTTGCTCGCGCCGAAATCGTTTGCCGACCTGGGGCCGCTCGCCCTCGCAGTTGCGTGGCTGGCGCTGTTGGCGTCCGTGTCGCGCCTAGCGCTGCGCCCTGGCACCGGCGGACTCGTGTAAACGCCACGGCGCAGCAATTGAGCTTTTGAGTGCCCCCTTCTTCTCGCTCCGGCGAACGGAGAACAGCCTTCAAGCAAGCATCGGACGACCCTGAGTGGCCGGCGTCTTTGGGCGGTGCATCGAGGGGCGTCGCGTGAGAGAATCAACACTCCCGGAGGGAGACGAGGAAATGGAAAAAGAAGCAAGCCCACGCGGTCCACTTAACGGCATCAGGATTCTCGATTTCACCACGGTCCAGGCCGGCGGGCAGGGAACGGCCGTACTTGCGGATCTGGGCGCCGACGTCATCAAGGTCGAAAACACGGCCGGCGGCGATCAGGGCCGCTACGTGTACTTACTCGGGCCCATGGACAATCGCCAGAGCGCCTTCTTCTACGTTTGCAATCGCGGCAAGCGCTCGATCGCGCTCGACCTCAAACGGCCGGAAGCCATCGCTGTCATTGATCGCCTGGTGACGGAGGTTGACGCGGTAGCCAACAACTTCCGCCCCGGGGTCATGGAGCGCCTGAACCTCGGCTACGAACGCCTACGCGGCATCAACCCCAGGCTCGTGTATGTCTCCTTGAGCGGCTGGGGCAAGCGCGGCCCCAAGGCATTTCACCCTGCGCTGGACACCGCAGCGCAAGCGCGTGGCGGGCTAGTGTGGCAAACGGGTGAGCGGGACGGCTTCCCGGTGCCGGCGGGCGCGGCGGTCGTCGATCACAGCGCCGCCTTGAATCTGGCGATCGCAGTGCTTGCAGGCATCGTAGCGCGCGATCGGACCGGAACCGGCCAGGAGATCGACCTCTCGCTCTTCGGATCGGCGCTGGCGTTGCAGGCAGCGGAGATGACCTATGCGTTGCTCTCGGGCAAGCGCCTGCAGCGTGGCCGCGGCCACCCAGTGTCACCGGTGCTGACGCGGGTGTTCCAAACCTCGGACGGTTATTTCGCCATCATCGGCGTAGAAGACCGACGCTGGCCGGGCTTCTGTCGCGCCATCGACAGGCCGGATCTCGAACACGACGAGCGCTTCAAGGATATGCGTCGTCGCAAGCGCAACATGGAGGCCCTGTGCGTGGAACTGGATCGCTTCTTCCTCACCAAGACGACGGCCGAATGGATGGCGCGCCTCGAGGCCGAGGATCAGATCTGTTCGCCCGTGCAGTCATATGAGGAACTGGGGCGCGATCCGGTAGCGTTGGAGAACGGCTACATCGTCGAGATCGAGCACCCACGGATGGGGAGGGGCAAGGTGGTGACCGTACCGTTCGAGTTCCGCGGCACTCCGATCCACCACGACGCCATCGACCCGCAACTCGGGGAACATACCCGCGAGATCCTCGCCGCCGCGGGCCTCAGCGCGGAGGAGATCGAAGCGCTGATCGCAAAACGCGTAGCGCGGGCGGCGGGCAAGTAGCTCAACGTTGTGAACACCTCTCCGAAATTTCAGTCGGTTCAATAACAGACGCGTTCGGAGATCAGCTGCTCCACCTCGCTCGCCTGTAGGCCCAGCACCCGGGTGAGCACATCGTGCGTATCCGCGCCGAGCAGCGGCGCCGCACCGGCAGTGATCAGTGGGGTCCGGCTCATGTGTAGCGGGTTGCCGACGTGTCGCTCCGGCCCGATCTCGGGGTGTTCAACCGTGACTATGGCACCGCGGGCCGCGAGGTGTGGATCGGCGCGATGGTCGTCTGGGTTCTGCACCACCATCGCGGAAACACCCGCCGCCTGCAATGTTGCAGCCGCATCTTCCGGCGTGCGCGCCTGGGTCCAGTCCGCAACTCGTGCATCGATTTCATCCCTGGCAGCGAGGCGGCCGGCAGCTGTCGCAACGCGTTGTTCATCCGGCCATCCCAGGCAGCGGACGAAGCGTTGCCAGCCGGCATCATCGACCACGGCGATGGCGCACCAGCGGTCTTCTCCCGCGCACGGATACACGTTGTGTGGCACGGCGAATTCCGACGCGTTGCCGCGCTGCTGCGGCGGTTGCCCGGTGCACGGCCCCTGCAGGTAGAACTCGCCGAGCAAATACACCGCCGCCTCAGTCTGCGCCATTTCGATGAACTGGCCTTCTCCAGTGCGCCGCCGGTGCTCGAGCGCGGATAGGACCGCCAGCGCGCCCAGCTTGCTCGTGATGTGGTCCGGGTGGTTCAGCGCAGAGCCGGCGGGATACGGCGTGTCAGGATGGTTCCACAACCAGTTAGAGCCGGCAAAGGAGGAGTTGAGCGGCCCGTACGACGGCGCCTCGCCCAGCGGTCCGCCGCGTCCGAACCCTTGCGAGGCAATGTAGATGATGTCGGGGCGGACACGGCGCACATCCTCGTAGTCGAGGCCCAGTTGGCGGACGACGCCCCCGCGGTTGTTCTCGATGATCACCTCCGCTGTCGCGCACAACTGCAGCACCAACTCGCGGCCACGGGCGGTCCGCAGGTTGAGGCACACGCTCTTCTGGCCACGTGCTTCCGTATTGAAGCTCCAAGCACGGTTCGGTGCGTCCGGTTCCACCGAGACGGTACGCAGGAAATCCAGATTCTCTCGTGACTCGATCTTGATGACCTCGGCGCCCAGCTCCCCCAACACCCACCCCAATTCCGGCCCGACGGCACCAACACCCAGGTCGATGACGCGCATCCCAGCGAGCAGCGGCCGGTCAGCGGCACCGCTCGGCTTCTCCACGGTGCGGGGTGAGAAACCGGCGCGATCATCTTCTCCCGGCGCTGGAGCCGGTCGCTGCAGCACCGCCGGCGTGCGTGAGAGATTGAACGGCGCCGGAGCAAACGGCGCATCACCGAGATGCGGGAAGCCGCTGCGGCGGAAGTACCCACGCACCCGTGTCTGCTCTTCCGCAACGAATTGATCCGGCGCGTTGACCGGCGTAATCGGTAGACCGAGCCGGACTCCCTCGGCAAACACCTCGGCGCGGGAACGCTGGCGCAACGCATCCCCTGCCAGCAGCCGAATCACATCGAGGTTCAGCAACCTGTACACCGGTGGCTCCCACTCCGGTCCGGAAAGCGCCTCGAGGTTGCCCGTTAGCGTGATGAAGGCCTTCCACTGCCGGATGGTAGCGGGGAGGACACGCACGAATCCGTCCGCCGTCGGCAGCACGAGGTACGCGCCGTCGGCATTGCGCGGCGGGCTCGTCGGCACCACCAACGGATACCACCGCGCGTAATCTGCGAGCGGAATCGACCACGGGTTGAGGCCGTTCAACGCCGCCTCCTGTACCGAGACCTCAACCGTCTGCCCCTCACCGTGACGGGCGCGGTCGAGCACGGCAGCAATCGCGCCGAGGGCACCGAACACCGAAGCGCAATCGTGGGCGATGTATCCCGGTAGCCAGCAAGGCGGCCGGTCGAGGAAGCCGGAGACGTGCAGCGCGCCGGAGCTGGCGAAGGCGGGCAAGGGCTCGGCACGCCAATCGGCGCGTGGTCCTGAGAGGCCGAAGTCGGCGATGGCGACGTGGATCAGATGCGGGTGCCGCGCGCGCACCTCCGCGGGCGTGAGCCGGTGCCGTTGCTGCCCATCCGGCCCGAAGTTCTCTAACAGGATGTCGGCACGGTCGCACAGCTCGACAAAGCGCTCCCAGCCTGCCGCGTCATCGAGGTCGATGACCGCGCCGCGTTTGTTCGCGTTGCGATACAGGAAGGGCAACGAACGGTCGGGCGCCGCCACGCCGCCGGCAAACGGCGGCTGCTGCCGGCCCGGATCGCCGCCCGGCGGTTCTATCTTGATCACATCGGCGCCCAGATCGCCGAGCAGCCGACCCGCGAGCGCGCCGCGCAAATCGGCGAGATCCACTACCCGCAGATGGCCCAACGGTGCTGTCGTCATAGAGCGCACTCTAGTCCGATTCGGGCGATGGTGACAACAGGTGTGGTGGCCGGCCTGCTATCATCTCCGGTGCCGGTTACCCAGCGCTCTCGACAGGTGAGAAGGAAAGTCTGGGGAAGACACTCCCTGGCCTTGACACTTGCCAAAACTTTCTCGAAAAGAGGTGCGGTGAAATGAGAAAGGAACCGCAATGAGCCAGCGAAAGATAGCCAGTGACCTCGTCGGACTGACGTTTGACCCCGTACCCTTTTCATGGACCTCGAAGGACGTGATGCTGTACGCCCTCGGCGTCGGCGCTAAGCCTGACGGCGAGCTTGATTACGTCTACGAAGGCAAGGGCCCCAAGGTCCTGCCCACCTACGGCGTGATTCCCGGCATGCTGTCGATGAGCGGGTTAATTGCCAATGTCGAGATCAACCTGGCCATGCTGCTGCACGGTGAGCAGGCGATCACCCTGCACCGCGAGATCCCATCCGAGGGGAGGGTCCGCGTGATTGGTCGCATCAGCGAGGTGTGGGACAAAGGGAAGGCGGCCGTGCTCGGGGCTGAAGGGACCGTCGAGGATGATAAGGGTCCGATTTGCACTACCCGCGCCACGCTGTTCGTCCGCGGCGCCGGTGGCTTCGGCGGCGAGCGCGGCCCGTCGACGGCGGGGGTGAACGTTGCGCCCGATCGCAAACCCGATCACGTCGTGGAGGATGTCGTCCGCCCGGAGCAAGGCGCGCTGTATCGGCTCAACGGTGATTTTAATCCGATCCACATCGACCCGGATTTCGCCAAAATGGCAGGGTTCGAAAAGCCATTCTTGCACGGCTTGTGCACCTACGGTTTCTGCGGCCGCGCCATCCTCAGCAGCGTCTGCGGCGGCGATCCGGCACGGTTCAAATCGTTCGAGGGACGCTTCGCCGATCTGGTGCAGTACGGCGACACCATCGTCACCAAGATCTGGCGCAGCGGTGCGGGTGAGGCCATCGTGCAGGGCGAGACGAAGAAGGGCAACGTGGTCCTGTCACAAGCGAAAGCGACGTTCAAAGAATAGGGGGACGCCCGTCACTTAGTGGTCGATCTCGGAATTGCGCTGACGGCGGTTTGACCGCCCTCCGTTTTGCCCGCCAAGCATTCGGAGTGCAAAAAATGCTTGCGAAATTTCGCCTGAAGTGATGACCTCAGCGAGGAGTCACGGCATGCAGGAGCGGATCATTGTTTTCGGGGCACACCCGGATGACGGCGAGATCGGCGCAGGGGGGACGATTGCGGCGTACACGCGGCGGGGACATCGCGTGGTATTGGTAAACTTCCGGGTACCTGCTGGGAACGGCGATCTTTCAGAAGAAGAGCGGCGCCGACGCCATGTCGAAGCGGAGCAAGCGGTGCGCACGCTGGGTGCGGAGCTGATTAGCCTCGGCTTGAGGCGCGATGCGATCCAGCCCACCGCGGACTTAGTGGGGACAATCGACGACCTGCTTGCCGACGTCAAACCGACTGCCGTGTACACGCACTGGCTCGGGGACAGTCATCCGGAGCATATTGGGTTGTCCCGTGCTGTCCTGGCCGGTACGCGGCACAACCTTTGTTCGGTGTACATGTACGAGGCGACGCTACCCGGCGGCATCACCGGCCATTCCTTTCGCGCGCAGAAGTTTGTCGACATCAGCGACACGATCGACGCCAAGATCCAGAGTCTAGCAACGTACGAGACGCAGCTGGACCGCTACGGCCAGGGGTGGCTGGAGGCCGTGCGCGGGCGCGCGGCGCATCGCGGCTTCCAGATGGGAACGCGTTACGCCGAAGCGTTCCAGGTGGTGAAGGAAATCATACCGATTTGGGATGCCCGCGGCGTATGAGTGCCGCTACTGCCCCTTCTCTGAGCCCCGCTGACGCCCGGCGGGTGCTCTACCAACTCTCGCTGGCGCGCGCCTTCGAGGAACGCGTCCTCAAGCTGGTCGGCGACGGCAGCATCCGCGGGACCACGCACCCGTATGTCGGGCAGGAAGCGGTTGCCGTGGGTGCTTGCCTGGCGCTGCAGCCGCACGATCTGATCATCAGCACGCACCGCGGCCATGGGCATCTGCTCGCCAAAGGCGGCGACCCGAACCGGCTGATGGCGGAGCTGTTCGGCAAGGCCACCGGCTACGGCGGCGGTAAGGGCGGAACGCAACACCTTGCCGACTTCTCCATCGGCCACCTCGGCTCCAACGGCGTCACCGGCGGCGGCATCCCGATCGGCACCGGCGCCGCACTGTCGGCACAGATGCGGGGCACCGGCCAGGTGGTGGCCATCTTCTTCGGCGACGGCGCGACCAACCAAGGAACCTTTCATGAGTCGCTCAATCTAGCCTCGGTGTGGCGGCTGCCGGCGGTGTATGTCTGCGAGAACAATCTGTACGCAATGTCCACGCCGTTCCACGACGCGTGTGCCATCGAACACATAGCGGAGCGCGGGGCAGCGTACGGCATCCCCGGCGTCCAAGTCGACGGCATGGACGTCATGGCAGTGGCCGGGGTCGTGCGCACTGCGGTCGAGCGTGCCCGCTCCGGCCGCGGCCCCACGCTGGTCGAGTGCAAAACCTATCGTTTCTTGGGCCACTCGAAGAGCGATCAGCGCGTGTACCGCAGCAAAGAGGAGGAGGCCGCCTGGCGCGAGCGGGACCCGATCGCGCACTTCCGTGCCACGATGCTGGAGCAGGGGCTGGCGACCACGGCCGGGCTGGATGCTATCGCACGCGAGGCCTTGGCCGCCGTTGATGATGCGGTGAGTTTTGCTCAACGCAGCCTCTTTCCTGAACTCGACGCGCTGACAGCTGGCGTGTTCACCGACGGCTGAAATGCGCGAACTCGCCTACTGGCAGGGCGTGCAAGAGGCCCTGCGCGAAGAGATGATGCGAGACCCGTACGTCTTCTTGATGGGCGAGGATATCGGGGTATACGGCGGCGCCTTCGGCGCCACTCGCGGGCTGCTCGCCGAGTTCGGCCCCGAACGAGTGCGCTGTACGCCGATCTCCGAGGCGACCATTGTCGGCGCCGGTATCGGCGCGGCACTCACCGGCATGCGCCCGGTGGTTGAAATCATGTTCATGGACTTCGTCACCCTGGCGATGGACCAGATCGCCAACCATGCGGCAAAATTCCGCTACATGTACGGCGAGCAAGCGCGGGTGCCGCTCGTGATCCGCACACCCGCCGGAGGCGGACGCTCGTATGGCGCGACGCACTCGCAGAGCTTGGAAGCATGGTTCCTGCACGTGCCGGGTCTCAAGGTGATCGCCCCTGCCACTCCGGCTGACGTGAAAGGGCTGCTGAAGTCGGCCATACGTGACGACAACCCCGTGCTTTGTGTGGAGCACAAACGTCTGTACGCCACCTCCGGTCCTGTGCCCGACGGCGATGTCACCGTGCCGATCGGTCAGGCGGTGATCCGACGCGAAGGGGAGGACCTGACGCTGGCAGCGTACTCGTATTACGTCGGCATCGCGCTACAAGCCGCTGAGGCACTAGTACGCCACGGCATCAACGCCGAGGTTGTGGATCTGCGCACGCTGGCGCCCCTCGACACTGAGACGGTGCTCGATTCGGTGCGTAAGACTGGCCGTTTGATATGTATCGAGGAAGGCGCCCGCACTGGTGGCGTTGGCGCGGAAGTCGCCGCCCGCGTGGCGGAGGGGGCTTACGAATACCTCGACGCGCCGATCCGGCGTATCGCGGCCCCCGACATCCCGATCCCCTTTAGCCCCGTGCTTGAAGAAGCTGCCCTCCCCAAGCTAGACGACATCGTGCAAACGGCGCTCGATTTGCTGCAGAGGTGACACACGGTGCAACCGATCATTCTTCCAGTGCTTGGGGCGAACATGACCCACGGCACTGTGCGGGCGTGGTTCAAACACGAGGGCGACTCGGTCGCCGTCGGCGACACGCTTTTCGAGGTCGAGACCGACAAGGTCAATACACAGGTCGAGGCCGAGGTTGCTGGCGTGCTGCGACAGATCGTGGCGCCCGTAGGCTCTCAGGTGCCGGTGCTTGGGATCGTGGCTTTCGTGGGTGCCGCCGACGAGGTGGTCCCGCCGCCGGAGACTTGGGACAGTCTGCTACCCCCTGCGGCGCACCTGGGCTTCGATCAGGTGCATAGCGGTTTTGCCAATCCGCCTACGGTTGCGAGTGCCTGCAGCGAACCTCAGCAGCCGGCGGAACCTGGCCGGAGTGGCATCGGCCGGTCGACCGCCAGCCCGGCGGCACGACGGCTTGCACGGGAACGCGGCGTGTCGCTCGACCAGATCCACGGCACCGGCCCACGCGGGGAAATCACCCGCGCCGACGTCGAGGCGGTCGCCATGTCCGTAGCCGCGGCGCAGGGAGACGGCCGGATCGATCCGGGATTTCTGCAGATGCTGCGCAAGGACGCGGCGAATTTCCGTGCCCTCTCCTCGGATCTGAAGGTGCATGTCTACCGCCTCCACGGCGCTCAGATCGGTGAGGGCGTCCGCATCGAGCCCGGAGCCATCGTCATGGCGCGTGAGATTTGCATCGGGGCGATGTCGAGCATCGGCACCGATGCGGTGATCGAATGCGACCGTCTGCACCTGGGCCGTCTGGCCGCGTTCGGCAAGCGGACGCGTGTACATTGCGGTAGCGTGGAGATTGGTGACGCCCTGTGGTCGAAGGACGATGTCGTCATCGGTGGCGGCGGCAGCGATGAGCCTGGAGCCGCGCTTAGCGCCGGCGACGCATGTTTCTTCGGCGAAGGGGCTTACCTGAATACCTGCCATCCGTTGAAGCTCGGTGACGAGGTCTGCATCGGATCGCGGGCCATGCTGTTCACCCACAGTCACTGGCAATCCGCCTTGCGTGGCTACTCGTCATCGTTCGCACCGATCGAGATCGGAGACCACGTCTTCATTGGGAACAACGCCTTCATCTTCCCCGGTGTGACGATCGGCTCGGGTGCCACGGTAACCGTGAATTCGTTTGTCGCGTTGAACGTCCCGCCGAACACGTTGGTCGGCGGCGTCCCCGCGCAGGTGATCCGGCATATCGCCGCGCCGCCGCGCCCCGAGCAAGTCGGTATCGTCCGCGATTGCTTGATGCCCGAGCTGGCGTCCGCGCTGGGTGAACGCGGACGCCAGCTGTCCCGTCACACCGAAGGAGATACAGTGACGTTCGAATTTGCGGAGGGTGCGGCCGTGCGGTTCATGCCGGTATGGGATCCCGCCGCTCTGCCGAAGCGCAGGCGCGTGGTCGTGCTCACCTTTGCCGATGCTGCACCGATCGCTCCCCCGGGGGTGACGCTGTTCGACCTTGCCGCCGCGCGCGTTTTTGGGATTCAGGACGAGCTGTCCGATGACGTACGCGAGTTCTGCCGCCGTCGCGGGATCCGTTTCCGACCATTCGCCTGGCGCTATGGTATCGGTCATTTCGACGGCGAACGGTTCTGTCCGCGCACGAAGGGCCTGAGCGCTCACAGCTCCCCCAAGGTGTCGCGTGATCCGACACCGGCCGACTAAGGCTGGGCCACTCTGGCCGGACTGCTAAATAGATAGTTGGATACTGTTTTCACGTTCCCATTTTTGAGAATTTGGCTGTCACAAGGACGAGTCAGCGGTTTCCGGCAGATGAACGGTTTTTGGGCACGTAACTTGAAGGAATGGTACGACTGTGGCGGAGCCGAGGTCGGGCTGCGCCGAAGTTCACTATGTCAAAAGAAGAGCCGACATTTAAGGGATCTATTCTCGTTGCGGAAGATGAGGCCGCAGTGCGGGAGAGCTTAGCCGATCTGCTGCGCGACGAGTCTTACCAAGTGACCACGGCCGTCGATGGGGCGGCGGCCATCAGCGCGCTAGATACATCCGAGTTCGACCTGGTGTTGTCGGACGTGCGTATGCCTGGGGCCGATGGGTTAGCCGTGCTGCGCCACTCGCGCGAGGTGGCGCCGCAGACGTTGGTGCTCTTGATGACAGCACACGCGACGGTGGATTCCGCTGTCGAGGCTTTGCGCCGTGGCGCCCAGGATTACTTGCTGAAGCCGATCATGCTCGAAGACGTGCTGCACAAGATCAACTACTTGTTGGAGCACCGGCAGCTGGCCTGGGAAAACCAGATGCTGCGCAATATGGCCGACCGCAAGTGGGATTTCGACAGCTTGGTCGGCCGCTCCGGCGCCATGCGCGAAGTGATGAACCTCATCCGCCGTGTGGCGCCAACACCGAGCACAGTGTTGATCACCGGCGAGAGCGGAGCCGGCAAAGAGATCGTAGCACGCGGCATCCACCACTTTAGCGAATTGCGCGACCGCATTTTCCTGCCGGTCAATTGCGGCGCAATTCCGGAAACGCTGTTGGAAAGCCAGCTCTTCGGCCATATGCGTGGCTCGTTCACCGGCGCTATCAGCAATCAGGAAGGTCTTTTCCAGCGCGCCCGCGGCGGCACCATTTTCCTGGATGAGATCAGCGATCTGCCACTAAGCCTGCAAGTCAAGTTGCTCCGGGTGATCGAGACGAAGGAAGTGCTCCCGGTCGGTGCGAGCGCGCCGGTCAAGGTGGACATCCGGGTGATTGCGGCGAGCAACCGCGATCTGGGCCGCGAGGTGGAACAGGGCCGTTTCCGTGACGACCTCTACTACCGCCTGAATGTCTTCGGCATCGAGGTACCGCCCTTGCGCGACAGGCGTGAGGACATTCCCTTGCTGGTGGAGCATTTCGTCCGGCTGCACAACCGCGAGCTGAAGAAGAACTGCAACGGGGCTGACAGCGCCACGCTGAAGGTGCTCATGTCGCTGCCGTGGAAGGGCAACGTGCGCGAGCTCGACAACGTCATCGAGCACGCGATGATCCTCGCCGAAGGCGACTGGATCACGGTCCGCGACTTGCCGCGTGCACTGCAGCAAGAAGTCGGCTTCCCGGCGCCGGTCGGCGACGATCTGCGCAACGCCCTTCGCGCTTACGAGAAAGCGCACATCCAGGCCGTGCTGGCCAAAGTCAACCACGACAAGAAGGTGGCAGCTGAACGGCTGGGCGTATCGCTGTCGTCGCTGTATAGGAAAATCGAGGAACTGGACATTCGGCTGGCGGATGCTGACGCGGCTGCCTGAGACGCATGTACCGCTTTCTTGAGTACCGAGTCGCCGATTACATGGTGCGGGCCGTGGTCACGGTGTCACCCGAGACGCCCGTACGTGAGCTGGAGGGCCGCTTCGTTCAGCACGATTTCAACGGCTTTCCGGTGGTGGATGCTGGCGTCGTGGTCGGGGTCGTCACCAAATTCGACATCTTGAAGGCCTTCGTCTTTACACCGCAAAGCGTGGTGCCGCGCTATGAGGAATTATCGGAGCGCACCGCTGCGGAAGTCATGACCCGAGAGATCATTACGTTCTCGCCCGAGGCGCCGCTGACTCGTGTCCTGCAAACGCTAATCGATTCGCGAGTGAAGAGCTTTCCGGTCGTCGACGACGGCCAGCTGGTCGGTATCATCGCACGTGAAGACGTCGTGCGCGCGTTGCGCGACGCCTCGGAGCGCTCGGCCTGATCACGGCGGGCAGGTTGAACAGCTGGTACGTCTTGGCACGTCTTCGATGCGGCCACGGCGGGAGCTGACGGTGCACGGCTTGCCTCTGCCACTGCGCATGATTCACTCTTGACGAGAAATCCGGTGCGGCGGCGCTTGGTTTCGCGCCGCGACATCAGCTGTCGGATCGCATCCTCACGGCGACATGATGGTCCTAGCGAATCCCAGCCAGGCAAGAAGCAATATCCCAACGGCAACCAGAACCAGCCGCCAGTTTGTAGACTCTAGACGAATGCTCCCTGGCGCGGTGGGCGTCGGCAAGGAACCTGCACTGCTGCCACTCTGGTATACTGCTTGAACCCCTGCGCCAGTTTCCGGTGCGACGGAGGTGTCACTTTCGATGGTTGCCATCACCGCCTGATACAGCTGGCGCACGTTGGCGGGCATCTGATCCACACTGCCGTACTCCTGACCATTGAAGATGACCTTGGCGTTGGACACCTTCTGTGCGCTCGCCCGGAGGCCGTTTTCCAAAGTGTTGAGGAGGCCACTGTGTTTAGCGCCTGGCATCGCCGCCATTGCCCGCTCGTACGCCTGGCGAATGTGCGGAGGCATATCCTCGACGCTCGCGTAGTCCTGGCCGTTAACCCGGATCTTGGTTTTCACGCTGATGTTCGTGGTCATGTTTCCTCCCGAGCTGCACAGTGTCGCGAGACTCAACTCGCGCGCTTTCCATACCCCTCAGATGCGAAGTCCGTGCCTGCCACACCAATTGACACGGCTCTAGGTGCCCGCGCTTGAATGCCGCCACGGTTGCATAGATCAGCATCGTCTTCCCGGCAAAGTCTTCACGAGAGAGCATCAGATGGCTGTAGACCTTGGTGCGCAAAGCAAGCCACCCTTCGATAAGGCCCACGGCGTCCGACGAGAACGTTATCCCGTCAGCTTCGCTGTTGCCCACCAAGGTTTCGGCGACACGGACCGGCAGCTGCCTGTCTACATCCAAGCCCATGTGAAAGGCTACCCTCGTCAGGTTGTCCAGGTTGTCGAGATCCACACCGCCGGCAATGCAACGTCCAAAAGGGCCCTTGTTTTGTCCGGCAGCGAAGATGACCTCCATGCGTCTGACGGCATCGCCGCCAAACACTCGCTCAGTCCAGCGTCGAATCCCAGCTTCCCGGCCGCACAGTTGCAGATCAACGCCGCCCAGTTTTCCTTCGTTGCCCCCCTGCATTAGCCTCGCAGGGCGCTCTTCGTCGATTTCATCAACCGCTATGAGGAGTGGCGTGAAGCCTTGATCGCGTGGCACCAGAGCCTGCACAGCAGGTTTCGAAGTAGGCGAGGATGGGAACCCGGTGCGGCGACCGTGGATCCCCGACAGTGAGCGCGTATCATACTCACGCGCGCACTTGACGCACAAACAACGTGAGCACGAAGGCGCAGCGCTGGATGCGGCAAGAATAAATCTGAGTGCTCACTTGTATTATGGTGTCGCCTGCTATAGAAGAGCTTCATGCGGAGCGGCTCACGGAGCAGGGGAGCGGAACGTGAGGGGGAACCGGTGCGCCTCGGGCGCCGGCGCCGCACCCAGCAACGTCGCAGCGCGGAGACCCAAGCGAAGCTGCTCGAAGCGACCGTGGCGTGCCTCGTCGAGCGAGGCTACGCGCGGCTCACCACGGCGGCGCTCAGCGAGCGCGCCGGGATGTCGCAGGGCGCCCTGTTCCTGCATTACCCGACCAAGGCGGATGTCGTCGTGGCCGCGGTCGAATACGTGTTCGCGCGGCTGGCTAGCCGCTACCGCCAACTGCTCGGCGCGGCGGACCGTCACCGCGATCGGGTCGGCCGTGCCGTCCGGGCCTTGTGGCGCGTCCTGACGCTGCCCGAGTACCTGGCGACCAACGAAGTGTACCTCGCCGCGCGCTCGAATCCCGATCTGCGTGACGCCATCCGCCCAATGGCGTTGCGCCATCAGGAGAACTTGCTGCGTTCGGCGCGCGAGCTACACGGCAACGACGTTGGGCCGATCGCACACTTCGATGAGGCCTTTGATACGCTGATCCTCGCCATGCAGGCTGCCGCCATCGACTCGGTTGCCTTGCAAGACCGGCGCATCGACGCACGCCGTCTGGCCTACTTCGAGGCGCTGCTCCGGCGCGAGCTGAGGAGGGGCGGCAACAAGCATGAAACAAAAAGAAGGAGACGAGCATGAGTACAGTGGTTGTCTTAGGGGGTTGCGGCGCCGTTGGCAGCGTCGCCGTCAGGACGTTGGCCAACGACGCGACGTTCTCCAAGGTCGTCATCGGTGACATGCATGTCGCTAAGGCTCGTGAGCTGGCTGCGTCCGTCGGGACGAAGGTCTCGGTGGTTGAGGTCGACGCCTCGGATCCACGCAGCGTCAAGCAAGCGGTGGCGAATGCAGACGTTGTGCTGAACTGCGTCGGCCCGTTCTACAAGACGGTGAAGACGATCCTCGGCGCGGTGATCGACGCGCGCATCAACTACCTCGACATCTGTGACGACGTCGACGTCACACTGGAAATTCTCGGCCTGGATGAGGCGGCAAAGCACGCGGGCGTTACGGCCGTCATCGGCATGGGCGCCTCGCCGGGAGCGACCAACCTGCTGGCGAAGTACCTCGCGGATACGCAGCTCGACGAGACGGACTCCATCGACATCTTCCACTGCCACGGTGGCGAAGCCATCGAGGGCCCCGGGGTCATCGGCCATCGTTTTCATTGCATGAGCATCGACATCCCGATGTTCCTCGACGGCAAGCTCCGGTATGTGAAGTACTTCGGCGAAGACGGTATCGCGTTGCGCCAGACGTTCAAGTTCCCAGTGCTCGGCGAGGTGCCCCTCTACCCGTATCCGCATCCGGAGCAGGTCACGCTGCCGCGCTATCTCAAGGTCCGCCAGGTGACGAACAAGGGATCGGTGCTGCCGATCGAGTATTACCAGCTGACGGCGGAGCTGTGCCGCGTGGGTCTATCGAGCCGGGAGCCCGTCGACGTCAACGGTCAGCCGGTCACACCGTATGACTTCGCGGTAGCCTACGTCATTCGCGAGCGCGAACGCATTTTGCGCGAGACGCATTTCGGCAGCGTGCGTGGCTGCATGTCAGTGGTAGTCAAGGGCCGCAAGGCCGGGCAGCCGCGCGAGCTGCGCGTGCACATTTCCTCCAAGGCGGGTGGTCTCGGTGAGGGAACCGGAATGCCGGCCGCCATCGGCGCGATCCTGCTCCAGCAGGGCAAGATCAGTGCGAAGGGCGTGCTGCCGCCGGAAGCGTGTATCGATGCGTCGGAGTTTCTGGCGCTGACAGCCCAGTTCCTGACTGGCGGCGGTTCCGGCGGCGGCGACATTCTGTTCGAGTCGGTTGCGGCCGATGGAACCGTAACCACGATGAAGCTGTGAGCGCGGCTTCACTCACGAGTGTTCACTCACGAGAGGCCGGTGTCACAGCTAGCGCTCGGTGAGGCGGCGTCCATGAACCGACACGTCCTCGCCATCGATCACGGCACCTCGGGGATCAAGGCGGCGATCGTTTCCGCTCGGGGCGTGGTGGTCGACTCCGACTTCGAAGCGACGCCGGTTCGCTTCATCGAGGGTGGCGGGGCCGAGCAGGATCCGAAAGATTGGTGGGACGCGTTGCTGAAGGCGTCCCGGCGGCTGACTGATCGTAACACGGCGCTGGCCGATCAGATCGGCGCGGTGTGCGTGTCGAGCACGTTTTCAACCACGGTCGCCGTCGACCGTAATGGTGAACCCCTGGGCAATGCGCTGACCTGGATGGACTCGCGCGGCGCACCCTACGTGCGCCGGTTGATGAGCGGCTTTCCGAGCCTGCTGGGCTACAACCTTCCGAAAGTCTGGAAGTGGATCTCGCGCACCGCCGGCGCACCATCGCTGTCCGGGAAAGACGACGCCGCCCACGTCCTCTTCTGGAAGTACGAGCACCCGCAGGTCTATGCGCGGGCCCACGCATTCCTGGGGAGCAAGGACTACTTGAATCTCCGGCTCACGGGAAAGTGCGCGGCATCGTATGATTCCGTGCATCTCTTCTGGGTCACCGACACCCGCGATCCGAACGCCATCCGGTATGACGACGAGCTCATTGCCCTGTTGGGCATCGACCGCAGCAAGCTGCCGCCGCTCCAGGCCTCGACTGACGTGCTCGGCACGCTGCGTGCCGATTGCGCCAACGCGATGCGGTTGTCCGGAAACGTCAAGGTCGTCCTCGGTTCGCCCGACCATCAGTGCGCGCTCATCGGCTCGGGAGCGGTGCGCGACTACGAACCACATCTCTACGTCGGCACCTCCTCGTGGATCGAGTGCGTCGTGCCCTGGAAGCGCACCGACCTGCTGCACTCGATCGCGGCCTTCCCGACGGCGATCGCCGGGAAGTATCAGTGTGTCAACGAACAGGATCTGGCGGGCGGGGCGCTGAGCTTTCTCGCCGACAACATTCTCTTTCACCGCAATGCGATCATCGACGCCAACATGCCTGAACGGCCCTATGAGGTACTCGACAGCATCGCCGCAACGGTGCCAGCCGGAAGTCACAAGCTGCTCTTTACCCCCTGGCTCAATGGCGAACGAACGCCGGTCGACGACGGCAACCTGCGCGGAGGCTTTCACAACATCTCCACCACCACCAACCTCGACCACATGGTGCGGGCGGTCATGGAAGGGGTCGCCTACAACACGCGTTGGAGTCTGCAGTATGTGGAACGCTTCGTCCGACGCCGGCTGGACCCGATCCGCATCATCGGCGGCGCGGCGCAGTCAAACCTGTGGTGTCAGATCTTTGCCGACGTGCTGGACCGCGAGCTACACCGAGCAAAGGATCCGCGGCAGGCCAACGCCCGCGGCGCAGCGTTCATCGCCGCCGTCGGCTTAGGCTGGATCCGCTTCGAAGACATCCCGGGGCTGGTCGAGTACGACAAGGCTTATCACCCGAATCCGTCCCACCGCCGCATATACGACGACCTGTTTCGGGCGTTCCTGGACATCGAGCGGTGCAGCAAGCGCACGTATCGGCGTCTGAACAGCTACAACAGTCACCAGCCTAGGCGCGCGGCCGATGCTGGACGCTAGCTGCTCGGAGCCATCCTGCGCGATGCCGACAGCCACTTCTTCAGCGGCCTGTTAATCTGTGAAAGAGACAACAGGAGAAATCAGTATGACTGAGTCTAGAAGTGTTCTGCCCAAATGGCGAGAGGACGTTCCAGAGGAAGGGAGGTACAGGTCGATCTTTAAGCTGGACCCGCAGAAGTTCAAACACCCGAGCCGCGCCTGGTACGAGATGTTCAAGCAAGAGTTCGGGATGACCGACGATGATTTCCGCGAAAGGCGGCCGGGAGGCGACCAACAGGTCGTAGTCGGTCGCAAGGGCGGCCTGAGCGACGACCAGGTGAATGCGTTTGTCAACATTGTTGGCAAGGATAACGTTTCCGGCGATGATTACAGCCGGGTCAAGTACGGCCATGGCAAGTCCGTGGATGAGGATTTAGCCCTTCGAAAAGGCATCGTGGGCGGCGTGCCGGATCTAGTTGTCCACCCTCGAAATAAGGACGACGTGGTGAACATCGTCGAGTACTGCGACTCCCAGAGGATCCCCATCATCACGTGGAGCGCGGGGTCGGGTGTTGTGTTTGGTACTCGCGCGAGCAAGGGCGGCGTGGCGTTGGTCCTGAAGACGCACATGAACAAAGTCCTGGCGGTTAACGAGCTGAACCAGACCGCCGTGGTCCAGCCGGGAATGATGGGCCCCGACTACGAAGAAGCTCTCAACAATGCCCCCAGGCTATTCCGGACCAAGCGAAGTTATACTTGCGGCCATTTCCCTCAGTCGTTCGAGCTATCGTCAGTCGGAGGGTGGATCCTCGCTTCCGGCTCCGGCCAGGCTTCCACCTACTACGGCGATGCCTGTGATCTCGTCATCAGCGCGGAATACGTAACCCCCGCCGGAGTCATTATTGAGAGTTGCAAAAGTAATAGAAAGCTAGGACAAAAAAAGAGATGGCAGCTCTGAAGCAATAATGAAGCTCCGGAGCAGGGGTGGCGTGTGGCGGAGGCGGCGCAGTTCGTGGATGA
>Ga0187884_10000167_pt1 | contig 67009 bp, 64 predicted proteins | sample June2016WEW_20_4_FD_132983 | JGI IMG/M metagenome (GOLD analysis project Ga0187884, IMG submission 132983) | Peatland microbial communities from SPRUCE experiment site at the Marcell Experimental Forest, Minnesota, USA - June2016WEW_20_40 | ecosystem: Environmental > Terrestrial > Soil >...
ACACGTGATTCCTCTGGATGTCAGCCAGTCACAGACCTCCGTGCCTTCAAGATCGATGGCCAGAATCTGATAGCCCCCGCCAGGAAACACGACCACCGCAGCGCCCGTATTCTTTTCCTTTGGTGCGTAGACCGTCATCGTAGGCCGCGAGACGTGGCCCACCTGAACCCACGGCCGGCCGGCGACCAGCGGGTCCTTCACCGTCGCCGTATCTTCCGGCCCCGCGACAGGCTGCGCATCAGGCACCGCCCCCGGCCATATCGGCACTTGCGTATGTCCCGGCGATGGCTGCCAGACAGGCGTCTGCGCGCTCAGGCCGCCAAACGCACACACAACACAGAGAGCGAAGATCAAAGGCTTCATCTTTTGACGTTTGATGTGGTCACCCGGGATTCCGGTCGCCGGGAACCGAACGCATGATGGACATTGTCGGAATGCCATGTTTCGGAGTGCGGGGGCTCGCTCCCGCTTTTTCCAGCGCTGACTTGTCAAAGGTCGGTCATTCGCCGCGACGAGTCGCGGCGAGCAAAAGCGGCGACGAGTCGCCGCACTCCGAAAGGCGGGTTCGCTTCGCCGTGGTGAGAGGTGCGGGCCAGGGCTTGGTGCATCGCGCACGGCGCTTACTTGGAGTCCGCCGCCTGCTTTTTGCCTTCCCAGGTTCCCTTGTCAGTGCTCATCGTCCAAGTTCCGGAAAGCGCGCCCTTGTCAAGTTTCGCGATGAGAACGTACTCCCCATCGGGCGAGTCGATGTGGATTTCCAGCGTGTCGCTCTTAAAGGTCCCAGAGCTGATCGAGGTGTCACCGAGGGGTGAAGAAACGCTTCCGTCCACGTTCGTCCCAGCCTGTTGCAGGTAGAGCGTGAAAGGCATGTCGCCCTCCGGGCCCCCTTTGGCTTGGCAACTCCAAGTGCCGGTCAAGGGATCTTCCTTATCCTTCGCGGGCGCCAAGCCTGCGACAAAAAGCACCATAATGCCAATGAGAACCGAGATAAAGATAAAGTTCCGCTTCATATTCTGGCTCCTTCCAAGCCAGCGGTGGGCCGCAGGCGCATCGGCGACTGCGCCGAAATCAGCTAACCCAAGCGGCCACAAGGATCACGGAGGTCAGATTATTGGGATCCCGCCGCTCCCTTCTTGCCCTCCCATGTTCCTTTGTCATTTTCATTCCCCCAAGTTCCAGAGAGCGCACCTTTTTCGAACTTGGCGGTGAGGACGTAGTTCGTATCGCCCGCATCGATATGAATTTCCAGGGTGTTATCCTTGAACGTCCCGGAACTGATTTGGGTGCCGCCCAAAGGTGAATCAACGCTCCCTTCCACCTTTTCCCCAGTCTGTTGCAGGATGAGCGTGAAGGGAGTGTCACCCTGTGAGCCGCCGTGAGCCTGGCAGGTCCAAGTTCCGGTCATGGGACCTTCCTTGTCCTCCGCTATCGTAAAGCTTGCGGCAAACAGCACGGCTATGCCGACGAGAACAGGGACAAAAATGAGTTTTCGCTTCATACATTTGCTCCTTTTGGTATGGCCATCCGGCCATGTCTTTACACGGGCAGGATGCCCGTGCCACGCTCTATTGGGAAGCCCCTACCTGCTTTTTGCCTTCCCAGATTCCTTTGTCGCTGTCGCTCGACCAGGTTCCCGACAGCTTACCCTTTTCGAACTTCCCCATCAGAACGTAAGCCCCTTGCGGCGTGTCGAGGTGGATTTCGAGTATGTTGCGCTTGAAGGTTCCGGAACTGATTTGCGTGCCTCCGATGGGTGAAGAAATGCTTCCATCCACATTTTCCTTACTCTGTTGCAGGAAGAGCGTAAAGGCCATGTCGCCTTGCGAGCCCCCGTGTGCCTGGCAGTCCCAGGTGCCGGTCAGGGTGCCATGCTTATCCTTCGCAACCAACAGGCTGGCCCCCAATAATATTGCCATAACGATGCCGATAGTAATGATATTTCGCTTCATTCAGGTACTCCTTATCAGGCTACTACCGTCGACCTGGTCAAGCCGGGCAAGCGCGGTAACCTGGGCGACAAACATGAGCATTCTACTGCGCCTTGCGCTAAGCGTCTACTAGGATTGAGCCGGAGGGCACGTGCAAAGCTTTAGAGTGCGGCAGCTTGCTGCCGCTTTTTCCCCAGCCAGCTTGCTGGCGGCGAATCGGCGCGCAGTCGAAATCCCCGCGAGCAAGCTCGCGGTCGGAAAAGCGGCAGCAAGCTGCCGCACTCTAAAGCTCTGCATCCGTTAGAACCAAAAGTGCCAAATCGTATCCACCAGTGCGTGGGTCAGAGCGGAGGCGCACAGGCGCTGCCGCGTGCGGTAGACATTCCCGTAAAAAATCCCCGCAATCGTCGCCAGAATAGCGTATCGCCAGTTTGGGGCCGGCGCGTGGTGCAGATGTGAGGCTCCAAATACGACCGAGGCGATCAGCAGGCCGTAAAGGCCAGGCGGGCCCTTCCGAATCGTGCGCGCCAGGAGGTTTTGCAGGATTCCCCGGAACAGCAACTCCTCCGGAATGGCCACGGTAAGGTAGATTCCGATGAATAAGAAGAAAAAGTTCCCTACCAGTCCCAGACCGGCAAAGTGCGTGAAGGCCGCGGTGGAATGCGGATGGATGAAATCCAAGGCGATGCCGATCGGGATTGCCAGGACGGTAAATGCCACGAGGTTCAGCAAGGCGTAGGAAACGTCGCGCTTCCTCCAGACCAGGCGAAAACCGACTCCTTCCAGGTTGCGCAGCACCATGAAGGCGTAGCCGCCTACCAATACGCAGAAAATCGGCCGGAAAACATAGAGGTCCTGCGGCCAAATCCAAATTCCCTGCAACCATCCCGCCGAGACCGGTACCGCCAGCGCCAGCATGGCTACCGCGTCGCGCCAGGTCAGATTCGGGCGGTTGCGCAGGCGATCGGGCAGCAGCAAAGCCGTCGGCACCAAAATGTAGGCTATCAGTTTCCCGAACGCAATCAGCGTAAACGTCCGGGTCGGCAGCGCCAGAATAAGATAAGGGATCAGAAGCAGAAAAGGCAGCCCCGCGGCCAGCACCGGCGAAGCCACTGCCCACTCGCGCAGTTGCTTCACGAACGCCGCCTGCGTGAGGCCCACAAACGCCCCCACCAGCAATGCCACGCTTTCGAGCAGCGCGGCCAACAGCCAGGGTTCAATGCGAATGCGAATCAGGATCAGGCCTTCCGCCAGGGCGGCGAGCAGGGTCAGACCGAGAAAGACTTGTAGGCCTCTTTTCATCGGCGTTCGAAAACTGCAAAAGCAAGTCAAAAGGCAAAGTGCAAAAGTGGAAAGTCAAAAGTCAAAAGTGAAAGGCCCCTGCTGATGGCAGTGGCCTACTGAATTCTATACCCTCTTCACCGGGTTGTGCGGCTTAAAAGTGGAAGTCTCCGGGCTTTCCTGAAGAAAGGCGGGAGAGTCTCGTAGCGCGGGCGTCCCGCTCCCGCCAAGAATGCGCGGGCAGGATGCCCACGCCCCAGCGGGCGGGACGCCCGCGCTACGTCTCTTACTTCCCTGCCCCACGCTCCAAGTTCGGCGATCCAAAATCGAGGTCGTTCAAGCGGATATAGCGGACGTGGCCGAGCTTCTTCAAGTCTTTCTTGAAGTCGGAAACATTCCCTACGAGCACCACCACGTCGTGATCAGGGTCCAGATAGCGCTTCGCGGCGTCGCCAACTCGCTGGGTGGTCAGGGCCTGGATATTCTCCGTATAATGATTCCAATAATCGAGCGGCAAGCCATCCAGGATCAGATCCAAAACCTTGATCGCGACGTTGTCCGAGGTTTCGAACTCCAGGGCGAGGTGCCCCACCAGGTAGCTCTGCGCCGTATCCAATTCCGCGCGATTGATGCCGTGCTCCTCGAGCGATTGCACCTGCTCTAGAGCAATGTGCGCGCTCTTCAGGGTTTCCGGCGTGCGGGTAAAGGTCTTGGCCACCCAGGAGCCCATGTGGCGTCGGCAGACCAGGTCACTGGAGGCGCCATAGGTCAATCCCTTGCTGGTGCGGAGGGCCTTGAACAGGCGGTTTTCGGAGGGTCCGCCCAGGATTTCGTTCGCAACAGTGAAGGCCAGGTAGTCGGGGCTATCCCGGGACACGCCGAGGCTGCCGATGCGAATCTCCGTCTGGACGGCGTCACTCTTGTCAATCGCGACCACCCGGCGTTGGTCCGACGTCTTGGGATTGCCGGACGGCGCCGGGGCGGGCTGGTTGCCATTCTTCCACCCGGCAAAATACCTATCGGCAAGCGCCATCGCATCCTTCGCCGTGATATCTCCGACGACGGCCAGGATGCAGTTGGCGGGCTGGTAGTAAAGCCGATGAAACTCGCGCAGATCCTTGACGGTAATGCGCGCGGCGGACTCGAGGGTGCCGTCCTCGGGGTGCCCATAAGCCGTGCCGGAAAAAACCAAATCCTGGAAGGCCATATCCGCCACGTACGATGGGTCGTCCTGGGCGGCTTGCAAACCGGAAAGGGTCTGCTTGCGTTGGCGCTCGATTTCCTGGGCCTCGAAACCCGGGTGCTCAATCATATCGCTGACCAGGTCGAAGGCCAGTTCGGTGCGGTCAGCCAGAACGCTCAGGCTAAGGTAACTGCTATCCCAATCGACGTCGTTCTCGGCAACTCCTCCGACGGAATCAATGGCCTCGGCGATCTCCCGCTGGGAGCGGCGCTCCGTTCCTTCCGTCAGCAAACCGTTGAGCAATGCCGCGGTCCCAGGCAAGTTCGGTGGATCGCATTCGGCGCCGGACTTCACCACCAGCCGCAGGGTGATGAGCGGCAGGGTGTGCCGCTCCACCACGACCACTTGAAGGCCATTGGGAAGCGTCTGGATGGCCGGAGCCGGAATCACGATGGGCTTGGGCGGTGCGGCGCTGGGGGGATAGTCCCGTGCCGCGAGGGGTGCGGCCAGGAAGGCAAGTGCTAGTGTGAGACAGCTAAACAATTTCACGCAAAGGCGCAAAGGCGCAAAGGTGGATAACCAGCTTGTTTCCTTCGCGCCTCTGCGCCTTTGCGCCTTTGCGTGAAATGTTTTTGCTCTTCCTCGGATTATTTCACACCTTCTTTTCTTCATAGCAACAGTCCCTGAAACCGCGGCATTTCACTTTTGACTTTTGCCTTTTGCCTTTCTTTTCCAGAAATGGTCGGCACAATCCGCGCACCGCTAGAAAATCAAAACCTGCCGCCCTGAAGGGCGCCTCTACAAAAGCACCTTAGCGCCTCGGGCCACTAAGGCTGGCCGCCTGTCCCCCATCTTTTTTGGGATAAACTTCCACCACCGTCTTATTCTCCTGCACAAAGTATTTCTTCGCCACGCGCTGGATGTCCTGGGGGGTGACGTTCAGGAAGCGCTGCAATTCCGTGTTGACCAATTCCGGATCTTTCAAAACCACGGCCGCGTATCCCAACTCGTCCGCCCGTGACTGGGTCGTTTGCCTGCTAAGAATGAAATCGCGCAGGATTTGGTTCTTTGCCTTCTCTAGGTCCGCGTCGGAAACAAGCTCGGTCCTGAGCCGCGAAAGCTCGGCTTCCACTTGCATCTCGCCTTCCGACGGAGAATGCCCGCCATTCATGACCGCAAAAACGAAGAACAAGTTGGGGTCCTCGGTAAAGTTGCCGGTGGTCTGCGCTTGCAAGGCGATTTGCTTGTCGTAAATCAGCCGGGTGTAAATCCTCGAACTCTCGCCGTCCGACAGAATTTTGGACGCCAGGCGCAGGGGGTAGGCGTCGGGAGTGCCGTCGGCGGGCATGTGATAGCCCTCGACGAATGCCGGCAGCGATACGGCCAAATCCATCTTTACCACGCGCGCGCCCTGCTGTACGGGCTCCTGGGGAATGGCGCTCGGGTTCCAGGTTTTCCCCGCCTTGACCCTGCCGAAATACTTCTGCACGTCGGTAGCGGCTTGGCGCCAGTTCACGTCGCCCACAATCAGCAGGGTGGCATTGTTGGGAACGTAGTAGGTGTCGTAAAAATCCTGAATGTCCGCGGTGCTGGCACGGTCCAGGTCCCCCATGCTGCCAATCGTCATGTGCCGGTAGGGGTGAACGGTGTAGGCATGGTCGTAGAGCGTTTCCACCACCGTGCCGTAAGGAGGATTATCAAAGCGCATGCGGCGCTCCTCCTCCACCACCTGGCGCTCGTTGTTGAAAGTCTTTTCGTTGATGTCCAGATTGCGCATGCGGTCCGCTTCCAGCCATAGGACCACGGGCAGCATGTTGCTGGGCACCGTCTCCCAAAAGATCGTGGCGTCCTCGGTGGTGTAAGCGTTGTCGGTCCCACCGGATCGAATGATGTAATCGGATAATTCGTTGGAGCTGAGGTTCTTCGTGCCGTCGAACATCAAGTGCTCAAAGAAGTGCGCGAACCCCGTGCGGCCGGGAACCTCATTCTTCGAGCCCACGTGATACCAAACTTGCACGTCAATCACCGGAGCGTCATGCATCTCCACAATCAGCACGCTCAGGCCATTATCAAGTTTCACTTGGTGAATCTCGGTGAAAGGAAGCTTGACGGAAGAGGCCGCGGCCGGTTCGAGAGCCAGCCCGAGGACGCAGGCCGCGAACGCAAGACATGTGACGGCGCACCGGCGGAATGGGAAATGAAATGTCAAACGTTTGAGTCCTGAACCCCAACGGCAAACGGCCTTTGCCCCAGTTGGGACAATCAGCCAACTGATGATTCTAGCACAGCGCGGCCAAACATCGGGACATCTGGCCATTTGATATTTTCATTGGACATCCACGCCTTTGTGCAGTACGGTTACTCCCCGTAATGGGTTATGGCCACGATCGACCGCAAGCAAATCCCGCCGCGCAGGTTTAATCCCTTCATCAAATGAAAACCATAATTGTTACATGCTTAACTGTTCTGATATTTGCAGCCGTCACGAGAGCCACTGAGTTTCATGTTGCCCTCCAGGGCAACGACGCGAACCCGGGAACACAAGCGGCCCCGTTGCGGACCATTCAACATGCCGCCAACCTTGCCCAGCCGGGTGACGTCATTACGGTGCATGAAGGTGTTTACCGCGAACGCATCAGCCCTGCACGCGGCGGAGAGTCCGATTCGAAGCGCATTGTTTATCAGGCCGCTTCGGGAGAGAACGTCGCGATCAAAGGGTCGGAAGTCGTCAAAGACTGGGTGAAGGTTGGGAACGATACCTGGAAAGCGACGCTCGCCAATTCGTTCTTCGGCAGCTTCAATCCCTATAGCGACCTCATCCATGGTGACTGGTTTAACCCCAAGGGCCGCAAGCATCACACCGGCGCGGTTTATCTCAACGGCGACTGGCTTGTGGAGGCGGCGAAGCGCGATGAAGTGATGGAACCTATGGGGAGCACCGCGTTCTGGTTCGGCGAAGTGGACGCGAACAATACCACGATCTGGGCGCAATTCAAGGGCGTGAACCCCAATGAACAACTGGTGGAAATCAATGTGCGACAGACGGTGTTCTATCCCGAAAAGACGGGCATTAACTATCTCACCGTGCGCGGCTTCACCCTGGAGGATGCGGCCACCCCATGGGCGCCGCCCACGGCCGAGCAAATCGGTTTGATCGGCACGCATTGGAGCAAAGGCTGGATCATCGAGAACAATAAGGTCAGCTACTCGATTTGTTCGGGCATCGCGCTCGGCAAATACGGCGACCAGTGGGATAACACCTCGGCCGATACTGCCGAAGGGTACGTCAAAACCATCGACCGCGCCCTCGCGAACGGCTGGTCCAAGGAAAATGTCGGCCACCACATTGTCCGCAACAACACCATCTCTCACTGCGAACAGGCGGGGATTGTCGGCAGCCTGGGCGCGGCGTTCAGCACTGTCACGGACAACACCATCCATGATATCCACGTGCGCCAGTTGTTTACCGGCGCCGAGATGGCGGGCATCAAGTTCCACGCCGCCATTGACGTCGAGATTAGCCGGAACCACATCTACCGCACCTGCCGGGGGCTTTGGCTGGACTGGATGGCGCAAGGCACGCACGTCACTCGGAACCTCTTCCACGACAATGAAGAGGATGTGTTTGTTGAAGTGGACCACGGGCCGTTCCTGATGGACAACAACCTTTTCCTCTCACGCTTGTCGCTTCTCGACCGCTCGCAGGGCGGCGCTTACGCGCACAACCTGTTCGCCGGAACCATCAAACTGCTTACCTACGACAGCCGCCAGACGCCCTCTTTGAAAGCCCATTCCACGGAAGTCGCGGGCTACCACGACAACCCGAACGGCGATGACCGCTATTACAACAATCTCTTCGTGCGCGCCGCCGATTTGAGTATCTATGACCATGCCCCATTGCCCATGGGGATGGATGGCAATGTGTTCTTGAACGGCGCCACGCCCTCCAAGGATGAAAAAGACCCTCTCGTTCTGCGGGACTTTGATCCGGCCATCAGAGTGGTTGAGGAGGGCAGCGTGTTCTATCTCGAAATAAAGTATGACCCGGCCTGGAACACCGGGCGAACGCGCCAACTCGTGACCAGCAAGCTGCTCGGCCACGCGATTATTTCAAACGCTGACTTTGAACAGCGCGATGGCCAACCGATTTCTGTCAACGCGGATTACTTTGGCAACAATCGGAGCGAATCGAATCCAGCACCTGGACCGTTCGAGAATCCCGGCCAGGGGGAATTGAAACTTAAGGTGTGGTGAACTCGTCTTTTGTAGAGGCCGGCTTTAGCCGGGCACCGTCTCGTGGCGATCCGTCAATGGCCGCGCACCTTCGGAAAACCGAAACCTGCCGCCCTGAAGGGCGCCTCTACAAAAGAAACGCGACGCCTACCGCGTTCTCCCCACCTACGACCTACCACCTACCATCGCCTCTACTCATAAAACTTCTGCGCGATAGGAATGCGGCGGCCCATGCCGAAGGCTTTGGCAGTGACTTTGAGGGTGGGCGGGGCCTGCTGGCGCTTGTATTCGGCGGCGTTCACCATACGCACAGTGCGGCGCACCAGGGAGGGGTCGACGTCCCGGAGGGCGGCGGCGATTTCATCGACGCCGCGGTTTTCTTCGATGTAGGCCTTCAGAATGGCGTCCAGCAATTCGTAAGGTGGGAGGGAATCCTGGTCGGTCTGGTTGGGCCGGAGTTCGGCGGAGGGCGGCTTATCCAAGCAGGCCTGGGGGATGCGCTCCGCCGAGCGGTTGATGTAGCGAGCCAGGGAATACACGGTGGTCTTGGGAACGTCGGCGATCGCGGCCAAGCCGCCCGCCATGTCGCCATAGAGCGTGCAGTATCCCACCGCCAATTCGGATTTGTTCCCCGTGGTCAGCAGCAGCGAGCCAAACTTATTGGAAAGCGCAATCAGGATGTTGCCCCGGATGCGCGCCTGAATGTTCTCCTCGGTCACGTCCCGCGGGGCGGCGCCAAAGGCGGGGTCCAGCGTTTCCAGGTAGCTTTCGAACACCGGGGTTATGGGGATGACGCGGAACTCAATGCCCAAATTCCGCGCCAGCGTTTCGGCGTCGCGAATACTGCCCGGCGACGAATAGGGGCCCGGCATGCCGACGCCCAGCACGTTCTCAGGACCGAGGGCGTCTGCGGCAAGCGTGGCCACCAGGGAGGAGTCGATTCCGCCGCTTAACCCCACCAGCACCTTTTTGAATCCGCATTTCCTCAGGTAGTCGCGAATGCCCAGGCAGAGCGCCTGGTAAATCTCCTCCGCCTCCGATGCCGGCGAGGGGCGGATTTCCTTGGCCCCATCGCTGGTATCGAAGATCACCAAATCCTCGGCAAAGGCGTGGGCGCGGACCGCGAGCTCGCCGCGAGCGTTGAACGCCAGGCTGGAGCCATCGAAAAGCAATTGATCGTTTCCCCCCACGTGGTTCACGTACGCCACGGGTATTCCCTGCTTGTCGGCAATCGTCTTCAGCATGTCATAGCGGAATTGAATTTTTTCCGTGTTGTACGGTGACGACGCGATGTTCAGCAAAAGGTTCGCTCCCGCCGCCACACATTCCTCCACCGGGTCGCGGGTGTAAAGGCGATTGGCCCAGAAGTGCTTGTCGTTCCAGGTATCTTCGCAAATGGTGATGCCCACGCGGAAACCGCCAAATTCATGGACGCACACGCTCGAGCCGGGCTCGAAGTAACGCGATTCGTCAAACACATCGTAGAAGGGCAGCAGGATTTTGGCGTAGTCCACCACCACCTTGCCACCCTCCAGCCAGGCTGCGGCATTCGCCACCTTCTTCCCTTGATTCGCCCGCGAGCGGCGCACGTAGCCCACAAGGGTTGGGATGGGGGGAAGATTCCGGGCCAGCCGAAGCAACTCGGTCTCGGAGCGTTCAATGAAGCCGGGTTTCTCCACCAAGTCACGCGGCGGATAACCACAAAGCGCGAGTTCGGGAAACACCACGAGATCGGCGCCGCGGCCGCGCGCGCATTCCGCATATTTGACGATCAGCTCGACGTTGCCGGCAAAGTCGCCGATCGTGGTGTCAATTTGAGCCAGGGCGATTTTCACGAGTTATCCTTTTGTGGTGGCACCGGCATGCTGCCCGTGCGGACCCATAGACAAGATGGCCATGCCACAATGTCGGGTTCGAGGTATAATTATATCGAAGGTTTCGCACGGCTTGTCGAAAACTCGCGAGGGGCGGGGTTATGGCTGAAGATGAACCACTCAATATCGCGATCGAACTCTTTCAGGACGCCTACCGTCACCAGATGAAGGGTGAACTGGAAGAGGCCGTGGAACTCTACCGCGAGTCCATCAATGCTTATCCCACCGCGGAAGCGTACACCTTTCTCGGGTGGACCTACAGCTTTATGGGCGACTTCGATGCTGCCATCACCGAGTGTCATCACGCCATCGAAGTTGACCCGGACTTCGGCAACCCCTACAACGATATCGGCGCCTACCTGATCGAAAAAGGCCAGGTCGATGATGCCTTCCCGTGGCTGGAAATGGCCACGCGCGCCATGCGCTATGACAATCCGGCTTACCCTCACTTCAACCTCGGCCGGGCGTGGGAATTAAAACACGACTTCGCCCGCGCCCTTACCTCCTACCGGACGGCAATGGAAATCGATCCGCAATACAAGCTCGCCCTTACCGGAATTCGCCGCCTGCAAGCCATGTTCAATTAGCTGAGCGACGCTTAATTGAATGGCAATTACCCCCCTCGCGCAACTTTCCGTGAACAAGCGTGTTGAAAGAGTAGGTCCGATGCACCCACAAGAGTTTTGTTGCTCCTTCATCGGATCGGAGAGGGGGCGGATTTTCCTGGGCCGTAATGAGCCGGCGGCGAGAAAAAAACGATGACTCAGATGCACGGGGTTTGTAAGTTTTCCCCAACACATCCATGATTCTCAAACCATGGAATTATCTAATCAATTGTATTCACACCGTTTAACCGGGACTTGAGTTTGGCGGAGCGATTGCGAGGGGAGCACGGCGGAGACATGGGACCCCTTGCGAATACGCGTGATAGGCACAGCGATGGACACAAAAATAACAGTTTAGGAGGAAAGGATAAATAAAAGGCCAACGCTGTTCTTGTTAGGTGGGCTGTTGGTTTTGGTCGGGGCTCTCGTCGTGGGGTGCGGATCGAATGCCGGACCGAGTACCATCACGCAATCGGTCTCACCCACTCCATCCGGGTCCGCTGTCGCTTTCGGGACCGATGCGCCCATCTGCGATGTGGAATCGTTTATCGTGCAAATCACCAACGCGAGTCTCGTGCCGCAAGGTGGCGGAACGCCGGTCACGCTGATTTCTTCTACGACGCCGGCTACCGTGGATTTTGCCCGTTTGGTGGATTTCACCAATATTCTTAGCAGCACGGGGTTGCGCCGGGGACCTACAACCAATTGCAAATGACGCTCGCTAGCCCGCAACTGGTGGTCCTGAACACGTCGACCAGCCCACCGGCTCCCGCGATGGTAAACCCGACAACCCTGACGACCTCATCCTTCACGGTCAATATCAATCCCGCTCTGGTCGTTTCCAGCTCCACCACTAGCGGCCTCATTGGTGGACCTAAACCTCCGCCAATCGGTGCAAGTGGACGGCAGCGGTCAAGTTACCGGAACGGTTGACCCGCAATTCACCATCGCGGCCACCACCACTTCCGGAACGACGGTGGGGGAGGCCACTTCGCTCTATGGTATCGTCCAAAGTTCCACCACCACTGGCCTCCCCAGCGGCTTTACCGGGAGCTTCGGGCTTACCTTGGGTGACGGCACAGGACAGACACTGACAATTCTCTCCAACAGCGACGCGGCATTTGAAGGCGACGGCGTGACGACCTTTGCGGATCTCACGGCGAATTCTTTTGTCGAGGTCGATGCCATTGTCAACACCAGCGGACAGATCATCGCGCAAACTGTCGATTCGGAAGAGCAGACGTCCTCAGCCAGCCAGAAGTCGGCGTTCCTGGGAAAAGTTATTAGTGTTACGCGGGACACTTCCGGAAACGCAACTTCTTTCACCCTGCTCGTGGATGATGAAGTTCCTCATATGAACGGCTCGGTTCCGCTCCATTCAGGACTTAATGTCACGTTGACGGATACCACCCATTGCTGGACCAATTGGCAACATTGGAATCGCCAGGTCTTCACGTTCAGCCCTCAGACGCTCGGGGTGGCGGAAAAGGTGGCGGTATTCGGCGTGCTCGGATCAGGCTCGCCGCCCACGATGACAGCGGATCGCATGTTCCTGAGACCGCGAACCGTCAGGGGGAACTTTAATGCCTTGTTGGCGGCGGGGTCCGACGGGAAGACGGGCGGCTTCACCATGACCCCCTGCGGGGCACTTTTTGGGGGACAAACCATCACCGTGTTGACTTACGCTGACACCTATTTCAATGGGGTCAGTGGCCTGCCCACTTTGACCCCCTCCCCCACGTTGAATACGTTTGGGGATGTGTTCTATGAGCAGGCAAACGGGACCACAAAAAGCGGTGCCTCCTGGACTGCACCCACGTGGGTCATGCAGGCGAGAGGAGTTCATCAACTACCGAACTAGATCGGGGTTCCGCCGATCAGGTCACTGAATAATCGTGATCGGATTCTTCAAACTTGAAACAATGCGCGGCCTCGAAATCCCGGGGCCGCGTTTTTTTTTAGGCTTAGCGTGATTGGGAAGTGGCACGGGCGCGACGCTCGTGCCAATGCGGTCAGGATGCCCGCGCTCCCAGGCGCTCCCAGGTGGATTTTTGCAAACCAAAATGATAATCTCAAAGCGTGAAAGTAGTGAATCAAATCTATTCACACTGGTTAATTGATAGTTCGAAGTGCGCAAATCGCGTGCGTTGGAAGCCAAATGCCAGACCACCCTCTTTCGGCAGGACATACGCTTACCTAGGAGAGCAGCCTGAGCAGATTTGGGAGGCTGTATGAGCAAAAGGGGAATTCTGTCAGCGCTGACTCTCATCCTGCCGGCGGCATTGATGGTAGGGTGCAACGATAAGTCCACTTCCGTTCCGCCAGTGCGCTCGACACCGGGGTCGGTGGCAATTTTCGGCACCGATACACCCCTCTGCGATGTGGAATCATTTGTGGTGACCATAACTTCCGCCAGCCTCGTACCACAGGGCGGCGGAACGCCCGTGCCGCTCATTACTTCTACGGCGCCGACGACCGTGGATTTTGCTCGCCTTGCCGATTTCACGAATATCCTCAGCCTCGCGAACGTCACGCGGGCGGGGGCGTATACCGGGTTGCAGGTCACTGTAACGAGTCCGCAACTGGTTGTGCTGAACACCTCGCTGAACCCTCCGGCTCCGGTCGTTGTACCGGTAACCCTGACGGCCACCACCTTCACGATCACGATCAATCCAGCCCTGATTATTTCAAGCGGCGCCACGAGCGGACTCATTCTGGATCTTAACCTCCTCCAGTCGCTGGAAGTGAACGCCAAAGGTCAAGTTACGGGAACGGTCGACCCGCAGATTTCCCTCACCCCCACCACCCCCTCCGGAACCACCGTAGGTGAGGCCACGGCGCTGTACGGAGTTGTACAAAGCCTGAGCACTGCTGTCCCGAGCGATTTTACGGGCAGTTTTGGCCTCGCCGTAACTGACGGCACGGGGCAGGCGCTCACGGTTCTGGTCAATAGCAGTACGGTCTTTGAAGGCGACAGCGTAACCGCGTTCTCCAGCCTCAAGACAAATACTTTTGTCGAGGTTGATGCCACGGTCAGCACTAGCGGCCAGATCATCGCACAGACCGTTGACGCAGAAGAGCAAGTGTCCGCCATCAGCCAGAATTCGGCGTTTTTGGGAAAAGTCATCAACGTCACGCGGGACGTCTCCGGCAACGCGACCTCCTTCACCCTACTGGTCGATGATGAGGTCCCTGATTCAAGCGGAACAGTTCCGCTTCATTCAGGACTCACGGTCAAGTTGACCGCCAACACTAATTACTTTACCAACTGGCAATATTTGAATCGCCAGGCATTCACCTTCGGCCCCCAGACACTGGGTCTGGCTCAAAAGGTTGCCGTATTCGGCGTCCTTGGATCGGCCCTGCCACTGACTTTGACGGCGAACCAAGTCTTCCTGAGGCCGCTCAACGTGGTGGGGAATTTCACAGCCTTAAAGGTGGCCGGATCCGATGGGATGACGGGCGGATTCACGATGACCCCTTGCGGCGGGCTGTTTGGGGGGAATGCCATCACCGTGTTAACCTCCTCCAATAGTGTTTTCACCGGGGTCAGCGGGTTGACGGCCCTGACTGCCGCCCCCACATTGGACACTACTGGGCTTTTGATCTATGACCAAAAGACCGGGCAGTCGCAGTCAGCAACCGGGGTCATTTGGACCGGGCCGACGTGGATCATGCAGGCGAAAGGCGTTCATCAACTTCCGAATTGAGAACTGACGTTTTGTTTGTAGAATCGTGGCGACTGGCACCTAAGGCAATTGATTTGAGGGGGTAGTGGGATTTCGAATCCCGCCGCGGCTTTCGTTTAGCGTAGTAAGGCGGCCACAGGGGCTGCAAAAGGAAAACCCCCGGGGCGCCTTGCGAGCGCGCCGGGGGTTAGCAAAACTGACAGCGAACGAGCTTACACGCTGAAGGAGCTGCCGCAACCACAGGTGGTCTTGACGTTGGGGTTCTCGAACTTGAACCCCGCGCCTTCCAAGGTTTCCACATAATCGATCTTGGTCCCGTTCAAGTACATCAGCGAAGCCTGGTCGATAAAAACTTTTAGGCCTTCGAATTCGTACACTTTGTCGATGGGATTGCTCTGACTTTCAAAGTTCATTTGGTACGAGAATCCGGAACACCCGCCACCGGCGACCCCGACGCGAAGCCCGAGGGGCTGGGGTTCCTGCTGGGACATGATCTCCTTGACCTTGGACACGGCTTTAGATGTAAGCTCGATCGGCATAGAAACTCCTCCTGGGGTTAGCGTTAGGGTAATCCCCTACCCTTCCCACATCTTCAAACCTACCAGACAAATGGGTAGAAATCAAGCGGCGCAGAGGACCCCTGCCAGGCGGTCCAGCCCCCTCCTGCCGCTCGGCGACGGCGCGCGCCTTGACTTTGCGCGGAGGCGAGTATACCTTTTGAAATTATGCACTTGGCAGTTGAGCAGGGCGAGCCGGCGTCGGCGGAAATGCTCCGCCGCTTTTACGCGACCCTCCTCGAAAGCCTCGGGCCGCAAGGCTGGTGGCCGGCTCGGACGCGCTGGGAAGTGATCTGGGGTGCTATCCTTACGCAGAATACCACGTGGCGAAATGCGACCTTGGCCTTGAAGAATCTCCGCAAGGCGGGCCTTCTCGGGTGGCGATCCTTGCGCTTGGCTTCGTTGCGCGACTTGGAGCAGATGATTCGCCCGGCGGGTTTCTACCGGCAAAAAGCCAAAACCCTTCACCTTTTTGCCAACTGGATCCAGGAGGCTCATGGCGGCTCTTTAGACTCGCTTTTTTCCCTGGGGGCCGATCGAGCCCGCGCCCAACTTCTGGCGCTCAACGGGATCGGCCCGGAAACCGCCGACGCGATTTTGCTCTATTCCGGCCAGCTGCCTGCATTTGTTGCGGATGCTTACACTCGCCGCATCCTTTCGCGCCACCAACTTCTTCCCCCTGGGGCAGATTACGAGTCCGCGCAGCAATTCCTACACCAGAATCTGCCGCCGGACGAAGCCCTGTTCAATGAGTTTCACGCCTTGCTGGTGGAGGCGGCAAAGCGCTTTTGCCACCGGAACGTGCCGCGCTGCGAGGAATGCCCGTTGGGCAAGTACTTAGTGCGAGACTCGAAACTGGAAAAGCGAAACTGGAAACTGGAAAATCGAAACTCGGGGCACGATTCGGATTTTGAATCTCCAGTTTCGGATTTGGCCTAAGGGTAAAACTCGAAATTCGACGCGAATTTCCACTTTCGATTTTCCAGTTTCCATTTTCCAGTTTCTAATTTCGAGTTTCCAGTTTCGATTTTCGAACATGAATCCCGACCCTGCCCATCGCCGGAAGATCTTCCTCATTGTCCTGCTGATCCTCGTTCCGATCCTGTTTTTCCTGGGATGGAGCCAGGCGTCCCTGAACCTGAACTTTATCCACCCGAATAGTTCGGAAGAGACCCTCCTCTTAGTCGCTCTTTCCACCGTCATTTTTCTCGCCTTTGTCATCTTTGCCCTCATTCTGCTGCGTATTTTGCTCAAGCTGTACGTCGAGCGGCGGCAGCAGCAGCTAGGTTCTCGCTTCAAGACGAAAATGGTGGTGGCCTTCCTCGGCCTCTCGCTGGTGCCGGTCATTTTTCTTTTTATCTTTGCGTATGGTTTGTTAAATCGAACCATCGACAAGTGGTTTAGCGTACCTCTCGACCTGATCCGCGCGGACTCCGAGGAGTTAGTCCGTCAACTCGAACTGCAGGCCGCGCAGCGGGCCGACCACATCTCCAATTATCTCGCGCATGATGAGGACGTGATCCAGGCCCTGGAGAATCGCCAAATGCCGCTGGTGGCGCGCGCGGTGACGCAGGAAGTGGCGGCTGACCCGGGGACGGTCTCGGCCATGTGTTTCGATCCCGCGGGAGAGCTCTTAGCCCAGGCAGGTGACCCTTGGCCGGACCCGATGATGGTTGCCCGCTACTTCCCGCAGATCTTTAGCGGTACGATTCCCCCCCACGGCCTGGTGGGCCACTGGTACGCGGGCGAATATGAGCTTTTCATCTCGGTGGACCCGATTCTCGACAATTCTGGCGCTCGCTTGGGCACCATCGCCGGTATCATGCGCCTTCCCTCGAAACTGACCCGAATTTCCGGCGAGATTCAAAGTGAAACGCAGAAGTACAACGAGCTGAGCTTGCGGCGAAAGGCCGAGAAACGCACCTATGTGGCGATGCTCTGGTTGCTGACACTGATCATCCTTTTCATCGCTACCTGGTTCGCCCTTTTCTTTTCCAAGCGGGTCACCATTCCCATCCAGGCGCTGGCCAATGCCACACACGAAGTGGCGCAAGGCAACCTGGGTTTCCAAGTCTCGACGCCGGCGGACGACGAATTGGCGGTACTGGTTCATTCTTTCAATCAGATGACCCAACAGCTTCTCGAAAACCGGCGTGCCATCGAGCACGCATCTTTGAAGCTACAGGAAGCCAACCGCCAATTGGAGGAGCGGGGTAATACCATTGAGGCCATCCTGGAAAACATCCCTACCGGAGTCGTTTCTTTCGACCCGCAAGGGCAGATCACACGCTTGAACACCACCGCCGAGCGGCTGTTCGGGAGGACGCGCACCCATTCCGCGCGCACCCTGACGGATCTTTTTTCCGCCGAGGATGCGCGAGTGATTGCCCGCATGTTTCGGCGGGCGGGGCGCCAAGGGGTGGTGACTCAACAAATGGAACTTGACCTGGAGGGACGCCGCATCTTCATGGCGCTGACGGTCTCTTCCGTGCAGGCGCGGCACGGACGCGTGGGCTCCGTCCTGGTGCTCGAAGACTTGGCGGAGGTTCTGCGCTCGCAGCGCTCGGCGGCCTGGCAAGAGGTCGCCCGCCGCATTGCCCACGAAATCAAAAACCCCCTTACCCCCATCCAGCTTTCCACCGAGCGCATCCTGCGGCTGCTCGAGCGGATGGACACCAACTCGCCCCCCCACGATCTACTGGCGGCCGTGGGCGATAGCGCCAAGCTGATTGGACGCGAGGTCAGCACTTTGAAGACCCTGGTGGATGAGTTCACCGCCTTTGCCCGCTTCCCTGCCTCCAAGCCGGCCCCGGCGCAAATCAACAATATTCTGGAAGACGCCTTGAAGGTATTTGCCGGCCGATTGGATGGGATCTCTTTGCAGCGCGATCTTTCCCCCGATCTGCCGATTGTGCAGGCGGACCCGGATCAGATGAAGCGCGTGGTGGTGAATCTCATTGATAATGCCGCCGAGGCCGTCGGACAGTCGCTGCGCAAGGAAATCTGGGTGCGCAGCGCGCTCGCCCCGGATCGCGATGTGGTGGAAATTACCGTCGAAGATAGCGGGCCGGGAATCACTCCGGAGGCCAAGGAACGGCTCTTCCTTCCCTATTTTTCCACCAAGCGTTCGGGAACCGGATTAGGCCTGGCAATTGTCAATCGCATCATCTCCGAGCACCACGGCTCCATCCGCGTGGAGGAGAACTTCCCCACCGGGACCAAGTTTGTGATCGAACTGCCCGCCGACCGCGCCATGTTGGCCAATACAGAAGAGGCCTATGGAACGTAAGAGACGTGCTTTCGGGAATTCGCCAAGGATGTTGCTCTGCACTCCAACCTACATGCGATCGGGAATCTCAATTCCCATCTGTTCAGTGGCTAGGGTCAGGGTTCGCTCCGTAAGGTTGACGAGGTACAGTAGGAATTGTTGGCGTGACGGGTCCGGTTCATTCAGGATGTGGAAGTGATGATAGAAATTATTGAAGGCTTGTCCGAGGCGGAACGCGTACTTGGCCACCACGGCGGGTTCTTCGCTCGCAATAGCCTGCCCCACCACGGTCTCGAGTTGCGCGGCCAGTAGGGTTAGCTCCCAGAACGCCGCGCCGTCCTCCCCCTTGAAGAACTGTTGCAATTGTTCCGACGTGAGGGCGCCCGACAATTCCGCGGGCGCGAATTCCGGCCGTGTCTCCTGGAACTTGCGAATAATATTCCGTGCGCGTACCGTGCTGTATTGCAGGTAGGGGCCGGTCTCGCCCTCGAAGGCCAGGGCTTCCTTGAAATCAAATGCAATAATCACCCGGCGCGAAAACTTCAGCAGGAAGTAGCGCAGCGCAGCGACGGCGATCTTGCGTGCGATGTCTTGCACCTCGGCCGGTTCCTGCGCCATGTTGCGCGAACTCACTTCCTCCGCGGCGCGCGCGATCAGCGTATCAATGAGGTCATCGGCCTTGACCCCCTGACCTTTGCGTCCGGAAACCTCCACGTAGGGACGCTGGCAGTCCTCGTCACTGAGCGCAATCCCCATCTCTTCCGCGCAGCGCGAGGTGAGCCCTACGACTTCATAGGCGAAATGGTGAAGGTTCCGGGCGCGCTCGTGGTAACCGAGGGAGTGGAACGCAGCCTTGACGATGTTCTGGAGGTAGGACTGGCGCGTATCAATCACGGCGTAGGCAGCGCTGGCGTGGCCGAAGGGGGGCGCGTCGGCCTGTCCGTCAACTGTGGTGCGCCACACCCAACGGCCGCCGGGATAGCGATAGAAGGGTGAGTATCCAAAGTCTTTTCCCAGCAAGGCGAACTTCCAGAGGTGGTAGGCAATGTCCTTCCCGACGTAGGTCACGGTGCCGTTGGAGCGCACGATGATCTTGATGTCATCGGCGTCTGGCGTCTCGCCCTCTGCCTCCGTCGAGGAGTCCGCCAAATCCATAACCCAGCAGCCCGCACTCTTGCCCGCGCTTTCGAAGCGAATAGCTTCCTTTTCCTTAAGTAACTCAAAGGCGGATTTCCAGAAGTCGAGTTTGAGAATCTCGCTTTCCTGGGCGAGCAGGTCGTACTCGATATTCAGACGCAACATCGTATCGAGGTGCGTGCGGACAATGGCGGTGGAGATCAACTCCGCCATGGCCGCGGTTTCGCCGTGGCCTTCTTCGATGTCCTTCAGGGCCTGAGCACGCAACTTTAGAACTTCTTTGTCTTCCTCATACAACTGGAAGACGCGCGCGTAAAGATCCCAGCAGTAGTAGTCGAAGCGCGTCGCGGCATCGTGCATCAAAGCCTTAACATCTTTCAGGGTCTTTTTCTCCAAATGGAGAAACCCCACCACCACGTCGGCAACCTGGACGCCGGTGTTGTCAATGTAGTTTTGCACTTCCACGTTCTCGCCGCTAAAGCGCAACAGGCGGACAAAGGTGTCGCCCAGAACGGCGTTGCGAAGATGGCCGATGTGTGCAGCCTTGTTGGGGTTGATGCTGGTATGTTCCACCAGGATTTTGCCGCGCTCTGTAGGGCCGAACCGCGTTCGGCCTTCCGCCGTACGGTCTGTAATGCTTATTGGCGGTCGGCCCTCCCCAGTTGAAGTTTCCCGCCGGGCAAAGAGGCGTGCGGCGGTTTGGGCGCGATCCAGGTGAAAATTCAGATACCCGGCGCCGGCCACCGTGACGCGCTCCACTCCTTCCAGCGTAGAGACCAGGGGAACGAGCTGTTCGGCGATTTTGCGGGGAGCTTGGCGCAATTGCTTGGCCAATTCAAAACAGCCGGCCAGAGAGATGTCGCCCATTTCCAGGTTGGGAGGCGCGTCAAGCGCGGGCGGGGCAACCTCCAAATGAAACGCCGCGCGCACGGCCTCCACAAACTTGGACTGTATCCTTTGTTGAATCTCCGGTAACAATTGGCGCTCCGTGTTCTGCTGTTATTGGATGCGGCTCCACAGGGCAAGCTTCCAACCACCTTTACGGAGCGCGTCGTGATCGCTGCGATAGACTTTGAATTATATCAGAGCCATTTCGGTGGGGGGAGTTTCAGTTGTTCCCGTCGGTACCGCAACCTGTCCCTTGCCCAAGCCTGCGAGAGGTATAGGCGTTAACCTAAGGGCGGGAGGGCCCGTAAGCCCGCGTAGCGGGCGGCATCCTGTAGCCCACGGCGCCAGCCGTGGGACGCGAATTGGAAAGAACATCTGTGAGCCCCGGCAGGGGCGGCATACGGGTTTTCCTGCGGCAAAGGGCTGCCCCCAATCGTCCTCGATTCTCTGCGCGGCGCCGGATGTCGCCGCGTACGGGGCTTACTCGCCCGCTGCTCGCGTCCTCTCCCACGGCTGGCTCGCCGTGGGCTAAAATGACAACGCCCGCTTCGCGGGCTTTGAGGTCCCTCAAACCCCTAGATTAACGCCTCTGCCCACGAGAGGTGCCCCTACAAGACGGGTTTGATTGCGGCTCCGCCGCGCTGTAAACACCTTTCGGATCCCTCTCCCCCATGGCGCTTGCAAGGGACCCGCTTTTCAACTACCTTTCGGAGTCGGCGCCAAGGGAGGCACCATGCTTTGCCGGAAATGCGGGACGTCTGTGGATGAACGGAGCCGCAATTGCCCCAACTGTGGCGCGGAGCTGAACACGGGCCAGGTTGAGGAATTCGCCAGCCCAGAATCGCCGCGCTCTCAATCTCTCGTGGAAGTGAGGAAACGTCTCGGGCAACAGGCGCAAATCGGGGGCGGTATCGCACTCTTGATCGGCGGATTAACGTACACTCCACTCTTGTACCTCGCTGGAGAGAGCAGATCCACTTTCGCATTCCCCCTCGCGTTGATCATGATCGGCCTGTTTCTGTTTCTGGCGGGAACAATCACCCGCTTGTATTACCGGAATTAGACACTCTCCCGCTGCCAGCGCCGAACCCTGAGCGCCTGGATGGGAATTGCCTTCACCGGCGGCCAGCCGTACGTCCGAGGATGCGCAAGAATTAATCGCGGAAATTCTGCTTGATTCATTCGAGGCTTAAACTCCATGAAGACAATGGTACTTGAACAGCCGGGACGGTTTGCGCTCACCGAAACCGACCCGCCGGGTGCACCGGGAGTGGGTGAAGTGCTGGTGAGAGTATTGACCGTGGGTGTCTGTGGCACCGACCTCCACGCCTTCGAGGGCACGCAGCCTTTTTTCACTTATCCGCGCATTCTCGGGCATGAGCTTGCGGTGGAGGTTGTCGAGGCCGGCGACGGCGTCGGGGAATTCAAGCCCGGCGACCGGTGTGCAGTGAACCCCTATATGACCTGCGGCGAATGCGCCGCTTGCTTGCGGGGGCGGACGAACTGTTGCGCAAAGATGAGCGTGATTGGCGTCCATAGCGATGGGGGCATGCGCGACCGCATCATTTTGCCGGCGAAACAGATGTACAGGTGCGAAAAGCTGCCCCCGGAGCAGATTCCGCTGGTGGAAACCCTTGCCGTTGGCATCCACGCCGTAGGGCGCGCAGCGGCGCAACCGGGCGAGCGAGCGATCGTCGTGGGCGCCGGTCCCATTGGGCTCTCAGTGATCGAGTTTTTGCGGCTTGCCGGTGCCGACATCGCCGTCGTGGAGAGGATTCCCGAGCGGCTTGCGTTCGCGGCCCGTCACAATGGGTTAAGGCGGTACTATCCGTCCCACGAGGAAGCGCGGCAGGAAGAACCCTCAATGCTGGTTTTCGACTGCACCGGTGACCGCGGCTCCATGGAGCAATCCATTCACTTGCTCCAACAAGGCGGAAAGCTGATCTTTGTGGGCCTGATCAACGACCACGTCTCCATATTTGACCCGGACATCCACCGTCGCGAAGCCACGATCCTGTCGAGCCGCAACAGCGTTCCGGCCGAACACCTCCGGGTGCTCGAATCCATGGAAAGCGGGCGGATCGATGTGGGGGCGTGGCCCACCGAGTTTGCCCGCCGAACCGCCATGCCGCAACGATTTCCCGCATGGCTCCATCGCGAAGCCGGCGTGGTTAAGGCCGTGGTCGACTGGTCGTAACGGCCGCTGGGGTCGGAACCAGTCGAGAATTCCACCCAAAATTTCTGTGGAAAACTCCAGTCAATTTCCTGCCGGCAGGAAATTGAGTAAACATTACACTAGCCTTAGGTCGCCACCGTGCGGGATGAGGGAGAGGAGAATTGTGTCGGCGTGAAATGGCGCAGTACGGCGAGGTGTCAGGTGCCAGGTGGCGGGTGTCAGTGGGGGCAGCAGTCGAGTGGCGCCTCAACAACAATCAGGCCAAGGTTCGCAAAGGAGCGTTGAATCTGTGAGATACCGACAACGAAAAATACCTCCCAATAAGTTATTGAAAACAAAGGGTGAGTGGAAAAGAGATGTTAGAAATGAAGGTACCTCCCAATGACTTATTGAAAACAAAGGGCGAAAAAAAGTGCTCCCAATGAGTTGATGAAAAAAAAGGAGTTAGCTCGTTTTCCGGATGAGTCATTGAAAGGAATGGAGATAGCGGCTGAAGGGCAATTATGAATTCTGAATTATGAAGTCGGAAGGCCAGAGTATGACGGTCATGACTTACTGCGTCAGAGGACTTTCAATGACCCGATGACCCGATGGGTAGATGACCCGATCTCCAGATCACCCGATCACCCGATGATCCGATGGCTCCGTGCCTTGACTTTGCTGGCTGCCTCGTTTAGCATCGCTAATGAATTAATGAACGTATATCAACCTTCCACGATTGCCAACCGGCGGCATTCTGCCGAATCCCGCGACATGTGCATCTTCTAGAATGGAGGCGTGTCTCACATTTCAAACCCTATGACGGCCAGTGTCAGAATAAGAAAAGGAGTTCCAGCGCTTGTCGGAACTTATGATGGAAACCTGAAACTCTTCGAGCGGTGTTTTCAGGTCTCCGCGCGCTTGGGTGAGGGATCAGTGGAGATTGAAGGTGAGGAAGCAAACGTGCGCCGGGCGCAACGCCTGGTGGAGGAGTACGCAACGCTGGTGGAGGGTGGCGCGCGCTTCGAGAACGCGGAAATCGAAGGCTTTCTGCGCATCATCAGCCAGGATCCGCAAGCCAGCCTGAAAGGTTTGGCGGAAGCAGGCCGGCCGCGGGCCTTCGGGAAGAAATCGATTGCCCCCAAAGGCTTGAACCAGCGTCTTTATGTCGACGCCATGGAACGCCACGACATGGTTTTTGGGATAGGACCGTCGGGCACGGGCAAGACCTATCTGGCCGTGGCGATGGCGGTGGACGCGTTGCTGACTAAAGAGGTCAGCCGGATCATTTTGGCGAGGCCGGCGGTGGAGGCCGGCGAGCGCCTGGGATATTTGCCCGGCACGCTCCAGGAGAAAGTGAACCCCTACCTGCGCCCGCTCTATGACGCCCTCTACGACGTGCTGGACCCGGACCGGGTGGAGCGCTATCTGGAGAAAAGCATTATTGAGATAGCGCCCATTGCCTTCATGCGCGGGCGGACGCTGAACGACGCCTTCGTGATTCTGGACGAGGCCCAGAACACCACGAGCGAGCAGATGAAAATGTTTTTGACCCGCCTGGGGTTTAATTCCAAGGCGGTGGTGACGGGCGACGTTACGCAGATCGATCTTCCCAGCGGCCGGCGGTCGGGGCTTGTGGAAGCGGTGGAAGTGGTGGGCAAGGTCGAGGGTATCAGCATCATCTACTTTACGGAGCGCGACGTGGTGCGGCACAGCCTGGTGCAACGGGTCATCCGCGCTTATGAAGAGTACGAGCAGGGGCGGGCCGCCAAGGCCAATGGCGAGCAAAAATGAAGGGGAAGGATTGCGTTTCAGTTGCGCGCGGCGTCGAGTTGGTCAACCTTCAGAAACGGTATCGGGTTCAAACCGCCTCCTTGCTGGCCTTCGCGCTGGACCTGAAAAGGCGCTTGCCGCTGGGGAAGAGAAAGTTCAACATCTGCTTCGTGGATGATAACGCCATTCGCAACCTGAACCTTGCCTTTCGCGGCCAGGATAAACCCACGGATGTGCTTTCGTTTCCCTGGAACGAAGCGGGCGGCGCCCCTCCACTGGAAGCGAGGCTGCGCTCCCATCGCGGGGGGCAGCACGGGATTACCGATTTCCTGGGCGACGTGGTGATTTCCGTGCAGACGGCCGGGCGCAATGCCGGGGCAGAAGGTCATTCGACGCTCAGTGAGATTCGCTGGCTGATCCTGCATGGGGTGCTTCACTTGTTAGGTTATGACCACGAACATGATACCGGAGAAATGATGTCGCTCGAACTGGCTTTGCGCGAACAATTAGGAGTGGCGGGCCGCCCCGCGCTGATAAGGCAAGTCAAAAGGCAAAACGCAAAAGTCAAAAGGCAAAGCCCAGGCCGTTTGAACTTTTGACTTTTGCGTTTTGCCTTTTGACTTGCTCTAATTTCCTGTTATGGACCAAAGACTCCTCCTTACGATCGCATGGATGGCGCTGCTGGCCTTGTTGCTGGCAATGGGCTCCGTCGCCTCATACCTGCGGCTTTTGATGCGCCGGCTGACGCCGGTGGGGGCGCGTAAGGTCTTCGGGCCGCGCGAGGACGGGCGTATCCGCCACAACCGCGAACGAGTGGGCGTGTCGATTTCCGCCTTGCATGGTGCTTCGATGCACTTGTTCGCGGTGGGACTCGCCGGCCTGCTGATCTGGCAGCGGCCGGACCACCTTTGGAGTGATCTCGGTACAGCGCTCCTGATAGTCCTTGCCGCTGTGGCTATTGCCGATCAATTGATTCCTTTCCGGATCGTAGTGCGGCACGACGAACCGGAAGTGATTCTCGAGCAATGGGAACCCATGTTACGGCGGGTGGTTTATTGGGCGTTGCCCCTTACCTTCCCGATCCTGATTTCCACAACGATTGCGCGGCTGCTTGAACCCACGGAACCGGAGCCCGAGCCGCCATCGCCCCAGGAAAATCTGGAGGAACTGATTGCCACCGGCGAGCAGGAAGGGTTGATTGAAGAGGAAGAACGAGAGATGCTGCAATCGGTGGTGAAATTCGGCGAGAAGGTGGCGCGCGAGGTCATGACGCCCCGGCCGGAAATCGCCGCCATCGAAATCAATTCTTCCATTGAAGATCTGCGCGGGTTATTTCGCACCAAGCGCTTGACGCGCTACCCGGTTTACTCCAGCCAATTGGATCACATCGAAGGCTTCGTGAGCGCGCGCGACCTGATGGAATTGTCGCCGGACGAGCAGAAGCGCGCGATGCTCCGCGACCTCGTGCGGCCTGTGCCCTTTGTCCCGGAAACCAAGCCTATCCACGACCTGTTGAAAGAATTGCAACAGTCCACCACCCAAATGGCGATCGTGATTGATGAATACGGCAGCGTTTCCGGGTTGATTACGATCGAGGATCTGGTGGAGCAGATCGTGGGAGAGATTCGCGACGAAGTGGAGCCACACGCGCGCGACATCATCAAAGAATCGGCGTCGACCTACATCCTCTCTGGGCACGCCGAGTTGGCGCAGGTCGCCGGTGAGGTGAATGTCCCCCTCGAGGGAAACGATTACTCCACCGTGGCGGGGCTAGTGATGAATCATCTGGGGCACGTGCCGGCCGCGGGTGAAAAAGTGGAGAGTCACGGCTTGACGTTTGAAGTGCTGGAGGCAAATCAGCGGACGGTGCTGAAAGTACGGATGATGATGCCCCCCAGCCTGCCTTCCGAGAACCCTACCCATGTCTGAAACGCCCTCCTTCAAGTCGGGATTTGTCGCTGTCGTCGGGCGCCCCAACGCCGGAAAGAGCACACTAGTGAACGCGCTGGTGGAGTCCAAAGTTTCGATTGTGACCCCTGTTCCCCAGACCACGCGCAATCGCATTCTGGGGATTTTGCACCGGCCTGACGCCCAGGTGATCTTCATGGATACGCCGGGGGTCCACAAACCGCTCTCGCGATTAAACGAACAGATGATGAACTATGTGCGGCAGGCGCTGGCGGACCGCGACCTGGCCGTGTTGATCGTGGATGCGAGCGAGAGATACGGGAAGGGCGATGAGTTCGTCATCAATCTTCTGAACGAATACTCACCGCGCGCGATTTTAGCGTTGAACAAAGTTGACCGGGTGCACAAGCCCGACCTGCTGCCGCTGATGGATCGCTACTCGAAGCTTTACGGATTTGAGGAGATCTTTCCGATCTCCGCCTTGCGTGGGGAGGGCCTGGAAGGCTTGCTCGGCGCGATCGTCCAGCGGCTGCCTGAGGGCCCACAGTACTTTCCTGCCGACGAATACACCGACCAGCCGGAACGGTTCCTGGCGAGCGAGATCATACGCGAAAAAGTCATCCGCCATACCAAGCATGAGATGCCCTACGTGACGGCAGTCCTCATTGACGGATTTGAAGAGGGGACGCTGATTACGCGCCTCCACGCCACGATCGTGGTGGAGAAGGACTCACAAAAACCTATCGTGATTGGCGCCGGCGGGGCGCGTCTGAAGGAAATTGGCAGCGAGGCGAGGGAAGAATTAGAAAAACTGTTCCCTCCCCGCGTCTACCTCGAACTCTTCGTGAAGGTCGCCCCCCACTGGCGGAATAACACCGCCGTCATCGCCGAACTGGACTACCGCAACGACGGGGGTACGGCGGAGTAGATCGGGGCCATCTACCCGCGCCCCGGGCACTGCCAGACTGGAAGGGCGGGGCTTCTGCCCCGCCCTTCCGACCTGTGGTGAGAGATCCGGAAGCCCTACTTAGATGGCGATTTCGGCATGTCATACACGCGCCGGATGCTGACCGGCCCGTTGAGCGAGGGAGCTTCGAATCGAGTAATGACGGAAAGCTGTTTGCCGTCGTCGCTGACGCGGAATGTTTGGGTGAGTTTCTCCGAGTGCGGCAGTTTAGTCTCAGCGATGAAGGCGCTGCCATCCCACGAGGCTTTGGTTGAGAACTTCTTGCCGTCCGCGTCTTTATCATCATGCTTTTTGCCGTCGAGGTAAAAAGTTTGGGCATGGTCGGTGTCGTCGGTGACCACAATCTGGTCGGAGCGCTGGTCAATCCGCAAGGACTTTGGGTTGGCAGCGACGCGATCCCAATCTTCGCTGGTCACGGCATCACCGCGATTTGAAGACTGCCGGCCGCCGCGACCCATTCCGCCCCCCATTCCCCCCATGCCGCCCATACCGCCCATGCCGCCGCGGCCCATGCCGCCCATACCGCCTCCACCCGGATAGGTGCCACCTCCGGCACCGGGATAGGTGCCGCTGTCAGTGCTACTCGCGCGGACCTTACTGTTTTGCTGCGCCTCTTGAACCTTTTGGTCTGCGTCGTCGCTCTGGTCCTGGTTGAAATTCCAGTGGCCCGTCAATTGCGTCTTATCATCGGCGCGCGCCACCGCCACGACCGATGCCGCCAGAAAGCAGGCCGCAATGGGAATTGCTGCCTTAGCTGTCAAGGTGAAAACTCTCGCCATCGTCTCCCCCCATTCCTGATTGGAAGCCGTTCCTGATTGCCCTTTCCTTCGATTCCTTGAACGCGCGGCTGGTTGTCTCGGGTGCGCGCGCACGGTTGGAAAAATGCAGATAAGGCGTGGTGCCGGGGACTTCACCAGATGTTAATCTGAATTTACAATCGCGCCTTCAGGGTCGCGAACCCACGGGGGTACAGCACGCCACCGGAGATCCCCCCCGCGCGGTCATTGGGGGCCCGCCACAGCTCGCCGATCCTCACCGGTTAGAATTGGTTAGCCCCCCACTGCAATTCCCAGTGATTTCATCTTGCGGTAGAGATGGCTGCGCTCAAGGCCGAGCACTTCGGCGGTCCGGCTGACGTTGCCTTGATGCTCTTCCAGGGTGCGGAGAATATAGTCGCGCTCGTAGGCGGTGCGCGCTTCCTGAAGGCTGGAGAATCTCCCGGACGGGAATTTGGCGGCGGAGCTGGGGCGCGGTCCGTCCTGGTGCAGAGCAGGGGGAAGATGGCGCCGCTCGATTCGCTCGCCGGGAACCATGATGACCAGGCGCTCGACGAGATTCTTCAGTTCGCGCACGTTTCCCGGCCAGCGATAGGTCATCAGGATTTCCATTGCCGTTTCCGCAAAATGCTTGGGACGGCGTCCATAGGCGCGGGCGAATTCGGCCAGGAAAAAATTGGCCAGCGTGAGGGTATCTTCCGCGTGTTCGCGTAGCGGCGGCACGTAAAAGGGAATCACATTGAGGCGGTAGAAGAGATCCTCGCGGAAGTTACCCTTTTGGATTTCCTCTTCCAAGTGCTTGTTGGTGGCGGCAATGATGCGGACATCGACGGTAAGGTTATTGCCGGAGCCGACTGGGGTGAAGCGCTGTTCCTCGATAACGCGCAGGACTTTGGACTGGGTGCGCAAACTCATGTCACCCACCTCGTCGAGGAACAATGAACCGCCATGGGCCTGTTCGAACTTGCCCGTCTTGTCTTCCAAAGCGCCAGTAAAAGACCCTTTGACATGCCCGAAAAGCTCACTTTCGATAAGCTCTTCCGGAATGGCGGCGCAGTTGACCTCTACGAAAGGCTGCTCGGCGCGCTGGCTGTGGTTGTGCAGGGCGTGCGCCACCAGTTCCTTTCCCGTACCGCTTTCGCCATAAATGAGCACCCGGCCATTGGTGGGGGCGGCGAGCTGCAATTGTTGACGCAGCGCCTTCATGGGCACGCTCGAACCGATGATGCGGTCGCGCCCACGCAGCTCCTCACGCAACTCACGGTTTTGCTCGGTTAGGCGCGACTGCTCCAGTGCGTGACGAAGTGTCAGCAGGGTCTTCTCAATGGAAAGGGGCTTTTCAATGAAATCGAAGGCTCCGAGCTTGGTGGAGCGAACGGCTGTTTCAATGGTGCCGTGTCCGGAGATCATGATGACGGTGGGGGGCGCTTCCAATGCCTGAATTCTTTCCAGTACTTGAATGCCATCCAGACCCGGCAGCCAGATGTCAAGCAGGACGACGTCAAACTTGCCAGTTGCGAGGGTCTCAAGGCAAGCTTCACCGCTGCCGACGGATTCGACTCGATAGCCTTCATCCTCGAGGACATCCGTGAGGGACTCGCGGATGCCGGGTTCGTCATCGACAATCAGGACTGAATATTTCATGCGTTTCCAGCGAGCACAGCATCGCATCTTAGGATGGCATATTCCATCTGGAAAAGCCATTGAGCTCGGCGATTAAGCCCGCTGCAAGAAAATCCGCGCATGGCGAGCGCGGCACGGAGTAGAACTTAAGGACTGAGGACCCTCACAACATGTCCGCGGTATGCTAGCTACGAGGTTTCTTCCTTACGATCAGTACGGCCGCAAACGCCTGGACCTGCCCCCTCTGGTTGGCGCCTACGGCAGTAGTACGCTTCCCACTTACTGGTATCCGAAGACCATTAGTCCCCTGGTGCAGGGGGTGTAGGCAGGGCGCTCGCAGCTTGGTTTTGTGGTCGGCGTGCACATGGTCAAGGAGTTCACTCTGGGGATCAAGCGTATGAGGCCAATCCGCAGGGTCTTCAACTGCAACTCCGAAAAGAGCAACTGAAGTCGCTCCGCCCTCTACGTGGAGAGATCCGTGAGAAGTTGCACCAGGGTGCGCACACCATGGCCCGTGGGGCCCTTGGCACGATAAGGCTTCTCGTCGTTCGCCCAACGAGTACCCGCGATATCGAGATGAACCCAGGGAGTATCGCCGGCGAACTCCCCGATGAACATCGCCCCGGTAATCGCTCCACCGTATCGACCGCCGGTATTGGCAAGGTCCGCGATCGAGCTCTTGTACAGATCTCGATAGTCGTCGTCGACGGGCATTTGCCACATCTTCTCGCCCGCCACGTTTGCGGCGGCCAAGACGCGACTCACCCATACCTGGTTCCATCCAAAGACTCCGGTGGTGAAGGTGCCGAGCGCGACCAGGACTGCCCCGGTCAGGGTCGCGGCGTCAATCAGCACCGTGCAGCCAAGCTGCTTCGCATAAGTCAATGTATCGGCCAGCACCAGCCGGCCTTCGGCGTCGGTATTGAGGATTTCGATCGTCTTCCCGGACATGGAGGTGACGACGTCGCCCGGCTTGTAAGCACTGCCGCTGGGCATATTCTCGGTTGCCGGAATCAGCGCGGTGATGCGGACGCGCGGCTTGAGCTGGGCAATTGCCTGCATGACGCCGAGCATGGTTGCCCCCCCCGCCATGTCGGTTTTCATTTCGTGCATGTTTTCGCTGGGTTTGATGGAGATGCCGCCGCTATCAAAGGTAATTCCCTTCCCGATCAATCCGATGACGGGCTCGTCCGGCGCATCCTCCGGCGAATAGCGAATGACGACCAGTTTGGCCGGCTCCTGTTGGCTTCCCTGCGCCACTGCCCAGAAGGCGCCCATTTTCAAATCCTGAATGTCCTGCGCCCCCAGCACTTCACAATTCAGGCCGAAGCGCGTGGCCATCTCCCTGGCGCGCTCGCCTAATCTCGTAGGCGTCAGGTGATTCGAGGGTTCATTCACAAGCTCGCGCGTGAAATTCTGGGCCTCGCCAAGAATGCGGCCCCGATTGAGGGCCGCTTCCGCTTTTGCTGGCAGCGCATCACCGCCCGTCGCTAGCCAGAGCCTGTCAATTCCCTTCTCACCGTTGCGTTCGGTGCGGTAGTTATCCGGGTCATAATCGGCCACCAGAGCGCCATCAGCTACCAACGTCATTACACCCGGTTCTGTGGAACCAAGGATCCAGGCCAGTTCTCTCACCCCGCGAGCGCGCAAATGTCTGACTGCCGCCCCCGCTAAATTACGGAGGTGCGTCGCGTCAAGTTTTTCGCTCTTACCGGCTCCCACCACCAGCAGCTTGGATGTCGCCATCCCTGCGGGCCAGCGGAGGATTGTACATTCAAATGCTTTGCCTGTAAGTTCGCCTGATGTTTGCATTTGCTGCAACTGATTGCGGGTTTCCGTCGGTAAACGTTCCACGGTGCCACTGGAGGCAGACGCACCTTCAAAGCTATATACGACAAGAGCAGGGGTTGAGAGTTGCGCCAGAGGTTCGCGCTGAAATTCAATTCTCACGATTTAAAGCTCCTGTGGATTAGTGAAAGCACGAGGCTAAAGCCCACACTTCCAAACTCGAATTGAGAAATCCGCGCTATTGGTGGCGGCGACGATGTTCGTGTATATCCTGCTGCGCTTCGCGGTCGATCGTGCGTTGCCGCGAAGTCTCGCGGTGATCGTAGACCTTCTTGCCTTTCGCCAAGGCGATCTCGCACTTGATCAGGTTTTTTTTCAGATAAACCCGGGTGGGAATCAGCGTGAATCCCTTCTCCTGAACACGCCCCGCCAATTTATCAAGTTCCTGCCGGTGGAGAAGTAGGCGTCTATCGCGTAGCGGCTCGTGATTGGAATAACTCCCCGCCACGTACGGACTGATGTGGCAATCAATCAACCACGCCTGGCCTTTCTGGACATCCACATAACTATCTTTGAGGTTGATTTTCCCGTCGCGAACGGACTTCACTTCCGTGCCCGTCAACTCCACCCCCGCCTCAAACCTCTCGAGTAAGTGATACAAATGCTGCGCCTGCCGGTTGACGGCAAAGTGCTTCGGAGCGGGCTTGAGCGGCTTTGTCATAGTCACGCTGCGCGTAAACAACTCTTCGGATATAGATAATTTTAGCACAGGGATCGCGCCATTGCAGGATTCATGGCGCCCGCCGTTCACCCATTTCATCAAACGAAACACCGCCAAAAAACTTTGGCCATTAACGTCAAAGCCTGATAATCTGCGCTTCCGTAAGAATAGTTCCCGGAGGGTTTTCCTATGCACTTTGCGCGCCGAAGGATGTTACTTGTTAGTGGGTTGTTCACGGTTGCTGCTCTAGGCATTTTCGTGGCTGCCATCGAGGCAAATTCGGCCACGGGGAAGATCAACTTTCACGACGACTTTTCTTCAGGCAAGCTCGATGCCTGGCAGTTCCCCTTCCCCGAGGACTGGGTGGTCAAAGCAGAAGGCCCACTTCATTTTCTGCACATGCTGCGAAATCGCGAGCCGCTGATTCCCCGCCGGCCGCAGCAGTTTTCACGGGTAAAGGGGATCAACGTGGGAAGCTTCAATCTTGAGACCCGCGTCCGCCGGGAGGGCAGTTCGATGGCGATCGCGTTTAATTATGTCGATAATCTGCACTTCTATTACACCCACCTATCCGTTGACCCCGGGGCCAAGGTTGATGTTCACAACGGAATCTTCCTGGTGGATGGCGCTCCGCGTCGGCGCATCGCGGGCACGGAAGCGGCACCGGCCCTTCCCGACACCAATTGGCACAGGGTTCGCGTCGAGCGCGATGTGGATTCGGGTTCAATAAAGGTCTTCGTCGACAACGACCCTCAGCCGCGTTTTTCCGTGGTCGACAACACCTTTAAGTGTGGTCAAGTCGGCCTGGGATCGTTCGATGAGACGGGCGACTTTGCCGACGTCAAGCTTTCATCAAAAGATGCCGGTTGCCACCCCTAAGGGTATAATGGGTTTCGGGGCCAGCCGAAACGGAACGCATAAGCATTCACTTTCGCCAAACTTTTATGGAGGAGTCACCATGAGCAATGATTTTTCGCGAAGAAAATTCTTGGAGAGCATCGCAATAGGGGGAGCGGCGAGCGCCAGCCTTCCCTTGTGGTCGAATCTCGCCAGCGCAAAGGAACAGGCTTTGCCGCATCGCACGTTGGGGCACACGGGCGCCAAGGTTTCCATTCTGGCATTTGGCTGTGGCAGCCGCTTCTTGATGTACGAGGACGAAGAGAAAGCGGTCCAAGTCCTCAACCACGCTCTTGATCTGGGCATCACTTACGTCGATACCGCGTATGCTTACGGCAACGGCAAGAGCGAAACACGCGTCGGCAAGGTCATGGCCACGCGCCGCAAAGAAGTTTGGCTGGCTACCAAAATTCCCGACCGAACACGCGACGGCTTCATGAGCCGCCTCGAGGCCAGCCTGAAGCGCCTTCAGACGGACCACGTAGACCTGGTGCACATTCACAGCCTGGGGCACGCTGATGACTTGGCAAAGATTGAAGCCCCCGATGGCGCCCTCAAGGGATTACTGGAAGCAAAGGAACAAAAGATGGCGCGTTTTATCGGCATGACCAGCCACACGGAGGGCGCGGTCCTGGCGCATGCCATCGAACGGCATCCGCTCGACTGCACGCAGATGGCGCTGAACCCTTCGGGAACCGGCGAGTTTGAGAAGACCGCCCTCGCCGCCGCCAGCAAGAAGGGCCTGGGCGTCATTGCTATGAAGGTTTATGGCCAGGAGTTCCTGATCGGAACAGAAGGCGGCAAACAGGAGGCGGATACCCTCCTGCATTTTGCCATGAGCTTGCCGGTCACATGCGCAGTGGCCGGTATGCCCCAGGTGGACATGCTCGAGCACAACGTGGAATTGGCCCGTGCCTTCACACCCTTTAGCAACGAGAAGATGGATCAGTTGCGCCGCGACATGTCGGTTCTCCGCGACGACATGCAGCATAAGCTCATCGGGCACATCGATGGCCCAACGGACCACCCAGAGGTCTTTTGGGCGTGATCAGAAAAAGGCAACGAGGGGCCTCCTCCTTTTTTCTCAAACGCTTATGGGGGAAGTCCACTTCGGTTGCGCTTTAGACTGCGGAGGGATACCGCTTTTCAATTCAACCACGCTCGAAAAAGTGGTTGGCAGGACCGCCTCGATTGAGTATACTGTCAATGCGGGGTGGAGCAGTCTGGTAGCTCGTTGGGCTCATAACCCAAAGGTCGCTGGTTCAAATCCAGCCCCCGCAACCAAACGGGCGCTGAGGGGCCAAACCCCGAAGCGCCCTTCCTGCTTTAGGTTACAGGGATTTTCGACACGGCTTCCAAATCATCTTGGGCGGGCAGGATTTCGGCTGGAAGGGCTTTTGTGACGTGCTTTGTGACGTAACCCCCCCCGGACACTCCCGTTTGAGGCGATGCCTTGACCGCTGATAATAATTCGACGGCTTCCCTTTTTGCGGCAAGCCGCGGGTGCGAGTAGTGGCGCGTCATGGCCGGATCCACATGGCCCGCAAGTTCGCGGATGACCCCTTCCGGTGTTCCCGCTTCACACAATTCGGTAACAAACTGGTGCCGGAGGTCGTAGTACCGGAGCCGAGCGAGTCTCGGCATGGCTTCCCTGCCCGCGTCCTGGTCTTCCTTCGCTGCCTCTTTTCGGAGGCTGCGCCAAGCCGTCCGCCAGTTGCTCATGGGTTGAGTCGGGTCGATTTTCGGAAATTGGCGGTGAAAGATGTAGTATTCCAGCCCGTACACCTGCGCCTTGTCGGCCCGCGTCTTGAGCGCGGCGATTGCCGACCAGGCTTCGTCATTCAACGGGATAATCCGCGAACTCCCATCGGTTTTCGACTTTCGAATGGTCACAAGCCGGTTTTCCGGATCAAGGTCTCGCCAAAGCAGCCGGCGCAGTTCCACCGGGCGCATCGACGTGTTGGCGGTGAGAAGGGCCGCACAGTAAGCCGTCACCCACTCCGGTCTCATGCTCGCTGTCTGGAAAACCCTTTGCTTTTCGGCCGGGGTGAGCATCTGACGTGGCTCGGAATTCAGCGGCAAGAGTTGCACGTCATCGTGGATTCGGCCAAGCAGCTTAGCTCGTTTCAGGAGTTGGAGTAAAAGTTTCGTTTCGTGATTGACCGTCTTGGCGGCCTTGCCTTCGCCCATCCGGTGACTTTGGTACGCCTGGAGGTCCGCGGCGGTGAGTTGCCTTAGCCGCTTGCCCTTGAAAAATGCTTTCAGCGGTTTCGCATGGGAGCTTTCGCTTTTGGCGTATGCGGCCTCGGTTCTTGGATCTTCCATGCCCCGCGACAGACGCTTGATATGAATTTCCGCCTCACGCTGGGGCAAGAATCGGGCGAAGGCTTCATCCACACTGAGGCGCGCCAGGGCCGCGAGATTTCCAGCAGCAAGCGTGCCCTGAGTGGCCTTGGCGATTTTCTCCTTTTCGAGCCCCTTCGCTTCCCGTTGGTCAGTAGTTTCAAGGGGGAGTCGGTATCGGCTCCCGTTCACTGTGAAGTCACACCACCACCAGCCAGCACGCTTCCATAGGCTCATTTTCGTTTTCCTCCCCTCGGTTTGAGTTGCGATTTCCTCGCCTTCGTCTTACCCTGTTGCTTCTTCGCCCGGCGCTTCCTTTGCCAATCCAGCCCATACTTGTCCCACCAATCCCTCTTGAACTCGCTCTGCGCCTCGCGAGCGCAAATGTCGCTGCAATAACCCCGACGTTTTGGCGACCAGATGAAGTAAGGGGTTAGGCACTTTTTCCGCTTGCACACCCTCAAACGATCCACGATGTGAAGAGCCCGCAGCAGCACGGACGCATAGGCGTCCGGATGCGCCTGATCTTCGGGCGATGATAGGTGCGCGGCGATGGTGGGGAGCAAGGTGATTTCCCGGCCGAAGGGCGTCGCCTGGTGCCAAGCGGCGCGGAGGCTTCGCTGCCAGTTCAAGACACCGTTTTCAAGGCTTCCCTGGATGGCACGATTCGGGCCGGGCGCCGGGAGAAGATGTCGAAATCGGCGGATGAATCGTGCAAGGTCGAGAACGTTCGTGACATCCAAATTCAACAGTTCCTCAAGGAATTCATCTGCGATGGAAGCCTTGATGCTCCTGACGGGAGTGTTGAGGCGGAGCTTTTGGAGTGAGTTCACGGTGTGGCCTTTAATCTTTGACGAGATACTACGATTGCCGTATGCTCCTGTTGGAACACGCCAATATATGCTCATGTTGCGCGCGTGTCAAGCGGACGTGAGCGGAAAGGAACATTGAGATGAGTAAACGGATTCAGGTTGATCGAAGCCGGAATCACGACGCGCCGGAAGCACGACGGGCCGAAGGGTTGCGACAGTTCTGCTCTTCCATCAGCGTGAGCTATGACAGCGGCTTCCGGGCCGTTCAGAGCGGCCGGCTCAAGCATGTAAGATTTGGAAAAAAGATACTGATCCCGGCCGACGAATGCGCGCGCGTCCTGCGAGAGGGTTTGTGATTCGATGCGCCCGAGCTTCGAGCCGACAGTTCGCCCCGACGAGGCGACATGGGAGGAAAGTGAATTGTCGTGCCCTCATACCCTGATGCCCAATACGCGCGCACGGCCATTCCCATTCGCGACGTGGCCCGTGCCCTCGCGCTCGATCCGCAGGGAAGACGGTTGCGCTGCTGGCTTGACCGCTCGCACTGGGCTTCTGTTTGGTTGCGGAGGAATCGCGTGAAGTGCTTCGTCTGTCGTACCAAACCACTCACCACTATCGACCTTGTTGCCGCCTTACTGGATCTTACGCTACGTGAAGCGCTGGAGTGGCTGGCGAAGCGGTTCGATATGCCGCGTCGCCGTCTCATGCGCATCGACCGTGGCGTCTTGGGAACGTCGCGGCCCCTGCCCCTGATAGTGAAGTGCCGGACGCCAAAGCGCTTAGTGCCCGACGTGTCAACGCTGCGCCGCGCGCCTGGCTGGCCATTCTTGAGCCACGCCGCCCGCCTCCTGGCTCTGGTGATCATTGAGCGCATCCCCTGGCACACGCCCACGATGGTCACCACTCAGGAACAACTGCGGGGCTTCGCCGGCATCGCCGACCGTCGCACCGCAAAAAAAGCGCTCGCCCAGCTTGAAACCATCGGACTTGTCGCCACCCAACGTGTAGCGAGCGAGCGCAACCCGCTGAACGGCCAGTTCACCACCGAACTCTGCATCAATCTCGAATGGGGCTCTGAGAAGTTCCAAGACTGGCTCAAGCATCCACGATCACGTGCAACTAAGTATAGATGTGTAGAATTACACACGGTGGAAACGGCCAATCGACATGAAATTGCACACGGTGAAGAGGTAGCGAATCGACAAGAAATTACACACGGCGGCAGCATTCAAAACCAAGAAGTTACGCTTCCAACCTTCGTTCTCGATAACCCAGTCGTTCGAGCCCTCTCAGCGGTCGAACGCGCGGAAGAGGACTTTATGGTGCGAATGTTCTTGGAAAAATTCAAGGGATTCATCGTTGGCATGCAGGATTTGAGGAGGGGCGGCGGTGAAGCCATCTACGCCCCAAGGGAGCGAGTGCAATGAGCGCGAACGTGTGTAAATTCGATTGGCTCAAGGGCGAACGTGGAAAGCGGCTCGCCTGTGTCGTTCACGCGAATCATCCGAAGCACTCCACCATTGCGATTCTGCCGGGCTTTGAAACCTTGGCGGAGCTCGCCCGCGAAGAGCGGTTGACGGGCGTCGCGCTGGAGGATGCACGCGGGGCAGCGCGGGAAGAGCGAGCCTTCGCGCAATCCATTCGCGACGCCGCGGACGACGATCATCGCGCCGGCCGGCCCGCGTTCAGGTGAAGTCGGAGGCGAGGCGTAAAGGTGGGCATCATGGACCGAAGCTGTGAAGACCGAGTTTTCCGGCGCGCGTGGGAATGCAGCGCCCTATGGCGCAGTGCGCCAAAGCACCAGGACGAGCGCGCCAAGCTCACCTGCGGCTTTACCCTTGACCGACCGAATCGGCGCCGCAAATTGGCGTGTAGCGCGTTTTCGGAATTCGGAACGGGGCTTCGGCCACAGTCGCCTGATACCACCATGATTCGGGCGCTCGGGGAACTGACAATTTTACGGCTAGGATTTTCGCATGTAGCTTATGCTCCAAGAAAAAATCAGCAGGAATTCGCACCGAAAGGGCTACATGCTCAACCGGGATTCAACGGGTTAGCCTGTGGATTCCTCTCGTCACGTCTGATAACAGACATTCGGTTAAGTTGCAATCGCCTGAAAAAAAAGGGCTTGTTTCGATGAAATTCGGCGGTGAAAACAAAGAGCTTCCTCAATGCCCGAGTGACGTGCTGCGCGCGATGGAAGCGGCGGGCGCCCGGTTCTGGGTTGAAGGCGACGCGGACGGCGGGCTCCTGGTATGGTGCGTGTCCCCAGATGTGCCACGTCACTTGATCCGGAAGGCAAAGAAGCACCGCCATGCGATCGCCCGGGCCGTCTTCCTCCGTCAGTTGCTCGCGGGATGGGAACCGAAGCCCGACGAGCGGAGAAACTGAATGAGCAAGCCATTCAAAATTGGCGATGTTGTAAAAAAAAGCGAATTCGGCCAGCCTGGCCGCGTCGTCGGGTTTGTGGCCGACGGTCGGGTCAAAGTCGAGTTCCGTAGCGTCCTGTGGTTCCGGCCCGATGAGCTTCGGCCGGCGGAGTCAAAAGATGGCGACCGAGCCCGGCCCAATCGCGACGAAGAGCCTCAGCGGCGACTTTCCCGACTGGGGCCTGTTGACCGTTATCGCCCGGACTGAGCCGGGCACATGATGGGAGGGCCGGATGACGGCTCCTGGCAATTCCTGGCACAGGGATGGCAAAACAAGCGGGGAAAATCGGCCGAAAGTGGGAACTTCTGCTCGCGGCGCTGCTCACCCGGCCGACGATCAAGGAAGCAGCGGAAGAGGCTGGCATGAGCCTCCGGACGGCCATGAGGGCCTTGGCCGATCCGGTTTTCCGCGAGGCTCTGCAAGCGGCGAAGCGTCAAGTCTTGCGAGTCGCGATGACCCGACTAACGATCAACACGGCGGCCGCGGTGGACACGCTTGCGGAGATTTACGCAGACCAGAAGGCGCCCGCATCGGCTCGAGTGTCAGCGAGCGCAAATACAATCCGGCTGGCCTTGGACGATCACCTTCAGGACGACCTGGCCGGGCGGATCGCGAAGTTGGAGCGGCAATCCGATGACGACGCATGACCTTGAAAACCGCGTGCTGAAACTCGAAGGGAAAAGCAAAGCCGCGGATGTTTTGCTCACTTTCGCGGACGGCTCGACGCGGGCGATCCATGTCCCCGATGCTGTTGCCCTGCTGATTAACGCGATGCATCGACGGAGTGATGAACTTGAAGGCCGGGCCACTGAGCCAAACGAGATACTCGATTTGCTGGAAAAGTGTGCTGATTTGAAGGAGCCGCGAGGCTGGCATGTGATCGCACTTGCTGCGTGCTGCGTTCAAGCAAAGAAAAAAAACGGTTTGCGGCCAACCGTGAAAATCGACGACGAGAAGTAAATTCAACCTGGAGGTGCTTTTTATGAAACTTCGACAAACGGAACGGACTTCGATGGATCCTTCGACGGCAAAGGGGGCTGCGGCGCGAGTGCCGCGGGCGGCGGATACCGTCGATGTGAAAATGCCAATCACTCCAATCGAGCAACCGAGGACAGTGCTGACGAAAGCTGGAATCAAATATGTCGGCTCGCAACCTGCCGATTTCGTCGAGGAGGCACAGTGAACATTGAAAAATTCGAGAACGATTTGCGAACCGGGCTCGCGAAGATCGCGGGCCGAGCTACTTCTTACCATGACACCGAGATCGCCCTGCCCTTGGGCGCGCCCCTGATTACCGGGTTGCATTTCTGGGCCGAGCGCGAACTTGCGGAGGCGCGAACACCGGCCGAGCGGGCTTTCCTTTCGCAGTATATCGACGGCGCCCGCAAGACCGAGGAAACCGAGAATGCGCGCTTCCTGGCAGACCTTGAGGAACTCAAGCGCTTAGTCGGGGAGCATCAACGGCGCAAGCCGGCTCCTGCAAATTCCGCGCGAAGCTACGCTCGTGACCGGCGCCCGGTCGTTTCGCAGATGCGAAGCTGCGCTTTCGATTCCGCGAGCTTTCCGCTTTGCGCCGAGTACTTGCCCGATTCGAGCGAACCGGCAGCCGCAGCGATCGCGCGGCTCGAAACAGTCGCGCGGGAAAAGTCCAAGCCCGCGATCAAAGGCTTTTTTGCGGGCCTGCGGATCCATGCCGCAGACATCGGAAGAGATTCTCGCGTCCGCGATTTGAACCCCGCGTCGGTGGAAGGAATCTTGGCAGGCTTGAGTCGGTTTGGTGCATTGCGGCCGCTAGCGTCCGTCCTGGCAGCGAGCGAGAATACGCCTTTCTATTTGCGACCGGACCCGCCTCCGGTCGGAAAGTCGTATAGCTGTGAAAGATAATACGATACGAGAGGAGAAGCTATGTTCAAACGTCGAAGCATTTTCGAACCCGAGGTGACGATGGGCTCTCGATTCAGCGGCGTGGTTCATCCGATCATGCCGGAGCCCGCAATGCCTCAAGCGGCGCCCGTACCTGCGGAGCCCGCGAAGCAAGAGCCTGGCTCCGCACTGCTCAAAGCCTTGAGCGACACGGTGTCAGAACCCTTCCGTTCCGAACAAAGCGCGCTTCTCCGGGACGCGACGGCTTTCGCGGCTCGCGTTGACGATTTTCTGGCCCGCGTGCACGACGAGAAGCTGGAGGGCGCAACCGCGGAACACGCCGATTTGAAGGAGCAATGCCGGCGGCAGCGAGCAACCGTGGCCCGGCTTCGCGAGGAGAATCTTGGATTCTTGACGCGGCTTTCCACGATCACGATGAACGCGGGCGGCCCATTGTCCGAGCTACGCGAGGCGGAAGGGGATTTCCCTTCCGAGGACGACTGGCCCACCGATAAGCAACTCCAAACGGCGCAAGCCCGCATCGACCGGGCGCGTGAAGCCTTCCGCAAGAGCGAAGAGGAAAAGGTAGCGGCCGTCGCGGCCTATAACGAAAGCTGCGCGAAGCTCGCGGAAGAGGCGAAGCTCCTCGCGTCGCTCGCGAGCAAGGAGAAACTTCTGCGCGGCGCCATCCGGGGGGAAATAGTGCGCGATCCGGAGACGGGCCTTTCCGCAGTGCCGCGCCTTTGAGCTTGGAGGGGCGTACCGAACGGCGCCCTAACAAGGGCCGGGGCGCGGACTCGCATTCGCACCCCGGTCAATGCCAAGGAGTGTTGTGTGCTGAACGCGGCCGAAATAGCAGCGGAAAAAAAGAAGCTCGCCCGATTGCTTGAGGCGCAAGCCCGGCAATGGGCGGATTTGAAATTCTGCCCGTTTGTCTCCGAAGAGCGGCGCCGAGCCCGCGTGCTCGAATTGCGGAGCCGGGCCCGGACCCTCAAGCGATCCGCCCAAAAAAGCCTCGCGGAAGGCGCGCATGGACCGAAGTTTGGCATCTACATCTGAAATCTGTAGCAGGGAAATTCCGATATATCGCAAAAATCCCAATCCAGCAAAACGCGCCGAGCAGCGGGCCGGGGAGCTTCTGAGGGAAACCACGCGATCAAAGGGTACGCCTGGACCAGGACGGGGAAAGAAGGGACAAAAGGCTATCCGACAAAAGGATAGGGTTTTACAACCCAAAACACTTGCTGAAATAGGAATCACTGCAAATCAATCTTCCGACTGGCAGAAACTCGCGGACGTTCCCAAGGAAAAGTTTGAAAAGCTGGTCGTGCAGCCCGCGGCTTGATCTTCCTTCCCTTCGCTCATTCCTGATTTTCAAAAATGGGGTAGAAAAAACGCGCGACGATTCGATTTAAGAGGCGTACGCGAGCCGGAAAAAAGAAATTCTCGGGGAATTTGGGAGCGCGAATCCCTTGTGACGTGAATTGTGACGTAACCCCACCTGATAAGCCCCTGTATGCAGTCATCCGCAACAATTGCGAGAGCCGAACTCGACATGCTCAAAAGACGCATGGATACGGGCTGAAACGCGATTGTTGCGGATCGCTGCCAATGATAATTCCTGTTCTCATAACCCAAAGGTCGCTGGTTCAAATCCAGCCCCCGCAACCAACACTATCATACGCACACGAGCTACGCTCAAATCAGACGAGGGACTGATAGGGATGGATAGCCCTATACTCCCGAGAGTCCCTCCCCCCTTCAGGTACAAATCTCCTCTTTCGGTAGAACCATCTTTACGCCCCGGCTGTGTGCTTCCCGCTGCTGGTCGCTGCCCCCCCTTTTTCCCTTAGATATCGCGCGACGTCTGAGCGTTTGCATGGCGCATCAAATCGTGTTGAGTTTCGATGTGCGCGCTCGTCCGCTTGAGCCATGCCCGGCGACTGTAACAGAAGGTGTGCCAGCCGATCGCGCCGGGCCCAGTCCCTACTGCGGCTGGTTTGATCTGCGATCGAGGATGCTCTGCCGCCAATCGGCTTCCTCGTGCCGAGATCTGGGAAGATGAAGTCGTCCGGCCCCTTGTTGGGGTAAGGCGTTTCGTCCCGCCGGCGCAAGATTTCCGGCGCGAGATTTGGACCGAGCGGTAGATTTCCGAAACACGCACTCGGAAGAGTGGTAGCACTTATGGCAGGTTCATCGAGTCCAAGTCTCCCTGGAATGTGTTAGCGGCCGAAATGTCACTCCTCGCACCGAACCCTACGCGGGGTCGTCGCACGTCGGGATTCTGCGCATCAGCTTTGGATGATTCAGACAATTCCCCTGCAAAACCGCGCAAATTGATCTGCCGGCCTCCTTTTGACTGGGGGGTTTCACGCAACTAATTCGCTTATTCCCAGCTATTTGGGGGGGCCGTTGAAATTTTCTGCGAAAACGGTGAAAGGCTAGGACAACTAGTTCCCCAAACCCTATCTCTACGCCATGCGCCGAGCCCATGCTTTGGCATCAGTGTTGCCTTGCTCTCTTTTAGATACCATCTCCCGGGTGGGGGTGCTATCCCCATGTTGGCATTTGGGCGCCCTAGGGTTCCTGAGACCCGAGGCAATACTCTCGACTCCCCCGGTGAAAGGGCCGCGACCCAGCGGTCAGCAGATAGCCTAAACCTCAAAACCATACCAATAAAGCCAGACCCACAGCAGTGTCAGCGGTTATTGCTGAGGCGAGGGCTCCCTTCAAATGAGCCCGCTACCCACATTCCTCTAAGCCAATATCACCATCCAAGCCCGCGGTTTCGGGGGGAGGTGTGACATGTTACCCGTCCCCACCACGTGCCCGTTCTGCGCTTGTGGCTGCGGGTTTTCCTTGTTACCGAACAACGGCAGCTCGGTGGGTGTGACGCCGAGCGAAACCCACTCCGTGTCCCTGGGAAGGCTCTGCGCCAGGGGGTGGAATGCTCATGAAGCTGCCCGCTGGGGTAACCGCTTGAGCCAACCGATGGTCAACCGGAACGGAAAGCAGGAGTTTGTTTCGTGGGACGAGGCGCTTGGTCACATTGCCGCGCGCATCAAGAATTTGACCAATGCGGGCAAGTCTGTGGGCGTGCTTGGTTCTGCCCGAGCCACCAATGAGGAGAACTTTCTGGCCGGCAAGCTTGCCCGGGCTGGTCTCCAAACCAACAATCTCGATTTCTCTTACCGTTCCATTTGTGGCCCGCTATTGACCGGCCTTGAAGAAATATGCGGCGAATCCACTCCTTCCATCAGTCTGCATGACATCGAATCAAGCCAAACGATCTTGCTGATTGAAGGTAATTTGGCTGCGACGCACCCGCGGGCTGCTTCGGCGGTGATGGCCGCAGTAGAAAAGGGCGCTCACCTAGTAACCATAGCCCATGCCAAGACGCAAATTTCGCGCTTGGCTTGCGCGCTGTTATCTGCTGCGCCGGGTAGTGAAGGGGAAGTGATCGATGGTCTGCTCGCCGCGGTCCTACAGCTTGGGCTGGAAGATCAAGCGTCGGTTAGGGTCCATTGTGAAGGGTATCACGCAATGCGGCGTGACCTGGAGACTATCAAGATAACCGCAGAGATGCGCCAGGCGGCGGAGTGGATCGCCCGAGCCACGCGGGCGACATTCTTGATTCCCCCGGTCAGTGGGGAGGGCCTCCCCTCTCGCAGAGAGGCTGCCGCTCTTGCCACCCTGGCCGCAATCACGGGACATCAGGGCCGGCGGGGTTCCGGGCTGATGCCGCTTCTGGCGCGGAGCAATGCGCGTGGGGCCTGCGACATGGGAGTCGCGCCGGATCGCCTTCCCGGTTATCAACCATTGGATGACAACGAATCTCAGCGACGTTTGCAAGGTCTTTGGGGTAAGAGACTTCCCTCAACCCCTGGTTTGAACGTAGAGAACATGTTGCATTCCGTGAGCGCCCTGGTTGTATTAGCCGACGATCCCCCTGCGGTGTTGCCGATGGGCCAGCGGGCGATCGCGGCGCTGGGGGGGATCGAGTTCCTGGTGGTCCTGGATGCCTTCCTCACCCCCACCGCGCAGATGGCCCACGTCGTACTGCCGATTGCGAGCTTTGCTGAGACGGAAGGGACGGTCACCAGCATGGAAGGCAGAGTTCAGAGACTCCATGTTGCCGCCGATCCGCCGGGCGAAGCGCGCCCTGGATGGCAGGTGCTTGCGGAGCTTTGCGCGCGATTCGATGTGGGCACATCGTACCGTTCGGCTCAAGATGTCCTCCGCGAAGTGGGATGTGCTGCGCCAAGGTACGCACACGTGAGCCAATGCGAGGATGTGTGGGGCGGCATAGGTGTGGCAAAAGACTCCGACGGCGGGAAGTTCAGACTTTCTGCCGCTAAAGTGCCCACACTGACCTCTGCTGAAGGTCAGCATGTGCTGGTGCGTGAGGGCGATTATGACTGGGGTCGTGACCCGCTCGTTTCATTTTCTCCGACATTAAGTCGCGACTTTCAGTCAGAGCGAAAGCTTTTTCCGAATGGTTTCGTTGAGATGTGCAAGCAGGATGCCGATGGAGTGGGCGTTCATCCGGGGCGGCCGGTCAGATTGACCTCCGTTTATGGCGAGGCGGTGGTTCCCCTTCGGGTGAGGGCCGACGTCAAGCCCGGCGTGCTGCTGGTGCCTTTTGCCTTTCGCGATCATCTTGCCAACGTGTTGGGAAATCATAGTGTTACGGCCGTTAAGGTAGAACAGGCCTAAGGGGCCGGCAATGGTCTTCACACTACCCAGAGAAGGTACGACCCGATGGCTTGAGAAGCTCCTGGAGGCTGGAGAGGTCATCGCTCCAGTTCGAGGTCCTTGCGGGGATGTCATCTTCCGCACGCTCCGTGCCCCCACCGAGGTCCTGTGGGATTTCGAGAACCCTCTTCACCCACCGAAGCAATTTGTCCTGCCGCAGACTGATCCCCTGGTCAAAATCAAGCTCAACGGGCAGCGCCACGAGGTTGAGCCCATTTACGATGATGTCCCCCGCACGCTCTTCAACGTGCGCAGTTGTGATGTGGCAGGAATTGCCTTCCTCACTCGCATGCACGAAGCGGAGCCCGCCGATGCTTCCTACCTTCGCCGTGCCCAAAACCTCACCGTCATCAGCCTGGCATGCACCACTCCTTGCCCGGCGGGTTTCTGTGTCTGTACGGACTCCGGACCCTTCTTGAGCGTCGGTTACGACCTGCAACTGACAGATCTCGGCGGAAGCTTTCTCGTCGAGGTCGGCAGCGAAAAGGGTGAGACGGCGATGTCCAAGGCTCCGGACCTTTTCCGGAAAGCTACGGAACATGACGTAGCCAAGCGCAAGGCACTCGAGGCAGCAGCGAAAACCCGTTTTGGGCCGGAGACCTGCCATTTTGGCTCGGCCATGCGACGCATTTCGACCGGGCGCGTGCCCGATGCCCTGTGGGAGAAGATGGCGGACTGGTGTCTCGAGTGCGGCGGTTGCAACTTTGTGTGCCCCACCTGCTACTGCTTCAGCGTGAAGGACCTCCGCCAGAATGGCTCTTGGGTACGCTGCCGCACGTGGGATTCCTGCCAGTACGCCGCCTTTACGCTGGAGGCTTCCGGCCACAATCCGCGGGCGCAGCGCAAGGAGCGGATGAAACGCCGCTTCTTCCACAAAGTCAGTGCGCAGTACTACTCCCGCGACAGCGCGGTGGGGTGCGTGGGCTGCGGGAGGTGCATCAAGACGTGCTTAGGCTCGACGCACATGCCGGCGGTAGTCGCCGCCATCAGGAAGGGGAAATGGCATGAATGATGTTTTCCTTCCGGATATAGCCCGCCTCGAGAAGGTCCGGGATGAAACGCCTGACACCAAGACCTTCACTTTGCGCTTCCGCGACCACGCGGATGGGAACCATTTTCATTTCCTTCCCGGGCAATTCCTGGAGCTATCCGTATTCGGATGCGGTGAGGCGCCGTTTTGCATTGCCTCCAGCCCCACACGGCCCGGCGTCCTGGAAACCACGGTCCGGCGCACCGGGCAGTTGACCGATCAGTTGCACCGGCTCGGAAGTGGCGACGAGGTAGGCATCCGCGGTCCCTTTGGCAACGGCTTCGACGTGCAAGCGGCTTGCGGCAAAGACTTGCTTTTTGTGGCTGGGGGGATTGGATTGCCCCCGCTGCGCAGTTTGATTTGGAACGTCCTGGATGAGCGGGACGATTATGGCAAAGTGACCATTCTATACGGCGCGCGGACGCCGTCGGACTTGGTTTACAAGGATGAGCTCGTAGAGTGGGGCAAGCGCTCGGATGTGGAACTGCTGGTTACCGTGGACGTGGCCCCGCACGAGTGGACGGGAAATGTCGGGGTAGTACCCATTCTGTTCCAGAAGGTCACCCTTCACCCGGAATCGACCCTTGCCTATGTGTGCGGCCCGCCAATCATGATCCGGTTTGTGGTCCGGGATCTTCTTGCCCGCGGGTTCAAAGAGGAGTCAGTCATCTCGACCTTGGAACGCATGATGCAGTGTGGCATCGGCAAATGCAATCACTGTGCCATTGGCCATCGCTATGTCTGCCGCGACGGACCGGTTTTTAACTATCACCAGATCGCGGAGTTGGTGGAATAGCGACCATGGACTTACAACAACAGCTCGCCGCGGGTATTCAAGGCAACGTCGTCGTCATGGGCATTGGCAATCCCTGCCGTGGTGACGACGCTGCCGGCAGCCTGGTAGCTCAAAAAATCAACGCTGCCCCCGGCGTACGCGTAATCGATGCCCAGGAGGTTCCGGAAAGCTACGTGCGCCAAGTGGTAGGCGAGGGGCCCGACACCGTGGTGCTGATCGATTCCGTTGATCTCAATTCCGCCCCCGGCTCTGTCGCGGTGTTGGATAAGGATCAAGTGGCGGGTTATTGGCCGAGCACGCACCGCGTGCCCCTGACCCTGCTGATGGACTACCTCGCGCGGGAAACCCATGCCCGCGTCTGTCTGATTGCTATTCAGCCGCGTGGGACGGGTTTTATGCAACCCATGAGCGGAGAGGTGCACGCGAGCGTGGCGGGAATCGCCCGCGTGTTGAACGATGTTTTCGAGGCTGCGCGCCGTAGCGAGCCGCAGAGTCGTAGCGCCGGGCTTTAGCCCAGCACTTGGAGTGCGGCCGCCAAGCGGCCGCCGCGGCAGTCGCGCCGATGAGAGGAAGCGTATGGACGTGATCACCTCAATTGCCGTCCTCATACTGATCCTGCCCGCAGCGGGAGCTCTCTTATCCGCGCTCCTCAAGGACCGGGCCCGCCCCGCGGCGGTAGCGATTGCCGCCACGGCGACCGGCCTGGCGGTGTGGCTTACGTTCTCCACCTACCATGCCGGCCTAAAGGCCGGCGCTACGTTCGGCGCGTCTTTCACCCGAATGTTGGGGGGGCTTCCCTGGCTGCGCGGCATTGTCGATGCACCCATCTTCGGGGTTCTTATCGATCCCCTGGCTTCCGTGATGCTGCTGGTGGCGGTGCCGATCGGATTCCTCACCGTCCTCTATTCCACTTCCTACCTTACCGACAAAAACGCGGAGCACCCGGTAGGGAGTGAGCATTACGGCCGTTACTATTTCTGGCTCATGCTCTTCATCGCCAGCATGGTCGGCGTGGCCATTGCACCGAATTTTTTCCAACTGTTCGTCTTCTGGGAAATGACGACTTTGTGCTCGTGGGCGCTGATCTCTTTCCGCCAGGACGAGAAGAGCTTACGGGCGGGATTCAAGGCCCTTTTGATGACCCACGTCGGAAGTGCCTTCTTCTTGCTGGCGATCCTTATTATTTTTGCCCGTACCAATTCATTTGATTTCTCCGCTATCGGCCGGCTGCCCGAGGGTCTGAAATCATGGGTTTTACTCTTTCTGCTGATTGCCGCCTGGGCGAAGGCAGCGCAAGTGCCCCTGCAAACGTGGCTGCCGGATGCCATGGAAGCGCCCACTCCCATTAGCGCCTATCTGCACGCCGCGGCCATGGTCAAGGCCGGCGTATTCCTGATGGCCAGAACGGTGAGTAGCGGGTGGGACATTCCACCGAAGATGGCTTTGCTGATGGCCGGCATGGCGCTGCTCACCATTTTTGTCGCTCTCTCTTTCTATTTCGTTCAGGATGATCTGAAGCGGTTGCTTGCCTACTCCACCATCGCTCATCTCGGATACGTGATGCTGGGCATCGCCATGGGAGGTCTGGGATCAACCCTGGCGTTCCGGGGCGCCGTATTGCACATCATCTGCCACGGCTATAGCAAGGCCACCCTCTTCTTTTGCGCCGGCTCCATCGCCTATGTCACCGGAACTCGCAAAATATCGGCCCTGCGCGGCCTGGGAAAGATTATGCCGCTCACGGCCACGGCATTTTTCGTCGGCCTCCTGAGTGTTACCGGAGTTCCACCCCTGGCCTGCTTCTGGAGCAAGTTCATGATCCTCTCGGGCGCCATGCGCCTTTCCGGCCCCATTGGACCGCTCATCGTCATCTTCATCCTTTGCGAAACGCTGGTCTCCTTCGGATGGATGCTTTACATCGCGCAAAAGATCTTCCTGGGCGCGCCCCTGGTGGCGGTGGATGTCCCGGTCGATCCCCCGTGGCCCATGGATTCCACTTTGGTCATCCTGATGATCGGCTGTGTGGTAGCCCCGCTGGTGGGGATGCCGCTGGTGCAATTGATTGGGAAATAAAATGGTTCATTCCGTTTGCGACTTGAAAGGGCGACGTTATGGGCTTTCCGCGAGGCTGGCGGGAGAATCTCGTAGCGCGGGCGTCCCGCCCGCTGTCGCGGGAGCGTCCCGCTCCCGCGAATTGCGCGGGCAGGATGCCCACGCCCCAGCGGGCGAGACGCCCGCGCTACGACGGTTAGTGGGGAAATAGCATGGACAATGCCGTTCGCAACATCGAAGCCAGCATCGTGATCCTGATTGTGGGTTCCCTGGTGAGCCTGCTTTTTGCGCGTAACCGGAAATTGTGCGGCTGGGTCAGCTTCGCTTTCGTTTGCGCCTCATCGCTGTTCACCGGACTCGCAGTGGTAGGAGCCTGCACCGTCGCCTCGGGCGAACAGACGCTCCTATCGTTGCCCCAACTGGGCGCCAGCTTCACGCTGCGGGTTGACCCCTTGAGCGCCATCTTCCTGGGCATTGTGGCCGTGATTGCCCTGCTGAGCGCGCTGTACTCCGTCCGCTACATGGAGCACTACAGGCACGATAAGGTGGGGAAGTTCTTCCCGCTTCTTCTCCTCTGCATCGCCAGCATGACGGGAGTTCTGGTGTGCACGGATTTCTTCTTCTTCCTCATTTTCTGGGAATCCATGACCTTGACGTCCTACTTCCTGGTGACGTTTGAGAGCGAGAACCCCGCGAGCCAGCGAGCTGGCCTGAAGTATTTCATCATCACCCACGGCGCAACCCTGTGCATGGTGGCCGCGGCGCTGGTGCTCTGGAGGACATCCGGCTCGTTTTCTTTCGATGCCATCCGGCATGCACTGTCCGCGCTGCTGATCACTCGGCCATTCCTGGCCAACACGACCATCTTTCTCTTCTTCCTGGGGTTTGCCACCAAAGCGGGAATCCTGCCCATGGGCGATTGGCTCCCCGATGCCCATCCCGTGGCCCCTTCCGGCATGAGCGCCACGCTTTCGGGCGCGCTCGTCAAACTGGGAATCTATGGGCTGATTCGCCTTTTCTGTTCATTTTTGCTGGCGTCACCCTCGCTGCAGATCTGGGGAATCATTCTGGCCCTCGCTGGCACGGGATCGCTTTTCGTCGGGACATTGACCGCCCTGCGGCAGACCGACACCAAGCGCCTGATGGCCTTCCACACCATCGGGCAAATCGGTTACATCTGCCTGGGGCTGGGCGTGGGCGTCTACTGCTTGCAGTCGTACCCGGCGCTGGCCTCGATTGCTCTGGCGGGAGCGATTTTGCACGCGGTAAACCATGCCTGCTTCAAGTCGTGCTTGTTCCTGGGAGCGGGGTCGGTGCTTTACCGCACCGGCCTGCGCGACATGGACAAGCTGGGCGGCCTGGCGGCTTTTATGCCCTACACCAGCGGAACAACGACCATCGCCTCATTGAGCATCGCGGGCGTGCCGCCGTTCAACGGATTCACGAGCAAGTGGCTCATCGTTGCCGGGTGCCTGTTGGCGGGAATGCGATTCCCCTTGTTCCTCGTGCTGGGTCTGGTGGCGCTCTTCATTTCGCTCGCCACGCTCGCTTCCTTCCTCAAGGTGCTGGGATCGGTCTTTCTCGGCAAGGCGGATGAGAGCCTGGGAATTAAGGAAGTACCGGTATCCATGGTCGTGCCGCAGGTAGTGCTTGCCGCCCTGTGCGTGCTGTTGGGCATCTTTCCCCAGCTCGTGTTGCGTTTCGTCGGGCATGCCATCGAGGGTGTCACTTCCCTTCCCGCATCGGGACTTGATGCGAGCCGGATCTGGGGTGGACTGTTACTGACGGATGGGTCGCCGGTGGGATTCTGGTCGCCCCTCGCCATCCTGGCCGCCTTGGCCATCCTGGCCTTGATCTCCTATGGCATCCAGCGCGCGGGAGGAGCCCAGGTGCGGTCGGCGCCGGTGTGGTACTGCGGAGAAGAACACGCTCCGGCCACGGTCCGCTACCCCGCCAGCAGTTTCTACCTGCCCTTCAAACACGCTTTCCAGGGAATCTATCCGAGCGGAACAATCCATGTGCCGAAATTCCCGGCTCCGCTTCGGCGGGCGCTTGATTTTGACCGATGGCTGTATACGCCGACCATCAAGATGATTGACCGGGCCGCAGGCCGCGTGAGCAGAACGCACGTCGGAACCCCGCAAGTTTATCTTCTGTGGATAGTGATTGGGGCCGTGATAGTGACAGGAATCCTCCTGTTGGTGCATCGCTGAGGAGATGGGAATGACGATTACCGAGCAGTCGACCGTTACGCGAGTTGAGGAAACCGTTGCCGCACGCTGCGACGGCGCTTTCCTGTCAGGGACGCAGCCGCAGGCCGATACCCTCCATTTCAAGATCGAGAAGCGGGCCATGCGAGCGGTGGTGGAAGCGCTGGCGAGCGAGCTGCACGCGCGCTTCATGATTTCGGTGGGGACGGATACCCGATCCCTCAACGGCGACTTCGCAATCTTGCATCTGTTTTCACTGGATCGCGAGCATCTCTACGTTCTGCTGGAATCTCCCGTTTCCGAAGAGGACCTGAAGGTTGCATCGATCACCGACATCATCCCGGGGGCAAACTGGGCCGAGCGGGAATACCGCGATGCCATCGGCGTGCATCCCGAAGGGCACCCGGATCCACGCCGCCTGCTCCTAGCCGACGACTGGCCGGAAGGCGTCTACCCCTTGCGCCGGGATTTTCCTTATAACTACCAGCCTCCTCGCGCGGAGAATGTTGCCCCGCAGATGCGCGAACCGCCCAAAGGGGCGAGTGTGGTACCGCTGGGGCCTTTCTTTCCCGTACTCGAGGAGCCCTCCTACTGGCGCATGTTCGTGGAAGGCGAGACGATCGTGGGATGCGATACTCGCCTCTTTTACAACCACCGGGGAATTGAAAAGCTCGGCGACAGCGTCATGACCTACGGCCAGATCCCGTATTTGGCCGAGAGAATATGCGGGATTTGCGGCTTCATTCATTCCACCTGCTATTGCCAGGCGGTGGAGAAGGCGGCGGGCATCGAAGCGCCGCGCCGGGCCCGCTACATCCGAACGATCCTGCTGGAGCTGGAGCGCATCCATTCCCATCTGCTCTGGTTGGGCATTGCCGGACACATCATCGGCTTTGAAACGGTGTTGATGCAGACCTGGCGAATCCGTGAGCCGGTCATGTGGCTCTGTGAAGAGATTTCCGGAAACCGCAAGACCTATGGGATGAATACGGTCGGCGGGCTGAGTCGCGATCTCCGCAATGAGACAAAGCCCAAGCTCATCGAGACCCTCGCGCAGGTGGAAAAGGAGACCATCGCCGTTCGCAACGCGGTGGTTGGGGACTCGACGCTTCATGCCCGGACCAAGGGAGTGGGCGTGCTGACCAACGATTGGGCAAAGAAAATCTGTGCGGTGGGCCCGCCGGCCAGAGCTTCGGCGGTGGCCATCGATGCGCGCATCGATCACCCATATGCGGCGTATGACGAACTGCCCCCAAAGATCGCGACCGAAGAGGCGGGGGATGTTTGGGCGCGCGTGCTGGTGCGCGTCAACGAGTTGCTGGATTCGATTCGGCTGGTGCGCGAGGGTCTCGCTTCCCTTCCCGAGGGGCCGATTTGTGCGGAGATCAAGGAGGCGATACCGCCCGGAAGGGTTGGCGTGTCCGTGGTCGAGGCGCCGAGGGGCGAGGCTGTCCACTTTGTCCTGACGGGCGGTGATAACCGGCCATATCGGTGGAGAGTGCGGGCCCCAAGTTATCCGAACCTGCAAGCTCTGCCGGCCATGGTCCAGCAGGCAAACATCGCGGACGTGCCGATTACATTGGGGAGCCTGGACCCCTGTTTCTCCTGTACGGAGCGCCTGGAGACTGTGGATAGAAGGACCCATGAAGTCAGGGTCTATTCCCACGCGGAGATTCTGGAGATGTCCAGAAGGCGCCGTGGAACGTAGCGCCACGTGAGGCAGCGATCATGCGGTTGGGGGGGCCTGCTGCAGGAGGGAGGTTCGCCGTAGAGATTCGGATGGTGTTCATCGCGCGGGCGTTAGCTCTACTGTGGGCTGGATTCTGGATCTCTTTCTTCGTGGCAGAAGGCTGGGCATGGCGCTCGCCTTGGCGGGTGATGGCGTTCTGGGCAGGCGTAGGCCTTGCATTCAGCATCTTGGCACTACTGCCGTGGAAGTGGCAGACAACCGGAGGCGTTCTGCTCGTGGTAACCGGCTTGTTGGTTGCAGTGGGTTATGCATGGTGGTCGACGCCGCGGCTACCGTTCACGAGCCGTGCGATTACGACCGTCGTCTTCGGTGGACCTCCACTCGTAGCTGGGATCCTCTTCCTGATTCATCCTGGGACTCTGAGTGCCCAAAGAGGACATTGAGGAATGATGGCTGGAAAGCTAAAAAGTTACCATCTTGAAATGCAGAACACTCATGGCGGAGGGCTGCGATGACGGTCTGGCACATCAAAGTACTCCTGCTCGGCTTGCTGAACGTGGCGGCCGCTCTACTGCTGTCGCCACTTTGCGAGGGAATCATGCGCAAGATTCGCGCCGCGATCCACTCGCGCATCGGGCCTCCCATCACGCAGCCCTATTGGGACATCTTGAAGCTCCTGGGTAAGGAAGACCTGCGAAGCACGGGGGGAGTGGTCTATGCGGGCCTGCCGGCTCTCACCCTGGCGTCCGTTCTGCTTCTCGCCGCCTTGGTCCCCATGGGCACGCCCGCGCCGCTGGCCTTCGCCGGCGACATGATCGTCGTGATCTACGTCGCGGCGATGAGCGGCGTCGCCATCATGTTGGCGGGGTTCGCCAGCGCGAGTCCTTATGCTTCCATCGGGAGCTCGCGCGAAATGATGATGCTTCTATCGGTTGAACCCATCCTGGCCATTGCCCTTGTTGTCGGCGCGTTCAAGGCAAAAACCCTGGCACTCGGTGGCATTGCCAACTGGCAGGTACAGAATGGTCCCAGCATCAGTTTGGCGATAGCGGGCGTGGCATTTTTCCTCGCGCTGCAAGCCGTGGCAGGTAAGTTGCCGTTCGACATTTCTGAGGCCGACCAGGAAATCATGGGCGGTCCAATGATCGAGCAAAGCGGTCCGCGCCTGGCGCTCTTCCGCTGGGCAATGTGGGTGAAGCAGCTCGTGTTCGCTTTCTTGCTGGTGGAAGTGTTCTTTCCCTGGCCACACTTTGGGATTTACCCGATCGATTTGATCGCGACCGTCGTGAAGGTGCTTGTGGTGCTCGTCCTGGTGACGGTTATTGATGTCGTCAATCCAAGGCTTCGTATCGACCAGGCCATGGGTTATTTCATGCGCGTCGGGGTATCGTCCCTGGCGGCCCTGGCCTTTGCGGTGATTGGGAAGTAGCAGGAGGTTAAGGTGTTCCTGAGCAAACTGCGAGAGGCATGGATTTGCTTGAAGGCGGGGCGCGTGACCCTCGGATACCCGTTTTCACCGCACGAGCCCAAACCTGGATTCCGCGGCAAGATCACTCTCGATGCCGATTTATGCTTCGGATGCGGCGGATGTGCCAATGTCTGCCCGGCCGCCGTGATTGTGGTGTCGGACAGGGAGCAGCACATGAGGTTGCTGGAATTCTTCTGGCGCCGGTGCACGTATTGCGGCCGGTGCGAAGAAGTTTGCCCCGAGGATGCCATCCGCCTCAGCCAACAATTCGAAACCGCCACGAACGCTCCCCAGGATATGTACATGCGGCTCGAGGTTTTCATGGGACCCTGCCAAAGATGCGGCCGATGCTTCCCACCCCCAACAGCGCTCGACCGGATGATGAAAACCGGGTTTAGGGACGGCTTGCATGGAGGGAGAGCATGAACCCGGAAGCGCTGCACACGAATTTGATTGAGACCCTGAGCTTGACCCTGGTGATTACCTCGGTGGCTGCGGTCGAGATGCGGCGGCTTAAGTTCTCGATTGTCGCCTACCTCTGCCAGGCACTCCTGATCGTGGGTCTGCTCCTGAGCTTTGCGGCTGTCAACCATGCACTCTACTGGTGGGCTGCCACCGCCCTGGTCACCAAGGCGATCCTTACACCCTGGGTCCTGTTCCGGGCGATCCGCGGTATAGATGACCGCGAATTGAAGCCGGTCATCGGTTTTGGCCCCTCCGCCGTGATTGCCGCCTTACTGATGTTGGGGTTTTTCCACCTCACCCACAGTCGGACCACGCTTCTCGCGCCCACCGCGATGGCGCAACTCGAGGTGTTCAGAACAAATTTGGCGGTAGCGTCCACGGTTTTCGCGCTGGGCCTGTATGCGGTGCTGACACGACGGGATGCGATCAAAACGGTGATCGGCCTCTGCCTGCTTGAAAACGGCGTGCACCTGAGTTTGGTGAGCCTGGCGCCCGGCTTGCCGGAAACCGCCCTCTTCGGCGTGGCGACGGAGGTGGTTGTGACCGTATTCCTTCTGGTCTACGTGATCGGGGGAGTGCGGCAGGAATTCGGGTCCACGGATACCTTCAGGCTGCATGAATTAAGGTGGTGAATACGATCAAGCGGTTCGGACAAAGGATGTACATATGGCGGGAGACGTCCTGACAGAGACATCAATCGTACCGGCGGTTGTATTCCTCTTACCGATGCTCGCGGGCGCGGTCGTGTTCTCGGCCACGCGCATGGGCCGCACTTTTCAACAATGGATCTGCGTTCTGACCGCGACACTGGTCACCGGGTTGTGCGCCTGGATGGCGTATCGCGTTCTGGAAGGGGTGGTGCTGACCACCTGGAGTGGCGAACTCCGCGTCGATGCCCTGAGCGCCTTGATGGTGGTCATCATTGGCGGCATCGGATTGCTCACCTCGGTTTACTCCGTACGATACCTCGAAGAGCGCATGGCGGAGGCGACTGCCGCGCGCCGCATGCGGATATTCTACGGCCTGCTGATGTGGTTTCTCGGGACCATGCTGTGGGGATGCGTGACCAACAACGTGATCATGTTGTACGTCGCCATTGAAGCCACCACCCTCACCTCCGGCCTCCTCGTCGCCTTCTATTGGGATCGGCGCGCGCTGGAAGCGGGCTACAAATACCTCATGTTGCTCACGATTGGGATTACCTTCGCTTTGTTCGGTTGTGTGTTGCTTTACGCCGGGGCCGCGGCCACGGATAAACTGGCGGGAGCGAGCGCTCTGCTGATCAGCAACATCCGGAACGTGGCGCAATTCATACCGAGCGGCACAGCGGCGATTACCATCGCGTTCCTCGTGATCGGATTCGGGACCAAAGCGGGCATTGCGCCATTTCATCCCTGGCTCCCTGACGCGCATGCGGAGGCGCCGACACCGATTAGCGTGCTGCTTTCAGGCGTGATGATCAAGATGGCGCTGTATGCTATGGCCCGCACGGTGAGCATTTTTTACCCCGCCTGGCCTCAGGTCACGATCTTCCTCGTGGCGCTGGGCGCCTTCACCATGCTGCTCGGCATTATCCTGGCGTTGACCCAAGACGACCTCAAGCGCTTGCTCGCGTATTCATCCGTGAGCCAGATGGGCTATGTGCTGGTCGGCATCGGCCTCGGAACGTACCTGGGATGCTACGGCGGCCTTTATCACTTGCTGAACCATGCCATTTACAAGTCCCTGCTGTTCATGTGCGTGGGTGCGGTGATGTATGCCACGGGCGCGCGGCGAATAACCGAGCTCGGCGGATTGAGAAGGCAGATGCCCATCACGAGCGCGTGTTTCTTTCTTGGGGCACTGGCGATTGCCGGCTTCCCACCGCTCAATGGATTCTGGAGCAAGCTGACCGTCTATCTGGCGCTGGCCAGGGCCGGACTGTGGTGGGCGGCGGCTATTGCCGTTGTGGTGAGTATTTTGACCATGGTCGTTATGGTGCGGGCGGCGTACAGAGTGTTTTGGGGAGAGCGAGGCTCAATCAGCACCCCCACACCGGTTGTGCGGGAAGTGCCGGCGCGCATGTGGGTCCCCATGGTGTTCCTGGCGGGGATGTGCGCACTGCTTGGAATTTACCCGCAAATGCCCTACCCGCTGCTGGATCGTGCCGCAGCGGTTCTGGCCACCCTGGGAAGGTAAAAGGTGGAAATATGCTAAAGGACCTTTGCCGAAAGGCGCTGGGCAAAGCGCTTTGGGTGTATCACGCCAATTGTGGAGCGTGCAACGGATGTGATATCGAAATCATCAATGTCCTAACTCCATATTATGACGCCGAGCGCTTCGGGATCAAGCTCGTGGGGTCGCCCCGGCACGCGGATGTCATATTGATTTCCGGCCCCGTCACCCGGCAAGTCGAGCCGGCGCTGAAAAGGCTGGTGGAAGCCGTTCCCAATCCGAAGCTGACGTTCGCGGTCGGCTCGTGTGCGACGGGAGGCGGCTGCTGGTTCGACACCTATAACGTGATGGGAGGCGCAGACAAGGTAACTCCCGTTGATTTTTACATCCCGGGTTGTCCGCCCCGGCCGGAGGCCATTCTCTATGGAGTGGCGGTTGCATTGGGGTTAGTGCCGAAGAAAGTTGCCGAGGAAAAGCTCCATCAGGAGACCCTCGAGGAGTTGGCGTGCGGTAAATCCATTGTCACGGGTAAGGGTGTCTAAAAAAGCCTTAAGGGGAGGAGAATCATGGAGACTTTAAGCTTAGAGAAGATTTTGGACGAACATCCAATGTTTAGAGGTATGAAGGAGCAACATCTGCGAACCCTCGTCGAGAGCGCAACCGTCGTGCGGTTCGAACCCGGAGATGTGATCTTCGAAGAGGGTGAACCGGCTCGCCGGTTTTATCTGATTCGGACGGGCAGGGTGGCACTGCAACTGGTGTCCTATCGAATCGAACCCTATACGCTCATGACCCTCGAAGAAGGCGACATCATCGGGTGGTCGTGGCTCTTTCCGCCCTATCGCTGGAAATTCACTGCCCGAGCGCTCGGGGTGATACGGGCTATCTCCATTGACGGAAAGAGCGTCTGTGCGAGATGTGACCAAGACCACGATCTGGGGTACGAACTCATGAAACGATTTGCGCAGATTATCGAAAACCGCGTCGAGGCGCTTTCCGTGCACCTTGTGGCGATTGAAAAGTAGCGATTGAAGAATGAAAACCCAATCTGAATGCATCGATGGAGGAGGATTCCCATGGAAACTCTGCACCACATTCTGACTGCCCACCCGTTTTTCCATGATCTTCCCGCGCGGCACATCGAAACTGTCGTCGGCTGTGTTTCCAACGTACGCTTCAAGGCCGGAAAGGTCATTTTCGATGAAGGCGAGGAGGCTAATCATTTCTACTTGATCCGCGAAGGGAAGGTAGCGCTGCGGATTCATTCCGAACGGCGCGGCCCCCTGACGATCCTGACCCTCCACGCCGGTGACATCCTCGGGTGGTCGTGGCTTTTTCCTCCTTACCGTTGGAAGTTCTCCGCCCAAACTATCGAGGAGACGCGCGCGCTTGCCGCGGACGGGACGTGCCTTCGGGAAAAAGCCGAACGCGACCACGATCTGGGTTACGAGCTCCTGGAACGATTCGCGCACATCGTCGAGGAGCGCCTTGAGGCCACACGGCTACAGCTCTTGAATGTTTACCAGGATCAGTGAGGGATCAAAACTCAATCAACGTTTAACGCTCGTAAACATTGAGGAGTCTTATGGGTGTTGCCCGAACCCGCTCCTCAATGCAATTTCCATTCTCCAGAATTGACTGCGCGGAGCGAATGGTGCCACGTCCCGCCCGCTTAACAAGATGCTGAGAAGTCCGCGTCAGACGGTCTTGACCGGGGCGGCGGGGATGTTGGGGAGCGGCTTCCCTTCCCCCGGCCCGTGCAACTTCTGGCAGGGTTTTCTTCGGCGCGCCAAGTGGAGATAATCCAGCACCAACTGCCGCTTGAGATGCTGGATCGCCTTGGCAGGGTCCACACCCTTGGGACAGACGCGCGAACACTCTCCGGCGTAGTGGCAGCGGAAGGCGCCGTGCGCGGAGCCCGTTTGAGCGTCGCGATCGCGCCGCCCATTGTCTCGAGTATCCTGGTTATACCGCTGCGCAGCCGACAAGGGCATGGGCCCCAGGTATCGCGCGTCGGTGGCCAAGGTGGGGCATGCCGCCATGCAACAGCCGCACTTGATGCAGTAACTGAATTGGAGATAGCGCTCAAGCTCCGCGGGAGACTGGTAGAACTCCCCTTGCGGGTCGTTGATTTCTGCTTCATCCATTCGCACGATGTAGGGCTTGAGCGAGCGATGTTTCTCAAACATCGTCAGGAGATCAGGGACGAGGTCACGGATGATCGCGAAATTCGGCAAAGGCCCTACGGCGAGATCGGTTGTCGCAATGTGGAAGATTTGAGTGTTGCAGGCCAGCGTGGGGTGGCCGTTCAGGAGCATGCCGCACGATCCACAGATACCCATGCGGCACGAATACCGCCAGGCGAGCGAGGCATCCAGGTTCTCTTTAATGTAGTGCAGGCCGTCCAGCACCGTCATGCCGGCGCGCGCGGGTACGGTGTAAGTCTGCACGTACGGTTCGCGATCGCGCTCCGGATTGTAACGCATGACGTGGAACTTGATGGGCCGTGTGGTTATGCTGGTCTCAGGCATGGCTACCCCCTCACTCCGGCTTTGGCGATGGCATGGGCCGCGATGGCGCCCCAGGTGCCCAGACCGAGCAGGCCCAGTCCCGCCATCAGCAGGACGAAGGTGATGGCCTTTTCGGCGGCAGGCTTCAGCGTCAACTCAAATAGAATGGTACGCAAACCATAGAGACCGTGATAAAGCGCCACGGCGAGGAGGAGTACGTAAGTGAAGGTGAAGAACAGATGGCCATCGCGAAACAGACTGTTCGCTTTGGAAATCGCCTCCCCGGCGAAAGGAGCAAAGAGATGAGTGATGCCGCCCACGTGCATGATGGTCATATGGAGGCCGAGAAGGAAGAGGATCACCACGCCCGCCGCCATGTGCCAAGTCCAGTATTTCGTTTCGCGCATTTCTCCTCCTACTTCGCCAGTCCTAAGAATTCATAGCCGCCAGCCGCAAGGAAAATCGCTGCCAGGATCATCATGGAGATGAGGAGGGGCCGCTGGACGTTCAGTGACGTCTTGTAGGGATAGATTGGTTCGATGGGCTTGCCGACCGCGAAGCCCAGTTCGACCAGAACCAGGCGGACGCCGTTAAAGGCATGGTAGGCAAACGCCGTGAAAACCAGAAACTCCCCGAACTTGAAGAGGGGCTGGTGAAAGACTCCCCCTTCGACCCACAGGTAGATGCCCCGGGCGCGCAGGCTCGTTACCACCACGTGCATCAGGAAGTAGGAAAGGATTCCCAGGCCGGTGAGGCGATGCAGAATGTAAGCGTAGCGCTCCACGCCCCAGCGCCCACCTCCCAGCCATCCCCACAGCCCGAGCCGATTATCGTATCTTATGATTTCGGCCATACTCACTCTCCACTAATTGCCGATTTTCGATTGACGATTGCCGATTGAGAACCAAGTCCCACGCGTCGTTGTTTTTCAACCGTCAATCGCAAATCGGCAATCGTCAATATCTTCGTTCCACTGGCTTCCAATTCGTAATCGTCACGGGCTTATAATCCAGCCGCGGCTTGCCGCCGGTGTAGTAAACCATGGAGTGACCCAGGAACTTCTGGTCGTCGCGTTGGGTAAAATCCGTCCTCGCATGTCCCCCACGGGATTCCTGCCGTGCAAGAGCCGCAAAGAGCAGCACCTCAGCCAACTCCAGCATGTTTTCGGTCTCCATTGCCTGAATGAGGTTCGTGTTATAGATGCGGCTCTTATCCTGGAGGGTGATATTCCTGAATCGCTGCTTCAAGTCGGCAATCTTGTTCAAACCCTCTTGCATGGATACGCCGGTGCGGTAGACGCCCGCGTGCTTGTCCATCAGAGTGCGTAGCTCCCGGCGGATGCGGGCCGGGTTCTCCGCCCCACTCCGCTTCAGGAGGCCGTCGAAAATACGCTTCTCCTCTTCCCGGACCTTGTCTTCCGGCACGTCGCTGAGTTGCGCGCCGTGTTCGAGGTGCTTCGAGATCCCGCCGCCGGTCATGCCGCCCCACACAAGGCATTCCGCCGTGGAGTTGCACCCCAGGCGGTTCGCGCCGTGCATCGAGTGGCACGCCACCTCGCCCGCAGCCCAAATGTTTTCCACCTTGGTCCGGCCGTCGATGTCAGCCTCAATTCCCCCCATGGAGTAGTGAGCCACGGGCCGGATGGGGATCTGCTGCGTGATCGGATCGATGCCCAGGAACTTCATGCATACTTCCCGAATCAAGGGCAAACGCTTGTTGATCCGCTCCGCCCCCAGGTGCGTCAAATCAAGGTAGATGTAGTCAAGGCCATCGGGCCCAGGTAATCCACGCCCCTCGAGGATTTCCGTCATCTCGGACCGGGAAACGATATCGCGCGGCGCCAGCTCCATCATCTTGGGCGCGTACTTCTCCATGAACCGTTCGCCCTTACTGTTGCGCAGGTAGCCGCCCTCACCGCGACAGCCTTCGGTCATCAAGATGCCCGAGGGCACAAGGCCCGTCGGGTGAAACTGGAGAAACTCCGGGTCCTCCAAGGCCAGGCCTGCGCGGTAGGCGATGGCTTGTCCATCACCCGTGACGGTTTGCGAGTAGGTGGTGAACCCATAGAGGTTGCCCAATCCCCCCGAAGCAATCAGCAGCGCCTTACCGCGCAAGACGCAGAACTCTCCCGTCGGCAGATCGTAGAGCGTGAGGCCGGCGAATCGCCCGCCGTCGAGAAGCAAGGAAGTGACGAAGCATTCATCGTAGCGGCGGAAGTTCGGGAATTTGACCAGGGTGTCGAAGAGTGCCTGCATTTCGAAGAAGCCGGTCTTGTCAGCCGCCATGCACGCCCGCGGAAAGGAATGCCCTCCAAACGGCCGCTGCATAATGCGGCCATCGTCACGGCGCGACCACGGGCATCCCCAGTGCTCGAGCAGCCGGATTTCATCGGGCGAGGTTCGCACAAAACGGTCCACCACATCCTGGTCCGCCAGGAAATCGGCTCCTTTCACGGTGTCCCAGGCATGCAACTCAAGGCTGTCCCCTTGCTCGGGGCGCATCACCGCGGCAGTGCCTCCCTCGGCGCACACCGAATGCGAACGCATGACTTGCACCTTCGAGACGATGCCGATGTTGGCCCTACCTCGCGTTTTGATACAGATCTCTACGGCGGCACGTAACCCCGCGAGTCCGGTTCCCAGGATCAAGACATCATGAGTTATCTGCTGCATGATTCACATGCTCCTTGGGGCTTCCCACACCCCGACCGGAGGGATGAGCAAAACAATAACCACCCTGCCTGGAAATACTTTAGGGACTCCGTCGATTCGGGGCCACCTGGCCGGTTGCCATTCTGGCACTCGGTCGCCCTGAAATCGAGGGACATTAAGTCCGGCCCCCGAGATTTCGGGATCACCAAAAGTCATGGCCATACGCGTATGCACCAAGCCCGGATGAAAGCGGCACTCGCGCCAGCCACTTCTTCAGGATTGCGGTCCTGTTGCGCTCTCGAAAATGGCCTTGCCAAGTGGAAGTGAGTGTTAATATGGCCGGCTGAGCATAGAGTCATTTCGTTGTATCCGGAGGACTAATACTATGTTCAAGGTACTGACAATTGCTCGCGAGTATGGCAGCGGCGGCGCTGTTATTGGCCGCCGCATCTCCGAACGGCTCGGATGGAAACTTCTGGACAAGGCGTTCATCGACAATGTCGCCCATGCAGCGAAAGTCGATCCGCAACTGGCACGGCGCTTTGACGAACGCACAGATTCGTGGCTTCAGCGGCTCGCCCACCAGGGGGCGGGACGATGGCGAGGGGCCTTCGAGGGAGCCGTCATCGTTAGCCAGCCAGACTTTTTCGATGCAGAAACGATGGCGGCGCTGGCGCAGAACATGATCGAAGAAGCCTGTCAGCGAGGCAACTGTGTGATTGTCGGCAGGGGAGCCCAATGCGTGCTGCGGGGCCGCAAGAATGCCTTTCACGTCTTCATTTACGCGCCCTGGGCCGAGAGAGTCGCGCGCGTCCGGCAGCGCCTTCCGGGCACGAGGGACATTGAAGGGCTGATCCGGTCGACGGATCGCCAGCGTGCCGACTTCATTCGGACCTACTTTGGGTGTAACTGGATGGACCCGCACCTCTACCATCTGATGATCTGCTCAGAACTCGGCGAAGCCCTGGTGGAATCAACTATCGTTGAAGCCCTTGCCAAGGTAGACTAACAGTACATTCTCGGACTGAACGATGAGCCCTCCAGCTACAGACGGACCCTCACCAAACCGTTGGCTGATTGCGATTGCCGTCATGTCGAGCGCCATCATGGAGGTGCTGGACACATCGGTGGTAAATGTCAGCCTGCCGCACATTGCCGGGAGTATGTCCGCCAGTGTCGATGAAGCGACCTGGGTATTGACCTCGTATCTGATTGCCAACGCGGTGATACTGCCCATCAGCGGGTGGCTGGCGAACTTCATCGGACGAAAGCGGCTCTTGCTGACGGTGGTGAGCGGGTTCACCATTTCCAGCGTGCTGTGTGGCCTGGCCCCGAGTTTGGGCGCGCTAATTTTCTTCCGCGTGCTCCAAGGGACCACGGGGGGAGGGTTGCAACCGCTATCGCAGGCGGTCCTGCTGGAGGAGTTCCCTCCGGAGGAGCGGGGCCAAGCGATGGCGCTCTGGGGAATGGGCATTGTGGCTGCTCCCATCCTCGGGCCGACGTTGGGCGGCTGGATTACCGATACCTACTCCTGGCGCTGGGTGTTTTACATCAATGTGCCCATCGGCATCTTCAGCCTGGTCATGTTATCGCGGTTCCTTTACGATCCACCCCACATCCGCCGCGGGGCGCTGCGCGTGGACTTGTGGGGATTAGGCATGCTGGCAGTCGGCATGGCAGCGCTACAAATCATGCTGGACAAAGGCCAGGAGGAGGACTGGTTCGCTTCGCACTTTATCGTGGCGTTGGCCGTGATCGCGGCGGTCATGCTCACGCTCTTTGTGATTCGTGAACTCTACACGGCGCAGCCCATTGTGCGTTTCAAGTTGCTGCGGTACCGGAGCTTTGCCGCGGGGATTGCCCTGATTACGATACTGGGATTCGTGCTATACGGCAGCCTGGTGCTGCTGCCGCTTTTCATGCAGACGCTGCTGGGGTGGACGGCCGTCACGGCAGGCCTCTGGACCAGTCCGCGCGGGGTTGCCACCGCCTTATGCATGCCTCTAGTGGGATATCTTCTGGGGAAGGGCTGGGATGCTCGCTGGATGCTGGTCTTCGGGTTTGTCGTCTCCAGCATGGCCTTCTTCGGCTACTCCCACATGAGCCTCGAGTCGGGCACCTGGGACATCCTCTTGCACCAGATCAACCAGGGATCCGGTATGGCATTCGTCTTCGTGCCCTTAACTATCCTCACGATGGAGTCCATACCCAAGGCTGAGACAGGATACGCCACCAGCTTGTACAGCGTGATGCGCAATATCGGTTCGAGCATGGGCATTTCGTTCGTCACGACGTGGGTGGCGCGGCGGTCTCAGTTCCACCAATCGATTCTGGCCGCTCATGTAACACCCTATGACCAGCGGAGCCAAGAGTTTTTGGGGCAAGTGAGGAGATTCCTTTTCCACCAGGGTTTCGACTGGAGCACCGCGGGTCATGGAGGCGTCGGCGTGCTTTATGGCATGGTCCAGCAGCAGGCGGCCTTGATCAGCTTTGTTGAGGTGTTCCGGATTATGGGTTTCCTCTTTTTGGCCACCGTTCCCCTGGTCCTGCTCATGCGGAGGGCAAAGCAGCACGGAAAGGTGTAGTGGGTCAAAGGGAGTAAGCACGATTTATTCCCGGGGCGGATACCTGTTTCCATGGGTCTGCATATTAGGACTTTGTCTTTCGCTGCTTGCGGCGTTTCTCCCCACTCGGACTCGCAGGTTCTAAACTGCCCTGGTCTGTGGCTGAACGTCTGAAGGGAGGGTCGGAAAAGCGGCATCTTTGGGCTCGGCGATTCTCCGGAGACATAAGACTGACCCGTTCCGGGGTTGGTGGGAGCACCCGGCTCGGAAAGCCCGACAGGACATTGAATGGAGAGACGCACGGGTGTATATTACTGGTCGGGCTAAAACTGAAAACGGAAATTCCCGTGAATACGTCGCTGCAAAGGTTGTGCATTTGGCTTTTGTTTGGCGGAATTGCGTCTGCGCAAGTCCAGATTCCGGAGGGCACTCCGCTGCGGGTGCGCCTGGAACAAGATCTTTCCTCGGCAACCGCGCAAAAAGGGCAGCAGGTTCAGCTTTCGGTCGCGGAGGAGGTGAAAGTGGATAGCATAGTCGTCATATCCAAGGGTGCTCCGGCGACTGGGCAGATCATCGAGGCTGTGCCCAGAAAGCTCACCGGCAGCGGCAAACTGGATTTTTCCGTAGTTGCCGTAGTGGCCGCGGACGGCCAGTCAATTCCTCTCCGCTATAGCCAGGACAAGAAGGCTGCGGGCAGCAATAATACAAACGGGCTGATCGGGTCGGGCGCCACGATCATGTTCGGACCCACGGTCGTGATGCTCCGCATGTTGGGGGCAAAGGACATCATTTTGCAGAGGGGCACGATTGTGGAGGTCTTCACCGACCGAAGCCACGTGTTTCAGTCTCCGGCCCCCACCGCGGCCAACCCTGCTAACGGCGGAAGCAAGCAAGAAGCTGGCGCTTCCCAGCCCGTACGATTGGTGATTCTCTCGATCAACTCGACTCCCGCTGGAGGGAAGATTACCGTGGACGGCACGCATATCGGCGAGACTTACGTGTCGTTTCAAGTCGATCCAGGCGACCACACCATTCAAATCGAGAAAGATGGGTTTGCTGTCTGGAAGCGCAAGATTACCGCAACGGCAGGAACTCCCATCGATCTCGACGTGAGGCTGACGAAACAGCCTTTGCCAGCATCAAAGGCAAAGCCCGCGCCGAAAGCCGGAGCGGCAAAATCCGCAGGAGCAACTTCCAAAGCCGGGACTTCTCCCTAGGAGCCTGAGTCGTTAACACCTCAAGAATCCTCGCAATCCGAGGAGTGTGAGGCGCAGCCAAGTGGGTGTCGAATCAAAACTCTTGTGGATTATTTCGGAAAACGTTGAGGGCATGAAAGAGTGCTCATAACCCAAGGGTCGCTGGCTAGTGTTTCTTCTTTGCGGTTTCAGGCTTCAAGGTCTTGACATACGCATAACTCAGCGCCAGATACTTTTGCAGCTCCGTCGTGTTCCGCAGCAATGCATCGGGAACGGCGACGTATTCCTTCATCACCGCTCCGTACGCTTCAAACAGCGTCGTCTTATACTTCTTGAGAAACTGATCGCGCTCATCCGTCGAAAGCCTAGGGCCATCCTCCCTTTCGTGCTCAGGAGCAGCGAAAACATATTGCCGTAAAGGGAAGTGTAGGGATTGTCGGCACCTTTCCTTTCAATCCCAGGAATCGTGACGAGTAGCTTTTCGTACAGTGCTATTTTTTCTGCGGGGATAGGACTCATCTTTAGGGTGCTCATAAAGTCCCAAACTGTGCTTGATCCCGGGGAGCGTCAAGAATCCGTGCGGTCTTGACCCGATGGCCCTCAATTGTAACTTCAGATTCAAGGATTGCCAATGAACATCCTATAGATCCTGCGATTCAGACAGTGGGGGAGGGCGCGAGGCTGGCGGGAGGCAGGAGCGGCGAGACGAGGGGAATTGGGCGCAGGAATGGGGGCGTGTTGAGACGGGTGGCGGCTGTGTCGTAGGGTG
>Ga0187884_10000168_pt1 | contig 66930 bp, 69 predicted proteins | sample June2016WEW_20_4_FD_132983 | JGI IMG/M metagenome (GOLD analysis project Ga0187884, IMG submission 132983) | Peatland microbial communities from SPRUCE experiment site at the Marcell Experimental Forest, Minnesota, USA - June2016WEW_20_40 | ecosystem: Environmental > Terrestrial > Soil >...
CACCGATCTCGTCGGACGGGCCGAAGCCGTCACGTCCACCCGGCAGCCGGTCCCCGTGTTCGCATGCGTGGTGGTGGTGCTCACGCTCCTCGGGTTTTTCGTCACATCCCTCTTTCACGTCGCTCCCGCGTTTGCGGCACTCGGCGGCGCCGTCACCCTCGCCGTGCCGGCCCTGGTGAGCCGGCGCGCCGCAGTCCGCGATGTCGCCCTCGCGCTCGAAGTTCCCTTCCTTGCGTTCGTGCTGGCCCTCGGCATCATCGTGAAAGCCCTCTCGCTCCACGGGCTCGGCTCGCTCGTGACCCACCTCGTGCCGGGGGGAACATCACTCGGTTCGCTCCTGCTCATCGCGGTCGTCGCTGCCGTGCTCGCCAACCTCATCAACAACCTGCCGGCGGTGCTCCTCCTCCTCCCGGCGGTGGCCGCCGCCGGTCCGGGGCCGGTGCTCGCGGTTCTGATCGGCGTCAACACCGGGCCCAACCTGACCTACGTCGGCTCGCTCGCCACCCTGCTCTGGCGACGTGTCCTCCGGCAGCGCGGAGAGGAGTTGCCCATCTCGGAGTTCATGCGCCTGGGCGCCTTCACCGTGCCGCCCGTGCTGGTCGCCGCGACCGTGGCCCTCTGGCTCTCCCTGCGATTGGTGGGATGATGCCACCCGTGCGGATCGTCGTCTGGGTGGTCGAGGGGACGTGGCAGGGCTGCGTCGACGCAGCCAGCCACAACCTTCCCCCAGGAGCCCAGGTCGCCGCTTCTCCACGTCACCCCCTCCGATGTCACCGAGGGCGCTGAGGCGGCCGCGGCAGGGCTGCTCGGGCGGGCGTTGCCCGGACGCCGACCCGCTCGCACCTTCCAGGACGTTGCCGACGAGGCCGCCGCAGAGCTGCTCGCCGCCGCCGCGGCGCGGCTCGGCCGTCAGGATGCGGAGCTCCTCCATCGTTGGGGACGGGTCGAGCGCGAAGTCATTCGCGCAGTCGCTGAGAACGTCGACCTGCTGATGGTGGCCCGCGACGGCGACCACTCGCGTCTGGGTCCGCACAGCCTGGGCCCCGCCACCCGGTTCGTTGTCGACCACGCCCTCTGTGCCGTGCTGCTGGTATGGCCCGATCAGCCGCCCGGTATCGAGTCGATACCGCCGCCGTCTCACGGGTAGAACCCCCTGCCGGCCCGCGGCTGAGCGGTGGGGGAGAGGGGTGTTCGGCAAACCGCCCCGAGTTTCATAGACACTCTGGAGTGTCCTGGGTTTGGTGGAGGAGGGGAGTCCGGCGTTGCATCCAACTAAATCCAGCCATGTCCAGCTAATTTCAACAGATTCCATTTCACGGGGTGTAGGTCTCATTCCAACCGTTTCGCCGGGAAAGTACTCTTTTCTGAACTCGATTAGTCGGGGCTAAATAAGCACCAGTCTGGGGGACCAGGGGTCCGCGGTTCAAGTCCGCGCTCCCCGACAGCCGGGCATTTCGACGGTGCGCAACCAGCTGCCGCACGGGTGGAGGCCGATCCCCGCGCCCCCCTGGCGGTGTGACTTGCGCCCGACGCGCCACGGTAACGAACCTGTCCCCGTCCGACTCCCCAGCGGGGGCCGATTGGGCCGCTGCCTACGATGGGGCTCTCCAACCCAGGTCTGTTCTTGGGCTGTCCTGTGAGCCATGCAACCGATGAACGATGAGCCCGGCAATCCGGCGCGAGCGTACCGCGGGCGTCTCGGCTGGGTGGTGCCGACGCTCTGCGGGCTCGTCCTGACCACGGGCCTGGCGCTGTGTGTCACGACCGCCGCGCTGGTTGCGCGTGCGCCGGGGACGGGCGCCCAGGCGTCGGTGTCCAGCGCGGGGGCCTGCTCGGGATGCACGGCTCCCGGCGCAACCGCCGCGGCACGCTGCGCAACCTCCACTCCCATACCGACCCCAACGTCCGACCCCAGCGCCACCGCCACCCCTGCCGGGGGCTCCCACGACGTCGTCCGTTCCTTCACGATCCTGCAGGGTCAGACGGTCACCAACGCGGTGACGGTTCCCGCGGGGTCTCCCTCCCTCGTGGTCTCCGTCAACTGGCAGACGGGGACGGTCTCGACCACGCTGCTGAGCCCCGGCGGGCGGCTCATCACGGCTGCCACGCAGGCTTCCGACGTCACCCTGGACGGCGACCCGACCTGGCAGTACTACCTGGTCTCCTTTCCTGAGACAGGGGTCTGGACATTCGAGTCCACCGGGATCTCGGTCGAACCGGGCGGCGAGAAGGCCAACATCAACGCCGAGGCGATCCCACAGATACCACCCATGGTCCTGGCCTTCGCCAGCCCCACGGCCGGAGGCGCCCCGTTGACCGTCACCTTCACCGCGTCGGCTTCCGACCTCGAGGGGGGCGCCATCACCTCCTATGCGTGGCAGTTCGGCGACGGCACCAGCGGCATGGGGGCGAGCACGACCCACACCTACGCGGGGTGCGGGACCTACGTCGCCACGGTCACCGCCACCAGCAGCGAGGGCCTGCAGGGGTCGTCGACCACGGACCAGATCGTCGTCAAGGCGGAGAAGAGCCCCTGATCCTGGTGGTGGCCCTGGGACATCCGCCCTGCGCGCCGTCCCTTGCGGCTAGTGCACTGCCCCGGAACAGCTTGGCGGTTGTAGATAGCGCCGGGCCACCCGCTGGAGTTCACGCGTCCCGGCGCGCCACCGCAGGCCCGGAAGCGTGGGAGCTCGCGATCAGCAGCTCAGTCCCAGAGGGTCCTGTCGGGGGCGAAGGCGCGGAGGCGACGATCCTTGGTGACCAGCTGACATCCGAGGGAGAGGGCGGTCGCGTAGATGATGCGGTCAGCAGGGTCTCCGGGAAACGACTCGCCCAGCCCGCCGGCCGCCACGGCGACCTCCGGGTCGAGGGGGACGGCCGTGACCCGCGGCTCCGCGTCCAGGCCCTGCGCCACCCATGAACCGGCCTCTCGGTCGAGGGCGATCCTACCGAGGCGCATCAGCGTGGCAAGCTCCCAGCAGCTGATGGTGGCCAGCATGACCCGCTCACCGTCGAGGGCCGCGCGGGCCGCGGACGAGAGCCGGTCAGGATCGGAGCGGAGCCAGATCCAGGCGTGGGTGTCGAGGACGATCACCGTCCACCGGGCTCCGCGTCCCAGCGCTCCCCGGTCGGACCGAGGAGCTCATCCTCCCCGACGAGGAACGTGACGCTGCCGAGGAGGGTGGCCGGCTCCTCCATCGGTACCAGGCGGGCCACGGGTCGGTTGCGCTTGGTGATGATGACGGTATCGCCCCGCGACGCCACCTCCTCCACGATGCCGAGCGCCTTGGCCTTGAGGGTGCTGACGGAGACCGAGCGGGCCATCGCAAGATCATACCATAGTCACATGATCATGGTCATCCCACGGCTGGAAGACGGTCGGCCTGAGCGCGCCGCCAGACCCGCTCGGCGACACGAGCTCAGGCGGGCCCGTCCCGCCACCATGCGACCCGGATCCGGCTCAGGCCCGGGCGAGGGAATGCTGGATCGCCTGGGAGACGGCGCCCATGAGCTCCGAGCGCAGGCCCAGCTGGGCGATGCGGATGTCGACGGCATGGGTGGTGGGAGCGACGGCATGACGGCGAACCGATTCCTGGACACCGCTCAGGAGAGGTTGGCCGGCGGTCGCCAGCTCACCGCCGAGGATGATGGCGGCGGGGTTCAGGCAGTTGCACAGGTCGGCGAGGACGCGACCGAGGACCCGACCGCTCTCGGTGATGATCCGAGCGGCGACCGGATTGGCACTGATGGCGGTGAGCGACCCGTCGGTGCTGGGGGGCAGCCCGGGGAGGCGTAGCTCGGCGAGCTGCCGGTGGACCTCGGTGATGGAGATGACGGTCTCCAGGCAGCCGCGGTTGCCGCAGCTGCAGACGCCGTGGGCGCCGGGCAGTTGGACGTGCCCGATCTCTCCGGCGGCGCCGGTCGCGCCCCGGTACACCTCGCCGTTGAGCACCAGGCCGGCGCCGATGCCGTGCGACGCCTTGACGTAGACGAAGTCCCGGCATCCGCGCGCGGCTCCGAAGCGGCGCTCGCCATAGGCGCCCATCTCGGCGTCGTTGTCGACGTGCACCGGCCGGCCGATCCGGCGGGCCAGCTCCTCGCTCGTGTCGAGGTCAGCCCACGTGGGGTGGTCGCCCAGGGGCCGGGTCCGCCCGGAGGTCGGTTCGAGAGGGCAGGGGACACCGGCGGCGACGCCGAGGACGTCGGCCTTCGCGATACCGCCCTCGGCGAGCAGATCGTGGACGAGCTGCGCGGCGGAGTCCAGGGCAGTCCCGGAGCTGTCATCGACGTCGAGCAGCTCCCGCCGCTCGGCCAGCACCCGGCCGTCGGTCCGCGCCACCGCGACCGCGACGTGGGTGTGACCGACATCGATGCCCACCACGGATCCGTCCGGCGCCGCCGGCACCAGCAGCGCCGAGGGGCGGCCGCGCGCGCTGCTCGGACCGCGCCCGTCGCCGCGCTGCTCGACGACCAGCCCGGCGGGAAGCAGGTCCTGGACCCCCTCGGCGACGGCGCTTCGTGATAATCCTGTGACACTACTTAAGTAGCCGCGCGTCACACCGCCAGGGTGGTTCCTGATCACCTCGAGGAGCAGGCGTTGGGAACGGTGCCGGCGGGCGGAGGGGGGCGGAGGCACGATCGGCGACGAATTATACCTGTCAATGGATAAAAGTGTCCCCCAAAAATCACCCTGGTGGCACGAATCCTCCGGTCAGCGGATCAGCACAACGGAGTTGCTACACGTCGATGCCATCTGTGGCACTGGCGTGACGCCTGCCGCCGCCGCCGCTGCTATTCAATCTGTGGGGCGCCGTCATCGGGACTCGCGCGAGGCGAGCGTGACGGGGCCTGGAGCCAAGCCACATGCCGCGCCGCGTCACCCGTCTTGTCGTCCGGCGCCTGAGCGCGCTCAGCCGCCGCTTCGTCATCCGGCTTCTCGCGCCCACCCTGGCCGCGACGGTCGCGGTCATGGTCATCGTGGTGCTCGTCGTCACGTCCAGCTCCGCCGCGGCGCTGTCGACCGCGACCGGCTCTCACATGGAGGACCTCGCGCGCGCGGCCACCGCCCGCCTCGACGCCTGGGAGGACCTGGTCCAGGCCGAGCTCTCGGGCTATTCCGCCGCCCTCGAGGCGAGCCCCACCTCCCTGAGCACCGCCGGCGCCGAGCTGCAGCGGCTCTTCTTCGCGAACAGCTCGGCCTTCACCCAGATCGACCTGGTGGACACCGCGGGTCAGGTCGTCGCCTCGAGCAGCGGGAGCGCCGCCGGGGTGTCTTTCGAGGGGGGCAGCTGGCTCGTCACCGCTGCCCAACAGGCGCTGATCGCCCCGATCCAGAGGGGGGACGGGACTCTCCAGTGGTACGCGGCCCAGCCCGCCACCACCGGGGACCTCAGCTTCAAGGGCATCCTGGTGGGCGTCATCAACACCGCCCAGCAACTCGGGCCGGTGTTCCTCAGCGTCACCGACAACACCTCGGCGGCGATCGTCCTCCAAGCGGTGGGGCCCGACCACCTCCTCGTCTTCAGCTCCACGATGACCGCCCAGTCGGACACCCAGATGATCCAGCAGGGCGCCCTCACCGAGAGGGTCGACACGCCGGCTGTGCGCGCGGCCCTCCAGAGCAGCGGTCGACCGGGAACCGTGAGATACGGCAGCGGGGGAGGGGACACCATCGCCGGCTACGCCCGTGACCTCCCCCTCGGCTGGGCGATCGTCGCCACCGAGCCCGCCGACATCGCGCTGGCCTCGATCAGCACCCAGCAGGCGAACGCGACCCTGGCGCTGCTCGGCGGCGTCGTGGTGCTCGTCGTCGTCCTGCTGCTCCTGTCGATGCGTCTCACCCGGCCCATCGGGAGGATGGCGGCGACCGCCCGTCGCATCGCCGCCGGCGACCTCTCGGCGCGGGTGCCGCCCGCCGGGACGGCGGAGGTTGCGACCCTCGCGGAGAGTTTCAATCTCATGGTCGAACGCCTGGGCGGCCTGGTCACCCGGGTGCAGCGGACCAGTGTCGACCTGGCGGAGTCCGCGGCGGGCCTGTCGGCGGCCTCCAGCGAGCTGGCGGCCACCACGGCGCAGCAGAGCTCGGCGGCGAGCGAGACGTCGGCGAGCATGGAGGAGCTGGCCCGCGCGTCGACCCAGATCGCCGACACCGTCGACCAGGTGGCGCAGCGGGCCATGGAGACCCGGGAGAGCCTCGAGCAGGCCCAGCAGGACATCCGGGCCACCAGCGAGCGGACGCTGGCCCTGGCCCAGCGCGTCCAGGACATCAGCTCCATTCTCGCGATCATCGACGACATCGCCGACCAGTCCAACCTCCTCGCCCTCAACGCCGCCATCGAGGCGGCCCGGGCCGGGGAGGTCGGGCGCGGGTTCTCCGTGGTCGCCGACGAGGTCCGCCGCATGGCCGAGCGGACGAAGGGGCTGGCCGGCGACATCGCCGGGATCACCCGGGGCACCACGGCGGAGACGAGCGCCACCGTGATGGCGATGGACAAGGGGGTGGCCGAGCTCCAGAGCGGCCTTCAGCTCATGGAGCAGGTCGCCGAGGCAAGCTCCCAGGTGCAGCTGGCCACCCGGCAGCAGCGCACCGCGTCGTCCCAGGTGGTCGACGCCATGGAGCAGGTGAGCGTGGCCAGCCGGCAGGTGTCCGCCACCGCCCAGCAGATCGCGCTGGCTGCCGGCGGCCAGGCGACCATGGCCTCCGAGCTCCGCCGCGGCGCGACCGTCCCGGGAGACCGAGCCGGCTGAGAGCAGGGCACGGCCCCGGAGTCACCGGATCCCCCGATGCTCTCGGCCACCTCGGAGCCGGTGCGGGCCCGGTGGTACGGTGCCGGTGACGGGATGAGCGACGCTGAATCCGGCCCGACGGGTCCATCCGCGACGACCCTGCGACCGCTGACCCGGGCCGACCTGGCCTCCGCGGATCGGGTGTTCCGGCTGGCCTTCGGCACGTTCCTCGGCCTGGCCGACCCCCTGACCTTCGCGGGCGACTCGGATTGCATCGCCACGCGGTGGCGCGCCGACCCCTCGCTCTCCTTGGGCATGCGCCGCGGCGGCGAGCTGGTGGCCTCCAACTTCGTGACCCTCTGGGGCAGCGTCGGCTTCTTCGGCCCGCTCACCGTGCGCCCCGACCTCTGGGACCGGGGGCTGGCGAAGCAGCTGATGGGAGCGACCGTCGCCCTTCTCGACGATCACGGTGTGCGGTGGGCCGGCCTGTTCACATTCGCCGACAGTCCCAAGCACATCGGCCTCTACCAGAGGTTCGGCTTCTCCCCCCAGCAGCTCACCGGGCTCTTCACGCGCTCCGCCGCGAGGTCGGGAGTCCCGGGATGGTCGAGGCTCACGGAGGCCGACGATCGCGGCGCCGCGATCGCGGCGTGTGCCGAGATCACCACCTCCATCTACGAGGGCCTCGACGTGCGGCGCGAGATCGCGGCGGTCCTCGATCAGGGCCTCGGTGACGTGGTGCTCCTCGACGGCGGCGACCGCCTGGACGCCTTCGCGGTGTGCCATGTCGGCAAGGGGAGCGAGGCGGGCAGCGATACCTGCTACGTGAAGGTCGGTGCGGTCCGGCCGGGGCCCGGCGCCGGCGAGATCTTCGGTCGCCTGCTGGAGGCGTGCGAGGATCTCGCGGTGCAGCGGGGGGCATCGGTCCTGCTCGCCGGCATGAATGCCGGGCGGCGCGAGGCGTACGCGGCGGTGCGGCGGCATGGGTTCAGCGCGGGAATGCACGGCGTGGTCATGACCCGACCCGACGATGTGGGGTACAACCGGCCGGGTGTCTACCTGATCGACGATTGGCGTTAGCCGGCGAGAGCCCTCAGACTGGCCAGCGCCTCGCCGCCGATGCCGTCCGGAAGAGAGCACCCGGGTGCGACCACGAACCGCGGCCCCAACCGCTCCACGAGGGCGCCGATCCGCGCTCTCGCCGCCGCGTCCGCCGGACCGGAGCGGTTCTCGGCGATACCGCCCATCACGAACTTGCCGGGCAGGGCGCGCGCCCCCTCGGTGAGCGTGAGTGAGCTCTCCACCTCGCTCCATCCGACGATCTGCACCGGGTACGCGGCGTACCGCTCGACGCCGCCATCGACAGCCCCGTGGAGGTGGAGGAGGCGGAGCTCCGCTGCGCCCGCACCCCGGAGACCGGCCAGGTCATACGGGGTGCCGAGCTCGCCGTACTCGCTCGCGCTGAGCACGTCCTGCCCCCAGCAGGAGTAGTACACGCCATCGGCGCCGGCTTGCAGGCATGCCGCCGCCAGCTCGCTGACCACACCCGCCAGCGCCCACAGGACGGCGTGGGCGACGGAGTGCTCTCCGTCCGCCATCTCGCGCATCCCGGCCGGGCCGGTCCAGAGCCCGACCAGGGCGAGCGGCGAGAAGAGGGTGACCAGCACCACGTCGCCGGCGTCCAGCTCCGCCCTCACCAGCTCCACGGTGCGCACGTACTCCGCGGCCCGACCCACGGTCGCGATCGGCCCGAACCTTCGCAGCTCGGCAACCTGCGCCCAGGACGACAGCGCGTGATCCTTGAACAGGAGCGGGATGTCGGGCATCAGCTTGGCCGCCGCCAGGCGGTGATCGCGGTAGAAGGCCACCGTCCGGCGGGCCAGCTCACTCGGCTCGTCGATCCGGAAGTGCTTCCAGAGCAGGATCGGCGGGTGGTCCAGCGGGTCCGACCGGACCAGCGCGCGCAGCGGGCTGCCGCTGCCGGGGATGGTCACCGCTCCGCCTCCTGAGGTGGCCGCCAGGTGGATCCTTGGGAACCGGCCGGCGGGGCGATCCCCGCTACGGTTCTCAAGTCTCGAATCGTAGCCAGCGGGGCCGGCCGGGCGCCCGCGGTCAGGGAGCGGACAGCTTCCGACCGCTGTCGGGCTGAAGGTAGATCCGGAAGCTCACGGTGTGCAGGCCGAAGAGGGTGGCCACGGTGGCGCGGCGGGCCACCTCCACGGCGTCGGGCCGCGTGGCCAGCCGCTCGGCCGCGCCGCCGTCGATGGCTCGCAGCGACCCCAGACCGGTGGCGGCGACCGCCGCCGCCAGCTCGAGCCACAGCAGGAGCGCTGGCCCGCGCCGTAGGCGCGCCGGAGCGCCGGCGATGACCATGGCGGCATCGCGCGCCGCCAGGCCGACGCAGTGGGCTCTCGATCGATCCGCCCGCCGACCGCCCCGGCCGGACGCCACCTGTTAACGGATCCATCACCGAGGGGCCATGGCTCCATCACCCGCCGGCCGCCGGCGCGTTGCGAGACTCGCCGGTGCCGCTGAATCTTGTCCCGATTCAGCGAATGGGGAGAGGTGCCGTGACCGACGAGACCGCGCTTGCCGTCGAGGAAGTGGACGAGAGGAGACCGAGGAGGAGGAGGTCACGGACGAGGCTCCCGAGGCCGACGTGACCGCGGCGGAGGAGGCCGCGTCCGAGGGCGCGACCGCTGAGGAGGAGAGCGCCGGCTGACCGGTGGGATGGGCCGGCACCTGGACGCGTAGAGCCATCGGCGCCGCCTGCCGTACCATGCGGCTGCCGTGGCCGGCTCGCTGAGGATGGACCAGCTCGAGGGCTTCATCGTCGAGGCGAAGTCGCAAACCTACGCGGGCGGCGGCGGCTCGATCCTCGCGGCGCTCCCCGGCGAGCACGAGCATGCTTACGCGAGAGGGGCGTGGAGCTATCGGGACCGCTACGTGGGCGGCGTCGACTTCTGCGGCGAGGAGGTGGTCCGGCAGCACCAGGCGCCGGTCTGGGCGATGGTGTACTACGGGACCATCCTGCGCCCCGCCGAGCTCGACGGCGCCACCGCCGGCCGGGTGATCAAGGCGGCGCTCACCGCGCTCTACGAGGAGGGCCGGTTCCTGGGTGGCTGGACGGCCGAGGTCGACGGCTGGCACTACCAGGACACCAGCTCCGGTGACGTGAGCCGCTTCACCGGCGAGGAGCGGATCAGCCTCGCCGGTGAGGCCTGCTACCGGCTCTGGTACGCGGGCGGCCTCACCCGCGAGTGAAGAGATCCGCGCCCAGCCTCCCTCGCCCGCTCCCGAGCGCGTCGAGGTGGGCGAGCGTGGCCTCGAGACGGCGCTCCGAGCGATGGGAAGAAGCTGCGGCCTCAGCGGCGCCGGAAGAGCAGCGCTCCAGGGCCACGAAGAGGCGCTGCTGCTCGCCACCCGAGAGACTGGAGAAGGCTGCTCCCCGCTTCTCCTCCAGGCCGCTCCAATGCACCTCCTGGGGCGCGAGCGACGCGAAGAGGTCCACGGCCTCCCAGACCTTGATCCGGTCGGGCAGCGCCGCCTGCTGGAGCTGGCACCCGATGCGCTGGCGGAGCTCGCGGGTCTGGCGGGCGGGGTCCAGCCCCAGGACCCGGATCCGACCCTGGTCGGGCCGGCGCAGGCCCTCCACGCACTCCACGGTGGTGGTCTTGCCGGCGCCGTTGGGACCGAGCAGGCCGAAGATCTCGCCCTGCTCGACCTCCAGGGAGACGTCCTCCACGGCGAGCACGCTCCCGTACGCCTTGCGCAGGTGCTCAACCTCGACGACGGCGGTCATCATCACCCCGCGGACGATCGGCTCTCATCGTCCCGCCCCCCTCGTCCCCAGGCGGCGCCCCGGAATGGTAGGGGACGGGGGGTGGAGGCTGCGGTCACACGAATTTCACGTGCCGCGACGGTTGACGGGTCGATGATCGCGGCGTGAAAGTCCTGGTGGTGGAGGACGACGAGGAGGCGGCCGGGCACGCGCCGTGGCGGGAGCGCGCCGGGCGCGAGCCGTTAATCGCTGCACCCCTGCCCTGGCTCCGCCTTCATGCCTGATCCCGCCGGCATGGGCCCCGCGGTCACGCGGCCGCCCTGACCGCGCGCTCCGTGGAGGAGGGGAGGAAGCCGCGATCTGGCAGAATCCAGGTCGCGCACTCCCCGCTGGCAGTACGAGGTTCCGAGATCGTGGCCGTCCTCGACCCGTGTGACAACTGCGGCCGCCCGACGCCCATCTACCGGCTCGCCGCGGTGATCCTCGACGGCGGGATGGCCCGCGTCTGCCCGCTCTGCGCCTCGACCGAGAAGGAGCGGATCGCGACGCCCTACGCCCCCCGCGCCGACCAGGGGGCGATCCAGCCGAGCACGGCCCGCGACGTCTGGTGAGCCCGGAGCCCTTCTCCGTCCGCCTGGCCCGGCGCGGCCGCGAGATCGGGTCCCTGCTCTGCCTGGGCCTGGATCCCACCGGGTGCCGCGACGCCGCCGCGGTGGAGCGCTTCTGCACCGAGATGCTGGAGGCCGCCCTCCCCCACGTGGTCGCGGTCAAGCCGAACCTCGCCTTCTTCGAGCAGCACGGGTCGGCCGGGCTGGCCGTCCTGGAGCGGGTGCGCCGGCTGGTGCCCGACACCCGGCTGGTCGTCCTCGACGCCAAGCGCGGCGACATCGGCAGCACCGCGGAGGCCCAGGCCCGGGCCCTCTTCGACGTCTGGGGGGCGGACGCCGTCACCGTCAATCCGCTCCTGGGCGGGGACGCGGTGGCCCCCTTCCTGGCCCGCCCGGGGACGGCCGCCCTGCTGCTCGCCCGCACCAGCAACGCGGGTGCCGCCGATTTCCTGGAGGCGCCGCTGCAGGACGGCCGGCCCCTGTACCGGCTGATCGTGGAGCGGGCGCTCACCTGGTCGGGGGAGGCCGAGATCGGTTTCGTGGTCGGTGCCACCGCGCCCGCGGCCGTCGCCGAGGTCCGGAGCCTCGCCCCTGCCGCCCCCCTCCTGCTGCCCGGGGTCGGAGCCCAGGGTGGCGACCTGGAGGCCGCGGTCGTGGCGGGGCTCGACGTCGCGGGCGGGGGCATCCTGGTGCCCGTCTCCCGGGGCATCACCGGCTCCGCCGACCCCCGCGCGGCGGCCGCGGAGCTGTGCCGCCGCATCGAGGCGGTCCGGGCGGTGGTCTCGGGGCGATGAGCGCCCGCGCCGTCATCGAGCTCTCCGGCCACATCATCGACAGCATGGTGCTGCCCCGGGTCTTCGACAGCATCATGGACATGGGGGCGACCTTCCACGTCGAGGAGTTCCGGGTCGGGACCCGCCTCGACGAGCCGTCCTTCGCCCGGCTGACCATCGAGGCGGACGACGAGGAACGGCTCGCCGCGGTGGTCGCCGCCTGCCAGCAGCACGGCGCCGCCGTCGTCGGCGCCGAGAACGCGGCCACCCAGCCCGCCCCCTCGGACGGTGTCTTCCCCGACACCTTCTACACCACCACCAACCAGCCGACCTCGGTCCGGGTCGGCGGCGAATGGGTGGTGGTGAAGGACATCGAGATGGACTGCGGGGTGGTGATCGCGGAGGGCGGCGCCCGCGCCGTCCCCCTCAGCGACGTCCGGAAGGGTCAGGCGGTGGTGGTGGGGCGGGCGGGCGTCCGGATCACCCCGGTGGAGCGGGGGAGGGGCAAGGAGGTCTTCGGCTTCACCACCAGCTCGCTCTCCCCCGAGAAGCCCAAGCACCAGGTGATCCGCGAGCTGGCCGGCACGATGCGGGAGGTTCGCGCCAGGAATGGCCGGATCTGTTTCGTGGGCGGGCCGGCGATCATCCACACCGGGGCCGGGCCGCACCTCGCCCGCCTGATCAGCGCCGGCTACGTCCAGGTGCTCTTCTCCGGCAACGGCCTGGCCGCCCACGACATCGAGTCCCAGTTCTTCGGCACCTCGCTGGGCATCGGCCTGGAGAAGGGGCTGCCCATCGAGTCCGGGCACGAGCTGCACATGAGGACGGTCAACCGGGTCCGCGCCGCCGGTGGCATCCGCGCGGCCGTGGACTCCGGGCTGCTGCGCCGCGGCGTGATGTACGAATGCGTCCGCAACGGCGTCGACTACGTGCTCGCCGGATCCATCCGCGACGACGGTCCGCTGCCCGACGTGGTGACCGACATGCTGGAGGCCCGCCGCCGGATGAGGAGCGCGCTGGCCGCGGTGGACCTGTGCATCATGTGCGCCTCCATGCTCCACGCGATCGCCACCGGCAACCTGCTGCCGGCGGCGACCCGGACGGTGTGCGTCGACATCAACCCGGCGGTGGTCGCCAAGCTGGCCGATCGCGGCTCGTCGCAGACGCTGGGATTGGTGACCGACGTGGAGTCCTTCCTGCGCGAGCTGGGGGAGGCGCTGTCCGCGGAGCCGGGATGAGCGTGCTGCTGGTCTCCACCGGGCCGGAGCCCGAGCACGCGGCGGCCGGTCACCCGGAGCGTCCCGACCGGGTGAGCGCGATCCTGGAGCACCTCGCGCTGCAGGAGGACCTGGCCGCCACGCCCCTGGTCGACCCCGTCCCGGCGGACGAGGCGGCGGTCGAGCTGGTTCACACCCCCGCCCACGTGGCCGCGGTGCGGTCCATGGCGGAGCGGGGCGGCGGGTGGTTCGACGGCGACACCTACTGTCTTCCCGGGTCCCGGGCGGCGGCGCTCCGGTCGGTGGGCGCGGCCCTGACGGCGGTCGACGCCGTCTGCGACGGCCGCTCCGCCCACGCCTTCTCGATCAGCCGGCCCCCCGGGCACCACGCCAGCGCCGCGACGGCGATGGGCTTCTGCATCTTCAACAACGTCGCCATCGCGGCCCGCCACGCCCAGCGCCGGGGCCGGGAGAGGATCGCCATCGTCGACATCGACGTCCATCACGGCAACGGCACCGAGGCGATCTTCTGGGACGACCCGTCGGTCCTCTACACCTCGCTCCACCAGTGGCCCCTCTATCCCGGTACCGGGGCGGCCACCGACCGCGGCGGGGCCGGGGCTCCCGGCCTCACCCTGAACGTCCCGCTCGCCTCGGGAACCACCGGCGACGCCTGGCTGCGGACCTTCGACGGCGCGGTGCTGCCCGCGCTGGCCGCGTTCCGCCCCGAACTGGTGCTGGTGAGCGCCGGCTACGACGCCCACACCGCCGACCCGCTGGCCACCCTCGACCTGACCGCGGCCACCTATGGCGCGGTGGCGAACCGGCTGCGCGATCTCTGCGCCGACGTGGCCGGCGGCTCGGTGTGGGTTCTGGAGGGAGGATACGACCTCGCCGCCCTGGGGGAGTCGGTGGCCGCCACCCTGCGCGGGCTGCGCTCCGGGGACGAGAGCTGACGGCCCGGCATCCGGCCCGGCGATAACCGGAAGTGGGACGCCTCGTTAACCTTTATAGGATGCGCTCCCTCCCGTCCCGGGTCATCGCCGCCCTCGCCGCCACCACCGCCGTCACCCTGGGCGGCTGCAGCCTCGCCGCCTCGACTGCCTCGCCGAGCGCCACCGGGGTTGCCACCCAGCCGCCGGGGAACGGGGTGAGCGGAACCCTCACCCCGACGCCCGGAGCCTCGGGGTCGTCGGCGCCTCAGACCAGCGGGGAGCGGACCGTACTGGTCCAGGACGGCCTCCGCATCCACAGCTCCCCGTCGCTCTCGGCCTCGGTGGGGGGCACGGCCGCCTGGGGTGTCACCCTCACGGTCCTCGGCTACGACCCGACCGGCGGGCCGTGGCCGGACTCCTCCACGCCCGGCGGCTGGTACCACGTGGAGGGGGCGACCGTCACCGGCTGGATCGTCGCCGACCCCACCTACACCGCCCCCGGGGTGTTCAGCTCGATCGCCTTCCAGGACAAGCAGATCGACGACGCCCTGTTCCCGATTGATTGGACCTATGCCGACGACCCCGGGGAGGTGGTGTTCGAACCCCAGACCGGGTCCGACGTCCCCACCCTGGTGGTGCGGTCGGCGGCGACCCTCAGCGCGCTCGGGACCCCGGGGCTGACCGGGTACAACGAGGTCTCGAGCAACGCCGAGACGGTGGTGTGCGGGTACACCGGGACGTTGGTTCTGTACACGGCGGTCACGGGTGCCACCCCCGAGCCGACCATGGATCCCGGGGGCGCCAGCGTCACCCGGCTGGCCGACTTCGCCCAGTTCCGGGCGACCCTGTCGTCGAGCTTCGCCCTCGATCTGGAGATCAACTACGCGACCGCGGACGACTACACCGTCTTCGAGAACTTCCTCGCCAGCCTCCGCTTCCCGTTCCCCGACTGCGAGGCCGGGACCGGCTCCGCGAGCCCCAGCCCGAGCTGAGCCGGCGCCGATGCGCACGACCGTCCTCGACGTCGACATGAGCCACACCCACATCGCCGACATCAGCGACGACGCGGCACGGTTCGTTCAGGGATCGGGAGACGGTTTGCTCAGCGTCTTCGCCCCCCACGCCACCGCCGGCCTGGCCCTGATCGAGACGGGCAGCGGTTCGGAGCCGGATCTGGTGGCGGCCCTGGAGCGGCTCCTTCCCCGCGACGCCCGCTACCAGCACCAGCACGGGAGCGCCGGGCACGGCGCCGATCACCTGCTGCCGGCGCTGGTGGCGCCCTCGCGCTGACCGTCCCCGTCGGCGCCGGTCGGATGCTGCTCGGCACCTGGCAGCGGGTCGTCCTGGTGAGCCTCAGCCGGGACAACCTCCACCGCCGCGTGCGCCTCTCCTTCCTGGAGGGCTGAGCGCCCCGTTCCGGGGCCGGGGACGCGTCCGCTCGTGGCGGAGCCCCCCGGGCACCCGCCGGCGCGCCGGTCCCTCAGTCCAGGTTGACGAAGTGCTGGGCGTTCAGCCACCCCGCGCTCAGACTCATGAGAAGGCCGGCCGCGACCACCAGGGCGACGTAGGCGATCCCGATGAGGACCCGGGTGCGGGCGGGGAGCGGCGGCGCCTCGCGGCCCATCCTGGCGGCCTGGAACCTGCCCCACACCGAGTAGCCGCCGAGCACCAGGATGAGGATGAGCATCGGGTTGACCAGGGTGGCGCCGAGCCACTCGCTGACCAGGATGGCGGCAACCATGACCAGCCCGGCCAGATTGAACCATTTGCTGACGGCGCTGGCGACCCGGCCCCCATCGAGGGGGAGCATCGGGATCAGGTTGAAGAGGGTGATGAAGAAGCCGAAGTAGCTGAGCGAGTACGCGAACGCCACGCCCGGGGCGGTCGCGGGCTGGGCCAGCGCCCAGAGGTAGACGGCCAGGGTGGCGCAGAAGCCGGTGACGGGTCCGGCGATGGCGATGATCGCCTCGCGGCGGCGGTCGCTGGTGAGGCCGCGGCCCGCCGCGGTGAAAGCGCCGAGGAAGGGGACGAAGACGGGCGCCGACATCGGCACCGCCAGCGCCCGCGAGGTCAGGAAGTGGCCCATCTCGTGGACGAAGATGATCAGCACGAGCCCGACCGCGAAGGCCCATCCGAAGATGAGGGCATAGGCGGCGACCGCGACCACCATGGTGAGGGCGGTGAGGCCGAACTTCCCGAAGTAGCCGAGCTTGGCGATCGCGGCCAGCGCCGTGAGCAGACCGCCCACGAACCCGCCGCGCCGCCGGGGCGCGCTTCCCTGGGCGGGAGGGGCACCGTAGCCGGGGGCGGGCTGCTGCCAGCCGCCCCAGCCGGGCGGCACGTAGGCTGGCCCGGAACCCGGCTCCGGAGGAACGCCGGGCACGGGGTGGGGCTGGGCGTAGGGGGCCGGCGGGGGATAGGCGGTCCACGGCCACGGCGCGTACGGGGCGGCGGGGTGGGGCGGGGGCTGCCCGCCGTCCGGCCTCGCGGGCGGTTCGTACCCTTCGGGCGCTGCAGGCATCGCTGCGATCATCTCACGGCCCACGAACCGGGCCCCGCCGGGAGCGCGTCCAGCGGAGGGGAGGCGCGGCCCTGTATCGTCCCGGCTCGCATGGACGACACCACCCTTCACGGCTCCCGGATCGCCGTCGTCGGCGCCGGGGTGATCGCCGAGGCGATGCTCTCCGGCCTGCTCAGCCGCGGCCTGGTGGAGGCCGCGGCGGTGACCTGCAGCCACCCCCGGGAGGAGCGGCGCCGGGAGCTCCAGGAGCGCCACGGGGTGGCCGCGGTCGCCGCCAACGCCGAGGCGGCCGGCGGGGCCGACGTCATCCTCCTGGCTGTCAAGCCCCAGATGCTCACGGCCGTGATGCCCGAGCTGAAGCCGGTGATGCGGCCGGGACAGCTGGTGATCAGCGTCATCGCCGGAGCCGGCACCCACGCCCTGGCCCAGGGTCTCGACCATCCGGCCCTGGTGCGCTGCATGCCCAACACCCCCGCCCAGATCGGGCAGGGGGTGACCGTGTGGTTCGCCACCCCGGCGGTCGACGCCACCGGCCGGGCCAGGACCCGGACCATGCTCTCGGCGCTGGGACGGGAGTTCGAGGTCCACGACGAGCGCCAGGTCGCCATGGCCACCGCCGTCAGCGGCACCGGCCCGACCTACATCTTCCTGTTCATCGAGGCGCTCACCGACGCCGCCGTCCACCTCGGCTTTCCCCGCCACGTCGCCCGGGAGCTGGTGCTCGACACCATGCAGGGCTCGGCCGCCTTCGCCCTGGCGAGCGGCAAGCACGTTGCCGAGCTGCGCGACATGGTCACCTCCCCCGGCGGCACCTCCGCCGCGGCCATGTACGAGCTGGAGCGGGGCCGGCTGCGCACCGTGGTCAGCGACGCGGTCTGGGCCGCCTTCGAACGTACTCTCGGCATCGAGGCCGCCCTGGAGGGCCGGCCCCCGGATCCCTCGGCCCGGCCCCGCTGAGGGGCGACCGGAAGCACGGGCGCGGCCGGCGCCGGGGTCACCGCCCCCGGTGCGGACCGCTTCGACGCGCGCCGGGTGGGCGCGTCAGTCCGGTGGCAGCGACGCCAGGATCGCCTGGGCCAGCGCCCGGGCCGACGCCGCGGTCAGCTCCACGGCGACCCGCGCCGACGGTCCGCGCTCCCGGTTGAGGAAGTCGACATTGAGGGTGTGCTCGGCGGCGGCGTGCTGGGGGTGGTCGAAATAGACGGTGGCCTCGGTCACCGGGAACCAGGCGGCGACCCCCTTGCCGCTTCCCTGCACGGCCACGGTCTCGGTCTGGTAGGTGCACATGGGTGGGCCCTCCGAGGGTGCGGTCAGGAGCTGAGGTAGCGGCCGTACCACTCCCAGATCCGGGCCCACCCCTCCAGGGCGGCCTCGACCCGGTAGCTGGGACGGTCCACGGCGAAGAAGCCGTGCCCCGCGCCCTCATAGGAGTGGAACTCATGGGTCTTGCCGAGCCGGGTCAGCTCGCCGTCCAGCTCGGCGACGTGCTCCGGGGACGGGAAGCGGTCCTCGGCGCCGAACAGGCCGAGCAGCGGGCAGGAGAGGTTGGGGGCGAGGCCGATCAGCGGAACGAAGCTCACCGGAGCCTGGGATGGCGGCGACCCGGTGACCCCCGCCCCGTAGCAGTCGACGGCGGCATCGAAGGGGAGCCGGCAGGCGGCCAGGAAGGACTGGCGGCCTCCCGAGCAGTAGCCGATGACGCCGAGCTTGCCGTTGGAGGAGGGGAGGGAGCGGAGATGGCGGGCGGCGGCGTCGACGTCGCCGACCAGCTGGTCGTCGGGCACCCCCCCGGCCGCGCGGGTGGCCGCGGCGGCGTCCTCGGGGCTGGCGCCCTTCCCCGCGCGAAAGTGCAGGTTGGGGCAGATCGCGAGGTAACCGGCGGCGGCGAAGGTCCGGGTCACCTCCTTGCTCCAGCGGTCCCAGCCGGGCATGTGGTGGATGACCACCACGCCCCCGAAGGGGCCCTCACCGAGCGGCTGGGCGAGGTAGGCGTCGATCCCGTCGCCCCCGTGCCCGGCGATCCGGATGGTCTGCGCTGTCAGCGCGTCCGCGACGTGTGGCATGGCTCTCCTCCCGAGGGATCCCCGCTTGCGACCACCAATGTCGCACAGACGGGGCTGCCGCCGCGACGGGTCAGAAGAGGGCGGAGGCCAGCTCCCCGCGGAGCGCCTCGACGCCGGGATCGATGTGCCGTTGTGCCTCGATCGCACCGATGACGACCCGGCGCAGTCGCGACCGCTGCGGTCCGTCGCTGCCGCGGATGGCGGCGATCATCTCCCGCAGCCCGGCCGTCCCCTGACCGTCACGGACCAGGGCGGCGAGGCCGGGGTCGCCATTGCGGCAGATCTCGATGCGGGCGCGCAGTCCGTCGCAGACCTGGTCGTCGCGGGCGGGGGCGAGCACATCGTCCGCCTCTTCGAGACGCCCCGCCGCGAACAGGAGGGCGCCGAGCGCCCGGCGCGGAGCCGCGCCGTCGGGCTCGGCCAGCAGCGCGGCACGCAGGCTGGCCTCGTCGGCGGGCAGTGGGGGAGGAGCGACCGCCGGAGCCAGCATGGCCAGGAAGCGCTCCACCTGGGCCCGCGGCTGGAGCCCGACGAACTGCGACACCACGTCGCCATCCCGGAACCCCATGACCGCGGGGATCCCCTGGATCCCGAAGCGGGCCGCGGTCATCGGGTTGGCGTCGACATCGAGCTTGGCGAGGGTGATCCTGCCGTGGCAGGTCACCGCGTCCTCCAGGATCGGCCCGAGGGTCCGGCAGGGCGCGCACCAGCCGGCCCAGAAGTCGACCACCACCGGGCGGCGGCGGGACGCCTCGATGACCGCGGTGTCGAAGCTGGCGTCGGTGACGTCGACGATGGGGGGAGATGCGAGCATGGCCTTGATTCTGCCTGAGGTGAGGCCACCGGCAGCTGCGCGGCCCTCCCGGCGCTGGTCGGGCCCCCTCCATCTCCGGCGTGGGGATGCGTAACCTTGGCACCGACATTCCAGCAGGAGCGCACCATGACCGCTCGACGGTGGGACCGCCTCGCCCGTGGCTCGATCCTCGCGCTGGGCTCGGCGCTGCAGGGGGGCACCCTGGTCGTCCGTGACCAGGACGGTGCCCACGTGCTGGGTCATGGCGGCGAGGGCGCTCACATGACCATCCATGACCAGCGGGTCTGGGGGATGGTCGCCGCCGGGGGCGGCAACGGGCTCGGCGCCGCTTACATGTGCGGGTACTGGGACACCCCGGACCTCCCCGGGCTGCTGCGCCTGCTGGCCCGCAACGTCGACCGCATCAACCGGCTGACCACGCCGCTCGACGGGGCCCGCCAGATCGCCGGGCGCCTGCGTTCACACCGCCCCACCCGGGCGGCCGACCGGCGCAACATCCGCGTCCACTACGACCTCGGCAACAGCTTCTTCGAGCTCTTTCTCGACCCGACCATGGCCTATTCGTGCGCCATCTTCGAGCCCGGGGACGACGACCTGGAGGCCGCCTCGCTGCGCAAGTTCGACCGCGTCTGCGACCGGCTCCGGCTGGCGGCCGACGACCACCTGCTCGAGATCGGCACCGGCCGGGGCGGTCTGGCCATCCACGCCGCCCGGCGCCACGGCTGCCGCGTGACCACGACCACGATCTCGCGCGAGCAGTGCGACTACTCGCGGGCGCGGGTCGCCGCCGCGGGCCTCTCCGACCTGATCACCGTGCTCGACCAGAACTACCGCGACCTGCGCGGGACGTACTCGAAGCTCGTCTCGGTGGAGATGATCGAGGCCGTCGACTGGCGGCTGTACGATGAGTTCTTCCGCTGCTGCGAGATGCTGCTCGCCCCGGATGGGCTGGCGGTGCTGCAGGCGATCGTCATCGAGGACCGCGCCTGGTCGTCGGCCCGCTGGCGGGAGGACTTCATCAGGCGCTACATCTTCCCCGGCGGTTTCCTCCCCTCGGTCAGGTCGCTGGTCGACGCCGCCAACCGGGCCAGCGGGCTGCGACTGGTGGAGCTCGACGACATCGGTGCCAACTACCCGATCACGCTGCGCCACTGGCGCGAGACGCTCGACAGCGCCCACGACCAGGCCGTCACGCTGGGGTTTGACGAGCAGTTCCTGCGGATGTGGCGCTTCTACTTCGCGTACTGCGAGGCGGGCTTCCTGGAGCGCCGCATCAGCGACGTGCACCTGACCTTCGCCGGCCGCGCCTGGCGGCGGATGCCGCCGCTCCGTGGTATGAAGGCTGAGGTCAGCGAGCAGCCGGTTGTCGCGAGTGCTGCAGGAGCGCCTGCCTGATCCCGGCGTTGGGCGCGCATACGCTCCGCCGCCGCTGCCGCCGCCGGTGGCGCGTCAGCTGATCTTGGTGACCCGGAACTCGATCTGGGCGGAGCTGCAGCTGCCGTCGGAGCAGGTCTCGACGTTGACGATGGCGGAGAAGTACTGGCCGTTGAAGGGGGTGTAGCTGACGGTGCAGGAGGATCCGCCGGCGGCGTTGCATTCCGAGGCGGCGGCGTCGATCGACTGCTCGAGCTCGCTGTTGAGACCGGCCAAGTCATCGTCCGACAGCTGGTACTCCTGGCCGCCCACGCAGCCGACGTAGGAGGCGCACACCGAGATCTGATAGGTGCCGGAGGGAAGGTTGGTGGGGAACCCGGAGGGGAGGGCCTCCTGGGGGGCGGTACTGGGAGCCGGCCCGACGGTCAGAGTGGCCGTGTCGCACGCGGAGTTGCCCCCCAGGTCGATGGCGCAGACGCCGAAGGAGTAGGTGCCCGCCGCGGCCGGTGTCCCGCTCAGGGTGCCGTCGAGCCCGAGGGTCATCCCCAGCGGGGGGGCGCCGTTGGCGAAGGAGTCGAGCTGGAAGTAGTAGGGAGGCGTGCCGCCGCTGACGGTGGCCACCTTGGCGGAGCAGGCGGTGGTGGCCGCGGGGCAGTCGGCATCCAGGCCGGTGACGGTGGGGGAGGGCTGCACGATGGTGATGCTCAGGTCGATCTCCACGGAGGCGGAGGGATCGGACGAATCGAAGACCACCACCGTGAAGGGTGGGGTGATGGTCGTCAGGCTGGAGCCCAGCGAGGGGGCGACGCCGGTGAGCTCACAGCCGCTGCTGAGGGCAAAGCCGGCCGGGAGCACGGACCCGGCCTTGAGGATGCAGTGATAAGGCGGGGTGCCCCCGCTGGCTCCGATCCGCGCGGAGCCCGCCTGTCCCTCGACCCACGCCGGGAGAGCGGGAGAGCTGACGTAGAAGCCCGCGCCGTTCAGCTCCAGCGGTGACGGCTGGAGAGAGACCTGAGGGGCCGGGAGGTGAGTGACATTCCGGGGGGAGGAGGCGAAGCCGTCGATCCCCTCCTGGAGTCCCGTGGTCCCGGCATCGGCGGGGAGTGTGGCCGACGCCGACAGCGACACGGGCGTGTCGCCATCCATCCCGTCCAGGTTCCCATCGGTGATGTCCTCGGTCAGGGCGTCGGTGAGGTCGAAGTCGCTGACCTTGAGGCTTGAGGCCTCCTGGTCGAGGCCGCCCAGGACCAGGCCGTAGTCGCGGCAGTCACGATCAGTGGTCTCGACGTCCTGGGGGTCGGAGGCGATGGTGGGGGCGATCGTCTCCGTCGCAGGGAGGCCGTACTGGCGCGCGATGCTGTCGGAGGACATGGCGAGGGCGGTGGTGAGGGGCTGACCGGCGCCGGCCAGAGCGAGGGTGCGCGCAGCGACCATGGTGGTCAGCGGCGTGACCGAGGCGCGCTCCTGGCGGGCGGGGACCACCGCGCGCAGGGAGTCATGGGGCCCGGCGGTCATGGTGGCACCGCTGATCTCATCGATGTAGGTGCCCCCTGAGGTGGTGACCACGAGGGTGTCGGTGGGCGCGGACCGGATCGTGATGGTGTAGAAGCCGTCGGCACCGGTGGTGGTCGTGCCCAGGAGGACCCCCTCGTGCCCATCTCCGCTCTGGACGTGCACCTCGACGGTGGCGCCGGCCAGGGGGTCGGCGAGGATGGCGTACCCGTACACCGTGGTCGTGAAGCCGAAGAGGAAGGCGCCCGCGCCGAGGACCCCGAAGAGGCCGGCGAGGACGATCAGCTTGACCCAGGACCGCCAGCGCCGCGCGGCGACGACCCCGAGGCAGAAGAGTGCGGCGAGGCCGCAGCCGATCAGGACGAGAGGGTACTGCGAGAGATCGAAGGGGTTGGACATCTCATCGGGCGCGTCGCACGCGGCAAGCGTGAGTGCCGCCGGTGCCTGGTGGCACCGACAACCTGTCCGTGCGGTCCCGCCTCCGGGCTCGTGGGAAGGAAGCTTCCCATGTCAGGAAGTCTGGTCCTGGTCTTGACGGTCGCCGGGCGCTTCTGAGGTTCGTCACTCCACCGTGACCTCTCTGAGCCGGTGGAGCGCTTCGAACGGTGCGCCGCGGTGGGGGAGGGGAGGCGAGGCCGGCGGCCGCTCGGGGGTCGCCCCCGGCACCAGGCCATCCATGTGACATCAGGATGCCCATGATGGGTCATCAAGATGTATGCTGCGAAGCATGCGGACGACGGTGGTCCTCGACGACGACGTGGCCGCCGCGATCGACCAGCTGCGTCGCAGCGATTCCGTCGGTCTCAGCGAGGCCGTCAATCAGCTGATACGCGCCGGGCTTCGCCAGGTCCCACGGGCGAGGAGGTTCCGGCAGCGCTCGGCTCCCCTGGGTCTCCGGATCGACGTCTCCAACGTCGCGGAGGCCCTGGAGACCCTGGACGGGGCCGGCGGTCGGTGATGCTGCTCGACGCCAGCGTGCTGCTCTACGCGGCCGACTCGGCGAGCCCGTTCCACGAGCGGGTGACGGCGTGGTTGGAGGGGGCGCTGAACGGACCCCGCCGGGTGGGGTTCCCGTGGCCCAGCGTGACGGCCTTCCTGCGCATCGTGACCCACCCGAGGGCCCTGGACCGGCCGCTCACGGCTGGGCAGGCGTGGGCCTACGTCGAGGACTGGCTGACCTGCGACAACGCCTGGATACCCCTGCCGACGGCCAACCACGCGGCGGTGCTCGGTGGCCTGATCACCGCCTACGATCTCCGAGGCAACCTCGTGGCCGACGGGCACCTGGCGGCCCTGGCCATCGAGCACGGGCTCCAGGTGTGCTCGGCGGACACCGACTTCGCGCGCTTCCGCCAGGTCACCTGGGTCAACGTGCTCGCCGTGTGAGCCAGCCGGGGGGCGGGGGATGGTCTCCAGAAGGTCCGGTCCCAATCTGAGCTTTTACTCCTGATAATGTATCTTATCAGGAACAAAGCCGGGAGCCGATGGCCGCGCCGGTGAGATCTCCCCCGTCCGCGGTCTGAGATCACGCCCACGTGCGAACCGGATCGCCGTCATCCATGACACGACCACCCGCTCCACCGCGGCGGGCGGAGCGACCGTCTCCGAGGGCGGCGCCCTCAACGGACCCCTCGGCCTGGCGGTCGCGCCCAACGGCGACATCCTCACCACCAACGGGGGCAATGGCAACTTGGTCGAGACCACGCCCGGAGGAGGCCAGGTGGCGGTCATCACCCTGGACAACACCCCGGAGCCGCCCTTGCCCAATGGCAACGGAACCCTCTTCGGCCTCGCCGTGGCTCCCGGTCACGGCGGCCTCTACTTCGTCGACGCCGGTACCAACACCCTGAACCGGGCGCGCTGACCCCCTCCCCGGCCGGCGCGGCCGGCCGGGACGCAGGGTCGGGAAACGGCGGCCTCCGCGAGGATCTCGCGGGGGCCGCTTCCGTTTCCGTGGGTGATGACGTCAGTCCCGACGATCTGCCAGGTAGTCGACGAGAACGTCGCCGTACCCCAGCGTGAAGTCGTGGACGATGACCTCGGAGTAGACCACACGCCGGACGGGGATCTCGGCCAGGAAGGGGTCATAGGGTGAGTCGCCGAACTCCAGGGTGCCCTCCCCCACTCGCAGCTCCTTGATCACATCGGGTTCGATCACCGTCGAGTTCAGCTTGAGCACGTCGGGTGGGGCATCCACCTGAACTGACGGGATCACCTTCAGGAAGCAGATGGGATTGGTGGGGCGCTCCGGGATGGGATCCACCGTCTGCTGGATGGCGAGGGTGACCCTGATGATCCTCCTGCCGTAGCGGGTCACCTCGGCGAGGATCCTCCCGTCCTCCTCCTCGACGACGATCTTTTCCGCGTCCTTCTTGGGCCAGCCGTAGACCTCCCGCCCGCCGACGATCGGGTTGGCCACGTCGAGGTACAGGACGACCGCGAACGACCCCGCCGGCTTGCCGTCGCGCACGACGGGCACCAGCAGCCCCGCCTCGTTGTAGGGGAGGTCGTAATCGGCGAGCAGGAAGTGGCCGATGTAGAGCACCGCGGGCTGATCGAGATCGGGCTCGAGAGGAGGCGGCACCAGCCCCTCCAGGACCGCGGCATCGGTCGTGAAGAGGATGTTCACGGCCTTGCAGTCCCGGTAGCGATAGGGCGGCCGCTCGGTGACGGGCGAGATGACGGGCATGCTGAATGCGCTCGCCAGGGCGGGCGTGGCGGGCCCCACCCCCGCCGGTCGTGGTGTCACAGCCTGTGCCATGGTTCTCTCCAGTGCTCGCGATGGACGCCGCTACTTGCCCTGCACGAAGGCTGGATCCGTGTACGCCGGATCGGGGTAGTGATAGAAGCCTTCCCCGCGCTTGGTGCCGGTGGCGCCACGATCGACGTAGCTGCGCAGCAGGTCGGCGTTGGCGCGGAGCTGGCCGTCCCCCGTCACGCCCGCCCAGTACTCGGTGATGTGCCATGCGGTGTCGATCCCGACGTCGTCGAGCATCCCGAAGGGCCCGATCGGCATCTTCATGATCGCCATCCCGGCGCGGTCGACGTCCTCGACCGAGGCCACGTCGTTGGCGACCAGGGTGATCGCCGCCCTGTTGATCGCGGTGTACACGGCGTTGAACACGTAGCCGATGCTCTCGCGGCGCATCCGGATGGGAATCTGGCCGATGCGGCGCGCGAAGTCGACGAGGAGCTCGGTCGTCTCCTCGGAGGTACCCGGGTGCGGCATCACGTCCGCGACGTTGGCCGACCACACCGGGATGTGGAAGTGGAGCGCCGCGAAGCGGTCCGGCCGTCCGGTCGCCTCGGCGAACATCGACGGGAGGAGGGTCGAGGTGTTGGTGGCGAACACCGCGCGCGGCGGGCAGAGCTCGTTGAACTGCCCGAAGACCTGGCCCTTGAGCGCCGGGTCCTCGGGCACGCATTCGATGACCAGGTCGGTATCCGCGCCGGCGCTGGCCGGATCCCCGGTCACCGTGACGCGAGACAGGGACCGCTCCAGCTCGCCGGCGTCGATCACGCCCGCCGCCAGCTGCTCCTCCGCGTATCCGCGCAGCCGTCGGGGGGCCGCCTCCCGGGCGGCGCGGTCGGTCTCGTAGACGACGACCTCGTAGCCATGGGTCGCGGCCTGGAGGCCGATCTGCAGGCCCATCGTGCCGCTGCCTATCACGAGCACCCGGTGCACGTCCTCGATGCGCATGGCATGCCTCCTGCTGAGATACCCGACTCGAGTCCGGGGGACAGGCCCGTGGTGCGGCGGGGCTCGGCGGTCACCACACCAGCCCTGTCCATGGGTCCGCCCAACCGGGCGCTGGCAGGCTAGCGCTGTCCCGAGCACGGCACCAGGGGCCTTCGACCCAACGGGGGACGCCTCCTTCTCTCCCCTCTCGGGCGTGCCCGGCGGACGGTATGATCATCAGCCTGTGAAGGCGGGACAGCCCTCCCTGACCGCTCGCGGCGTGGCCCTGACCCGGTCGCGTCTGGTCCGGCCCCAGACACCGGAGGGCGACCCGGACGCCGAGCTGCTCCTCTATGCCGGCCTCCAGGCACCCTTCCACTCTGCCGGCGTGGCGCGCCCCCGCGGGCATGCCTACGAGGGGGGCACTGCCCGGCGCCATCGCCACATCGCCGAGCGCACGGCGTTCATCGACCAGGAGACGCTCCGGGCAGTGACGGGCGGGACCCCCCAGGTGGTCATCGTGGGCGCCGGCTACGATGGCCGGGCGCTCCGGTTCCGCCGGCCCGGGGTGCGTTTCTTCGAAGTGGACCACCCGGCGACCCAGGCGGACAAGTGCCGCCGGCTGGAGGCGCTGGGGGTGCCGCTCGACCACGTCACCTTCGTGGAGATCGACCTGATGACCGACCGGGTCGACGCCGTCCTGGCGCGAGCCGGGCATCGCGACGACCAGCCGAGCGTCTTCATCTGCGAAGGGCTGGTCCGCTACCTCTCGCGGGTGGCCGTCGACCGGATGCTCTCCGGTCTCCGGTCGCGGGCCGCCCGCGGCAGCCGCCTGCTGATCACTGTGGCGGAGAGCCCGGGCGACGACCGCCGCGCCGGGCGGCGGCTCTACCTCGCCGCCATCGGCGAGCCGACGCGCTCGACGTTCGCCCCCGGGGAGGTGGGCCGGGTGCTGGCGAGGGCCGGATGGGCGGTCGACCGCGAGGCGCGTCGCACCGAGCACGACGGTCGCGAGCGACTTCTGATCGCCGCTGTCCCCGCCGCCTGAGACCATTGCCGCCACGCTTCCGCCTCGGGGGCAGCGGGACGCGTGCCTACGCGCCCCCGGCGCTCGCCCCTCCCCTCGGCACGTCGCGCAGCCGCCCGCGGTCGACAGGCTCCCTCGGCGACCCGGGGGAACCGAGACCGCGCTCGAAGAAGGCCCAGTGCTGCTGAAGCCGGGGCGGGATCTCGGTGCCCTCGTAAGGGCCGCGCTCGACGAAGCCCCGGGAGCGGTGGAGGCGCTGGGCGTCGCTCATGAACCGGCAGGTGTCGAGACGCAGGGTCCTCGCCCTCATGGCCTCCGCCTCGCCGATCAGCCGGTCGAGGATGGCCGAGCTGATGCGGCGGCCGCGCCAGCTCGGCACCACGTACATGCGCTTCACCTCGGCGACGCCCTCCGACAGCCGCCGCAGAGCGCCGATGCCAGCCGGCTCCGCGTCGTGCTCGGCGAGCAGGAGCACGCCGTGGCGGCGCCGGAACTGCGCGAGGCTGGTGTGCACGCGGCGCGGGTCGGTCGGTGGATCGTCGACTCCGTACTCGTCGCGCACGCGAGCGTTTGCCCACCCGAGGTACTCGATCATGACGCCCGCGACGGTGCCGTCGTCGATGCCGGCCTCTGCCTCACGGAGCTCCCAGGTGGTGCTATCCGGGATCGGCCTCACCACGCGCTTCGAAGAAGGATGCGGGCAGGGGCCACTCGAGGTGCAGAGCCTCACCGGGGGGAAGGGAGTCCCAGACCGCATAGCCGTGGCGCACCGCCCGGATGGCCCGTTCGATGGTGCCGTCGTCCACTCCTCGCAACAGCTCGCGGATCCTCCACCGGTACGCCTCGCCGCCGGCGGGAGTCCGAGCATGGCGCGCGGCGGGCTGGAGCAGGCTCGATCCCCGCTCCAGCCGCGTCCGGACGCCCTGCGCCGTGTCGGGCCCATCGCCCCACCGGTTGACGACCGCATTGGTCACGGTCTTGGCCACCATGTGACCGACCCACTGTTCGCGGGCCAGGTCGTCGAGCGGAGCATCGGTGACCAGCCGCACCCGGCCGGCGCCACGGCCGTCGACGGCGCGGTTGGCAGGGGCGAAGCCGCCGCGGGCGAGGACGCCCCAGAGGGAGACTACCTCGCGCATGGGACCGCCGGGCACATCCGTAGAATGGCCGCGCCCGCGAGGATCCGCCCCGCTCCCCGGCCGCACGAGGGACGCCGCGACCTCCTCTCCGGGTTGATACAAGGAGTGGCCATGGCCGACAAGCTCATCGACTTCCTGGTGACCGGGGATCCCGCAGCCGCGCGGGCCACCGCCGAGCAGGCGCTGGTGGCGCGCAAGTTTCGGGTGACGTGGCACGACGACTGGACGGCCACCGCCGAGCGCGGGTCGGCAACGATGAATGCCCTCGCGGGCGCCCTCGCCCAGTACTTCAAGGTGGGGGTCCGACTGATGAGTGCCGGACCCGGTGAGACGACGGTGCGCATCGAGCGGCAGTCGTCGGGGGCGATGGGCGGGCTGATCGGCATGTCCCGGGTGCGCAAGAACATGGCCACCCTGCGCGCCGAGCTGGAGGCGACCTTCGGCGCCGCCGGGGTCCTGCGCGGGGTCAGCGAGGCGTAGCCGAACGGTGCCACCGCGGCCCGGGGCCGTTCACGACGGCCGCCGGGCCGCATCATTACCGCGATGCCGGCTCGCGTCCCCCCGAAGCGTCGCCCCACCGCGCCGCATCGCGCCCGCCTCCCCGCCTGGGTCAGCCAGGTTCCGGGCCCCACGGACCCGCTGCCCGATCAGGTGCAGCAGTTCCTCGACTACCTCCGCGTTCAGCGCAATCGTCCTCTGACGACCGTTCGCGCCTACCGCTATGACCTCGCCAAATTCGTCGCCTTCGCCCGGGTTCGGACCCCCGGGAGCGACCTCTGCGAGGGGCTCGACCCCGCCGCGCTCCGGCGGTACCAGATCGAGGTGGCCGAGGCCCTCCCCCATCCCCGCACTCGGGCCCGCGCCCTGGTCGCGCTCCGCCAGTTCCTCGGCTACGCCTACGACGAGGGCTGGACCTCGGCGGAGCTCTCCCGCCGGGTGGTTGTGCCCCGCTACATCGTCGGCGACCCCCATCCCATCGCCACTGAGGTGGTGCCCCGGCTCCTGGCCGCCCTCCCCCGGGGGGGGCTGCGCGACCTCCGCGACCGCGCCTTGATCCATTTCCTGATCAGCAGCGGATGCCGGATCAGCGAGGCCTGCGCGCTCGACCGGGGTGACGTCCGGCCGGAGGGTTTCCGGGTTCTGGGCAAGGGGGGCAAGCACCGCACCGTCTTCCTCACCGACGACGCCTGGACGGCGGTCCGGCAGTATCTCCTGGCCCGCGGTCAGGACGCGTCCCCCGCCCTCTTCATCAGCGTCGCCCATCCCGACATGCCCGGCGGTCGGGTCCTCCCCGGCAACCGTCTCACCACCGACGGGGCGCGCCGGGCGCTGACGGCGCTGCGCCGCCGATTCGCCCACGACCCCGAGGCCTATCGCCTGATCGAGGGGCTGCGCAGCCCCCACGCCGCCCGCCACACCGCCGCCACCACCCTCCTCGAGGCCACCGACGGTGACGTCCGGCTGGTCCAGGAGGTGCTCGGCCATGCCACCCTGGAGACGCTGCGGGTCTACACCGAGATCACCGACCGGCGCAAGCGCGCGGCCTACGCGCGGCTGGGCGACTACCTCCGCGAGGTCGGCCGGGACTGACCCGCGATCTCAGCAGATGATGTCGGGCTCGGCCGTACCGTCCGAATGTCGGATCTCCGGCTCGAGGATGATCGCGGCCGTGATGCTGTTGGCGATGAAGCACTCGTGGTGGGCGCGCACCAGCAGCGCGCGCACCCGCTCGCCAGCCCCGGAGGCCACGACCAGGCGAGGCCTCAGCGTGATCTGGGTGATCCGGACAGGCTTGTCGTCATCTGGCATGAGCGCCTCGGCGGCGTCCTCGTAGCTGATGACGTCGATGCCGTCGCGCGCGGCCAGGGCCAGGAAGCTCAGCAGCTGGCAGGAGCTGGCGGCCGCCAGCAGCAGCTGCTCGGGATAGGGAAGCTCCGGGCGTCCGCGAAAGGACGGGTCGGCGCTCAGGGTCAGGGCCACGTTCCCGGGTGCGGTGGAGACCCGATGGGTGCGGTCGTACGCCGCGTAGCCGCCCCCGGTGGACCCCCGCCAGGTCAGCTCCGTCCGGTACCGGTGCACGCGGTCATCGCCGCTCCATCCTAGAAGCTCGAGGAGGCTGGTGCCGGGGCCACCGGGCGTGGTGGGGTCTCCCGAACGTGGGACGGGAGCCACGCGTTGAGGATCTCGAGGAACTGGTGCGGGACCTCGAGCATCGGGATGTGGCCGACATCGTCCAGAACGTGGAGCTCCCAGTCGCGGCGCCGCCGCTGGGCCTTGCGGGCGGCGTCCGCGCGCACCAGGCGGTCGGCGTCGCCGTGGACGATCAGGGTCGGGGCGCTGACCCGGCCGATCAGGCGACGGAACCCGACGCGGTTGACCAGGGCGCCGGCGATCGAGTGGGCGGCCTGGACGTAGGCGGCGTCGTTGTCGCGGCTGCGGCCGCGTTCGCGCTCCAGCTCGATGTGGGCCTCGATCACGTCGGCGGGGATCAGCTCGGGCCGCTGGGCCAGGAGGCGGATCGCACCGGCGACCAGGTCCTCGACCGAGAGCCGGTCGCGGACGTGGTGGAGCACCCAGCGTCCGAGTGTTGGCACCAGGTAGGAGACGAAGGCGAGGACGACCAGCGGGGGGCGCCGGCGGCGCCACGGGCCCGGGAGGACGGCGTCGACCAGCACCAGGCCGGCGACGCGCTGCGGATGCCGGGCGGCCTCGGCGAGGGCCACGAGCCCTCCCATGGAGTTGCCGACGAGGACGACGGGCTCGGTGCAGGTCTGGTCGATGACGCGATCGAGGAAGTCGGCGTAGCCGCCGACCGTCGTCGGGTGCCCGGCAGCCGGGGTCCGGCCGAAGCCGGGTAGGTCGGGGGCCAGCACCCGCCCGTAGCGGGTCAGCTGGGGCGCGACCCGCATCCAGTTCAGGTGGGACCCGCCCAGCCCGTGCACCAGCACGATGCGCACCGGTCCGGAGCCCCATTCCGCGACATGCGCGGGTCCGTCGATGTTCAGGGTGGCCGACCACATCGTGGCTCAGATCCTACGGGCCTGGGTGGCTGAGCCGGGGCACTCCGCCGCTACCGACCCCGCGGCGCGTCGTGCTCGGAGCGACGCCGGGGATCGGCGGCCCAGACGTTGCCCAGCACCTGGACGTCGCCGGTGAAACCGGCGGTCCAGGCGGCGGCGACGGCATCGGCGATCGGGGGATGCAGCTCCAGGCTCAGCAACTCGGCGCGTGTGACCCAGCGGACCTCCGCGATGGCGGGGTCGCGGACCGGGGGGTGCGGTGGGCTCACGGCCGGGCCGGCCTCGAGCCCGCCGGCCGCCGGGTGCGTCCCGCCACCCGCCGCGAAGACCAGGTTGACCAGGTGTCGACCACCCGGCTCGATGGCCTCGCAGACGATCACGAGGCGGCCGATCTCCACGTCGACGCCGGTCTCCTCGAGCAGCTCCCGGCGGGCGGCGGCAACCAGGGTCTCCCCGCTCTCGACACCACCTCCGGGAAGGAGCCAGTAGCGGTGCCGCGCCTTCCGGTGCGCGACAAGGAGGAGACGGTCGCCGCTGGTGAGGCAGACGGCGACCCTGATGCGCGGCTCCACAGCGGCGATTATCGGCAGATCATTGACCGCGAACATGTGTTTGGATTATGCTCACGGGAATGGGAACAGACGTTCCTCCTCCCCGCCTCCCTCTCCCCCACCGGCGCCCGTCGCGGGGCGGTGGACCAGCGTGATCGTCGACCACGAGCCCGCCCGCCGCGTTCCCCGTCACCGGCCCCGGCCGCTGGGCCGTGCCCTGGTCGCGGGAGCCCTCACCGCCTGCATCGGGTGGGGGCTGGCCGGCGGCGTCGGCGCCAGCGCCACCCCGACCGCGGTGGCGGCCGTGGTGGTGCGTCCCGGGGACACCGTGTGGAGCATCGCGGCCGGGCATGCTGCGGGTGGCGACATCCGCGACGAGGTGGCCGAGATCATCGCCCTCAACCGTCTGAGCTCGCCGATCATCCAACCGGGCGAGACCCTCCGCCTTCCCGCCGGCTGAGCTCCGCGAGGCCGGCTGGAGGGTACCCCGGATCGGGGCACGGCATCGCGGCGCCGGAGAAGATTGCTTCCACCCGGGTCGGTGGTCCCGAGCCAAGAGGGGACCTGCGCCCCTGGCAGGCCACCGGCGCAGAGGCGAAGGCTCCTGCCTACGAACTAACGCAATGCGCGCGCGTTCCGGGCTGCTTCATCTGGGCGGCCCTCGACACGGTTCAGCGAGCCGAGGCGGCCGGCGACGCCACGCGCGTCCGCGTGGCACCGGTTGGGCTCCCCACGGCCGTGGAACGCATGGAGGAAACGGGATGAGGAAGTGGGCACTAGGGATCGCCATGGCTCTGGCGGGGGCTGCGCTGATAGCCCTGGCCGTGATCCCCGGTCTCTTCTCCGTCGCACCCAAGTTCAGTGACCTGACCGCCAATTTCAAGCCGGTGATGACGGCGCCGGCCCTGGCGGGCCTGCGCAGTGACCTCAACGAGATCAGCGCGGCCCAGAGCCAGTTCGGCACCCAGATGATCCCCGCCCTCGCCACCGCTCTCGGCACCACACCCACCGAGCTGTCGGCGTCGCTGGCCCAGCAGTTCCCGGCGGTGTCGGGCGGGCTGCAGGGTGTCCCTGCCATCACCGGCAGGTTCGACCAGGTCCTCGCCACCCTCTCCGCCGAGCGCGGCAACTTCGAGCAGGCTGCCTCGATCCCGACCGCATCGATCTCACCCACCTCCATCCCGTGGGTTCTCCTGGTGGTCGGCGTGGTGCTGATCGCCGGTGCCGTCGTCACCCGCAGGTGGTGGCGCGTCGGGCTCGCGCTGGTGGTCGGCGCGCTCCTGGTGGCGACCCCCCTGGTGCTGTCCCTTCCCGGCAAGGCCACGGCGGCCGACAGCATGAACGCGCAGATGGGCCCCCTCTTCACGGCCAAGACGGTGGCGGGCGCTGAACAGTCGCTCGCCACCATGGAAGCCATGAGCACCCAGCTGCAGAACGAGATGCTCCCTGCCCTGGGTCAGATGCTCTCCCTGCAGCCCGCCCAGTTCGACGCCTATCTGGCCGCCAACTTCCCGGCAGTCAGCTCCGGGCTGTCGGCGCTGCCGAAGTCCATGGCCCAATTCAAGGCGCTCGTCACCGCTTTCCAGAGCAGCCTGGCCGACTACAACGACATCAGCTCGACGCAGTTCACCCCGATCGTGCGGACGATCCTCGCGACCGGCGGCTTCGTGCTGCTGGTCGGCCTGCTCGGAGCCGTCGACCTGACCCGCCGGCGGCAGAGCGGAGCAGCCGCGCTGGTGAGCTGATCGCGACCGCGCCAGCGGCGCGCCGCGGCGGTGGGTGCGTGGTCCGCCGGCAGCGGGGCCACGGGCCCCCCTGCGGGCGGACCGGCGGGGTCGGGCACGCCCGCCCAGTCCGCCCCACGGCCACGGAAGGCGTGCGGGCACCACCTCGTCTCCCCCACGGTGGCGGCAGGGTCCCGGCGGTCGCGACTCTAGAAGCCCTGTCCGTACCCGATCTGGTCCATGGCCTGGCCGATCGGAATCGCATAGGCGAGATGCAGCGGGCAGACCGCTCCTCGCGGGCAGGGCGCGGCGTCGGATCCCGCTGCGATCACTCCGATCACCCGCCCCTGGCCGTCGACCAGGGCACCGCCGGAATCTCCGGCGAAGACCGGTGTGGCGGCCTCGAGGATCCCCGCCAGGCTCACCACACTCGACCCCACCCCGTAGCTGACGGCGCGCCGGAGCGCCACCAGCCGGCCGGAAACGGCCCGGAGCGCCCCGTCGAGCCCCAGCGCATTGCCGATCGCCAGGACAGGATCGCCCACCCGGGCGGTGGAGGCTCTGCCCAGGACGGCCGGCTTCACCCAGCCGCCGCCCTCGATCTGCAGGAGGGCCAGGTCGTCGCTGGGATTGCTGATGACGACGCTGGCGGGGTGGACCGCCCCTCGGCCGCCGACCCTCACCCCGATGAAGACGCCATCGCGGATCACGTGGTAGTCGGTCAGGACCAGCCCGGTGGACGCAACGATGATCCCGGTCCCGAGAATCTGAGTGCCGGCCGGGTCGGCGAAGGTGATCGTGTCCACCACGGATGGGTCCACCTGGCGACTCGCGGCGGTCAGGTTCTCGGTGTGCTCGGGTGGCACCGCACCGTCAATGGGGCCGCCGGTGCCGGTGAGCAGCCCCACCACCAGGCCCGCGACGAGAGCCACACCCCGGCCCGGCCCTGAGCGCGGACGTCCGCTCCCTCCCCGTTCCGGCTGGACCGCCTGAACGGACATCCCCGGGCCCCTTACCAATTCTTAACGGCGTTAATGTTAGTCCATAATCCGCCTCCGCTCCCAGAGATGTCAGAGGAAACGTGGGAAGAGAGGGAAGCCGGCCGACCGACGGCGCGCGGGGGTTCACCCAGATCTGCCCGGAGAGGGCATGGTCTCCGCTACCGTACGCGCAAGGGGAATCACCTTCACGGGCCATCGCCGGGTCTCCGCAACGGCCTCGTGACGGACTTCGGGAGACCATTCGCTCGGGGACGTGGATGCCGCAGGATAGGGGCCGCCCTCGCGCGGGGGCACCGAGCCTTCAGGCTGGTGCAGCGGTCGTTCAGCACCCGTGAGCCGAGTCGTCAGGGACACGTGAGAGGACAGGCAGTCACCCGCAAGAGGACGTCGACCGTCCCCTACCAGATCGGGGTGCGCACCAGCCGGTCTGCCCGCGAGGTGCTCGATCAGGTCGACCTCGAGCGGGTGCCCGGCATCACGGTGGCGGAGCGCGGCGCCCACTACCTGGTGCTCAGGCCAAAGAGGCGGTTCCGGTACGGGGCAGACCTGGCCGCCGGTCTGGGCGTCGCCGTGGTCCTGGTCCTGCTGATCCTCACGGCGGTCACGCCCGTGGTGCTCGTGGGCCTCCCCGCCGCCCTCCTTCCCGCGCTTCCCCTGCTTCTCGACCACCGCCCCGATCTCGCCCTGAGCGCCATCGAGGACGACGGGACCACCCGTGTCACCGCGCACGGTCAGGCTTCCCCAGATCTGGCCGAGTACCTCGACCGCTACCTCGAGGGGCTACCCCCCGAGGGGAAGACGGACACGCCGGATAGCCGGCCCCCGGACGACGAGGGTACCGACGATCCTTATGCGTACGAAGGGGAACTAGAGGAAGAGCAGCCGGCGGACTCCGAGGTGCCCGCGGACTCGGCCAGCTAGAGGGTCGGGTCGGGGCTCGTCCCGGAAGCGTCGGGGCCGCTGCCGTCAGCGGACGATCCGGATGACCGCGGTGACCACTCCTTCGAGGGAGAGGTCTCCACTCACGAAGATCGGATCGAAGGCGGCGTTCTCCGGTTGCAGGCGCACGCGCCCGCCCTCGCGGAAGAAGCGCTTCACCGTCACCTCGCCCTCGCCGGTGGTCTCGTTCTCGATCCGGGCGACGACGATCGTCCCGTTGGGCGGGGGGTCGCGGCGCGGCCGGACGACCACCAGGTCCCCGTCGAGGATCCCCGCCTCGATCATGCTGTCGCCGTGGACGGTGAGGGCGTAGGCGCCGTCATCGCCGGCGAGCTCCTGTCCCACCGTGATGTGGTCCTCGACGTTCTGCTCGGCGAGCACCGGCGTCCCGGCTGCCACCCGTCCCACCAGGGGAAGGGTGAGCACCCGCGGGCCGCTGCGGCTTGCCGCGGGCTCATGTCCGACCACTTCGACGGTGCGCGACTTGGTGGGGTCGCGGCGGATGTAGCCCTTGGCCTCGAGCGAGTTCAGATGGTTCTGCACCGTCGACGAGGAGCTGAGACCCACCGCGAGCCCGATCTCGCGGACCGTGGGAGGGTAAGCATGGGTGCGCGCGTGCTCGCGAAGGAACTCGATGATCTGCCGCTGGCGCGGGTTGAGAGCGTCTGCCATGTCGTGTGTCTCACCTCTCAGCGTGTCGGGGCGCGATCGACTGTATCACGGCAAGGGCCAAAATGCAAACGGATGTTCCTGACGTATGTTCGGGCCGGTGGCCTCGCAGGCGCACCGAGACCGTCTGACGGCTCAATCAGCTCGCCGCAAGCGCCTCCATCGCCCTGAGCGTCATGTCATCGAGGTCGCCGTCGGTCTCGCGGCGCAGCCAGGCCACGCGCCGATCGGCACGGAACCAGGTGCGCTGCGCCTTGGCGTAACGCAGGGTCCGGCGCACGATCGCCGCGCACGCCCCGGCCTTCGTGATCCGCCCGTCCAGCACCTCCTTCGCCTCGCGGTAGCCGATGCCCGCCCCGTCCAGCGCTTCCGCGCTCACGCCGCGGCGCAGCGCCGCCGCGGTCTCGTCGAGGAGCCCGCCCTCCATCATCCTTCTGGCACGATCGGCGATCCAGCGGCGGTGGAGCTCGGCGGGCGCGTCGAGGCCGATACGGACGCTGGGCAGGGCGGCCCCACCACCCCGGGCTCCCAGGCTGCCGCGATCCTCGACGATCTCCAGGGCGCGGACCACCCGCCGAGGGTTGCGCAGGTCGATCGCCGCCGCTCCCTCGGGGTCTCGCCGCCGGAGCTCGGCGGCCAATCCCGCCAGTCCCTCCGGGCTGCCAGCCTGGCTGTTCAGAGCTGCCCGGCGGGCCGGGTCGGGCGCTGCTCCTTCCAGATCGAGACCGTCGATCAGTGCGCGCACGTAGAGGCCGGTCCCGCCCACCACGATCGGCAGGACCCCTCGGCTGTCCAGGTCGGCGAGGCACCGCTGGGCAGCCGCGAGCCAATCGGCCACAGAGAACGGAGCCCCGGGATCGGCGATCCCCAGGAGATGGCAGGGCACCCCTTCGAGATCCTCGGCCGTGGGTGCGTTAGTGCCGATGTGCAGCCCGCGCAGAACCTGGCGCGAGTCCGCGTTGAGCAGCTCGACACCGCCCAGGCGCCGGGCCAAGCGAACGGCCAGCGCGGTCTTGCCTGTCGCGGTCGGCCCCACCAGGACGATGGCGGGGGACGGATGACGGATGGCGAGCTCGCCACGGCTCTCGACGGCCATCCGCGTAGCTTGCTGCATGGAGCGAGGGGGCCCGCCGATCCGCCTCTCGACGGCGACCCTCCCCTCTCGGGGCGCATGAGCGGCGGATCGGCGCGGGTTCCAGGCAGGTGCTGGCGGGCCGCCGGGGCTAGTAGCCGCGGCGACCCATCCAGCGCCCACACATGGGCCACGATGGCGACCGGGACCACCTCCGGCCAGGTTGGGCGCCGAGGTCGCCGGTCAGGTGGACTGGCGGAGCCCCGACGGCGGGCTCAGGAGGTCTGGCTGGCGGTCCAGGAGCCGGTGCCTGCGCCCTGGACCTGGTAGCTGCCGGACATGGTGCTGCCCGAGATCGTGCCTGTGTACGTGATCGCCTCCGAGCCGACGGCCCCGAACGTGATGCTGCTGCCGTTGACGCTCCCGGTGATGGTTTCGGTGCCACCGGGTGAGAGGTCGATGGTGCCGCTGAGGGCCGAACCCGACTGCGTCCAGGCGAGGGTGAATGTGCCGGTGAAGACGCCGGTGTAGGACCCAGACCAACTCCCCGACAGCGACCCGCTGGCGGTGGCCGTGGGGGTGGGGGTGGCCGGCACCGAGGTGGCCGGCGCCGAGGTGGCAGCCGGAGGCGCCGTGCTGGAACTGGCAGGGGTTGAGGTCGGCGGGCTCGATGAGGAGCCGCATCCCGCCGCCAGCGAGATGGCGGCCAGCCCGGCCAGCAACGGAACGATCCTGCGTGGTGTCATGGCTCTCTACTCCTGATCCAGGTCGTGGGCGGTGTTCTGCATGGATGCGGACCCTTCGTCTGTGGCGCCGGCCTCGCCCAGGAAGGCGATCAGTCGCTGCGGTTCGGAGAACGTGATCCGCCGTCCTGAACCGAGATGGACCGCCACCCCCCTCACGCCCTCCGGGCGCTCGCCGTCACCGGGGCTCCAGACCCGCACCATGAAGGTCTCCATGGAGCGAGCCTACGTGGGCGCCCTTCGCGCTGCCTTAAGGCTGCGTGAAAGGCGATGACGGGGGTGCCGGCGGTTCTCCAGCCGGTCCTCGCCCGCCGGGAAACGGAGCGGGCTCGACGCCGAGGTCGTCCATGGCGCGCCGGTAGTTGAGGTAATGGCGATGGGCCTCTCCGTGCCTCCCGGCGCCCGCCAGAGCGGTCACCAGGCCGAGATGGGCCTGCTCGTCGTAGCGGTCGATCTCCAGGATCCGCAGGAGATGGGGCACCGCCCCCTCCGGGTCGGGCCCCTTCGACGCTTGGCGGGCGAGGGCCCGGCTGACCGCCACGTAGGCGGCCCGGGCCTCCTCGCGGGTCGCGATCGCCCAGTCGTCGTACGGGTTCTCCTCGAGGAAGTCACCGCAGTACGCGGCGGCGGCCGCCTCGAGGGCGCTGATCCCCTTGTCGACCTCGCCTTCCCTGATGCTGGCGAGACCGTCGGCGGCCGCTCGCAGGAACCACTCCACGTCGATGTCGATCGCATCGATGTTGAGGGCGACCGAATCCTTGTCGGCGAGCAGGTAGTCGTCGGATGACCGGCGCTCGGGGTCGAGCACGCCGCGGACCGTGGTGAGAGCCACGGAGAGCCGGTTGGCCACCTTCTCGGGGTCCTCGTCGGGCCACATCGTCTCCATGAGGTAACCGCGCGATGCCGGTCGCCCACGACGGGCGACCAGCAGCTTCAGGAGCTCGCGGGCACGCTTCGACTGCCATTCGGAGAGCCGGACCAGCTCGCCGCCACGCAGCACCGCGAAGCCGCCGAGTGACTCGATCCGCACGCCGGTGAAGTGGATCCCGCTCACGAGGGCCAGCAGCCCCGCGGCGGCGCTACCTCCGCGGTGGCCGTGCACCCCGAGTCCCTCGAGGGTGCGCTCCGCCAGCCGGCGCCGGGACGACGCTCTGGACCCGGGTTCCACGACCGCCAGGGCCATCTCGACCTTGGCCTCCTCCAGGGGGTTGCCGACGTCGTGCCAGATCGCGCGCGCTTCGAGCAGGCGCTGCGCCTCGCGCGCCGGCTTCTCCGCGCTCATCGCGCCCAGGGCAAGGGCGTTGGCGAGCCCGGCACGATCCCGACGGGATCGGGCGGCCGTGGTGGCCTCGGCTGCCAGCTCGGCGGCGCCCGTCCTATCGCGGGCGACGGCGGCCACCCACCCGGCGGCCAGGAGCGCGGAGACGTAATCGAGGCCGGTGCCCGCGGCCACGGCCCGCTGCGCCAGCTCTCTCGCCCGCTTCGGCTCGTCGCCCGCCAGCACGGTCGCCAGGCCGGCCAGCGCTGGTACCAGCGCCTGCTGATCGCCCGAGATCTCCGCGATGCCGACCGCCTCCTCGTACGCAGCCCGCGCCTGGGCGAGGTTGCCCCGTTCTCGTTGGACCTCGCCGATCAAGCTCAGCGGGTAGGCGACCATGTCCGACCCGATCTGCTGATACCGGTCGCGCGATGCTTCGAGGTCGACCAGTGCCTCGTCCAGCTGGCCCATGCGCAGGCGAGCCTCAGCGCGGTTGCAGAGGCTGAGGGCGTGGAAGCTGGCGAAGGAGGTGAGCTCGGCCCGCCTGACCGCGACCTCGAGCTCCTGCAACGCCTCCGGGTACGAGCCCTCCTCCAGGAAGTGAGAGGCCCGGTTGGTCCGGATGCGGATGGTCTGGAGGACGTCGCCGGCGTCCTCGGCGGCCCGCAGCGCCAGCAGGTAGTGGGCGTCGTTGGCACGGCGGTCGCCGTCGAGCGCGCCGAGCATGGCCATCACGGTGTGTGCGGCGGCCAGCGCCCGGCGGTCGCCGCAGGCCTCGGCTGCCGCCAGCGCCTGGGAGGCGAGGCTGCGACAGGAGTCGACGTCGCCACGCAGCCAGTGGGCAGAGGCCGTCCACGCGAGCAGCAGGGCCATCTCCACCGGGTCGGCGTCGGGGTCGCCCAGGCCGCGACGGTACACCCCCAGCGCGGCATCCACCTGGCCGCGGAGGTAGTGGAGAAGCCCGAGCCTGCGGGCCAGCGGGGCGGGCAGATTATCGCGACCGGCGGCGGCCCGCTCGAAGCAGGCCAGGGCTCCCTTCCAGTCGCCCTGGATCTGCCGCGACTCACCGTCCAGCTGATCGATCGCGCCGGTGCGGAGCCCGGGAGGGATGGCGCGGCACGCGTCGAGCACGGTGGCGACGTGCCCGGCGGCCAGGAGGGCCGCCCCCTGCTGCTCCAGGAGGGTGGTGAGCTGCTCCGGAGCTCCGGCGTGGAGCAGCATCCGGGCCGCTGCGTCCGCGTTCCCGGTGCGGGCGAACCAGTCCGCGGCGGTGAGGCGCAGCTCGGTCGCCACCGGTCCGGAGACCGGCAGGTGCTGGAGGGCGTACTCGCGGATCAGCGGGCGCAGGGCGAGCGACCCGTCCTGCCGCCGCTCCACGAAGAGGCTCTGTCGCGCCGGATCGTCGACGACGCCGCGGGCGTTCGCGATGCCGACGGCGTCACAGAGCTCGGGGGTGAATTGGTCGAAGATCGCCACCCGGCTCACCGCCTCGCGCACCTCCGCCGGCTGATGGGCAAAGACCTCCTCGGCCAGATAGGCGAAGAGCGGCGTGCGGGTGCGATCGAGGCCGGCCAGCACCGACGGCCAGGTGTCGGGCGGCGTCTCGCGCAGGGCCTCCACCGCCAGGATCACGGCGGCCGGCCAGCCTCCGGCGAGCCGGTGGAGACGCTCGGACACGCCTGCCGCGGCCGGCCCCAGGCGGTCCTCGACCAGCTCGGCCACCTCCGCCGCGGTGAAGGCGAGCTGATCTCCGCCGATCTCGAGAAGCTGCCCCTGGCCGCGCAGCCGCTCCACCGGGAACGGGGGGCGGCTGCGGCCCGCGAGCACCAGGTGGAGGCGGGGCGGGGCATGGCGGCAGAAGGCCTCGATGAGCCGAGCGGAGGGATTGTCGGAGCCGAGCTCGTCCGCGTCGTCGATGACCACGATCAGATCGCCCTTCACGTGCTCGTGCACCACCTGGGCGAGCCGCGAGCCCAGGGCGTCCGCGTGAGAGGGCTGATTGGCCTCGGGGCCCGACACCCCCCGGATGGCGCGGGCGAGCCCGCTGCGCAGCTCGGGCACACGCAGCCGGAGAGCATCGGTCAGCTGGCGCGCGAGCGCGGGCATGTCCCGGTCGGTGGGGTCGGCCGTGTACCAGGCGCACGGCGCCATCTCCCACCACGACGCGAGCAGTGTCGATTTGCCGTACCCGGCCTCCGCGATCACCGTGGTGAGGCGCCGGCGCAGGACGTCCGCGACGCGCTCGACCAGCGCTGGGCGCGCGATGCTGCCCGCCGGCCGGGCCGGCGGCAGCATCTTGGCGACGGGCGTCTGCTCCATCCCACCTCGGACCGGGGCGCCGGCGTGCACCCTTGCAGAGGGATAGCCTGACACAGGCTTCCCGCGAGAGCGCTGGACCGCGCCGTGGCCCGTCCGGCTGGTCGGAATGGAGCGCTCAGACCGCCGGTCGGCCGAAGGCGCGGCGCAGGCTGCGGTCGTCGAGGACGATGACCGTGGGGCGGCCGTGCGGGCAGGTCAGCCCGCCCGGGGTGACGACGAGCCGCTCCAGGAGGCGGCTCTGCTCGCGGGGATCGAGCCGGTCGCCGAGGCGGACCGCGGCGTGGCAGGCGATCAGGGCGGCCAGCCGGTGGCGGCGGGTGGCGCCGTCGCCGGACCCCGGGAGGCTGTCGAGCAGGTCTCGGACGAGTCGCGCGGGATCGGCCGGCCCCGCCGCCGCGGGCACGGCCCGGCAGCGCACCAGGCCGGGGCCGAACGGCTCGAGCTGGAACCCCAGGCCATGCAGGGTGTCGAGGCTCTCGCCCAGGCCCTCCAGGGCCGCCGGCTCGACATCGATCACGGCGTCGACCAGCAGCAGCTGGCTGGCCGCCGCGCGACTCTCGCGGATGGCAGCCTCACTCTCGGCGAGCAGCTCGGTGTAGAGGATCTTCTCGTGGGCCGCGTGCGGGTCGACCAGGACCGGGCCCCGGGGTGACTCCGCCACCAGCCAGCCCTCCGCCGTCTGCGCCAGCGGCCGCAACGGCGCCAGGTCGGTGAGCCGATGGCCTGGCTGGGGGAGAGGGGGCCGCTCCAGGCCGGCGGCCGCGCTCACCAGGCCACCGTCGCGCAGCTCGAGCTCGGCGCCGGCGGGGCCGGCCACGGTTGGCTGGGCGCCTCCGAGCTGAGGCAGGCGGGTGCCGGTCGCACCCAGCCGGGCCTCCTGGAGGGCGATCCAGCATGCCCGCTGGACGGCGGCGAAGACCCGCCCCTCCTCGCGGAGGCGAACCTCGCGCTTGGTCGGGTGGACGTTGACGTCGACCAGGGTGGGGTCGAGGGTGACCTGGACCACCCCGAAGGGATGGCGGCCCACCGGCAGCAGCCCCGCGTAGGCCTCCTCCACCGCCGCCACCAGGGCCCGGTTGTGGACGCGGCGCCGGTTGACCACGATCACCAGCCCCGTCCGGGTGCCGCGGTGGCTGCGGGGCTCGCTGATCAGGCCGTTCACCTCGACCTCCCCGCCGGCATCGACGACGACCAGCTCGCCGGCGTCCCGGCGGAAGACCGCGGCGGCCGCCTCGGTGAGGCTGCCCCCGGGGCTGCGCAGCGCCAGGCGGTCGTCGCTCCGGCAGGTGAAGCCGACCTCCGGGCGGGTCAGGGCCAGGTCGGAGACGGCGCGGACCGCGGCCGCCGCCTCGCTGCGCGCGGCGCGCAGGAAGGCGAGCCGGGCGGGCGTGTTGTGGAAGAGATCGCACACCTCGACCGTGGTCCCCGGGCTGCGCGCCGCGGGCCGCCGCTCCAACAGCTCGCCGGCGCGGCAGTGGAGCAGCCATGCGCTGTCCGAACCGGCCGTCCGGCTGATCAGCCGGAGATCGCTGACCGCGGCGATGCTGGCCAGCGCCTCCCCCCGGAAGCCCAGGCTGCGCACCCCCGCCAGCTCCTCGACCGAGCTGAGCTTGGAGGTGGCGTGGCGGGCGACCGCAAGGGGGAGCTCGTCCCCGGGGATGCCCGCACCATCGTCGGCCGCGACGATCCGCACCAGCCCGCCGCCCTCGAGGTCCACGTCGATGCGGGTCGCCCCGGCGTCGAGCGCGTTCTCGCACAGCTCCTTGACCGCCGCGGCGGGACGCTCCACGACCTCGCCGGCGGCGATGGCGTCGGCCACCTGCGGGGGGAGAAGGCGGATCGGGGCCGTCACCGGGCGACCCGCTCCTGGAGCTCGGCGAGCTTGCTCAGCGCCTGGCGGGGGGTGAGATCGTCGAGGTCGAGCTCGGCGAGCTCGGCGAGGACCGCGTGGGTGGGTCCCGGCGCCATGTCCAGATCGAGCTGGGCAGGGGCCTGCCGGTCGGCCTCGATCGGCCGGTGCCGCTCCAGCTCGCCGAGGATCTCGCGGGCGCGGGCCAGCAGGCTCGCGGGCAGCCCGGCGAGCTTGGCGACCTGGATGCCGTAGGAGCGGTCGGCGCCGCCGGGGCGGATGCGGTGGAGGAAGGTCACCGTCTCCCCCTCCTCCACCACCTCGACACGGGCGTTGACCACCCGCGGGAGCCGCTCGGCGAGGGCGGTCAGCTCGTGGTAGTGGGTGGCAAAGAGGGTGCGGCAGTTGAGCTGGGGGGACTCGTGGAGGTGCTCGACCAGCGCCTGGGCGATCGAGAGCCCGTCGTAGGTCGAGGTCCCCCGGCCGATCTCGTCGAGGACCAGCAGCGAGCGCGCGGTCGCCTGACGCAGGATGGCGGCGGTCTCGGCCATCTCGACCATGAAGGTCGAGAGGCCGGCGGAGAGGTCGTCCTGGGCCCCCACCCGGGTGAAGATCCGGTCGCACACCCCCAGACGCGCACGCTGGGCCGGGACGAAGCTGCCGACCTGTGCGAGCAGGGTGATCAGCGCCACCTGGCGTAGATAGGTGGACTTGCCGGCCATGTTCGGCCCGGTGAGGATGACGATCCGGTGGGCGATGTCCAGGCTCGTGTCGTTGGCCACGAACGCTCCCCGGCCGAGGCTTCGCTCGACCAGGGGATGGCGGCCGGCCTCGATGTCGGTGACCGTCGAGCGGTCGACCTCGGGACGGGCCCAGCCCTCCTCGTCGGCGACCTCCGCCAGGGCCTGGGCGACGTCGGCGGTGGCACTCGCAGCGGCGCACCCGAGCAGCGACGGGGCGTGCGCCGTGACCAGGTGGGCCGCCTCGGCGAGCAGTTCCAGCTCGCGGACCAGGGCGCGCTCGCGGGCGCTGAGCACCACCGTCTCCTGCTCCTTGAGGTGGGGGGTGATGTAGCGCTCAGCCCCCACCAGCGTCTGCTTGCGCACGTAGTCGGGCGGCACCGCGTCGCGATGGGCGTGGGGGACCTCCAGGTAGTAGCCGAAGACCCGGTTGTAGCCGACCTTGAGGGAGCGGATGCCGGTGCGCTCGCGCTCCCGCGTCTCCAGGCCGGCGATGAAGTCCCGGGCCTCGGCCGCCGAGGCATGCAGCCGGTCCAGCTCGGGGTCGGCCCCGTCGCGGATGAAGCCGCCCTCCCGGGAGGTCGGGGGCGGGTCGTCGACGAGCGTCGCCGCCAGGTGGGCCCTGACCTCGGGCGGGGGCACTGCGCCCTCCGCCAGAACGGCAAGCTCGCCGGGCAGGCCCTCCAGGAGCTGGGCCACCCCGGGGAGAGCCGCGCAGGTGTCGCGGATGGCACCCAGGTCCCGGGGGGTGGCCAGCCCCTGGACCGCCCGCCCCACCAGCCGCTCGAGGTCGCGGACCGCGCCGAGGCGGCGGCGCAGCTCCTCCCGCCGGGAGCGGTCGGTGACCAGGGCGGCCACCGCATTCAGCCGCTCGCCGATCGGCTCCGGCTGGGTGAGCGGCTCCTGGAGACGGCGCCGGAGAAGGCGGGCTCCCATCGGCGTCCGGGTGCGATCGAGCAGCTGGGCCAGGCTGGTGCCGCTGCCGAGCGGCTCCAGCAGCTCGAGGTTGCGCCGGGTCGGAGGGTCGAGCCGCATCAGCTCGCCGCCCTGCCGGGGCGTGACGCGCAGCAGGCCGGGCTCGAGGGCGACGCGCGAACGTTCGCAGTAGCCGAGCACCGCCCCGGCCGACCGGACCGCCGCGGGCATCTCGTCGACGCCGAGGCCGAGCAGGCTCACCGTCCCCGTCGCCGCCGCGAGCCGCTCGGCGGCCCGGCCGGCGTCGAAGAGGGGCGCCGGCAGCGCGGTGCGGACCGCGGCCGGCAAGAGCGATCCTGGCAGGCGCGTCGGGTCGGTGACCAGCAGCTCGGCCACGTCCAGGCGTTCCAATTCGTCGCGGAGCGCGACCGAGCCGAGCCCTCCCGGGACCTCCGTGACCACCAGCTCTCCGCCGGCGAGATCGAGCGCGGCCACCCCCACTCTCCCGTCGGTCTCCAGCAGCGCGACCAGGCGGGCCACCCGGGTCGCCTCCAGGAGGTCGGCGTCGACGGCCGTGCCGGGGCTGAGCACGCGCGTGACCTCGCGGCGGACGAGCCGGCCGGCCACCACCTCCCCCACCTGGTCCCAGAGCACCACCCGGTGGCCGGAGTCGAGCAGCCGGCGCAGATGGACCGCGGCGGCCTGGTGGGGCACCCCGCACATCGGGAGCCGCCCGGCGCTGCCGAATCCCCGGCCGGTCAGGGTGACCTCCAGGATCGGTGCCGCGACCTCGGCATCGGTGCCGAAGAGCTCGTAGAAGTCGCCGAGCCGGGCCAGGACCAGGGCGTCGGGGTGCTCGGCCTTCACCGCCCGGTACTCGCGGAGGATCGGGGTGTCGCCCGCCTCGTCGAGGTCGATCGTGGGGTCCGGGGCGGTCACCGCCTCGGGGCGCAGGTGTGGGGGCGTCGCGCGCTCTCGGCCCCTCACTCCCACACCCGCCGGTCAGGCCGCCGCGGCCTCGACGTCCGCGCTGAGCTGCCATGCGCTGGCGGCGCGGACCCGGGCCTCGTGGAGCTCGCCCGCAGCGGCGGAACCGGCGGGCAGAAGGGCGATCTTGCCCTGGCGGGTGCGCCCGAAGGGCCGTCCGTCCTCGGTGGTGCCCTCGACCAGGATCTCGACGCGCCGGCCGACCAGGGCCAGGTTGCGCTCCAGCGCGATCTGGCGCTGGAGATCGAGGAGGTGGTTGAGCCGCCGCTTCTTCTCCCCCATCGGCACGTCGTCCGGTCGCCTCGCCGCCGCCGTGCCGGGCCGGACCGAGTAGGCCTGGAGGTGGACCACGTCGAAGCCGACGGTTCGGAGCAGGCGCTCGGTGCCGAGGAACTCGGCCTCGTTCTCCCCGGAGAAGCCCACGATGATGTCGGTGGTGAGGGCGAGGTCGGGAACGGTGCCGCGCGCCGCATCGATCTTGGCGAGGTACTCGTCCACGGTGTAGAGGCGGCGCATCCTCCGCAGCAGCTCGTCGTCACCCGCCTGGACCGGCAGATGAAGCTGCTCGCAGACGGTGGGGAGGTCGCGCATCGCCTCGAAGAGCTCAGGCACCGCGTTGCGCGGATGGGAGGTGAGGAAGCGGAGCCGCCAGAGCCCGGGGACGCGGTCGACCGCCGCGAGCAGCTCGGGAAGCCCGGCGCCGGTCCCCGGGTCCGAGTACGAGTTGACGTTCTGCCCGAGGAGGGTCACCTCCCGGACGCCCCTCTCCACCAGCCGGTGGACGTCCTCCACGATCTCCCCCACCGGGCGGCTCGTCTCCCGGCCGCGGACGAAGGGGACGATGCAGTAGGTGCACATCTCGTTGCAGCCGCCCATCACCGAGACGAAGGCGAGCAGGCGGTCGGAGGCGGGCATCGGGACCGGACCGTCGAGGTCGGTGGCGTGGACCGACTGGAGCCGGGCGAAGAACCCGTCACAGTCCCGCACGTCGAAGAGGTAGTCGAGGTCGGGAAGCTTGCGGAGGAGCGCGGGCCCGTGCTCGACGGCCATGCACCCGGTCATGGCGATGGCCCGGCCGGGCCGCGCGCGCTTCCAATCGGTGAGGTCGCGGAACTTGCCGTAGACCTTCTGCTCCGCGTTCTGCCGCACCGCGCAGGTGATGAGCACTGCGAGGTCGGCGTCCTCGAGGGCGGCGTCGGGGATGAAGCCGAGCTCGGCGAAGCGCTCGGCGAGCAGCTCGTGGTCGGCGTCGTTCATCTGGCAGCCGATGTGCCAGAGGTGGACCCGCGGCGGACGGCCCAGGACCGGGACGATCGGCTGCCGAGGGGCGGGACGGTGGGCCAGCGGGAGCACCTGGAACCCGCGGGCGGAGGGGCTGAGCACGGGCAGCGGTGCGGGCATCGGAAGCTCACAGCCTACCCCGTGCGACGGAGCGAGGGGTGAGAGCCGCAGGCTCTCGGCCCCGAGCGGAGGAGCCGCGAGTACCTCGTACCCCGTGCGACGGAGCGAGGGGTGAGAGCCGCAGGCTCTCGGCCCCGAGCGGAGGAGCCGCGAGTACCTCGTACCCCGTGCGACGGAGCGAGGGGTGAGAGCCGCAGGCTCTGGGCCCTGCCAGAATGGAGCCCATGGCGGAGAAGCTCCTCGCCATCGGGCTCGTCGTCCTCATCTGCCTCGGCATGCTGGCGCTCCGCCTGTGGGGTGAGCTGAGGCGCCGGCGGCCCGGCGCCGGCGATCCCGACGTGGTGCAGCGCTGGTGGGCTCACATCTACCGGGGCGACCACCGGGACTGAGCGCCGTGATCGCGCTGATCATCATCGCCGTGCTCGCCGTGCTATTTGTCGTCCTGCTGTGGGTGAAGTCGGGGCAGCCGGAGAACGAGGGGGCGAGCCTTGGCCACAACTCGCCCTTGCCCGACTCGGTCTTCGGGCCGTCTGTGCTCAGACCGCCCTTGGGAAGCCCGGAGACGCTCGAGAGTGACGCCGGCACGGACTGGGTCGACGTGGGAGGGGGCCGATCCTGAGAGCCTGACCCGGCGCGCGCGCTACTCGCGCGGCTGCCGCGACCGCTGACGGCGACCCGCCCTGGCGCGGCCAGAAATGCGGCCCACCCCGCCAGCCTGCCGACCGGTCAGCGCGATTCGATCAGGAGCCGGATGCCGGTGCGCTCCTGGCCATCTATCGAGATGTCGATGAACGAGGGGATGCACACCAGGTCGATCCCTCCCGGGGCGACGTAGCCCCGGGAGATGGCGATGGCCTTGATGGCCTGGTTGATCGCGCCAGCACCGATGGCCTGCACCTCTACCCGCTGCTGGCTGCGGATCACCCCCGCAATCGCTCCGGCCACCGCGACCGGCTTGCTTGTGGCCGAGACCTTGAGGATTTCCACGGGCGCTGCCCTGCCCTGTGTGGGCGGTTGCTGAGTTCCCTGCGACGACGAAAGCATAGCGGTGACTGAGGATTCTGCTCACTCGAAGGCCGGCCTCGGGGCCCGCGACCCGATTGTTACGAGGGGTGCGACCCGGCCACCCTCGCGCGGCCGGTCACTTGGCGTATTCGATGCTCCTGGTCTCTCTGAGCACGACCACCTTGATCCGCCCCGCGTAGCTGGCCTCGGCGTGGAGCCGCTTGGCGATTTCCCGGGCCATGATCTGGGCCCGGTCGTCGTCGACCTCCTGCGGCTTGACCATCACCCGCAGCTCCTTGCCGGCCTGGATGGCGAAGCTGCGCTCCACCCCGGGGAGCTCGTCGGCGATCTGCTCCAGCCGTTCCAGCCGCTTGATCGACGACGCGAGGGTCTCCCGGCGGGCTCCGCGCCGGGAGGCGGTGATGGCATCCGCGGTCATCAGCACGAAGGCGCCGATGGTGCGGGGCTCCTCGTCGTAGTGGTGCGCCCGCACCGCGTGGACCACCGCGGCGGACCGCCCCAGCCGGGCCAGGATCTCGCCCCCGATGACGGCATGGGAGCCCTCGACGTGCTGCTCCACGGCGTGGCCGATGTCGTGGAAGAGGCCGATCTCCCGAGCCTCCTGGACGTCGTAGCCGATCTCGGCGGCCAGCATGCCCGCCACCGCCGCCGTGTCCTTGCTGTGGACCAGCACGTTGGCGCCATAGGCGCTGCGGTAGCGCAGCGTCCCGAGGAGCTTGACCAGCTCGGGGTGGACACCGGTGATGCCCAACTCCTGACAGGCGGCCTCCCCCTCCTCGCGCAGCCTCTCGGCGATCTCGGCCCGGCTCTTGGTCACCACCTCCTCGATCCGGGCCGGGTGGATCCGGCCGTCGGCGAAGAGCCGCTCCAGGGCGAGCTTGGCGACCTCCCGGCGCACCGGGTCGAACCCGGAGAGCACCACCGCCTCCGGGGTCTCGTCGACGATGACGTCGATGCCGGTGGCCGCCTCGAGGGCACGGATGTTGCGGCCCTCGCGGCCGATGATCCGTCCCTTCAGATCGTCGGTCGGGAGATGGAGGACGGTCACCGCCGCCTCCCCCGTCTGCTCGGACGCGTGGCGCTGCATGGTGGTGATCAGGATCTCGCGGCTGCGCTCATCCGCCTCCTCGCGGACGCGGTGCTCGGCGGCCCGGATGCGCTCGGCGACCTCGTGGTCCAGCTCGCCCTCGACGTCCCGGAGCAGCTCCGTCCTGGCCTCCTCCTGGCTCATGCCGGCGACCCTCTCCAGCTCCTTGGCGACGCCGGTGCGCTCCTCCTCGAGCTGCTGGCGGGTCTGCTCGAGCTCCTCCTCGCGGCGGGTCAGCCGCTGCTCCCCCTGCTCCACGTCCCGGTTGCGCTTCTCCAGCCCCTCCTCGTGCTGGGCCAGGCGCTGCTCCAGCCGCGCCACCTCGGCACGGCGCTCGCGGACCTCGGCCTCGGCCTCGGAGCGGAGCCGGTGGGCCTCCTCGCGGGCGGCGAGGACGATCGAGGCGCGCTCCTGCTCCGCCGCGCCGCGCTCCTCGTGGAGGCGGCCCAGCTCGGTCTCCCGGGTGGCGGCGGCACGCTCGCGGAGCCGGTAGGCGTAGATCAGGCCGGACACGGCGATGACCACGCCCAGCCCAAGGGCCACGTAGGCCAGGATGTCGCTGATGGGGGGTGTCCTCGGAGTTGTCGGGAGGGTGAGGTGGCCCGCCACCTCGTTCGGGTGCGCCACCCTGGGGACGCAGGTCGTGAGCGGTGCGCCATCCGCCCATGCTCACGGCCGAACCGGCGGGCAACAGCCGGACGGTCCCCTGGGATGTGACGGCATTGTACGGACCCAGGGCCCCGATCGGGAGTGCCGCGGTCAGAATTGCCAGGTCGGCGGCCGCGGGTGATCGCGGCGACGAGAGGGAGACCACAGATGGTGTGCACGACGGAGTCGGGAAGCTCCTCGCATCCCCGGCCCGGCCGGGGAACGGAGACCGGCGCGACGGAGGGACCGTGACCGGCAGCGCGACCCGGCTCTGCCCGCGGTGATCCGGGGGGTGGCCGGCGGCGTCCCCGGGGGTGCCGCCGTGCCCGGCGATGCCGGGGGGACCTCGGGGCTCGTCTCCGAGCTGGAGCACGGGCTGCGCGACACGCGCCAGGTCTCGATCACCGCCCTGCTGACCGGCACCGCCCTGATCCGGGTGGCCGCCGCGGGGACGACGGTGGCGGTGCAGCTCTACCTGGCTGACCTGGCCCACGGGCATCCCCACGGCACGACCGTCGGGCTGGTCGGTGCCGCCCAGGCGCTCACCGAGATGATCCTCGCCCCCTTCATGGCGCGCTACGCCGACCGTTGGGGTCGCCGGCTCTTCATGGTCGGCGGCCCGATGGCGGGCGCGGCCGGCGTGCTGCTGGTCGCCGCCTCCCTCCACGCGCAGCAGATCTTCGCGGCCCGGCTGCTGGAGGGCGTTGCCGCCGCCGCCTTCATCCCCGTCGCGCTCGGGGCGATCGCCGCCGCCACCTCGCACAGCATCAGGGCGAGGGCCAGGGCCAGCGGCGCCTTCGAGGCGGCGACCCTGGCCGGGTACGCGGGAGGCTTCGCAGTGGGGCCGTTCGCCTACCACTACCTGGGGCGGGGTGGATTCCTCCTCCTGGCGGCCGCGTACCTGGCGGCGGGCCTGGTGTGCCTGCGCTTCGTCGCCCGCGTGCCTCCGCTGCCGGTCACCCGGCTGTCGACCCTGCTGCGGGACGTCGCGGGACCGGGGCCCATCCGCAGCTTCCTGCCCGCGTGGATCTGCACCTTCGCGCTCGTCGGCGCCTACGCCTCCAACCTCGCCGCGCTCCTCCACCACTCGCCGGTCGCCGGCCAGGGGCTGGTGCACCACCTCGATCCGCGGCTGATCTCGCTGATCCTGGTCACGGGTATCGCCGTCCTCGTGGTCGGGATTGCGCTGTGGACCCCGTGGATCCCCCGCCTCGGGCCGGTGCGGCAGATGCGGCGCGCGGTTCCCGGCGCCTGGCTCTTCTCCGGCGCGCTCCTGCTGGCCAACAACCTCCCCCACGTCGCCCTGTTTGCCCTGCTGCCGGTGGCGGCCGTGGGCATCCTCTGGATGGCCGGGTTCGGCCCCGCCGCCGTCGCCTACCTGGCCAACTGCTCGGAGACGCACACCGCCGACCGGTCGGCCCTGATGTCCTTCTACACGGTGACGCTGGCGGGCGGAGGCGTCATCGGTGCAGCCCTGGGAGGGGCGGCGGTGAGCCTCGCATCCTTCGACGGGCTGGTGGTCTTCGGCCTGGTCCTGGCCGCGGCCACCTACGCGCTGCTCGGGCCCCTGGCGCGCCGGGAGCCAAACACGGCGATCCCCAGGCCGGCTCCCTGACCGGGAGCCCGATCAGCCCTGGTCGTCGGCCGGCGCGGTGCTACCGGCCGACAACCGGCGCAGCTCGGCGCGGATGTCCGCGAAGTCGAAGCCGCGGCGCTGGAGGGCGGCGGCCAGCCGCTGCAGCTCCGCGGGTGAGGGTGGTCCGGAGCGGCCGTGCCAGAGCCGCTCGGTGGCGAGGTGGACGGCCTCGGCCTGGCCCTCGCCGATCCCCGCCGCGGTCCGGCTCACGGTCTCGGCGTCGATGCCGCGCGTGACCAGGTCGGCGAGCACCCGGCGGCGGCCGTAACCACGGCTCAGCCGGCGGCGGGCGAGATCCTCGGCGACGCGGGCGTCGTCCACCCAGCCGCGGGCGGCAAGGCGGTCGAGGGCCTCAGCCGCGGTGGCCGGTGCGTATCCCCGCCTCTCGAGGCGGCGCTGGAGCTCTACCCGCGAACGGTCGGTGATCGCCAGCAGGCGCTGGGCCATGGCTGCGGCGGCGTCGCGGTCGTCGGGGTCGACCGCGGGGGGTGCCTCGGGGCGGCGTCCGCGGAGTCCGCGGAGTCCGCCCGAGCCGTCGAGAGGCATCGCCGGCGCCTGCGCGGTCTGGTCAGGCGACCGGAACCGCGGGTGGGCTCTCGGGGGCGTCCTCGACGGCGGCCGCCGGGAGGGCGTGGGCGCGGACGCGGTCGGCGATCTCCTCGAGCAGCTGCGGGTTCTGCTTCAGGAAGTCGCGGACGTTCTCCCTGCCCTGACCGAGCCGGAGGTCGCCGTAGGAGAACCAGGCCCCGCTCTTGTCGATGATCCGGGCGTCCACCGCCATGTCGAGCACGCTGCCGGCGAAGGAGATCCCCTCGTTGTAGAGGATGTCGAACTCGGCGCTGCGGAACGGCGGCGCCACCTTGTTCTTGACAACCTTGACCTTGACCCGGCTGCCCACCGCGTCCAGTCCCACCTTGATGGTGTCGATCTTGCGGATGTCGAGCCGCACCGACGCATAGAACTTCAGCGCGCGACCGCCGCTGGTGACCTCGGGGTTGCCGAACATGACCCCGATCTTCTCGCGCAGCTGGTTGATGAAGATGACCGAGGTGTTGGACCGGCTGATGGCCGCGGTCAGCTTGCGCATCGCCTGGGACATGAGCCGGGCCTGGAGGCCGACGTGGTTGTCGCCCATCTCGCCGTCGATCTCGGCCTTGGGCACCAGGGCGGCGACCGAGTCGATGACCACCACGTCGACGGCGCCGCTGCGGACCAGCACCTCCACGATCTCCAGCGCCTGCTCCCCGGTGTCGGGCTGGGACACCAGCAGCTCCTCGGTGCGCACCCCGATCCGGCTGGCGTACTGGGGGTCGAGGGCGTGCTCGGCGTCGATGAAGGCGGCCACCCCTCCCCGGCGCTGGGCCTCGGCGATGACATGCAGGGTCAGGGTCGTCTTGCCCGAGCTCTCCGGGCCGAAGACCTCGACCACGCGGCCGCGCGGGATGCCGCCGACGCCGAGGGCGATGTCGAGGGTGAGCGCACCGGTCGGGATGATCTCGACCCGCTGGGTCTGGACGTCGCCGAGGCGCATGATCGCCCCCTTGCCGTGGCTCCGCTCAATCTGGCTCAGGGCTGTCGAGAGGGCCCGCTCCCGCTCCGTCGTCACCGCCTCCGCCTCCGTGGTGGCGGCCGATCGCCGCCCGGTCACCTCCATTGTACGATCAATGGTACCACTCTGCTGTGTGCTTGCCACGGCTTGATCTCCTGCGCCGGCGTCGGCGGCGTCTGTTGCGAACAGATGTACGCTGGGTACTCTAGCGGGTTGCGGCTCCAGCCGCAAGGGGGGAGCGGCAACCGGGAGGGTTGGGGTCGAACCCCGGCACCCCCCGGGGGACTCCCGCGGCCCTCCGTGGGGCGCTACGGGGTCCGGCTCGGATGGAAGGGGGTCAGCCGGGCGATGTCGGCCTCGCTGAGATGGGCGAAGAGGGCGAGGTCGTCACTCCTGCCCAGGAAGCGGATCTGGAGCAGGACGTCCTCCTTGAAGAAGCCCTCGGGGTGGATGACGACCCCGGCCAGCTCACCCTGATCCAGCACCAGGTCCCGGACCGTCCCCAGCCGCTTCCCGGTCAGCCCCAGCATGACGTTCTCGCCGCGATGGATCTCCGTCTCGTCGAGCCGCTTGTGCGCCTCCTCCACCAGGTTGGGGGCGTACCCGGTCTGGGCGGCCTCCGCCACCAGCAGGCGCTCGGCATCACCCCTCTCGACGGGGGCGTACTGGTAGCTGAGGTACGGCTCGGTCCGGCGGGCCTCCGCCGAGGTCATCGACAGCGTGATCTGGTCGTGGGTCACATCGCGCACAGCGCTGATGGGGATCGAGATGTCGTCCTCCATCAGAGCCGTGCCCGCCACGTGATGACCGGAGAAATGGTGGGTCTCCTTGACCACGATGGCATGGATGTCGAAGCTCTCGCCGTCGATGATCATGAAGTTGAGCGCGCCGATGTGCCTCCCGTCTGAGGAGACGACCCTGGCTCCGAAGTGGAAATCCTCGACGGAGTGACGCGGCGGCGGGCTCTCGGGGGTCACGGCGCGTCAGTCTAGCCGGTGGCAACCGGTGCCGGTGGCCGCCAGCCGGCCAGGCGCAGCCCCAGGGTGAGGGCCGCGCGCACCGCGGCGGCGCGGTTGGCCTCCCGGGCACCGCTCTCGCGCAGCTCGAGGGCCTCGGTGCGGCCGTCCAACCACGCGGCCACGTAGGCGAGTCCGACCGGCTTGGCCGTCCCCTCTGCGCCCGGACCGGCGACCCCGGTGATGGCGATGCCCAGGCTGGTGCCGAGCCGCCGCGCCACCCCCTGCGCCATCGCCGCCGCCACCTCGGGACTGACGGCCCCCACCCGCTCGATGAGCTCCGGGTCCACCGCCAGGAGGTCGACCTTCACCGCGTCCGCGTAGGCGATGATCCCGCCCCGCACGTAGCGCGAGGCCCCGGGAACGGCGGTGAGCACCGCCCCCAGCAGTCCCCCCGTGCACGACTCGGCGACGCCCACGGTGAGCCCGGCGGCGACCAGGCACTCTCCCAGGACAGCGCTCTCGGGGAAGCTCGCCGCCAGGCGGGGCCCCGCCGTCATGTCCGCGGGCATGCGTCCCGCCGTCTCATACGACGAAGCCGCGATAGCGCCAGAGGTAGTCGAGCCCGCTCAGCACCGTGGCGACCACGGCGATGTACACGAAGACCACCGCCGGAGTGGCCAGCATGGGGTAGGGCTGAGCCAGGATGACGAGCGCGATCATGCAGTTCTGGGTCAGCGTCTTGGACTTGCCCCACGCACTCGCGCTGATGACCACGCCCTGGGCCGCGGCAACCGAACGGAGCCCGGTGATCACGAACTCGCGGGCAAAGACGACCACCACCACCCATGCCCACAGCAGCGACTTCTCCACCAGGATCACCAGCACGGTGATCACCATGATCTTGTCGACCAGGGGGTCGAGGAACTTGCCCAGCTCGGTCACCTGATGGCGGGATCGGGCGAACCGGCCGTCGAGGGTGTCGGTCGCCGCGGCGGCCGCGTAGACGATGACCGCCACCTGGTAGTGATCGGTGAAGCTCGCCGCCAGCGCCAGGCCGATGACCGGGACCAGCAGCAACCGCAGGATGGTCAGCTGGTTCGGCAGGTTGAGGTGACGTCTCACCGATAATTGTTGAACTGCAGGGGGACCTCCAGGTCCATCTCCCGGAGGGCGCGGATCACCCCCTGGAGCGCGTCCTTCTCCTTGGAGACGATGCGCAGCTGATCGCCCTGGATCCGCGCCTGCACCTTGGGATGGTCGGTCCGGATCTTCTTGGTGAGGGCGCGGGCGAGCTCCTCGGAGATGCCCCGGCGCAGCCTCACGATCTGGCGGACGTTGCCCTTGGCGGCCGGCTCCGGCTTCTGGGGGTCGAGGACCTTGAGGTCTATGCCGCGCCGGTGGAGCTTGCTCTGGAGGACGTCGATGATCGCCCGGAGCTGCATGTCGGACTCGGTGAGAAGGATCAGCTGCTCCTTCTCCAGGGTGATCTCGACGGTCACCCCCTTGAAGTCGTAGCGGGTCTTGATCTCCCGGCGGGTCTGGTCGACGGCGTTGACCAGCTCCTGGTGGTCGAAGTCGCTCACGACGTCGAACGAGAACTCCTGGGCCATCGCGGGGATCAAGGATAGGCGCTCCGGGCACCGGGTGGCGCCCGGGCGAGGTGCGCCGGTGGCTCAACTCTGCCGGCGGTGTGGCCCTACTCCTCCCCCAGCTCGACCAGCAGCTCGTCCACCTGGAGGACGTCCATCAGCACCTCCCGGGACTTGCTGCCCTCGAAGGGGCCGACCACCCGCTGCTCGGCGAGCTGGTCCATGAGCCGGGCGGCACGGGTGTAGCCGACGTTGAGCTTGCGCTGGAGCAGCGACGCCGCCGCCCGGCCCTCGGCGGCGACGGTGTGGGCGGCCTTGGCGAAGAGGGGATCGCGCTTGCCGGCGTCGCGGGCCCAGGACACGGTCGCCTCGACCTGGAAGACCTCCTCCTGGTAGTCCGGCCTCCCCTGCTGCTTCCAGAAGTCGATGAGCGACTCCAGCTCCCGGTCGGAGCAGAAGGCGCCCTGCAGCCGCCGCGGCTTGCCCTCGTCGATGGGCAGGTAGAGCATGTCGCCCCGGCCGAGCAGCTTCTCGGCCCCCATCTCGTCGATGATGACCCGCGAGTCGACGCCGCTCGAGACGGCGAAGGCGGCCCGGCTCGGGATGTTGGCCTTGATCAGCCCGGTGATGATGTCGGCGGACGGCCGCTGGGTGGCGACGATCAGGTGGATGCCGACCGCGCGGGCCAGCTGGGCGACCCGGCAGATCAGGTCTTCGATCTCGCCGGCCGCGACCAACATCAGGTCGGCAAGCTCGTCGATGACGATGACCACGTAGGGGAGCGGCGAGAGCCCGAGCCCAGGGGCGCGCTCGTTGAAGGCGGCGATGTTGCGGGCACCGTGGCCGGCGAAGAGCTTGTAGCGCTCCTCCATCTCCTTGCACGCCCAGCGCAGCGAGGCGACGGCGGCCTCGGGCTCGACCACCACCGGCACCAGCAGGTGGGGGACGTCGGCGAAGGTGGAGAGCTCCACCCTCTTCGGATCAATCAGGATCAGCTTGAGCTGGGCCGGCGTGGCCTGGAGCAGGAACCCGGCCAGGATCGAGTTGATGCAGACGGACTTGCCGCTCCCGGTGGCGCCGGCGACGAGGAGGTGGGGCATCCGGCAGAGGTCGCCGACCACGGCGTGCCCGGAGACGTCGGCCCCCAGGGCGACCGCGAGGCGCTTGCGGGGGTCGGAGAAGGCGGGGGCGGTGACGATCTCCTTGAGCGACACCAGCTGGGCGGCCTTGTTGGGGACCTCGATCCCGACCGCCGACTTGCCGGGGATGAAAGGCTGGATCCGGATCGGAGCGGCCAGGGCCAGCGAGAGGTCGGTCTGAGCGCCGACGATCTTGCGGACCGGGACCCCGGCGGCCGGCTGCAGCTCGTACTGCGTGACCGTGGGTCCGCTGTTCGCGCCCACCACCCGGGCCTGGATCGCGAACGAAGCGAGGGTGCTGGTGATGAGGGCGGCGGTCGCCTGGACCTCCTTCTCCAGCCGCTCGCGCTTGCCGCCGACGGTGTCGAGCAGCTCGGTCCCGGGGAGCGCCCAGACCTTCTCGGCCTCCTCCTCGCCCAGCGTCTCGCCGTGGAGCGTGGTCATCTCGGGGATCGGCCCCAGCGGCCGGGCCTCGACGGTGCCCTCGAACTCGCGGGTGAAGCTCTCGGGAGCCGGCGGCGCGGGCAGGGCCTCTTCCTCGGGCGCCTCGGGCGCCGGCATCGGGGGCAGCGGCAGCAGCCCCTGGCTCGCGGGGGGTACGAAGGTGGGCGGCACCGGGACGCCGGTCAGCCGGACCACCGGCTCGCGATCCTTCGCAGCGGCTCGCTTGGCGCGCTCGGCGGAGGCCGTGGCGGAGCGATTCGCGAGCCACTCCCGCAACCCGGCCAGCGCCGGTGCGACCCGCAGCTCGACCGCCAGCACCAGGCCGGCGAAGACCAGGACCAGCATCAGGGCGCCGGTGGTGGGACCGCCCAAGCGGTCGGCGAGCCCCGAGCTGAGATGCTCGCCCACCGACCCGGCGCTGCCCGAGACGATCAGCCCGCAGAAGCCGAGCATGGCCACCACGACCAGGATGCTGCCGGCGGCGGCGAGCGCTCCCCCGGTCCAGGCGCGCTGGGCGAGCAGGCGGCCGCCGGTGAGGACCAGGCCGGCGGCGATGAGCCAGGCGCCGATGCCGAGCGCCCCGAGTAGGGCGTCGTGGACCGGGCGGGCGATCGACCCGCCCCCGGGAAGGGCGAGGACGACGGCGAGCAGCACGCCCAGGCCGACCAGGCCTATTCCGCTCAGCTCCCGGCGCTGGTCAGGAGAGATGAGCGGCTGCCGGGGGGCCTTGAGGGGGCGGCGGCCGGCAGGGCGGCGCGTCGCGGCGCGCGCCGGCGTGCTGCGAGGGCGGGTCTGGGTCCGGGGAGGCATGGCGGTTCTCTGCGCCTCGTGTGGTGACGTGGGGAAGGCGGCGGGCCGCGTCGATCGTAGCAGGGCCGGACCGGTTGCGAATGGGCGTTCGGATGGTTCGGGTGGACTGAGGGCCCGGGTGCGCCCCCACCCGCAGGCCTGCCCGGCCGACCGCCGTCAGGACCCGGAATGTGGCTGCCGATGACCGATGACAGGGCGTCGACCGTGGCGGTGGGCCTCGCCCAGCTGTTGGGCGGCGCAGCGAGCCTTCCCCCCGGCTCGCCCTCGGACAACGGTCCGGGCGGCCGCCCGTGCTGATCCGGTCCGGGAGGCACCGAGGTCGCGGGCCCGGGCGGTGGCCGGAACCACCGCCGGGGCTCGCCATCCCGGGGATGCGACTATCTAGGCCGCGTCGAACTCCACTGCGGGGATGTACCAGGGCGCCTCATCGGAGGTGCTGACGCCCCAGCACGGCGCACCGGGCGAGTCGAGGCGGAAGACGTCCACTCCGCCCGCACCACTGTCGCAGTACTCGCTCGCCAACGGAGAGTTCTGAAAGACGGTGCCCGAATTGGGATCCGTTCCGCGGCTCAGGTTGGTCGGATCCTGCGACAGGCCGATGTTCAGCGAGTCGTAGGGGCAGCCCTCCGCGGTGCTGTGGCACGCGGTGCTGTCGCCGTACGGGGCGTATCCGTAGTCGCTCGTGTTGTAGGCGATCCCGAAGACGATGCTCTTGGGGAGGCTCACGTTCAGCGAGGTGAGGTTGAACGTGATGTTGGTCGCCAGCCCGTTGAAGCAAGAGCCCAGCGTCCTGTCATACCACTCCCCGCCTCCGACCCCGTGCACTTGGTGGCGTTCGCCGACGGGCGGTAGGGAATGGAGAAGGTCTTGGTGACCGATAGGATTCGGGCACCTGGGACAACCGTCGGCGGCGTCGTGGCGGTGGGCGCGACGCAGATGTTGAGGGTGATCGGCTCCGTGAACTTCGCGCCTGCCGCGGTCACGCAGTTGTCGCCGGTCCAGGTCCCGGTCTGGCACGCCCACGAGCTCAGGGTGACCACGACGGTGCCGGCCTCGGCGGCACGGGTGAGGGTGACCTGATTCCCGAACTCGTCGAATGCGTAGGCCTCAGTCGCCACGGGATCGGCGCCGGACCCGTGCCGGTGGTGCGCTGGAGCCGCCCGCCTGGGAGACGGAGAGCCGGTCACCCGGTCACGTCGACGGTCACCGACCACGTTTGCTGGGTGGAACCGTCCGGGCACGACAGCGTCGAGGTCAGCATCGCCTGCCCCGAGGAGATCGCCCCGTAGACCTCATCGGTCCCCCCGGGAGGAGGCCAAGCGGGCAGGGGAAGCGGCAGGAGCGCCATGACACGGGAGTTCGTCGTCTGAACGGTGGTCCAGTGGCAGGGGTCGGTGGCACTGTTGAGAACCACCACGTAGACCGCCTGGCAGCGGGTCATGCGGTAGGTGTTGCCGTTGTCCGCCCCGCCCAGGACGGTCCAGGTGATGGGGCCGAGCCCGCCGGCCATGGCCTGGCAGTCGGCGGCGGTGGTGAGGGTGATCTCCGCCGGCGTCGCCCCACTCGACGACGGCGTGCCGTCCAAGGCCTCGACGGCGGCTGCGCTCGACGCGCCGTTGGCCGCCGGCGTGCCGCCGACCGGTCGGGTCGGGGCGGCGCTCGATCCGCCGCACGCGGCGAGACACAGACCGGCGAGCCCGACCAGGACGGCGCGCGGCATGCCCACCTCCATGCAACGCTCTGCCGCCGCGGTTGGTTCCCGGAACCCGGGATCGGCGCCGGCCGGCCGGCTCCCGTCAGACCTCGGTGACCAGGGGAAGGATCAAAGGGCGCCGGTGGGTTCGCTTGAAGAGGAACTTGCTGAGGGCCTCGTGCACCGCGCCCTTCCAGACCGTCCAGCCGGCGTCGGGGCCGAGATGCTCCAGGGTCGCGCGGATGCGCTCCTGCGCCTCCTCGAAGAGGCTGGCGCCGCCGCCGTCCTCGATGAAGCCGCGGGCGATCAGCTCGGGACCGCTCACCACGGCGCCGGTGGACCGCTCGACGGCGAGGTGGACGATGATCAGGCCGTCCTCGGCGAGCTGCCGCCGGTCGCGGAAGACGACGTCGGTGGCGTCCTCCAGGCTGAGGCCGTCCACGTAGACGTAGCCGGCGGAGAGCCGCGCGTCGAGCACGCGCAGGCCACCGCCATCGATCTCCACCACCGCCCCGTTGTCGACCGCGGCCACGTTCTCGGGGGCCACCCCGGAGGCGATGGCCAGCTCACGGTGGGCCGCAAGGTGGCGGTACTCGCCGTGCACGGGGATGAAGTAGCGGGGACGGCAGAGGGTCAGCAGCAGGCGCAGCTCCTCGCGCGCGGCGTGCCCCGAGGCATGCAGGCCGCGGGCGCTGCCGCGGTGGATGTGGGCACCGAGGCGGTGGAGGTTGTTGACGGTGCGATGCACCGCCTCCTCGTTGCCGGGGATCGGGTTGGCGCTCAGCACCACGGTGTCACCGGTGTGGAGGGACACCAGCGGGTGCTCGCCGCTCGCGATCCGGCTGAGCGCCGAGAGGGGCTCCCCCTGGGCCCCGGTGCAGAGGATGCAGAGCTCCCTGTCGGGCAGCCGCTCCGCCTGCCGCGGCGAGACGAAGGTGCCGTGGGCCGTCGTCAGGAAGCCGAGCTCCTGGGCGACCCGCACGTTGTTGAGCATCGAGCGGCCGATCACCAGGCAGCGGCGGTTGGCGCCCTCCGCGGCCTCGATCACCTGCTGCAGCCGCGAGATGTTGGAGGCGAAGGTGGCCACCATCACCCTCCCCTCCGCGCCGCCGACGAGCGCCGCGAGCGCGGGGCCCACCGAGCTCTCACTGGGGGTCATCCCCTCGACCTCGGCGTTGGTGCTGTCGCTGAGCAGGAGGAGGACGCCGGCGTCGCCGAGCCGGGCCAGGCGGGCGAGGTCGGGGGGCTCCCCGTGGACCGGGGATTGGTCGACCTTGAAGTCACCGCTGTGCACGATCACCCCGAGCGGCGTGTGCAGGGCCAGGGCGCAGGAGTCCGGCACCGAGTGGGTGGTGTGGATCCACTCGACGGCGACGGCGCCGAGCTGCACCGTGTCCCCCGGGACAACCGTGACCAGCCGCGTGCTGTCCAGTAGCCGGTGCTCGCGAAGCTTGTTGCGCAGGATGCCGAGGGTGAGCGCGGTCCCGTGGACGGGGACGTCGAGGCGGGGAAGGACGTACGGGAGGGCACCGATGTGGTCCTCGTGACCGTGGGTCAGGACGATCCCGCGCACCCGGTCGCGGCGCTCGACCAGCCAGCTCACGTCCGGGATCACCAGGTCGACGCCGAGCATCTCGGTCTCGGGGAACATCAGGCCCGAGTCGACGACGACGATGTCCTCGCCGCATTCGACCGCCAGGAGGTTCCGGCCGATCTCCCCCAGCCCGCCCAGGGCGACCAGCCGCAGGCGGTCGACGTTCGCGCCGGTGTGGGCCTCGGCGGCGGTGGTCGCAGTCAAAACAGGCTGAGCTGGTCGCGGGCCGGCGGCTCGGCCGGATGGGCGGGCTGGCTGCTCGTGGCTGGGGCGGCCGCCTGAGGGTGGTGGCGGCGGGCCTCGGCCTCGTCGAGGTAGCCGCGGACCTTGAGCATGTCCTCCTCGAGAGTGCGCATCAACGATGCCTGGTAGAGGGCGGCGGCGGGATGGTAGAGGGGGACGTAGAGGCGGTCGCCGCGGACCACCCTGCGGCCGTGGAGACCGGTGATGCCTCCCGCTCCGGGGAGCAGCCGGGCCAGGGCGTGCCGGCCCAGGATCAGGATGACGTCGGGCCGGATGATCTCGATCTGGGCGTCGAGGAACGTGGAGCAGGCCTCCATCTCGGCAGGCTCGGGGTCGCGGTTGCCCGGCGGGCGGCACTTGACCACGTTGGTGATGTAGATGTCGTCGCGGCGCAGCCCGATGCTCTCCAAGAGCCTGGTCAGCACGTTCCCGGCGGCGCCGACGAAGGGCTTGCCGATGCGGTCCTCGTTCTCGCCCGGCCCCTCCCCCACCGCCATGATCCGGGCCCCGGCCGGGCCGGTCCCGGGGACGGCCTGAGTGCGCCGGAGATGGAGCGGGCACGCGGTGCAGGCGAGGATGTGTTCGTGGACGACGGCCAGGGCATCCGCGGCGCCACTCAGCATCGTGGGGATTGTACGTTCGGGGCGGGATGGGGCATTCCAGCGAGGCCGGCCTGGGGTGGCCCAGTGTTGGGGAATGTCTCTTGAGCGCCGAGCGGGACGCCTGCGCCGCTCGCGGTCGTCCAGGCGGGTGAGGCCGCCGACCGCTATCTGCGGACGATTCGCCGCCTCCTCAGTGCTCGCGACCTGGTCGCTCGGCACCGACCATCAGGGCGATCACGCCGACCACGCTGATCAAAGTGAAGACCGGGATGGCGGCACGAGCCGCCCGCGGTGGCAGGAGCAGCTCGAAGAACGGCTTCTCATCGCCCCACCGCCGGAACAGCGGGCCCAGCGGGCAGTCACCCCCGCTCAGGGCGACCACAGCTCCCTCGCCGGCCAGGGCGCCGACCGCCGTGAGGGTCCGGCGGTCCACCCTTCCCCGAACGGCGTCGACGTAGACCTGGGCGATGCAGGAGAGGAACACCACGGTGATGAGGCCGTGGACCGCGCGGCCGGCCACGACCGGCGCTGGGAGCCGCCGCCTCGACGGCTGGGTGAGAGGGGCACCTTCCACGCGGCGAAGGATGGCACGCCGGAGTTCGAGGTGGTGCTGACCGGCGAGATGAGCACGACATCCCGGGCGGGCTGAGCAGCCAGGAGCATAGAGCTCACGACCTCTACGCGGGGCGGCAGGACCGCATCCCGGTGCCCTATGTCCAGGTCTGGGTCGCTTCTTACATGCCCCTCGGCCAGTTCTCGTACCGTTTCATGACCGCGCAGGGCTACGGTTACCACCCCGAGACCGGGCAACTGCACTCGGTACTGCGAGTAGCCTTCGTGGCCGGGCACGCGGTCTTCTACGTACGCCTGCCGGACTCACCCGAGGCGCAGTTGCTCGGCTGGCGCGACCCCCTGCCTCAGTTCACTGCTCTCCAGTAGACGAGTGACGGCGCCATCAGGTGGCGCAAGGTTTCTCTGGATGACCCCGGCATAAGTGAGGTCTTGAATCGCCACATTCACGCGGGCATCCACCCCGGGCAGGATCACGACGTCTGGGGTGCGCTGGACGAGGAGTGAGCCGTTCGAGCTGGTTGCTGGGCCCTGGGGGGACAGAGGTCCGGGCTGACGTGATCACCAAGCACGAACCCTGACCCGGCGCGCAGGCCGGGCATCGGTCAGGCCTTCTATGACGCTCCACCACCGATCGAGTCCGTCTCCGGTGCACTGCCTCGTGCTTGGACGCATTTCGCGGAGACTCCGAGCCATGCGCCTCCCGACCGCGATGGCTCCGCTTCGAGATCGCCCCTTCCGGCTGCTCTTCACCGGTCAGGCCATCTCGCTCCTGGGAGACGGGATGGCGCCGGTGGCTCTCGCCTTTGCCGTCCTCGATGCCACGGGATCGGCCAGCGACCTCGGCTGGGTGCTCGCGGCTCGTTCCGGGGCGATGGTTGCGCTGCTCCTCGTGGGTGGCGTCATCGCGGATAGGGTGTCTCGGCGCCTGGTCATGGTGGTGGCCGACCTGACCCGCGTCGCGGCCCAGGCCGCAACGGCGGCCCTGGTCCTCACCGGGACCGCACAGCTCTGGGAGCTGCTGGTGTTGCAGGCGACGTTCGGGGCCGCCATGGCGCTCTTCTACCCCGCCCTCACCGGCCTCGTCCCCGCCACGGTGCGCCCGGAGGCGCTGCAGCAGGCCAACGCACTCCGCGCCATCGCGACCTCCGGAGGCCAGGTCGTCGGGCCGGCGCTCGGGGGACTCGTGGTTGCGACCGCGGGTCCCGGATGGGCGCTGGTCGCGGACGCTCTCGGGTTCGCCGTCGACGCCTACTTCCTGGCTCGGCTCCCGGCCCTCGCCGTGGCCCGGACGGCGGGACGCTTCGGCCGCCAGCTGATCGAGGGCTGGCAGGCATTCACCAGCCGCACCTGGGTGTGGACGGTGGTCGTCTCCGCCTCCCTCGGGAACATGCTCTTCGCGCCGGTCATGATCCTCGGACCCGTCGCGGCCAAGCAGCACCTGGGAGGCGCGGTCGGCTGGGGGATCATCCTGGCCTTCTTCGGGATCGGGTCCGTGGCGGGGGGACTGCTCGCCTTGCGCCTCCGGCCCGCCCACCCGCTCCGGCTCGGCGTGCTCACCGTCTCCCTCTGGTCGCTGCCGCCGCTGGCGCTGGCCGCGGGGTGGCCGCTGTGGCCGGTAGTGACGGCCGGCCTGGTTGGCGGTGCCGGACTGGCCATCTTCAACGTGCTCTGGGAGACCACGCTGCAGCGCAGCGTCCCGCGCGAGGTCCTCTCCCGGGTGAGCTCCTACGACTGGTTCGGCTCGCTCGTCTTTCAGCCGGTCGGCCAGGCCATCGCCGGACCGGTGGGTGGCGCCCTCGGCAGTCCGCTGACCCTGTTCCTCTCCGGTGCGGGTGTCGTCGTGACCTGCCTGCCGGTGCTCGCCGTGCCGAGCGTCCGAAACCTCGTGAGCGCAGACCCCGGATCGGCGGCATCTGTGCCGGCCGAAGCCTAGACGGCCGACTATCAGCCAACGCGGCCATCCCCGGTGGCTGCGCCATCAGCTCGGAACCCTCATAGAGGGTGGACCAGCGAACGGGGTCCGGTGAGTAGCGCCCGCCCTTGGCGGCGCTTATTCGGACCCGCTCAATGGCGGGGCTCGGAGCTGGGCTTGGATCCCCGGGTGTCGGCGACGATAAGCGTTCGGCTCGTTGGGGCACTTTGCTCCAGTGAAGGTGACAGCACCGTCGGGTGGCCCAGTGTTGGGGAATGACATCTTGAGAAACTGATATGACGGGCGGTCAGGACCGGCCTCATGTGCCGAGGGCGAAGCCAACGGCTTTCTTAGACGGGATGGGCGGCCTCTCGCGCCTTGAGGTCGACGCGACTGCGGAGCGTCCATGTCGGGCGGTCGGCCGCCACCAGCAAGAAGGAGAGGACCACGGCCGCCGCCGAAGCGACCTGGAGCAGGTAGTAGCCCTGCTCGGGACTGACCGGGATGGCGATGGGCCATCCCAGCACCCGGGTGGCCCCGTTGAGGCTGTCGAAGCTGACCAGGACCGCGGCGGCAAGCGAAAGGATCAGGGCGCCGAGCGAACCCTGAGGCCTCAAGCGACCCGCCAGGCGCGCCGCGGTTGCCAGCGCCGCGACCACGAGCAGGGCGAGGACGATCCGGCCGTCGGTGCTAGCCACCAGCGCGCCCGAGTACAAGCCAGGAGCCGGTCCAACGAAGGCCGGACATCTGACAAAGCCGCCGCAGGCCAGCCCGAAGGGTAGGAAAGCCCCGGCGGCTCCAACCGCGAGAGCGGCCAAGCACGCCCAGCCAACGGCCACCACCACCCGAGGGCTGGCCAACGCCCTCGGTCGAATGCTCTCGCCGCGGTCGCCTCCCCACACCAGCATGGCCGCGGCCGCAACCACCGCCACCACGGCGCCGACCCGGAAGAGGTAGCAGCCGGGGCCCAGCACGTAAGAGACGGGCACACCCGGCATGAGCGCGGCCGTGGCGAGGATCCGAGGGAAGGCCACCGCACCCTCGAAGATGGACAGACCCAGCGCGGACAGAGAGGCAGCGCAGGTCACCATCGCCATGAGGCGCACCGCAACGCTGGCGAGGAAGAGGGCGGCTGCGGTGGCGAGGATGCCGGCCATCCAGACGACCGCCCACGGTCCGGGCTCTCTCTGAGCGCCGTTTCCGTGAACAGCACCTGAGCGGCGTCAACGGCCGGACAGCCGGGGCATCCCTGGCTGACGAAGGGCGGGAACAGCGCGCCGACCATCATGGCGGCGGCCACAACACCGGCCCCGCCCGCCCCCCGCGCGACAGAGCGGCTCGCCCGCAGCCGAGTCACCGTAGCGATCCCCTCGCACCGCACGTGCCGCGTGCTCCGAGCGCCTGAGGGCCCGTGTCCCGGCTGATCACCACCCGAGCTCCCGCCTTCTTTGCGTGACGGCTTCGAGGGGACCATCAACACTTCACGCCCCAACAAACGCTGGAACAGCCTGGAGGGTTCCCGAGACACGGGGCGCAGGCGCGGCCAGCCGAATGGCTTGCCCCGCCAGCCAAGCAGGCGCCTCAACGGCCGCATGTGGTGGATTCGACCAATTTGCTCCAGTATTAGAGACAGCACACTGGGCTGGCCCAGTGTTGGGGAATGACACATGACGCGTCTCGCGCCGACCACCACCACTCCCTCGACGCCCGGAGCCGTGCGCGCCGCAGGCGCCAGAGCGCGTTCGGCGAATGTAGAGATCAGCGGATCACGTGGACGGCAAGCACCGAGCATCTCCCGAACGTCGTCTCGCCTCGGGATCCGGAGGGTTGGCAGGCAGCGGCGACTTGCAAGAGCGCCAAACCAGGGGTCAGAGCGATGAAGCCAGTCGTCACCCCTCCGTCGGCGATGGCGAAACGGGTCAGGACCTGAGAGTCGGAGCTCTGGGGTGTCAATGGCCATCAAAACTCCCCACCGGTGGCCATGAGAATTCCCCACTGTCGGCCGGTGGGTGAAGGTTCGGTCTGGCTCCTCCTCTGTGGATAAGTGACGGGGTGCTGCAGGTCGTCTG
>Ga0187884_10000173_pt1 | contig 65676 bp, 58 predicted proteins | sample June2016WEW_20_4_FD_132983 | JGI IMG/M metagenome (GOLD analysis project Ga0187884, IMG submission 132983) | Peatland microbial communities from SPRUCE experiment site at the Marcell Experimental Forest, Minnesota, USA - June2016WEW_20_40 | ecosystem: Environmental > Terrestrial > Soil >...
CCCAGGAGTGCACGAGCTGATCCTGAGCGAGCCGAACGTGCGCGTCCTCGCGGGATATTTCAAGGCCCACCTCGAGGAGGCGCAAACATCCGCTCGCGGCCCGAGGACATGAGCGACACCTCAACCAGCGCGTTGCGAGCGAAGTCCTCGGCAACTCAGACCCGAGAGTGACCGCGCGGTACTACCAGCACGTTGACCCCAAAGCAGTTCGTGCGGTAGTCCTGAAGTTGAAGCCCACAGGCACTGACCACGGAAAGAAGTGATTTTTACGTACCGCTAACGTGCCGCGGGGCAGACTGGAAGGTTGATGAAATATCAAGGCCGCTGAGCGTAACTCACTCAGCGGCCTTGACTTCAACTGGTGGAGGATAGGGGAGTTGAACCCCTGGCCTCTAGAATGCCATTCTAAGAGCCACTTTTCCATAGCCCTTTACGCTCCTATGGCTTGCGCCGTGCGAAGCGCCAGCCCGCTCCCCGTTTGTTCCCCAAGAACCGGAAAGGCCACAGCACGCGGTTGGGCAGGCTGCTGCGGGCTCACGAGAGGCCCCTTAAAAGGATAACCCCGCCCGAGGCCTTGCGGCGTGTCGAACGGGGAGTAAATAATAAATGCACTTTATCAAATCCAACTGGATTGTCAAGCCACATTTTCAGATTCCAGCTCGCAGTAGAGACGTTGCGTGTCCGCTGTCTCTCGGAGAAAAGCATCCATCAGGCTTTCTCCCGGGCTACCGCTCGCATGATGGCGGCGATCCACGCCGGAGCAAAACGGAGGTCCTGAAGAAGCTGCGCTTTGTCCTTCGGCGACAATCTGTCGCGCAGCTTGGCGACCACCGACTCGTCCACGTGCCGCTGGCCGAGGTAACGCAGGGCCTGGATTACCAAACCGCTCGTCCTGCCTGCCGCAGCCAGGTTGCGAGGCATGGCCCGCTTCAGGACGATCTCCAGTTTGCCTATCTTGACCTTCCGAGTCTTGCCAGCGGCGAGGAACAGCACGCGCATGGGCACCTGGTCCGAGAGGCCGAGGAGATTGGCGGCATAGGCGCCGGATGGTTGGAGGCGGGTTGCGTCGCGGTCGCTTAAAGCGTCCGCGATGGCGTCAACGGAGGGGGACAAAAGGCCCAGCTTCGGGTGCTGCCTGGGGTAGTCGTAAAGCCCACGGTCGAGGCGGCGAATTGCGCCTTTGCGGGTGAGATGGGTCAGCGCCACGCCTATGGCGCGGGGGTCGCCCAGCCGGATAAAGTGCCTGGGCGTGAAGACCCACCCCCTCTGGTGGTGGACAATGGCCTGAAATATCGTTCTTCCAAGGGTTTGCATGGAGCATCCCGCATGTTCAGTTTTTGAAAAAAGGATACCTTTTTTTCAAAAACCAATCAAGAGAGGCTCTGTCCAGCTTTTGACAACAGCAGGTTGCCATCCTCCGAGCAAGGTAGATTCTACCATTGCGCGTGCAGAAGGGCAAAGTCTGGGCTTGAGTTACGCTCCTACGGCTTGCGCCGTGTGAAGGGCCAGCCCACTCCCCATTTGTTCCCCAAGAACCGGGAGCCTCTCAACCGCCTGCCGCTGGTCTTCCGGGAAGCTCTGAGCGTAGGTGTCCAGCGTCATCGCTAGATGTTCGTCGTCAGGCGAATACCCGCTGTGGTGCATGAGTTCCGTCGCCATGCGTGTTCCGTGACTCCGCTGCAAATTCTGCAACGGTTGCCGCATGAGTCCCGACAGGTCGGAAGCCTAACGAACTCCCAACTGTCCGAGCAGATACTGGACCCGCTCAAATGCTTCGCGGCGAACTCGATCACGTTCCTCGGGATCGGTGACGCCATCGAACTCCGCCACGTGGACCGGTCCAACACCGTCCACGGACGAGAAGTGTTTGGCGAGGCGTTTCAGGCCGTCCTGCACTAAACCGTGATCCAGCTGTGACCTGAACGCCGCAATAATGGCGTCTATCCCGCCTCGGTAGTGCTTCAGGCAGTACAGAATGTCCCAGGCATCTTTGGCTTTTAAGCGTTGATCGAGCGCCATTGCCTTCATGACCAGGAACGGGACGATTGAGGCAACGCGCACTGTGACGGAGTCTGCGGCCCCGTTCGGAAGCGCGCCCGACACGATCACTTCTTCCGGGTCTTTGAAGGCAAGGTCCGCCCCGCGCGCTTTGCGCACGCGCACGTCCTGCACCGGCTGCGTCCGATGGGCAGGACCAGTCCCACCATATTCGCCGCCCAGAAGGTCCACCTCGACCGTCACCTCGCGCCCGCCAACGGTCACCTTGCGGTGGAAGATGAATGGTTGGCCGGCTTGGACGTAGCCCCTGGTCTTCAGTAGCTGCTCAATTGTTCGGTATCCCGCCTCTGTCAAGCCTTGGTGGTCCAGCGCGAGGTCAACGTCCAGCGAGCCGACGTAGGCTTCCTCCGCCTGCGGGCAGAGGAGTTCCGGCACCCATCCGCCGATCAGGACAATGTTCTCCCGGTACTCGCCGAGAAGATGGGTCAGTTCAATGACGACCGCGCGCGCGGCCTGGACAGCATCGGATTCATAGTCCTGTCGTGTCACCATTGCGGGCGTATGACCTCCCGTAGCAACGCTTCGGCCGCTTCCTCGCCGCGTCCCTTGTTGCTGAACAGGTCGAGGTAGGCCTGAATAGGCGAGACAGCCTGAACGTCGTCGAATGCGCGAGCGCCGTAGAAGACTCCATCATCGTAGGGTTCCAGGACCGTCACGTTCGCGCCGCTCGGCACTTCCTTCAGTTCCAGTTCTTTGGCTAACTCCTCGACGCCATCGGCGACGTATGCGAACACGCGTTGGTAGCGCACCATCGGGGCCATCCGTTCCGCAGCCGAAAAGGCGGTGAGTGCATAGCGGACCTTCCGCTTGCCACAGACCTCCGCCAGGGCGCGTTCCAACTGGGCCGGCTTCTGCATGGAGAAGTAGTCGCGCACGCCGTTCTGCCGGTAGGAATAGTTCCCTGCCCAATCTGTCAGGAGTTCCTCCGGCTGCTTCAGCAGTACTCCGGCAGATTCCCTGGAGAGCCATTCACGGTCGGCGAGAAGTTCCTTCGCCTTCCATGCGAGGCCGAGGCTGACCTCCGCCTCTCGCGCCAGGGCGCTGATGGCCCACGCCTTGCGTGGCGCGTTCAGGAGTACCCGCAGGACGCGGCTTGCCTTCGGGGAGTACAGCTTTCTCAGTTCGCGCTTCTGGGCGAACTTGTTGGGCCGCCCTTCTCGCTCGATGTAGATTCCGTCGAAACTCAACCGGCAGTTGCCGGAGAGGTCTATGTACCCCACTCCTTCCTGAGTGCAGAGCTGAGCCGTCCGGGGTGAGATATATGGGGCGACGAAGACGGCGTAGGCATTCCGTTGCGCCTTGGGGTAGCGGCGGCGGACTGCATTGATTGCCTCGCGGGCCAAGCGGAGTTCGCCGCTGGTCTTCGCTTCGACGATAAGCCGTCGGGAACCCTTGGCTGACCGCACGTTGATGGCGATATCATCGCGCCCCTTGGAGGAGATGTCCTCCCTGGAGGTTTCTTCGATGCGGACGAAAGGCACCTCTGACAGGCAGGCTCGAACGGCGCTCTCAACTTCCTCCGGGCGAAGTCTCTTCGTTTTCACCATAAATGCTCCTTTCACCATCTGGTGAAAGATATGATATCAGTGAAAACGTCCCGTGTCAAGAGCGTTCACCAAAAGCGCCATTTTCACCATTTGGCAAAACCGCCATTTATAGTGAAACGGCGTGCTTAACGAGGTCAGGACGCAAGGCGCACTTCTTCCCACTATATGGTAGGTTTTAGAAAATCAGGACAGGCTCGCCTCTCGCGCATTGAAGGACGGCGTTCGACCATATGCGGACAAAGCATGGCGAACATCCGAGCTATTTGCAGTACAATTGCAAAATGCTCGCCGATCGCCGGAAAACCAAGGTCGGTCGCTGGGGCGTGCCTCGTTCAGGAGACGTTGATGAACGGAAGCGGCGAGATTGGTCCGGGGTTCCTTGGTCACAGCGTCGCCTCCAGATACGGGCGCATGATTCGTGCCACGCGGCAGAGGGCGGCGTATCGCATCAGGGCATCGACCTTGAGTCGGCGGCGTTCACGGTAGAGCTTCAGCGCCTCCATCACAGTGTCCATGCCGATCTGGTTCCGGAACTTGAAGCAGTCGGCCAGGGTTTTCTCCGGATCATAGATGCGCACCGCCACGCCGTCGAGCGTGTGAGTCTCGATGCCCTCGGTCAGCGCATTTCCCGTGAAGTGGAAGACTCGAATGGGCGGATGGGCCAGCCGTGGTTTCCACGCCCCGGGCGGGAGTGCAACGTAGACCTCGTGGGGAATCTGCGTGGTGATCTCATGGTATTGTAGCGCAGAGAGAAGACAGACGACTCCTTGCGGAATCCGCCGGGCGACGAGGACCAGATCGGGATTGCTCAGAGGCGGGTTCTTGCCAAGCCGGTATAGACCGCGACTGACTAGTTCAATCGTTCCGGCGTCGCGCAGAGCATAGAGCGTGGCAGGATGCACGCCGACGCGCATCGCCTCGCTGGTGCGCAGCAGGCCGCCCTGTTGTTGGAAGGCGTCCAGCGCGCGCTTGAAGCGGCTCGATGAAAGGTGCGGCACTTTCTTGGCCATGATACAATCCTATACACTTGTGAATATGTATAGAGGATTCTATCACAATGGCGTCCGTTGTCAAGGCCGGTCACCGGGGTTGCGGGCGTAACGGCGAGATGTTCAGTCCGCTGCGCAGGAAAGTTGGGAAGTACTCGAAGGTGCCTATTTCCCGAGCCCGCTCATTCTCTGAAAGTCCATGGGAGCCTCCTGTTCTTTCTGCCGGACATGCTGCCAAAAACGCATTTGATTTGCAACACGTATAGCGCACCATAGTGCGCGTAATGCCCACTTTGCACGGTTATAGCGCATAACGCTGCGTGTTATAATCGCACTATCTATGTGGCTGCCGTGCCATCGGAGACGGCCAGATCGAGTCGGAAGGGACAGTCCGCTATCATCTTCCAACGTAGTCGAAGTTGGAGAACGGCGGGCCAGCAGGGACCATCTGGATGTCTGAAGGAGCTACGAGACGATGAGAACACACGGCGGCCCCTACCCTTGAAAAGCCCTACCGGGATGGCGGGTTCGGAGGCCCGAAGCGCAGCGTGCTGTTGGCCGTCTGCTCGTGCGCCTTCTCCAGCCTCTGGATGTAGCGCGGCACATCGTCACACTGGCGCATCGGAATGCGAATCTCTTGCCCGGCCGCACCAAACTGGCGAACGACCTGTTGAGCCATCTGGTTTGCCTTGAAAGGTCCAGAAGGGCTTGCCATCACAGATCTCCTCAGAATGGGAAGGGGTTTCAACCGATCAATGTAGAACAACCTCGGTCAGGAATGCAAGTCCTGCAAGGTGGTTTTCCATGCTGTAAGGGATATCGCTCAGTAGATGCCCCTTTGCGGTTCAGGAGTCTCCGCTGCTGGCCGCCCTTGGGCGATGGCTCTTCCCACATCGCCAGCATTAGGTAACGGAATGTCCCACGAGCGCCTTACGCTCCTACGGCTTGCGCCGTGCGAAGCGCCAGCCCGCTCCCCGTTTGCTCCCCAAGAACAGGAAGTCTCTCAACCGCCTGCCGCTGGTCTTCCGGGAAGCTCTGCGCGTAGGTGTCCAGCGTCATCGCTATCCGCTTGTGCCGGGCCAGGACCTGGACGGTCTTGACATCCACGCCCGCGCGTATCAAGTGAGTGATGTAGGTCCGTCGAAGGGAGTGCAGGTCAACCCCAGTCTGGATGATCCCTGCCGCCTTGAGACAAGACCTGAAACGCTGAAGCAGATGGTTGCGCCAGGGACGGCCCTCACGGTTCACGAAGACATACTCCGTATCGTGCCCGGATGTCGCCTTTAACTCTCGGAGCATATCGGCGACAGATGTCGGTAAGGGAGTTATGGACGCGGTATTGTTCTTACTCGCCTCAGCGCCTAGATGGACTTCGGCCCGATCAAGGTCAATGTCGTCCCACTTCAACCCCTGGACTTCGCTCCTACGGAAGCCGGTCCCAAGCAGGAACATCCATATCCGCCGATAGCACGGCGGAGACTTTTCCAGGAGCCGGGCGACTTCAGCAGCGTCCAGCGCACGCCGAAACCGCTTGACGTGATTCTTGATCGGCTTCACGCTGGCGATGGGGTTGCTCTCAATGAGCCGTGCCGATGCCGCCCAGGTAAGCATCGTCTTCAACGCGCTGGTGTGCATGTTGACGGTCCGAGCGCACAGCAGGTCCTTTTTGCTCGCCGGGTTTATGCGAGCCGTCGCATAGTTGCTTAGGACCGCCACCGTCAACTGCGAGACGGAGCGGACGGGCAAACGGGCGAGTATCTCCCCGATGCAATGCGTATAGAACCATGCCGTCTTCGGCTTGCAGCGGATCGCCACGTCTTGCAGCCAGGCATCGGCAACGGTCTGAAGGGCCACATTGTTTGACGCGAAGCTCGCTCCGCCCGTCTGCCGGAGCACTTCCAGGGCCCTCGACCGCAATAGTTGCCGCTCGGCTTCAGCCTTGTCCAGACCTACCCGCTGTTGGAAGCGCTCGCCGTTGCGGCGGTAGTCAATGTACCAGGCGCCGCCCGGACGAGGTTGGTAGACCCGACCTTCACCCCATCTCCGCTTTCGCGTCTTACCTATCACTGTGCCCTCGCAAAATCCGCCCTGATCTTCCGGGTTTCGACCATCGCGCCAACCACATCACAGCCATTTTCTTTCGCATTGAATCAAGTGGATTCCGCCGGAATTCCGATGCCTTCTCCATGCGCATCCAGAACCTGAAGACGTCATGGCCGAACCTCCCGGTCAAGGTGGTGAACAGCGGCAAGGTGCGACCGATGCGGCCGCATTTGGCCGCCCGCGATCAGCGCCTCGATGTCGGCTCGCGCAAACCTGGGGGCACCACCAGGCAAAAGTCGAATCGCCCGAAGGCTGCCGGCGTCCACGGCGCGCCGCACGGTCCGGGGACTGACGCGCAGCAGGGCGGCGACCTCGGTGATCGTCAGGACCAACGGGACGTCGTTCGTGGTCGAGTCCGGCATCATCTGGAGCCCTTCGTCGTGAGGAGATCCGAAAGGTGCCGCATACCTTCGTCTCTGAGGTCGGAGGCGCCTGCCTTCGAGCGGGCTTCCAGAAGGCGAATGTTACGAAAAATCATCCCCTTGGCCTGATACACACGGGCGACTGAAAACGGCCTCTTTTCGTTCAATGTTTTCGGGCCTCCGCCGCTCGATTTTTCGTAACAGGCAACTTTCTGAACTCCGCCATCCGCCGGCGAGCGGTTTCACGGTTCCTGATTCGCCGGCACCGGTCACAGAACCGAACCTTGCCGTACAGCGGCTGTCCGCATCGGCAGTACCGTGCGACGATCCGGGGCGGCGCGCTGGCCGGCGCAGAGATCGGGACCAGCGCGGAGACCGGGGCTGGGTCTTTCGCCAAGCAGATGCCGGCCGCGCCGTTCCGACAATTTGTGCATCGGCCGCAAGGAATCATTCCCATCTCCTCGTCGTAACCCAGGATAGCTGCGCGCCGTGCAGCATGCAGAATCTCGCATTTTCCCCTTGCTTTCCGGCCAAACTGATGCCCTCATGTCGCATGTAAGGCGCTGGTATGCAGCAGGTTACAGAAAGGAGACGACGATGGCGAAGAACGCGAAGCCGACCGCAGAGCAGGCGTATCAGGGATGCCAGAACGACGTTGGCGAGCTCCTCGACCTGATCGGCCAGGAGATGAAGCAGCACGCCGAGTTCGCTGAGAAGGACGCCCTGAACTGGGGCCACGTGGGCGACGTCCTCCACGTGCGCCGGTGCCTGATCGAGACGCTCGCGCAGCTCGCCCAGCAGGACGAGGCGTTCATTGAAAAGCATCTCGAAGAGATGCGCGAGGACGTGTAGCCCGACCGCCCCTCCGCCCACCCGCGCGGTGGGCGGGGATGGCGGCCGGCAATGGGCTGGCCGAGGCGAGGCAGTACGAAGAACGGAGGATGTGTTATGCGGTTGGAAAATGTCGTGGTCGGCGAGACGTACACGTTGGCGGTCGGGAAGAACAAGGTCGCCGTGGCGGTCAAGGACGTGGACGCCAAGGGCAAGATCACCGTGGCGACTGCCGGCGGCAAGCAGATGACCGTCGCGGATGCGGGGCGGCTGACTGTTAGAACCGTGGCCGACGGCGTTGGCCGACCCAGCGCGAAACATGCGGCCCACGGCGCGCCCGGGAAGACCTCCGCGAGCAAAGGCGCAAGGACGGCCCGCGGGCGCAACGTGGGCCAAAAGGGTGCGCCCCAGGCCAAAGAGAAACGCGTTGGTCTGGTGGACGCCGCGATCCTGGTCCTGCACGAGGCCGGCAATAAACCGATGAACGTGAAGGAGATCATCGAGGCGGTCTTGACCAAGAAGCTCTGGACCACGACCGGCAAGACGCCCGGCGCAACGCTCTACTCCTGCATCCTCCGGGAAATCCAGAAGAAGGGCGCTGACGCCCGGTTCAAGAAGGTCGCCCGTGGGCAGTTCGCGCTGGTCGGCTGACGCCGTCAGTATTTCACTCTTGGAAACGCCCTGGCAACCGCCAGGGCGTTTTCTATTGCCGGCGGGTCTATCATCGTATAGACTATGGTAGAACCCTTCTTGGAGGAACGAGCTATGCGCAAGACGCTCTGCAAGCACGGAAACAGTTACGCTCTGGTCATCGACAAGCCGATCATGGAATTGCTGCATGCCACGCCGGAAACCCCGTTCGAGGTTGTGACCGATGGCCAGTCGCTGCTCCTCAGCCCGGTGCGGAACCCTGAGGAAGAGAAGAAGTTCAAGGACGCGCTGGAGATGGTCCACAAGAGATTCGGCCGCGCCATGAAGAAACTGGCGAAGTGAGCCGTGCCTCCCATTTCCCGCCGGCGTCTCGGCATTGACAATTAGGACGGTATCCGGTATAGTGACATAAACAGGCATGGATGACCACGCATGATCGGCGGTTTCAAGGACGACGCGCTTGAGGCGTTCTATTTCGAGGGTCCCGGCCATCGCACCCGGAGCATTCCGAAGGAACTGCACGGGATCCTTCGAAGGAAACTGGACCTGCTCTACAACGCCGTGGACATCAACGACCTGCGCGTCCCGCCCGGAAACCGGCTGGAGGCGCTCAAAGGAAACTTGACGGGATGGCACAGCATCCGGGTCAACGACCAGTGGCGCATCATTTTTCGCTGGCGGGGGGATGCGGCTTACGACGTCCAGATGACCGATTACCATTGACCGTGTACGTATAGCGGAGGAGGAAAGACCATGTTCAACAGGCTCCCGAAAAACCCCACGCCGCCGGGCGAGATGCTCCTGGAGGAGTTCCTCAAGCCCTTGGGAATCTCCCAACTCGGCTTTGCCAGGCATCTCGGCGTCAGTTTCAAGCGCATCAACGAGATCGTCAACGGCCGGCGCGCGATCACCCCGGAGACCGCCTGGCTTTTCGCCAAGGCGTTGGGGAACAGCCCGCAGTTCTGGATGAACCTCCAGGCGACTTACGACCTCGTGCACCACAAGGTCGAGCGCCGGGTGCCGAAGATTCCCGTAGCCGTGTGACGGCCCGCCGGACGCGTTCATCATTCCGCCTTTCGGGAGGCCCGGACGCACTTCCGGGCCTCCTGCGTTTTTAACCGTCTGCACGTATCCCAGAGTCATTGGCATCTCTTACCTCATGCCCTTTTCTTTCTCGGCTGGCGGCGCCTTCGGCCACGGTTTGCCCGTCTTGAGGCAGACCGCGCGTTGGCCAGTGAACCGCTGCCAGCGGTCGATGGTAACGTCGCAGTACGGTGGATCGAGTTCCATGAGGAAGGCGTGCCTGCCGGTCTGCTCGCAGCCGATCAGCGTCGAGCCAGAGCCGCCGAACAGGTCCAGGACGTTCTCGCCGGCCTTGCTCGAGTACTGGATCGCGCGCACGGCCAGCTCGACCGGCTTCTGAGTCAGGTGCTCCATGCTCTGCGGGTTGACCTTCTTGATCGCCCACACGTCGATGGCATTGGTCGGCCCGTAGAACTTGTGCCCGGCGCCGAGGCGCCATCCATAGAAGCACCATTCGTGGTTGCCCATGAAGTCCTTGCGGGTCAGGACGGGGTGTTCCTTCACCCAGATGATCGCCTGGCTGAAGTACAGCTCGCAGACCTTCAGGACCGGCGGGTAGTTCCCGCAGTTGGCGTAGCCGCCCCAGATGTAGAAACATCGCCCCGGCACGAGGACGCGGGCGATATTGCCGAACCACGCCTGGAGCATCTTCTCAAAGGCATCGTCCGAGACGAAGTCGTTCTCGAGGGGGCGGTCTTTGGCGCGCATCTTCTTCGTAGTGCCATGGGCGTGTGTCGCGCCGCGATGCACGTCAAAGCTCTGGTGGTGTGTGAGGCCAGTGAACGATGACAGACCGGCGGCGATGGCGTTGTTTGACCTCGGCTCGACTTTCACGTTGTAGGGTGGGTCGGTGTTCACCAGGTGGATCGGCTGGCCGCCCAGGAGCAGGTCGAGGTCGGCCACGGAACCGGAGTCCCCGCACATCAGCCGGTGGTTGCCGAGCTGGTAGATTTCACCACGCCTCGAGGTCGCCTCGTCCGGCGGCTCCGGCACTTGGTCGGGGTCCGTTAGTCCAGGCGTTCCGTCCGGTGACAGAATCTGCGCGAGTGCGTCCGCGTCGAAGCCGAGCAGCGACATATCCACGCCGGCGGCCTGGAGGTTGGTCAACTCGATCGGCAGCAAATCCATGTCCCACTCGGCCAACTCCGCGAGCTTGTTGTCCGCGATACGGTACGCTTTGACCTGCGTGGGCGTCAGGTCCGTGGCGACGTGGACGGGGATTGTGGCCAAGCCGAGCTTCAACGCCGCGAGGATTCTAGTATGACCGCAGACGACCACATCGTGCGCGTCCACGATCACCGGGACGCGGAAACCGAATTCCTTGATGCTGGCGGCCACGGCGTCCACGGCGCCCGCGTTGATGCGCGGGTTCCTCTCATAGGGTTTGAGGTCCCCCAGTTTTCGCATGACGATCTTCATAACTGTTTCTCCCTTAAAGTTTGAACGGCGTCACACGGTCCACCCTGGGCCCGGATTCACGTCCCACCCGCCCGGCTCGCGCCGACCTGTCTCGGACTCTTCCTCCAACTTCCGTTGCGCCTCTCGTTCCCGCGCTCGTTGCGCGTCCATTGCAGCAGCCTGCATAAGTTCCTGCCGCTTCGCGTCGATCACCGCACGCGCCGGCAGCGTGTGAATCTGCATCATGTATGCGGCGGCGACTTGGTAGGTTTCGATATCAAAGAAATCAATTACTGCGCCTTCGGAGACTGGTCTCCAAACTTCCTCGAGGTGATTCCCGACGCGCTCGACGACTTTGACACAGTTCGAGAGTTCCTGGTTGTATTCGGGATCGTTGCGCATATTGAGATGCCAGATTTCCTCGGCCTCATCCTTTCGCCCGCGGGAAACCATGTCGGCCAGTTCGTCAGAGAAGTGGTGGACGTCCAGCATCCAGAGCGTCAGGTCGGTCCGCTGATATTGCTTCGCGTTGCCCTGGCCGGTCTGCTGGATGGCCTTGCTTGGCCAGATGTGGATCGCGCCCTGGGCCCCGTGCGCGCGCCTGGCGCCCTTGATCGCCCTGACGTTCCAGCGCAGACGGTCGTGGACCCATTTGTAGACCTGCATCGTGCGCGAGATTTCCTCGCTCTCGAGCTGTGTGCCGCCGGTGTCGATCAGGAGCATGTGCAGGCGAATCGGCGGATAGGCGTTGTCCTCGTATCCCCATGTCCTCCCCAGGAGTACCCTGTCCAGGTCATTGAAGGTTTCCAGGCGCCCGTGCCAGATGCGGGCGGACTCCATGCCGCCGCCGTCGGCCGTGGGCCCCCAGGCGCGGACGACGGCCTTGAAGAACCGATGCTGTGTGTCCACCGTCGCGGAAAGGCCGACCGCCCACTTGGGCAGGACGCCTTCGGCCAGTTTCGACCGCGAGGTCTTGACCGTGAAGATGTCCGTGTGGAGTTTCGTGGTCTGCTCGTCAAACGGCTCGCCCAAGCTGTCCGTTCGGAAGGAAAACATCTTCTCCCTCGATCCCTGCGCAAGAATAAACTGCGCGGCGATCTCCGCCCAAGAAAGCCACAGACAGTAGAGGCCGGAGATGTGCAGGCCCACACTCGTGCCGGGGGCGAACGCCTCGACCGTCTCGATGGACTCGTGGACCCGTCCAGCGGCGTCCAGGATGACGCTCTCGCCGTATTCCGCCTGGTAGAGACCGGCGCAGATCATCCTCGGCTTGTCCGCCTCGAGAATCTTGCCGTGGCAGCCGGCGCACTCGTACCACGCCGAGGCGTTCCGCCGGATGTAGTCGGCCTGGTCATGGCGGTCGTGCTTGTCACCCTTGTCAAATTTGAGGCTCGAGAACAGGAGCCGCTGCCGGAATCCGCAGCGCGGACAAGGGACGAAGAAGTAAATTTTGACGCTACAGTCGTCGAAGAGCTGCCAGATGCGCCCGAACCGGGTGCTCGGGGTGCTGGCCGCGATGAGGAGACCGCGCTCGCCGTAGGTTCGGAGGCGGGCTGTCACCAGGCTGACCGGCTCGCCTTGGCCTTTTGTCCATGGGCTGTATTTATCAACCTCATCGCAGACACCGACTCGCATTGGATCGGACGCCATGCTCGATGCAGAGCCGGACCACATGAGGTGCAAAATGAAACCATTTTGAAGCTTGATCTGTTGCTTCGTCGCATCGGCGCTCCTCGGCGTCATCAACCTCTGCAGCGGCGTGGTGCCTCGGAAGAGCGGCAAAAGTCTGTTGTCAATAATGCTCCTGCCTTTTGCCTCGTCCGGCAAGCACACGCCCACGGGGTCGGGTACGATATGCGCGCACCACCCGATAACATTACGGAGGGCTTCAGAGATGCCCGCCTGCGCGCATTTGATGATGACGAGTTGCGCCAGGCCGGGGACGTTGCACAGATTCATGATCGTCGTGCAGTAGGGTGTTTCCTTATTTCGGTAGGGGCCGGGGATGTTCGACTGCCCGACGGCGAGCTGCCGATATTTCTCGGCCCACTGCGAAGGCGTCAGGTTCTCTGGCGGGCGAAACGCGGCGCACTCGGCGGTGGTGAAAATTGATCTGTCGTTCATGTCGCATCCCCCTCTTCTGCTTCATCCACCCGTGCATCGTCGCCGTCCCCGGCGCTTGAAACTCCGCCGTCTTGAACTTCGGCGGTGCGACCTGCACCTCCATCCTCGTTCATCCCCGAAATAGACCCGCTGCCGTCCCAATTGTGACTGTAGGCTTCCAAAAGCGCGTTTACCCGCTCGTTTGTGATCTTCTGAACCTCAGCCGGAGTCTTACCTGCAATCTCGCGGGCGAGCACACGCGAGAGCATAAGCAGCCCGGACTTGAGGGCGTGAATCTTGCGCTGCTGATCTTCTTCAACCTGGACCTTTTCGATGAACTTCCCTGCCTCAATTCTTCGCGCCTGGTCTAACTTGAGTCGGCGGGAGCGCTTGAGCCTGATGTTCTCTTGCGTCTCCTCGTCCGAGGCTGCGCTCGGCCGGTATGGAGTCTGCCCATACTTACCAGCCAACCACGCGCACATGTAGACGATGTTGTAGGTTTTGTCCGTATTGCGAGGCGCGCCGGCATTTAACCAGTTTCCGACAGCCGCTGGCGTCAACTTTGTCAGGCCAGTTCTGGTGAGAATGCTGGCCAACTCCACGCGCGAAAGCGCCAACGGGTTCAACTTTTCAGAGCTGATAGGCTTCGGCATGTCAGGTCATCCAGCATGCGGAAAAAGAAAAGACAAGAGCCAAAATTCCAAAAATGGAAATCGCGCAGAAAGATTGGGTATGAACCTCGCGGTCAATCCTTTTGCCCGTTGGGTCCCATAGTAGGTCTGGCCTGCCTCTGTGTTCAGTGTATGAACACTCGTGCTCGGTCGTCCCTGCCACGCTTCAGGGACTTCTTTCCCTCTTTCACCCCCCGTCTCACAAAGGCAGAAAAGGGATACGCACGGAGTCGCGAGGGGAGGTGGGGTGAAAGAAGGAAAGAAGAAGAATTCTATTGTATTAACAAGGGTTTTCCTCATTTCTTCTTTCACCTTCTTTCTCCATCTTTCACCCCCGGACCGCTTCTGTTCGGCGCTTCTTTCCCCAACTTCTTTCACTTCGTTCCCTCCTATGCTGTGGTGCTTACGCATCGGCACGCATCCGATAGAGCGTTCCGGTGCGACCCGACGTCCGCGACGGTACGCACTCGACGTCGCCTTGCTGCGAGAGCGTCTCGATGATGTTCTGGAAGGTCAGGGCATCGATCTTCATGCGCTTGAGAAGGATGCTGTGCGGCAAGGTCTGGTTGGGGGCTTCCCGGAGCTTCTCCAAGGCCTTGAGACTCAGGGCGTGGAACGGGTTGTCGGCCACATGGTTGCGGGCCATGAAGAGCATCCGACGCGTCTGGTGTGTCACGAGCGCCCTGGCCCACTGGACCGCCGCCAGACTGATCTGCGGGCGCTCGTGGTTCTCGCTGATGGCGCAGATCAGGGAAAGCTTGCGAATCTGCTCGTTCACGCGCCCCCAGACCGTCGTCCCGACCGAGTCGTTGCGCTGCTCGGCTTTTGCGTACTCGGCGTCCGCCTCTTCCCGCGCCTCGATCAGGATGGGCTGTGCTTCCGGCGCGTATTCCACCACGACGGGATTGGGATGCCAATTGTCCAGGTTGCCACCGCTCCGGAACTGGCTCCACCACCGCGCTGTCTCCAGAATGCGCGCCGGTATGTTGCGGATGTGCGGCTCCTGGCCCTTCGGGCGCGGACCGCTCTCGACGATGATCATCCGCGCGAAGAACCCGTTGGTGAGCATGCGCTCGGACAGCGCTTCGTAGTAATGGTTGGGGATCGCCGTGCCGAAGAGTACCAGACATGGTTGATCAATGACGCCCGGTGCCTCCTTGCCGGCCTTGCGACGCATGGGGAAGACGCTGTTCGCCGCGGAGTAGAGCGTCAGGAGCGTTCCCATGACATTCTCGTGCCGCGCGTCCTTGGCTTTGTTGATGGACTGGAGCATGCCATCAATCTCGTCGGTCTGAAAGAGCATGCAGGGAGTGAGGAACAGCGCATCCTGAATCCCCTCGCCGGAGGCGAACCGGTCGCCCAACCACCCGGACAAGCCGATGCTGTGAACAATGCGGGTATTGACTTTACGGGGCCAGTCCTTGCCCGCCGCAGAATAGGCCAGGCCCAGGAGGTAGATATTGGTGCGGTTGTCACCGGGGTCACGCACCCGGCGTCCGGCCAGAAACGCCTGCAATGACAGAGCGCCACAGAACGCCATCGCGATGTTCGGGTACGGAGCAGTCTCAAGGCAGTAATCCATGACCTCGGAGATGAACCCCGGGGCGCGCAGAAGTTCCACGGGCAACGGCCCCGGGTCGGGAATTTCCGGTGCAGGCGCCTGATCGAACTTCGAAAGCAGGCGCGACAGATCCACATCAGGCGAGGAATCTTCCGAATGAGATTTACCATAGCCTGCTGCGCGCAAGGCAGCGGCCGCCTTGGCGAAGTCGCCGTTGTGCTCCAGGTGGGCATAGACGGCGAACGGCGAGTAGGCGTGGTTCGGCTCGAACAGCGCTGCATTTGAACTGAAGACGTAGAATACGCGATTTTTCAGTGTAGCCGACCAGCTATCGCTCTTGCCGGGCCGGCGCCAGTATTCGTTTTCGCCCGGCTTGGCGAGCGTCCAGCCGTGCTTCGTCAGGATCTCGCGCACGTCGCCGCGTTCATTGAACTCGTCGCCCGGACGAGCATCGCTGCCCTTTACCGCGCCTGCCGGGACGTTCTCCGGTTCCGGCACGTGCTCGTTGAGCGACCATGCCGCTTCCAGCAATGTCTCGCGCTCGGCGGTGCTGAGCGTCGGCAGCGTCGTGAAGTCACCCTGCACAAGTTCATATCCAGGCGACGGCGCGCAAAGGAATAATCCGCCCTCTCCCCTGGTCTCGATCAGCGTCACGATCACGGACCACCGGCCATCCTTTTCACGGCGCGGCCGGAGCTCCTTCCCGCAAATGATGACCGGCTCAGAACTGGCGACGTACTGCTTGCGTTGCGCGAGCTTGAGATTGCCGGACACCGCGGCCTCACATCGGTACGCCACGTGGAAACCGCCGGACGGGCTCTTCTCGATTACGAGCTTTTCCACGAGGCCCGGTGCAGCGGCTCGAACGAGCTCTCGCCATCGCTCGAAGAACTCGCCGGCCATGTCAAAGTCCAGCGCCTCCAGGTTGCCGGACGCCGGCCCGGTCACGAGGCAAAGAGCTTCATGATGGTTGCTGAACCACGCCTCGACCTCCTGGCCGGTCGGCAGTCTCTTTTGGTAGGGCTTCCAGCGCCTGACCGCCGGGAATTTCTCCGGCAGGCGCGCGGGCAGCACGCTCAGGCCAGCCTGGTGGTAGGCCAGGGCGCGGGCGCGCAAGCGCACATTCGTTTCAGGATCGCTCAAGGCGTTTGATCTCCCTCTCGATGCACCAGATGGCCTTCCGCAAGTCCTCGACGGCGTTGCCTTTCAATCCGGCTCGCCAGAGGTATTTCATTGCGTTGCCGAGGCAGAAGTTCATGTGCTCGGTGATCTGGATGCACTCGACGCCCGACGGGTGGCTCGTGTAGTGCTTGGGATGGTTGACGCGGTCGTTCAAAACGGGATCTCCTCATCGGTCAGGCCCATCGCCAAGGCGACGGGCTGTTGCGCTGGTTCTATCTCCTCATCGATCAGCCTGGGCTTGGGCCCGAGGACATGACGAATCACTGTTCCGAAATGTTCGCCGGAACCGGTGCGCACGGTGATCGTCAGCGTCGGGGCGAGCGCGCCGTCTTCGGCCAGGGCCACGGCCTCCTCGGCCGTCGCCGGCGGAGCGGCGTTCGAGCGCGTCTTCCACCATGCCTCAAATTTTGCTCGCGCGTAACCGGTGTGCCCCGGACAGACCCACTCCGAGATGTAGTTGTTGAACCCCACCTGGTAGTCGACGCGCATGGTTTTCGGATGCGAAGGCGGCGCGCCGCGCTTTACGTGGACACTGTAGAGCGCGCGCTCAACAGCACGCTCCTCTATAATTGCCTCGTCAGAGAGGATGCCTGCCGTTGACGCCCTGGCGTCGTGCCTCTTCCGCTCCGGTTCCGGGAACTCGTAGCCGCAGTCCGGACACCTGCTATAGCCGGCGGCGATGACGCTCCAGCATTGCGGGCATTCCTTCGCCGGTGCCTTGCCACCGCTGCCCCCAGCGCCGTCGAGCAGGCGAATCTGGTCCACAGGACCGTGGCGCAGGACGTTCCCGCCGAAGTCCAGGACCAGGCAGTTCTCCTTGTCCGGATGCAGCCGGAACCCGCGCCCGACCATCTGATAGTAGAGGCCCGGCGACATCGTCGGGCGCACCAGCGCCACGCAGTCGATGTTGGGCGCGTCGAAGCCGGTGGTGAGGATGTTGTTGTTCACGAGATACTTCAGCCGGCCCGCGCGGAAGTCGTCGAGCAGCCGGCTCCGGTCGAAGGAAAGCGTCTCGCTGAACACCGTCCCCACATCCGTGTGCGCCCTGGCTTGGAGCACTTCAGCCAGGTGCTCGCCGTGCTTCACGCCGCTGGCGAAGATGAGGCACGACTTCCTTTCCTTGCTGTACTCGACGATCTCCACGCACGCCGCCTGCACCAGGGCGTGCTGGTCCATCAACGCCTCAGTTTCGCCGGCGATGAATTCGCCCGCGCGCACGTGAAGGCCGGACGTATCCGGCCTCTGTCGCCCCGATTTGGTGACGAGCTTGCAGAGGTAGCCGTCCCGGATGAGTTCCTTGACGCCGACCTCGTAGCAGATGGAATTGAGAAAATTCTCCGGCGCGCAGATCATGCCGGACTTCATTCTGAACGGCGTCGCCGTCAGGCCGATGACGCGGACGCGCGGGTTGATCATCTTCATGTCCGCCAGGAACTGTCGGAACATTCCGTCGCCGTCAGGCGGGATGAGATGCGCTTCGTCCACCATAATCAGATCAAACGCCCCCAGGTCGCATGCGCGCGTGTAAACGCTCTGGATGCCGGCCACGATGACAGCGTGCTCGGTGTCCCGGCGCTTCAGGCCGGCGGAATGGACGCCCACGTGAATTTCCGGGCAGATCAGGCGGAGCTTGTCCGCCGTCTGCTCGAGCAGCTCTTTCACGTGGGCCAGGATGAGAACGCGCCCGTTCCAGCGGACGACGGCATCCTTGCAGATGGTCGCCATGACGAGGGTCTTGCCGCCCGCGGTGGGAATCGCGATGCAAGGGTTGTCGTCGCGCTGGCGCAGATGCCGGTACGCGGCATCCACAGCCTCCAATTGGTACGGGCGTAGCTGCATTGACCAAACCTCCGAGGGAAGCTCCGGCTGGGTCATCGCCTCGCCCAGGGCGGGGTGCTCGGCGCGTTCGAGGGCGCCGGGGCGGCCAACGCTTCCTTTTTCAGGAAGCCTCTGACCTCGTTGGTGATCTCGCCGGTGTCGACGCGCTTTTTGCACTTCACGTCGACGACGAGGGGCAAATTGTGCAGTTCGGCGGAGTCGTTCGGCGTCATGACTCCCACGGCGCGGCAGAGGGCCGAGAGTTGGCCGCTGGCGATTTTCACGGCGTCCTGGCTGCGGTTGTCGAGATTGAGGCGCGCCCAGAGTTTGCGGTTGGCGTGTTCGCCCTCGATGATCTGGAACTCCAGTTCCAGATAGCGGCCGTTAGCGCTCTTGGTCGCCTTCATCTCCGAGGCGGTGACGATCACGACGTACTTGCCAGGGGGAACGGGATCGAGCACAGTCGTCGGCTCGACTTCATTTGCGTTGAAACCGTTTAGGTCTGCCATGAGACATCTCCTTGAAAAATGCGATTGGGATGGATACTTCACGCCGCATCGGTCACGCTGTCGTTCGGGGGCGCGCGTGCCATTTTCAGATCCTTGGGCATGCTCATCTCTGCGCCTTTCCGCCGCCCAGGTGTTCCTCGGTCAGGAACTTGGCATAGGCGTTCCAGTCGAGCGGCAGCTCGTCTGGGAGGTTGAGTCTGTTCTTGGCGACGTGCGCCGGGCGCTCGGTCGTACGGATGATGCGCTCACCGGTGCCGATGCCCTTGATGATGGTCTTATCGAAGCCCTCCTTCGTCTGCTTGATGTGGACGCGGTAGGTTGCGAACAAGACCTCGTCGCACCATTCCTGGATGATGGCAGACGCCGATTTGTGTAGGTGCGGGCAGTAACGATCATAGTTCTCCGTCTCGGGGTTCTCGAATTTTTCGATCTTCGCGTGCCCGATGAGGATGACCATCATGCCTTTGTCGGCGCGCAAGGCTTCCAGGCCAGCAAGGAAGTTTCGCCACTGGGTCAGCGCGAACACGTACCCCTTGGCGTAACCGATCTCCTCGATGCTCTCGACGTTCTTCTCACGGCAGACTTCCTGCCAGATCAACTGCTCGAGCCAGTCCACGGAGTCCACCACCAGCGTGCGGTACAGATGAGCCTCGGAGTACAACTCCGAGAGGGCCTGCATCACGTCGTCAAACGACCGCGTCAATGGAAGCTTTTGGCACGCAATTTCGCCCAAGCCATCCTCGGTCGAGATGAATATCGATTTCGGGGCCATAGACCCCCACGTGGACTTGCCAATGCCATGCACGCCGTACAGTAGAATCCGGCGTGGCGCAGGCTGTTTGCCGCTGTGAATCTGTTCCATGAGTTTCACGCTTTTCATCTCCTTTCTGTGTTAGAGGGAAGGCCGAGTGGGGGAGTGTCGTGGGTTTCATTTCCGACGACGGGTACCCCGGAAGCTTGGCCCGCTTGCCCAGATTCTTCGTAGCCCTCTGCCCGCAATTGTCGCCCCAAGGCGGTCGCGATCCGTTGCAGGTCCGCTTCGGAAAAGACGCGCCCGCCGGATGCCGTCCGCGTACTCACGTCGGCCACTCTGCCGAACGTCAAGTGATACCGCAACGCGGGTGCGCTCAGGCCCAAGCGCCGCGCGGCCTCCGTAATCTGAATCAGCCGCGTTTCCGGCTCCATGCCTGTATGCTCCTCCTATAACCGTACCTTGCTAAAGTCTCAGGCAAAAAAAAGAGGAGGCGATCTCGGCGCTCTCGCGCCAAAACCACCTCCTCGGGTGAGAAGTACCGGCAACGTCGCGGATGCCCTGAAGGGCAACCCGCTAATCCGGTTTATCGGTCACCGCCCGCCGGCCCCTGTATTGCCCACAAGTCAAGTCCAGAGCCGCACGGGTCTAGTTGTCTGCGTCATGCGTCCGGCAAGTGTCCTCAAACAAACTCAACGCACCACTGGTATAACTCCGCGCCGCGCCCCCGACTGATTCGTGCCAGGCGCAACTCTTATGCGCTCTCTCATTTCCTTCGACTTAGCAACTCGCCCATGAGTTTGTCCTCCTGATCTTCCGCCCATAATACTGCGACCATAAGATGCGAAGCAAGAGCGTAGAGGCTTGGCAAGAGGGGCGGAATGGGCGGAATGTCGGCGGGATGCGGGATTGACAAGGCGGAAGTGAGGGGCGGAATTCAGGCCCGAAACGCACTTTTACCCTATGTGGCGCGACTTACCATTCCCTTGTAGTGCAATCGCCCACCTTCACGGATGTACTTTAGCCAGGTGTCGGGGGCCGGCGGCTTCTTCTGCTTGCGCATTTCCATTCTTTGGGGACTGTATATGACGCCGTAAATTTCCCTCAGTGTCTTGCGTTTTAGCCGGGGTTCCTTTGCCAGCGTGTCTAAGTATAGGTCCAGGATTTTCATCTGGCACGGCAGGGGGGCGGTTCTTTCTCTTTTCGGCCCCGGCATCCGTTTAGCTTCGGGTGTCTCTGCTTCCAAACGTAGCCGGAGCCGTAATACCTCCTGCGTCCAAAAGGGGTGATGGCCATGTCTAGTGGCGTAAGTATCCAAAAGACTCGAAAACTTACCCGCATTTCCGCCACACTTCTCTACGGCGATGACCAGGGCAAGGTGCATTCGGTAAGAAGCTTTACCGAATTCCAGCCCGTTGAGCCCGTATTTTTCGGCCTGGCGTGCAAGTTGTTTTCCCGCTTGGCGGAAGTCAGCCAGAATGGCATTACCGGCATGATCGGCGCAAGTAGGCTTCCACCACGTCCCTTTATAGAGCCGGTCACACTTTGCAGGGCACGCTTGGCAGAAGCTGCGGTTCTCTATGGCGACGCGAATCCGGTCAGGGCAAGCGTGCCAGAATTTCAAGAGGCGGAGCGCATCGGCGGGTTTCATGGACGGCATGGCGTTCTCTCCTACACCCTCTCCGAAAGAAAACGGGGCGTAAGGCCAGCGAGAGTGTCCGGCGTTCGGCCCGTCGCCTTATCCGCCCCTGTGCGCGCCAGTATTGTACCTTACTCCTCCGCCGTGTGAAAGCGCCGCGCTATTCGAGGTCCGTTTTTGCCGAGCAGGGCGCCGAAATGTTGTGGCGGGGCAGGCCGCGTGCTACAATCTCACCGCTCAAGGCGGCGAGGGAAGACCGCCGAAGGATGTTGTGGCCGTCAAGGGCGCCATCATTTGGCGCGGCGAAAGGAGAACCATCGGCGGATAGCTGACAGAAAATATTTCAGACGAGCTCGACGCTGAGCTTTGCGTCTCAGCAACAAACCATCACTTCTGGCCGGTTGGTCAGAATCTCGTATGAGACAGCAAGGCATGGTCGGTGCTCCCAGTTTCGGGAGCATCGCCGTGTCTGCTTTCATACGAGAGGCCGTGATGGGCCTGTTGCTGGGAGCAGTCCGGTTGATGCTCCCGATTCTTTTAACGAGGGAGAGGCCTATGACCGACCAGGAAAATGCACGGTTGCGCGAGGTACTGAAGACCGTCAAAGCGAAGATTCTCCGAGAGCGCGAGCGCCGGATGAACGAGGAGAACACGAAGAACGGCCTGATTGACCCGGTCTTGGAAGCCCTCGGATGGAACATCCACGACAATGCCGAGGTTGATCGTGAGTTCAGGGCGAGGGAAGGCGGCAACCCGGTGGACTATGCCCTGAAGATTCAGTGCAAGCCGAAGCTCTTCCTTGAGGCCAAGGGCCTCGGCGAGAATCTGGACGACCCGAAATGGACGGAACAGGTGCTGTTCTACGCGACGACAGCAGTGGTGGACTGGTGCGTGCTGACGAACGGGGACGAGTACCGGTTCTATAATGCGACGGCCCGGGGAAAGGCGGACGAAAAAGAATTCTGCCGCGTCAAGCTGTCAGAGGCGAGCGAAGACAAAGTGGTCGACGCGCTGGCGCCCTTGTCGCGTAGCGACCTGGACGGACGCCTGATCGAGGGACGGTGGACGGCGTACTTCGTTGACCGGCGGGTGAAAACGGCACTGCAAGAACTGCTGAATGGCCCCGAGGAGGGGCTACTCAACTTGATTCGCAAGAAGGTCAACGACCTGTCACGCAACGACATCAAGACCTCTTTCGACCGCCTGAACGTCCGAATCGAGTCCAGGTCTCCTCCTCCGCCCTCTCCGACGGTTGAGGGAAACGAAAACGGACACGAACCGGAACATACGAGCCTTGCGGAACTGGTTCAGTCCGGCGTCCTGCCGACGTCCATGAAGCTGTTCGCACAGTACAAGGGGCGCGACCTCGAGGCGACGGTTCTGCCTGACGGCGGGGTGGAGTTCCAGGGTAGGCGCTATGGCACTCCTTCCGCCGCCGGCGCAGCGGCCAAGAGCACCGTCACAGGCGAGAAGCTGGCTACCAACGGCTGGGACTTCTGGCAGGTTCGGGATTCGGGAGGGCAGGCTCATAAACTGGCAGACCTGCGTACAGCCTTGAAAGGGAAAGAGGCATGACAAAGGCCTACCTGCGTTTCTGAAGGACGGCCGTTGCCGCGCCTTCCGATCACGTATCCGGCTTCAGAGGCGCCCGCGATCCTCGTCAACTGCTTGCTTCGTACCGAACCAGATCGTCAATGCTGAGCATCATCTGCCACTCTTCGTAATCATGATAACCGCAAGGTTCAGCAAGCCGGCGGCACACCAGTACAGCGCAGGCCACCATTTGCACTGCGTAGCGTAGACGATGGCCGCCACGAGACTTTCTGCCATGATGACTATCGGCAACAGATGGATCACGTAACCCTCCTTCAGTGAACAAGCGCGGAAACTGCGCCAGCAGCGTTCCCGATGCCCGCTGCCGTCCCGGGCTGTCGAACTATACCATGCACCACTGACAGGCAGAATGGGACAGCGTGGCGGATCGCCGAGACGCTGGTCGCGTAGGGTAGGCCGTCTTGCAGATGTCAGTGCCTCGTGGTAGACTCCTGCAAATGGCGTCGAAAATAGGTTCAAGGGCAGCAAACCATGAGAACGACCGATCCCCGACATCCACCGCCAAACGAGAATCGCTGCCTGCCGCAGTCTGACTAGGATGTGGGCATTTGGGACGAAAGCGTGGGACGATGCAAATGAAAGTTTTCCTCGATTGTATGATCTACCTCCATTACCGGTCAATCGAGGAACTCGACCTGCCTTCCCTACTCTCCGCTGAGAGCGTCGCAATCGTCATACCCCGGATAACTCTGCGTGAGTTGGACAAACAGAAGAATACGCACCAATCCAGCAAAGTGCGCGACCGTGCCCGCCGTATTCTCAAGAAGATCGAACAGTGGACAACCGACGGAGTTTCAGTCAGGCAAGGTGTCTCGGTCGAATTCTTCCCAGTCGTGCCGACGACAGATTACGAGAGGCTTGGTCTTAATTCGCAGTGGTCCGACGATGTTCTCATTGCCACAATCCTGGAATACCAGAAGATTCACGGCGGCACACGGGTCGTCCTGATCACACAAGACTCCGGCCCGAGACTGACAGCGCGCCAGATGGGTATCCCTGTTGCGGAACTCCCGGAAGAAATGAAATTACCTGACGAACCTGATCCTCAGGAGGTTGAGAACCGTGAATTGACCAGAAGGCTCGAGAGAGTTCAGAACGCTCTCCCACAGCTTACCGTGTGCTTCGCCGGAGCAGAGAAGCCACAGACTCACGCACGGTTCACTCTTCTCCGTCCTTCCAATGATCTAGAAGACGATATCAATCGGAAGATTGCCGATTTGCGGGCCGCATGGCCAAAGCAGCATCCGTCTTCGGCGCCATCATCGACACAGAGTGATTCACTGGCTGAACGTTATCAGCAGTTTCCGCTGGACCGCCTTGGGCTAATCGAGCCAGACGAATATGACCGGTACAATCGCGATGTTGATGAGTACCTGGCGGAGTATGAACTATATATGCGTGAGAGATTGGAGCGGAAGGCTCTTCTTCAGAGAAGCATTTGTTTCCAAGTTGAAATCAGGAATACAGGAACGGGTCCGGCAGATGATGTAGATGTTCAGATTCACTTTCCCGACGGCTTTAACCTGATATCGCCGGACGATCTCCCGGAACTCACAGAGGAACCATCTCCTCCGCAGCAGCCTCGGACGCTGGTGCAAAAGATTACGTATAGTGTTGGGCACATGTCGGACTTCTCGATTCCATCTCCCGCAGTCTTCAATGAGAGCAAGATGCCAAACTCATTCAAGATTGAGCGCACCGGGAGTTACACGGTGACAGATCACTTCGAGCGGATCAAGCATGGTGGATCGGTGAAGATGCGGGAAATATTCCTCACCTTCGACTCCTATGAATCGGCCGGCTCTTTTCATTGTGAATACACTATTCGCCCTGCAAATCTACCCGACCCCGTTCGAGGCGAGCTGCACTTCGTTATTGACAAGGAAAATGCCAATGACGCCCGCTACCGTGCCGGTGAGGTGTAAGGGCGAGGAGGATCGGACTTTTGCAATCGGCGGCGCAAGAGGGCGGCAGATGGAGGGGGACAGCCCGACCTGCACCGCCGAGGGCTGGGTCGCCGACCTGGGCCGACCTGAAGCCGGTCAAGAAGGAACTCATACGCCTGGCGAAGAAGTTCGACAGTGCGCCCGTTGCATGATGCAGGGGTGACGCATTGCGACTCGGACCAGAGTCGCTCAGGACAGGGAGCAGCAGCGCCATTCACCAATCATAAGTCACGGAATATCGACGCTGCCGGGGCCTCCAACTTCGCATGAATCGTGAGTTCTCCGTTCGCCATCAGAGTGGAGAACGGATCTTGTACCAAGACCGTTTGCCAGTCTGAGCGTGGCGCATCACTTTCCAGCACGCCCAAGAGATAGTAGTTCTTCCCTTTTCGTGCGGCTTCACGAAGTTCATTAGTACTGACGACCACTCTCCCGTGACGGACAAAGGTCTTTACTTCCACTTCGACCTGTTGTCCATCCTTGCCGCAGAGAAAATCGTACCCGCAGACGACCTTCCGGTTGTCACTGACGAGCGTCAGTCCTGCCCACCCCCCTGGCTGCTCCAGCCTTCGTTTGATTTCCTCTTCTCCGAGTCGTCCTCGGAGTTCTTGTTCGGGAGTGACCTCTGGGATGAACGCTGGAGGGCGTCGATCATGGTGATGTTCGCCATCTGGACCTGGCGCGTCAATGAGCACCTGCGTCAAATCTTCTGCAACCTTCTTGAACGTGTCCGTGACCTTCCGTGTAATCTGCTGGCTACCCTGGGAAGTGTCCTGACTTACTGGGGGTGGAGGCACAATCTTCGGCATGGGTGATGGGGGCGCGTCAACTTTGTCAGCCACCTCCCCAGACAGGAGTCCTTCGGCGTAATCAAGGGCCTCCGGCGAAACCCCGAGTTGCAGGTGTATGAACGTTTCCAGGTCTTCGCGTCTCCCCGAAAGACTGTGAAAGCGCGACGCTATGCGAGGAAACATCGGGGCCAACTCCTTGCCTATACCGTCAAGGAATAACTGCGCGATGACTTCGCCCAATGCATCCGCGTCCAAGTCGTAGTAGGATGTCGATGTCGCCCCCTTGACATAGAGTAGGTAGTGCGCCTCTTCAACGGCTCCTTCCCGCTTAACCATATCCGTCTTCAAGTAGAACTTTGCGAATTCCAGACGGTGCTTCGTCGCGGGGTCTGATATCAATGTGAACTCTGCTTCCAGACGAGGCGTTGTCAAGACGTGAAAGCGATCCCGAAGCCGGCGGACGACGAGCTCCGCATGCTTTGGCTGTTCAGATTTTGCGATAACGGTCGCCAGCAAGAAAGGAGCCAAACCATTGGTGATAATGTCTTTGAGCCTTGGCGCCTCTACGGACACCGACTCAGAAAGGAACGTCTCCTCTACAGTGTCGCCTGCCTGCAAGTGTGTTATCCCAGACGCATCGAACAACTGCCGATAGACCCTATCCGTGTCCAAGAGCGAATGGCTATCGAGGAACGCTCGCTCTACCGCCGATCCAGGTTCGGCGAAATAGAAAGGTGGTCCTGCCAATGTCGGGCCTGTCGTTGACCGGCACACGAGTTTGATTGCGCTGGGAAAGGCAAAGAAAGAGGTCTGCTGGTTAAGTGCGCGATACATTTCCTGAATGGCGCCTCGAACGAAGCGCCAACGACTACGAATGGTGAGTATCTCCTTTTGCCCCCATGGTGTAGCAAGCTTCTCTCCGAGCAGCTCCAGTGCCCGAACAATTGCCCCTGCTGACGAAGACGCCGCGTCTTCGAGCGGCGCTACGCCGAGTTGCTGCAATTGTATCATCTCTTCGAGAGTGCGCACCGTCACATATGGCAGCAGCATGTCGCCCAGTTCTTCATCGTTGCGACCGGAAGAAATCAACCTTCGGCCAGCTTGCCGAAGGAAACATGCATGACTTCCTACAGGACCTGCGGAAGAAGGCAACCAGGGGTGGTGCTCCAACTGCCTTTTCACATAGCATCCAATGTTGATTGTGTGGCCGCCAGGTCCACCGCCACGACACCATGCAGTGTCGTTCGCCATGTTTGCCAAGGGCTGAGCCGGCAGAGACACAGCCAATCGCCAGAGACGGTCCTGCCAGTGCTGATTGCCAGCTGCGTACTCGTGCTGTGCGGCCTGGACACATTCTACGAATCCGTCTATGGCTGCAAGTGACTGCAGAACCGTCATTGCCTCATGATTGCACCTGGGGGAACTGGCAACCACTGCGGGCCATTGTCCTTCACGGCGAAGGATTTCCAACACCGCCTTGTTCTCATCATTCTGCCGCTCTCCGCTGAATCCTTCAGGTACTGCGGAATCGAGGGCGCCGGGGTCAAGAAGCAGGCCCACGCCGACGGCGGGACGACGGTAGTTCAGGAGCTTAGGAGAAGATGAGACTCCTGCCTTGCCCAAGAACTCAGTCCATTCAGAACGAGGTCTGTGACTAACCGCTACCAATTCAGCAAAGAAATCTCCATCAAGGCGTCTGAGATTTGCCACGTCTTCCAGGCAACTCGTCAGCAATTCACCCTGCGGCCAGTACACCAAGAATGCGGGGACCAATTGGACTGGGGCTATGGGTGCATCTGATCGCACGGGTGTACAGGGGAGAGGAAATCTACCAATGTCGCGCCAGAAATCTGCTGATACGATGGCGCGTCCCCCACGGATGATGCCCTCCATGAACGCCCAGGCAGCAGCCAACTCATACGCTGTGGTTTGGCTTTTACCCTCGAAGAATGCACCCGCCGTCGTCCGTATGGCGCGCGGGAGCAAATCCGTGGCCTCAAATGCGGCGATCCCCAATCGGTCCAGGACCCAAGTGCGAACCTTGCTGTCGCCACGTGTCAACTGTTCAGCAACATCGCGTTTAACGAAGGTGAACACCCTGTTGAAGCAGTCTGGCACAGGCAGATGCAGCGTATCATCTGGAGGGGGCATACAGACAATGGCGCTCTGGCCGGATGAGACTGGAAGGACCGACTGTTCTGTGGGAATAAGCCGGCACCCGACAAAGGCGGGATGGCTGCGTCCAGCGATCTCCTTGTCGTTGGCCATCAGGGAATAGCACTCATACCACCACATGCACGTTTGAGGTGATCTGCCTGCCACTTGTACGAAAGTCAACAGCCTTTCGTGCGGGAGAGGCAAGATACCTGCCAACCTGAGGAATGCACGGGTCCCAGTCCCGTCTTCGTGGGGAGCCAGGAAGGTTGTAGTTCGACCTTCGGCGTCTTTTACAAACGATGCGAAGAGACGTTCCCATACCCCGTTGCTGTCCACCTCCGGCGGCAAGACCACGGCGTTGCGTGCAGCCAGACCATTCCGAGTCGGGATGAATGGGCTTTGTCGCTTTGCAATTTCATCGGCAAACACACGGGTGAAGTCGCTTTCTCTGTTGAGAACGGCGCCGGGCGTTGGCGAGAGCGCGGCGAAAATACTTCTTGCCTGATATCGCTTTAGCAATTCGGTCAGGAGTTCATTGGCGGTCTTTCTTGCCGCACATCGCAATAACCAGTCATTGTACTTGCTGTCCATAAGGCGGGTTCGGTCGGGTTTGACATGAAAATCCCCGTGGATCACGAAGCCTGCCCCAATCCTCTCTTCTGTTGGGAAGTACACGTGATAGCAGGATTCGGAGTTATGGACAGGTTGCCCACCTCTTAGCTCAACCGAAAGCACAATGTCTGCATCACTCATCGCTCGCACGGCCTTTGGAGTATCGGCGTGCTCCCGTATTTCGGGCGGGATGTCCAATGAGAATCGCATCTGAAAGAAGGACCGTGTTTGTACCTCTTCTGCCAAGCTGGTCTTGACGTTTATTTCTCCCGCTTGACCGACACCTGGACGCTGCGAACCATAGACGCCGGCTACGTGGGTTGCGCCGTCGAAAAGTTCGACTCTCTCCACATTTTCCAAAAACGGTAGCAGACCACTGACTTGAGCTTGCAGGAATCCCTTCATTACGGTTAGGCCGTGGCCATCGGCGATGATGGGTACGGGTCGCAAGTCTGCCAGAACCTTGGCGTCGATGTCGGCATCTCCGGCCGGGAACCAGAACAAGGAGGACAACCCCTTGCCGTAGATTCCGCCGATGAGCTTGTCCAGAAGACCGGATAGCGTTCCCAGTTTCTGCTTGGGAACGAGGGCTGGGATACACATAACGGGACATATCGATTGGCCTGTCTTCGTCCACTCTCTGTAGTGTTGATCAAGGGCCGGGTTCTTATGCAACGTTTCGTGAATGTAACCGTTGTTGAGTGCCCAAGAAAACTTAATGGCTAATGACTTGTCCGGTGTAATCTGTATGACATAGGGCGAGGGTGTGATGCCCAAGACCGACCGGAATCCCAACCCCTTATGCCCAATGCACTGATTGGGGTCTTTATCACTCCATCCATCTGCGAGACTGCGGAAGTTGCTGACGGTGAACCACTTTCCGTCATGGGCAAAGGCCATGCCGTGCGGAGACAGGATGAAAACTGCCGTCTTGGCACCAGCGTCGTCAGCATTCTGCAGGAGTTCGTACGGCGCTCGGCCTTTGTAGAGATCGCGGAGATCGCGCTCGTTTCGACACCTGTCGCGCAAGTATCGAAGTCCAGTAAAGCTGTACTCGGGCTTCAGTTCCTTCTCTCGGATATGTTCGAAGGAAGTGACCGTAAGCGACTGGTAAGCGTCAATCATTCCTTGAGGCAGCTTCATCGCGATCTCCCAGATGACTGATGACGGCCTGTCGTATGCAGTCTACGGGTTGCAGTAGCCTCCCACTTCCGCTGCCCCATGTCAAGAATCGACGATGGCAGGTCCTGGCCGTCCAATGTGCCAAGGGCGCACCCGCTTTCCTCCGCAGAAACCAGGGCCCGGGCGCTCGTGCGCGTGGATAGCCACTCTTTCTTGGGCCGCGCGAGAGGCTGCAGTTACACCGATGTAACTTTCTGCGCGAATCCGCCGTTGCCGCGATGCAAGATACCGGCCTTCTGCGTAAGTATTCGAACTGAAACATGATCGCTCCCAGCTTCTTCCCCATAGAGTATCCGGGAAACTCCGGGACAAAGGTCGTCATGCGCCCGGTTTCGCGACCTGCGCCGCTGGCAGCGAACGGTAGTGGCGGATCAGTTCGGGATACTTGGGGAGGGCTTCGCGCCCCTTGGGCGTCACGGCGTAAAGCCCCCGGGCGACGCGGCTGAACCAGCCGTAGACGTTCCTTGACAGGATCGAGAGCGTCTTGGACCCGGTGCCGAGCGCGCGTAGTTGCCGAGGTTCCATCTCACCGCTGTCCGCGAGGTAACAGGCGATCTGGATGGCGTTCTCGCGGTAAGCCGTGACAAGCGGTCGTCGGGTGCTGCCGCCGGGGTTGAAGTCCCCCGAACGCCGACCGATTTCCTCGAGGATCGCTCGCCGTGCGCTGCGGCGCTTCCGCCGCTCGAATGGCAGGGGGTGGAACACCACCTCAACTGGTTGCTTGCCTGGTTTGAGCGACACCAGGAGCAGCCCCAGTTCCAGTCGCCGCAGCACGCGGAAGACCCCGCGCATCTGCCACATCCACTTCGCATGGTTCGGCGGGCGCGGCACGGCCAGGTAGACAGAATCGGTCATTTGCTGCCGCCGCACCCCCTGGGCCAGGAGCGACAAGTTCAGAGCCAGCTTCATCTCGATCACGATCAGGTCATCGCCGTTCACCGCCGCGATGTCACAGTGCTTCACCTCGCCACGGACCGTGTATCCCAGCGACGTCAGGTATGCGCGCAGCAGTGGGTAGAGGTCCGTCTCTGCCGGTTTCGTCCTGGCTCTACGGGGCATGGCTCTTGCTCTACAAGGGGACGAGAGTCCCTCTGGCGTATGACCACTATTTCGGAACGACGATTGCCACTATGATTCCGAGCACTGCGCCTGCAATAGCCCCTGACCAGGGGCTGGCGATGCACGGTCAGCCCATTCCCGCGTGCTTCCCGAAGTACCCGACGAGGCCGCCGATCACGGCCCCGATGGCGGCCCCAGCGATGTATCTGAACATGAGCTAACCTCCCTGAACTTCAGGTCTCAGTGTTCGGCCACGTGATTCACTTCTTCCGGTACTCCGCGACGTAAGCCCAAATACTCAAGTGCCTGGCACAGTCTGGGGCAGCCCGAAGCTCATTTGCGTCCGAAAGCGACTCTGTAGAAGTGGAATTTGGGGCAACCGATGCGCTTTATGCTACTCCAGTAATCCCTCGGTCGGAGCATCTGCACAGACTGCCTGATAATCTTTTCGTTGGGGCGCTCTGGTATGTAATACAGTGCGAAGTGGACCTGGACCGCTATAGCCTTCTTGTCAGCTTGAATCATCTGAACCAGCTTCTCATGGTCATGCCGATAAGCCTTATCATTTCGGCGGTGATACATCTTCAACTCCAGATAAGCCGGAGCATGTTGAGTATGTACTGCCGGATCAACGTGAAGGTCGATGCGGTCCGCCACGAGCCCCGGGTATTCCATGAAGACCGCCATATCATCTTCGAACTCATGCTGTAATCTGCCGTACAACTCAGCAACTACCATCGCCTCGAACGTGACGTACTTGACCTTGGTCGAATATAGGTCTTGGCGGTGTTGACTGTATCTTTGTCCGGTCTGCTGGAAGTGTGTCAATCGATTGTGGTAGAGATGCGCTAAGGCAGCATCGATCCTCGCGAGTGTATTTGACTGAGCTGGCGTCATTCTCTTCCCACTTTCTGCGTTGAACTCACAAGATATGGATTCATGAGCTTCCGGCCGCTGTCACGGCTCGTGTTACAGACGCTAAATATCCGACCGAATTGAACCCACGTTTTGGCCGAATCCGTGATCCTGTAGTTTCCGCTCCCACTTGTCCCCAAGCTTTGAATTGACCAATTCCGATACCAAGTACCTTCGCTTCCAAGAAGTTTCTGACTTGAGGACAGTCGGGTCCACCGTGTCGCACCACAGGAATAGCCTCCTGTCGGCTACGGCGCGGCACAACTCCTGCGCAGCCCACGCCCCTGCGTCCGTGTTTGCCTTGAAGATTTCACCGTACCAATGCCTTGCCCACTTTTCGGCCCACCAATCTTCGAGTGCGTCACGGGCGGCTCGCCGAACGTATCTGTTCCCGTCGCCAAGGGAGCTTTGCCGGAGTTCTGGCTCACAGTTAGTTGCCGACCAGCCAAAAACACGCACTGCAATTGCGCGTTTCCGTGGGTCAGCATCGCGCCAGAGTTCGTGAACCATTGACCAATCGTCGCTACCGGATTGACGAATGGCGAGAGCCCATCCAAATGCCTCTTTCTCAGAGGAGTACTGCCCCATCCTCACCTTCATGTACTCAGCCACTTCAGGTTTATGAGAAGACGCCGCCAATGCGCAACGCCAGACTTCGGCGCCAGCTGGATGAGCCGTCAAGTGCATGAACGAATCCTGCTGCATCGCATCGAAAATGCGAAATGCCAGGGGAGCATCGTGCGCGAGAATTGCCGTTCCTAATTGCCAAGCCGTCTGAGAAAAGAGGAAACGGAAGTCTTGCGACTTGGAGTTCGTCCCCGATGCCAATTCGCAGAACTCGCGGATGACGGTCGGGCGATGTCTCAGCAGGAACGCAATGCCTTGACTACCGAGGTTCACCTCAGTCTTAGAACGTGCGCTCAACGCAGCACGCGCGGCTGCAGCAAAATCATCCGACTTCTGCCCCTCATCGCGCTTGTCCAGCAGCATGCCGATCAGCCAGAGGGGAACTTTAGAAACCAGAACATTCATTGCCGGCATGCTAAGACTGGCAGCGTGTCGCCAGAACAATCCGGCCAAGGCCAGGGATCGCGCGCGGGCATCGTTGGACAGCAGGTCGAGTTCTCCTATACGCGCCCAGAGTGCCTCAGAGTCTTGCTGCTCGCCAACGGTGGCTAGCAGACTCACAGCTGCAAAGCTGACCCCAGTATCGCCCGTATCCTGGAGTCGTCGCGCTGCGGTGCGAGACACTTCAGGATCGTGGTGACCACACCACCACAACGCATGGAGCAATGCCTGCTGCTCTTCAGGATACGCCGAGACAGCAAGCGCATTTGCCAAACGCTGGACCAACGCAGGGCAACCACACGCATACCATACCGTGTGATTGAGGAGGGCTGCCAGATGTCGAAAGAATCGTGTGGGCCCCGCAAACAGTGCTTCGCAAGCATCGTCAAGAGTCGAAGCTGATATAACATGTGCCTTAAGCAACTGGCAGCCCCAGTAATCCTTGTCGGGCGCTTCAGGGCTGTCTTGGTAACGGGTAAGCGTTCCCTTCAGGGCACCATGTTGCGTTGGGTCCAAAATTACGGCTGCTCCCTGTGCCAGGTCTCCAGCCAAGAAGCGTGGATCGTCCAGTTCAGCGATGCGTTGTGCGTGGGCACGTATAACGGATGCGGCGACTTCAGGGGCCGCTCGCAAAAGCAGTGGAGAAATGGCTTCCCACTCGATGCCAGCCGTCGTGCGGCAATGGCCTTTGTAAAACTCAGCACTGCCAAACCTGCCAACTGACTCGCTGACAATTGTCGTCTGGCGCAGCACATCGGGGTCGCCCGTCCGCAGATTTCCAGCGAAGACAGGGTCCCTTGCAAGAGAAATCACCTTGATGACCTCGCCAAAGTCCTTGTCGGCGATTAACGTTCGAAGTGCAGGAAAGACGTACCCAGCTGGCTTATAAGTTCGCACCGGGAAATGAGAATGCTTGTGGCCGGCCCGATACGCTTTGACGAACTGTGGCGTCTGCACCCAGTTCTCAAACCATTCGCGGTCTTCGCTTTCCCAGATAGCCTGCGCGTCGCATGGCAACAGCGGTTCGTCTCCTCGCTTTAGCCGTGACACGACGGCGGCGACCGTTTCCCTGTCGCAGTATTCCATACAAGTGCATCGGGCAAAGTAGGGGTCAGCCTTTAAGAACGGTTCCACCAAAAGCGGCCGGGTCAAGGCGATCTGTCGACAGTACGCCGCGCTTTCCTTGGACCAGCATGCTCTCCCGGCAAGTCGCTTGACGCGGCAAAAGTCGGTGGTAGTGTCGCCGTGCCTGGATTGGTCAGGCAGCGTAACGATGGCTGGCCCCAACTCGCCGCTGCCCACGAAGCCGGCCAATTCCAGTAGTGCCTCGACGTCCTCTGGATGTGCGCCAGTCGGGGAACGGCCCGCCGCCATAATCTGATCGTGAAGTGGTCGAATCAGTTTTTCACCATACGAGTACGATACTACCCATTGAAGAAGGCCGGTTTCCACGTGGCAGCCATACGCAGAGTGTAGCAATGCCGCTTGTGCTTTAAGCCCCTCGAAGCACGCCAGAAATTGACGTTTGGCCAACACTTTGAGGGCAAGTGACGAGAGATTGGGCATTGGGTGCCCTTCGCGCAGTGCAAACTCGAAAGAGCCGAGCTTCCCGCGGTCACCTTGAACGGTCATGGGGTCATTGTCACGTGGCTGAGTAGGAGCCTTTGGCGCAATATGCATCCAACGGTTCAACCTGCGGACAAGGGGGTCCTCCTCTGCATCGCGTGCGTCGGTTGCCACCGCAGCAAGTGCATAACACAACCCATGCTCCACATGGTGGCCATGCGAAGTCCACGTGGAGATCGTCTCTGCCACGTCAAGGAGGGGTTCGAGAATGCGGGGCATCAGACAGAGAACATCGTCCCAGCGAGCGAACCCCTGGGCGTCAATCCAGTGTCGAAGCAGCCGGCGCTCGGTCTCGGGGAATCCGGCTCGCGTAAGCGATATGGTCACAGCTGCTGCAAGGCATTCCTCCTTGAAATCGAAGCCGGCATACGGCTCGATCAGTTTAGCGAAGCGTTGCCTGAAATCGTATTCCGAATCCCGCTCCAATTGTCGGGCTGCATCGTAGAGGAGTAAGCCCAGATAGTGCTGAGCGTAGCGACTGTCAAACTCATATTCCCCGTCAGCCGTCCTACGTAGGATGGGGAGCGAGCACATCTCATCGCGCGTCCGTTGCCAATGATCCCCAACGATGTCGCGGATAACTCGTCGCACTTTCTCGCCCGCTATGCGGTTACTGTTTCCAACTGGCTGGCCAACAAGCAACTGACCTACTAGAGCTCGTAGGAGATCTTGAAAGTCGGCGGTGTCATCTATGCCGAGCTGGCGACGAGTCGCAAGGTTTTGTCTGTACTTGTGCTCAAAGTCTTTATAGACGAGCAGCGCCGGGGTCATGTTGCGGAAACCCTTCAATTCCTCATCTTCGCGCAGCGAAACCGCAAGGTCCAGATAGCGCGGGCGCCGCACGATTTCCCGCATGCCAGAGGGAATGTCCCTTATACTCAGTCCCCGTTGCCTTAGCGCTTCGCTGAGTTCATCATCGTTGTAGCCTGCCACCGTAATCTCACAGCAATTCTTGAGCATGGGACGGAACCGTTCATGCCATGGGTTTGTGCGACAAGTTACGAGGAGTTGCACCAAACTGGCCATGGGCGACGCTTCCCAGCCGGAGAGGAGCTCTTCGACTGTTTTCGGTTCATCCCATTCGTTCAGGCCGTCCAAGATCAACAAAAAGCGGCAGCGGTTCGCTAGGCACATTCGTCGGACCCGGCGCCGCCAATAATCTTGAGTCATGTATGGAAGTTTCTTGGCAGCTGCAGCGAACGATCTCGCGAGCATCTCTTCGCCATCGGAAACATTCGATACGTCGGCAGAGGTCGCAAAAACAGCAGGCATGTGGGGACTGGCCAGCATCCTGTGCAGCCAATGCGCGACAGCCCAAGTCTTGCCCATTCCTTCGTCGCCCAGCACGGCGGCAACAACTCGCGGCTGTGTCTCGGATAACCACTTGTCCAGACCCTGGATCACGGCAGTTCGTGGAATTGCCTGCGCAGGCCGGATAGTTTGTGTCACGAAGTTGTATTTCGCGGGAGCCTGGAATCGTTCCGTCAATACAGAGGCGAGCGCCTTCGCGGAAATCGGCAGGGTTGCCTGGTTCAGCTCGTCCTGGAGCGAGCTGATCTCGCGCCGATGCTCTTCGCTCTGACGAAGTTCTTCGGCAAGCCGCATGAACTCCTGTCCGGCGAACCCGGTTAGGTTGGCTGCGAGGAAATCCCGTGTCTCCTCAGCGAACTTCATGCACAAAGCGGGCAAACGTCCGCCACTGTTGCGCGAAGAGTCGCTGTCCAGGACGATGACAGGCACGCCCTGTTTGCTGGACTCGTCATTCAGCTCGGCCAAAAGCTGTGCGGAGGATGTGGCTGTTGTGGCGACGATCCACATGTCCAGTTCGGGCCACGAAGTTGCTGCTTGGGACAGTTCACCACGTAGCTCTCGCGTGTCCAAGCGAGCAGCCCCATAGCGCTTGCACTCCACTACAACTGACGTGGGCCCGCGGGTGACGGCGTCGCCGCCATGTTGGTCTCCGCTTCGGGCCAAAGAGAGCGGGCAATCAAGGAGTCTTTCTACCAACCGAACAGCGAAGCCTTCAAAACCAGAGGCTTGGCTTGCCTCCAGACTATTGATGGCCTTTATCAGATTCCGGGCCGTCATTGTGTAATCACTGCCAAAGGCTTTAGATCGTACACCTGCATCACCTCGGCCCCGTAATGGCTGATTCCCTGCGGCGCGTCGCAGGCCTAGCGGGAAGTGTGAATTGCACATACTCCCGTGCGGCCACGGAGAGTTCATCCTTTCGTTCGCGCCAGTCCGGCAGTGCGCGCTCCAATCTAGCCCAGAATGCGGGGCCGTGGTGCGGTTCCACGAGGTGCGTCATCTCGTGAAGTATGACGTAGTCTACCAGATGGACGGGCAATTGCATCAGCCGCCAGTTGAAGAAGAGCGCGTTATGCTTGCCGCATGAACCCCACCGGAAGCCCAAATCCCGCACTTCGATCCTCTCCGGCTTCACGCCGATCCGGGGTGACAGGAATTCCACGCGCTCCGTCAGCCACGGCGTGCCTGCCTCGATGAACCACGCGCGGAAGACCTCTGACGCACGCTTGTGCTCCTTCTGCCGAAGGACGAACCATCCGCCCTCAAGACGCAAGGGAGCATCCTGGCGTGACACAGTCCGCAACCGGTAGTGGCGGCCAAGGTAGCAAAAGCTCTCGCCGCCAACAAAGCCAGGCTCATACTGTTCGGATGCGGTCTTCGCCTTCTCAAGCAGCCGTTGATGAACCCACAGGAGCTTGCCTTTCACCCATCGCTCAAGGTCTGGCCGCTCAAGGCTGTCAGGCGCGTGGACGACCAGCTCGCCGCCTCGGTCCACGGTAATGCCGAGAGTGTGCCGCCGGGCGCTTCGGCGCACCTCGAAGGTCAGAGCTGCAAGTTCCAGCGTTTCAGTTGCCATTGCGCGTCAACGTCTCATGGTTGTGTTTAGCCAGTGCCACAAGTTGCTGTGCCAGATCACGATGTCGGTCCGGCGGAATGATGGCTGCCACGGCATCCAGGTCTCGCACAAGTCGCCGGGTCAGTTGCTCGCGCGCCGGCAGGTTCCTCCAGAAACCGACGATGCGAATCTCCTGCCTGATTCGCTCCACCATGTCCAGCGTAAGCCCTATGAGCTGCCTTCGCTCATCATCAGTGAGCTTCTTCCCCTTGGCCGCTTCCTCCAGAACCAGGCGCACAAAGGGGACCTGCTTCCTAGCGTCAAGGTCCGGGAATTCCACGTCGCCGCGTCTGAGTTCAGCGATGAACTGGCGCAGTTCGCGCTCCAGCGCGTCCCAGTCGTCCTTGAACTTCTGGAGAATTGCTTCCAGCTTCTCACTCATCTTGCGCGCGAACGCTGGGTTCTCCGTCTCGAAGCTGATGATGTGGTAACGTGCAGCGTGCTGCATTTCGGTCGCGCGTGCCTTGTTGCTCTTATGCTTACCGAGTACCTTCTCAAAGTCCGCGTCAGTGATCTTCACGGGCGGAATCTTTGGGTCCACACCCCGCGCGCTCACGTGGGCGTCAATCAACGCCCGCACTTTCTCTGGTACACCAAGAAGGTTCAGTGTTGGATCGCGGTAGAGGTTGGCCGCGACCTTGTTGATGAACCCCAGCAACTTAGCGTCGCGGAAAATTTCAACGGACACCTCGGGGCGGTGCTCGATGATGTTCAACGTCTCGTAAAACTCCCGCAGCTTGTTGATGAAGTCCGCACGAACTCGCAGGTCGGCCAGAAGGTCTACGCAGGCCTCCACATCCATCAAGTCACGAATTCCCTGGTCGGTGAACACTGCCACGGCGCGTGCATGTCGGTCCCGCAGTTTGGGCAACTCTACGTTGATGTCAATCAGCGTGCCTTCGACATCCTTGCCGTCATAGTCCGCGAGCGCTTCATTCAGATGCCTGGCCACGCCGACGTAATCGACGATGTATCCGCACGGTTTTGGTCCCGAAGTGCCGCTTGAAGTGCGGTTAACACGCGCTATGGCCTGCAGCAGGTCATGTCCGACCATCTTCCGATCCAGGTACATGACCTGCTCCACCGGCGCGTCAAAGCCTGTCAGCAGCATTGCCTTGACGACCAGAATCGCCAGCGGGTCGGTCTTCTCGGTCTTCTGAGGGGCCAGCTTCCGCTTAAATCGGGCGATGTGTTCCTCTTGCCTCTCTCCATCGGTCCAGTCGCCCCATGATTCCGGGTCGTTGTGGTCGCCCGACATGACGACGGCTATTTCTATCGCTCGCAGCATTGGTAAACGACTGTATGCCCGCACGAGAAACTGCGCTTCCCGGTCTTCGCGCTCCAGGTCTTCATCTGAAAGCGTCAGCAATCTCGGCGGCAGCGCCTCAAGCTCCGCCACAAGCTCCCGGCGCGCTTGCTCAAGAGCCTCGCGGTAGATCGTAGCGGCGCGGCGACTCACCGCGACCACCTGCGCCTTGTAGCCTTCCGGCATGACCACTCCAACGTAATGCCGCATCATGTCGCGCGCCTTCTTCTCGATCAGCATCGGCGCTTCGAGCACATCTCCCGCCGTCCCGTACTTGGCCTTGATGACGGCGAGGTCCTCCTGCGACCAGTTGCGGAACATATCCTCGAAGAGTTGATCCAGCGTGGGCGCGTCCTTCACGAACCCATCCGCCGTGCGCCCTTCATAGAGGATCGGCACGGTCGCCCCGTCTTCTTCCGCTTCATGGAGAACGTATCGGTCAATCCAGTTCCCGAAGATGTCGCGCGTTTCCTGCTTCTCTCGCCGGAAGATCGGCGTGCCAGTGAACCCTACGATGGCAGCGTTCGGAAGCGCTCTACGCAGATTCCGGTGCAGCGTGCGCGTATGACCTCGGTGGGCCTCGTCCACCATCACGAGGATATTCTCCGACTCGTTCAGAACCGGGAACTCTTCAAAGTGAATGTTCTCTTCATAAGTCACCTCCCGCGCCATGATCTCACCTTGCGTTCCGGGCTTGCGTTCGCGCTTCACGATGGTCATCCGCACGCGTTCGCCCTTGCCTTCCGCAGGCGCCTCGATTGCGCCCCCGCGCTCGTCCGCCAAGTCCTCGGGAACCTGGTACTTCTGGATCATGGCGAACACGATATCAGGCGTGGCTTCATGGAGAATGCGCTGGGTGCGCGCCGTGGGCGCCTCGCCACGCCGGATATCGTGGTCGTTGGGCCGGACAGTTTCCCCGGTCAGCGCAGCCGTCTCGCGCAATTGCCTCTCCAGGTCGGTGCGGTCAGTCACGGCCACGACTTTGAAATGCTTCAGCCGATCCATCGTGCGCATCTTGCGCACGGTGAAGACCATGCTGAGGCTCTTGCCGGACCCCTGCGTGTGCCAGATGATGCCGCCGCGTTCGTCGCGGTCCGCGCCTTGCGCACGGGTGCGCCCAGTGAGAAGCTTTTCGGTCATCTTGTGGACGGCGCGGAACTGCTGGTAGCGCGCCAGCACCTTGCGCGTCTTGCAGTCCTCTTGCTGGAAGAGAACGAAGTTCCGCACAAGGTCGAGCAGATGCGCCGGGCGCAACATTCCGGCCACAAGAAGGTGCTGGCTGCGGAGCGTGCCAGGGGCTTGAGCGTTACCGTTGCGCTTCTTGCGGAAGAAGAGTGGCGTGCCGGCGCGTCCTGTGCGTTCCTGGCCAACCGTCGCTAGTTCGCGGGAGGCCTCCTCGACCTCCGGCGCGACGGCCGTCAGGCCCAGTTCTTCTGCGACCTCCGTCAAAGCGTTCGGGTACGGGTCGCTCCACTCCAACCAGACCTCCGGCGGTGCGGCGATAGTGCCAGCCCTGGCCTCGAAGAAGTCGCTCGCCAGGAGAATCTGGTTATAGTGGAACAGCCGTTCCAGGCCTTCGTTTTCGGTATAGACCGACGGGTACAGTTCCCGTCTCTGGTTCGAGTAGCGAAGCAGTTGGTCAATGGCCTGCGCAATTGGCGACTCGATTCCGGGACTCTTGAACTCGCCAACGACGAGGGGGATGCCGTTCACGAAGAGGACGCCATCCGGGATGATATGGCCGCGACCGCTGGCGAGTTCAACTTTGAACTGGTTGATGACCAGGAAGTCGTTGTTCTCCGGGTGGTCGAAGTCAATGTACTGGATCGGCTGGCTACGCCCCTCGTTCCAGCCGGACAGGCCAGGTATGGTTGTGCCATTCAGAATGAGGGCCGTCGCGGCCTGATTGGCCTCCATAAGCCTGTGGCCGCCGGGGTTCTCCAGAGTGCGAACCGCACGTTCAATCCGCTCCTCGTCCAGCCACGGCTGTCCATCCGGGGCGAGGTTGATCTTGCGTATCGCCGTGCGCAGGCGAGCCTTGAGCAACACGTCACGGAAGCTCTCGCGCTCGGTCAACTCCGGAACATCGGTGTCGCCCTCGAGCCACTGCCAGCCCATCGCCTTGAGCTGCTCGCAGAAGGGCTTCTCGACGAGGTCATATTCCCACTGGATAACGCTCATGCCGTCTGTGTCTCCCCCAGGACTTCTTTGGCGCGGCAGGGCTTGAACTCCGCAGCATCCGTGAAACACCGGAAGAGCGAGTCGAACAGCGCGCGCACCTGGTCGCGGTTCCAAACGTAGCCCCGCTGAAACTCCGGAAGGGCGATGTGTCCACTGTCAACGTGGTCGAGAGCGGTGGAAATCTTCATGCTTGCGCCCCCATTGCAGAAAGGGATTCCAGCACCTTGATGCGACCGGTCAAAAGGTCATCTGTCAAACCGGCCCTTATACCAGTGAGTTTGGACAGGTTCTGCATTTCAGTGTCAATGTGCGACTGGATGGCACGCGCACAATCTGCAATTGCATCTTGCTCGTCGACATGTGGAATTGGAATGGCTACCTTGCCCAAGCTTGCCAAATATAACCCGGGCTGCGCTGTCTGATTGGCGTTCTGCCAGAGCAAACGCTGTAAAGGTGGGCTCGACAGGTATAGATAGAGGAATGGATTCCGAAGCCTTCTTTCACGTCCCCTTAGTACCGCAAGACTACGTTGGACGGTGAAAGGCGGCAATCGTGGAACAACAGCGGTCTTGCCGAGAGTTGCCCCTACGATTGCGAGACATACGTCTCCCTCGCGGATCTCCCATGAGCGGTGCATCGTCCGGTAGAATTCCCAGGAGACGCGCGTGTCTGCATTCGTCTGCACAAGGATGCCGTCGCTCATGTTCTGAACGCTCAGCAACAGTGGACCGTTCTCGACGCGCTTCGGTGGTAGATGGGTCCCGTCACGGAGAACTTCGCATGCATCATCGAGGCTGCTGATATCCCACGTGCATGGTAGCGCACCAAACAGCGTTTCCTTGAACCGTTCCGCGTGCGCTACTGGGTCGCGCAGTTCACCATTCTCGTCAACGCCACACGTGAGGAGGTCATGAAGGAGGCCAACGCGGACCTGTTTGAACTTGGCGATCACGGCCTCCGACCGCGTAATCGCCTCGTCCATCGTGTCCAGCACTGCCGCTATGCGCCGCTGCTCCGGAACCAGTGGCAACGGGACGCGAAGCGACTCAACCTGCTGTCGTTCGATTCCTTGAATAATTGTCCCCTGGGCCTGCCGTCGCAGGGCGGGGCCGAGGCGGAATAACTGCCGCTGCAGATAGTTCGCGTCCACAAGCTCGCGGTTCGGAATCACGCCCGTCAGGTCCTGGCTGATGGCGACGTCCACGCCCGCGATACTGACCTTGCCCACGCCCGTCCGCGTTACCAGGAGGATGTTCCCTTTCGGGACGATGTTGGTGGAGCTTTCGCGTACTCCCTTTTCGCTGACGTGCTTGCGCGCCGTCAGCGTGACCCGCTGTTCGGCATCCGCGCCCGTGATCCAGGGAATTGTGCCGTTCCAGTAATCAGGGTGGGCAGTACTCGGAGTCCCCCCGTTTAGGAACTTAAGCACGACTTTCCTGAGTGGGGAATATTCCCAGTCGTGAGGAAGATCGTCACCTAGCATATCCTAACCCACCCAAAGCCTTCTTCAGGCGCTCTTCAGCAACGTCGCGTTCCGCCCGCAGGTCCTGCATGGTTACCCGATACTTGTCCCAAAGGTTGGTCACCTTTCCGGCGAGATGCTTTTGGAGAGACACAAAGACCGCATCTAGCGCCGCCCGCAGGTCCTCCGCCAGCAAATCCATAACCAGCGCCTGCTTCTCGTCCTCGGTCTTGCCGGCGCAGCGTTTTCGCAACTCTTCGATGAACGCGTTGACGAGCGTGCGATAGCGCGCCTTGGCCTCGGCAAGTTGCTCCTTGATCTTCTCATACGGAGCGAGCGCCTCCTTGAGGCGGCCCATCTCATCGAGCATGGGCTTCACGCGGACCTGCCATTCCGCCAGCGCCCGCTTGTCGGTTTCAGTAGCACTATTCTTCTCCCCAGCACGCTCGCGCTTGGCCAGTTCCTTCAGGTCATCGCGGTGCTCGGCCTTTAACTCCTTGATTTGCCGCGCCAGATCCTGGGGATAGTTCCAGGACTTCAGTTCCTCCTCGTCAGCACCCTCCGGCGGATTGCTCTGCTCGAACTCCTCCTTCTCCGCCTTGAAGCGGGCGACATCGGCTCTCGCCTGCGCGATTTGCTCCAGGTAGTCGGTCATGACGCGCCTGACGAGTTTATGAGCAAAGGGGTCGAAGGCTGAGCCGGACTGGTCGTCCTCCTCCAGCGCGTCGCTGATGGCGTCGAGCCAGCCGTCAATGACGCCAGGGAAACCATTTTCTATCAGTGTCTTGAAGTCCGGCAGCGTCTCGTTCCACCAGGAGGCGATCACTCCGGCCAGATCGAAACGGTCGAGCGCCTTCCCCGGCAGCAACGCTTCGACAAACGTGTCGAGCATCTCGGCCCGGACGCGGTTGAGGTCACGGCTGCGAGGCAGTCGGGCAATTCGAGGGGAGTGCTCGGCCCACCACTCGTCGAAGGTGCGAAGAATCTTCTTCTTCCTTCGCGCAACGCCATCATCTTCTTCCACGCGCGCTCGCAGTGTCGAACGGTCGGCGACTTCCGGCGCAAAGTCCGCATAACGCGGTTCCTTCTCTCGAACCGCAAACACATGGGCGGGATCGAAATTCATGGCAGCGCACAACGGGCGCATGGCCTCGATCTCCGCTACCGGAACGCCGCCAAGGAGATGGGCGCGCACGTCGTGCGGCTCCGGCGGCGGCGAGTTGTCCACGTAACGGCGGATGTTCAGGTTAAAGTCGTTGGCGCGGATTTCATCGAGGGGAACGCGCCGCGAGTAAGCTGGGATGTCCACATACCGCTCGAAGGCGGACGCGATTTTTTCAATGTGGTCAGGTCGGATGTAGTTTTGCGCGCGTCCGGCGTGGTATTCCGCGTCGGCGTTGATGAAGAGGATGTGGTTGCGGCGTTCTGCCGGCTTGCGACCCGTTTCTGGACGCATCACGACCAGACAGGCCGGGATGCCGGACCCATAGAACAGGTTCTGCGGCAGCCCGATGATCGCCTCGATCAGGTCCTGCTCGACAAGCTTCTGCCGAATCTCCTTTTCAGTGTTGCCCCGGAAGAGAACCCCATGAGGCATGACCGTAACCACCATGCCGGTTGGCTTGCACATGGCGAGCATGTGCTGGGCGAACATCAGGTCGCCCTTCTTGCCGGTCGTCGGGCACCATCCCCAGCGGAACCGTTCGCGGAACTCCATACCCTCGCGGGTGTAGTTCTGACTGAAGGGCGGATTGGCAATCACACGGTCGAAACGCTCCAACTCGCCCTTGTCGCGGTGGAGGGGGTGAAGGAGCGTATCCTCCTGCTGGATGTCGGCATCCGGAATGCCGTGGAGGAGCATGTTGAGCTTGCACATGGCCCAGACGGGCCCTTGCCTTTCCTGGCCACACAGGCGCAAGTTACGCGGATCGCCGCCGGACTGCTCGACGTATTCCCGACTGATGATGAGCATGCCGCCCGACCCGCAGCAGGGGTCATAAATGGTCATGCCAGCCTGCGGTTTGACCAGACGGACCATGAGACGGACGACATCGCGCGGGGTGTAGTCTTCTCCGCCCTTCTTGCCGCCCCGTTCCGCAAACGTATTGATGATGAACTCGTAGGCCGCGCCGAGAAGATCAGTGAATTGGAAGTCGCCAGTCCTCAGCCGGTAGCGGTCAAAATGGCGGAACAATGCGCGGCAGTCCTCATCAGAAAGCACGCGCTTGTTGCCGACGGTTTCGAGGAAGTTGATGTGCGTCAGGACATTCTGCAACGGCGGGTTGGCGGCGCTGATGGCTGAGAGCGCCCGGTTCAACTGGTCCGCGAAACGCGCCGTGTTCAGTTGCTCGGTCAGGTAGTCCCAACGAGCAGTCGGCGGGACGAAGAAGCTGTCGTAAAAGTCCTGGTTCTCACCGTAGCGCTTCGCGGCCTCTTCCTCGGACATGCCGGGCCGCATCTTCTCCTGAATGACCTTGGTGCGCTCCGCCTCAAAGACGTCCGAGCAGCGCTTGAGAAACAGCATCCCCAGGATGTAGTCCTGATAATCCGCCTTGCCGCGCAAGAGGTCAGCGGCAGCGTAGAGATGACGTTCGAGTTTGGCGAGCGACAGCTTGGCCATGAGTCCGCTCTATTCCTTCTGGCGGGAGTGCGCCTCCCGCGTTTGATCGTGTCCGTGGGTGGGACGGCGCATCAGCCAGGCATCCACGCCATCCTTGTGAAACCGCCAGTGCTTGCCGACCTTCTGACCCGGCACCTTGCCGGCCTGCGCGAGTTTGTAGAGGCTGGATTTCGAGAGCTTCAGATACGCCGCGAGTTCGTCAATGGTCAGAACTTCATCGGAGTGGGGCACTGGCCGCCTCTCTTATGCCATAGGGGTCTGACAGGGCGTCTTCTCTGGACGGGCATCCTAGCTATTTCTGGCGGATGCTGTCAACGGGGTGAGGGCAAGAGGACGGTCTCCGGGGGCAGCGGCCGGGGCACGAAAGCCACGTTTCCCTCGGGCTGAACCGTTGCAAACTCTGCATCGGTTCCGCTCCCCATCCGCTCCCCATTCGTTCCCCAAACTCTTGTCCACTTTTGGCCTTTAGCGCCCTTTTTGTCCCTTCCTGTCAACGCGCCTTGCCAGTGGGCGGAGTGCGAAAAACACGACAGGCCCGAAAGATATTGATCTTCCGGGCCTGTTCAACTGGTGGTCCGATCGCTACCAGCGGCGAACTCTGGCTTACGATACCGTTCCACCGCGAGAGGCATGTCAAGGTGCAACTCCTCGGGGCACCCATGGTTAAAGCGCAGGAGGCCCGGCATCGGCCCGGGCCCCCTGAAAGACGGAACGATCAATGCGTCAGCCGGCTAACGCGAACTGGCCGCGCTCGACCTTCTTGAACCGGGCCTCCGTGCCCTTCTTCTGCAGCTCGCGCAGGATGGCCGCAGACCACCGCCCCTGGGCGAATGTGCCAGAGGAGGCGTCCGGCCGCTGCTGGCGCGAGCTGTGCGTGAGGATGGGCAGCTCAGGCGGCTGACGGGGAACTCAGTGGGGGGCCGCGCTCAGGGCTTTTTCGATGGGCATTCCGAGAACGTCAATCCTGTGCTTCAGTGTCGTTATAAGAAGGCCGCGCTCCCGCGCCCACGCAGACAGATGTTGTGTCTTTCCAAAGGCAGTGAAAAACCGATTTCTTCGCGTGTTGGAGTTCTGCTGAACGCGGGAAGCCCACCGACAGTTTGAGGGTGAATAGCCCTTTGCGTTGTCAATCCTGTCGAGAGAATATCCTTCCGGCGCCTGTCCCATGTCGCGCCAGAAGGAGAGAAAATCATCTCGCCATCGTTTACAGACGGAAATGCCGCGTCCGCCATAGTCGCGAAACTGCGTTGCTTTTTCGTCGTAGCATCGGCGCAGCATTCCGCGCCAGATATCGTACTCGCGCTTCGTGCTGAGACCGCCCATGCTGTTGAGGCCGGCAGTCTGACGACCGAGGGAGACTGAGGAGGACCGCGCACATCCGCAACTTGCAGTCTTTGCGCTGCGTGTGTTTTTCCAGCGCATCAGTTCATAAGCGGAACGCGAGCAAAGGTTGCCGCAGGAGCAGCGGCACTCCATGAACTGAATCTTGCCTTTCTTCGCGCCAAGACCCGTGACAGTGAGCCTGTCGAAAACTTCTCCGATTTGTGGCTTTGGTTTCATGGTTGGAATGATAACAGGAAGGTTGAAGAAAGTCAAGAAAGAGATGCCCTAACCGCGCCGGGCGGCTGGGGTCTCATGGCCCACGCTGTCCGCCCTACCTGTCATTTCTTTCCGTTCTTGCGCTCGGTGATCTGATCGTCCATACATGCGCGGCATGCAGAGGGCGAAACCTCGCGGAGATCGCGATGGCAATTGGTAACGTGCCTCCAGGAGTTCGGCCCGGTCCGCAGCCTTCTCCACCTTCCGCGTTCGGCGCAGGGCGGAAGAACGTAACCGGACTCGCCAGGCTTAGCCATGGAAAATCTCCGGCAGGTCGTCAGCATGGAGCGACCTCTTGCCCGTCGCCGCTCGGCCGACGTGAAACTGCTTCTTCAGTTCTTCTTCGCGCGCCAGCGTCGCGTCGCGCTGCCGGCGAAAATCATCGCGCTCCTCGGTCAGCTTCTTAGCGTCGAACCACCAGGCAACCTGGCATGCAACGAGGAGGACGATGGCCACGATTAATGCGATGAGCATCTTGCTCGAACCTCCAAACTCTCCTGCGCTGTCATTTTATCCCCGCCTGCTTCAACTTGACCCAGCAGGCGGCCAGGTCGCGTTTCAGCGTGTCCCGCTCATCGAGCACCTTGAGCAGCTTCTCCGGCGTGACGGCGATGGACTCGCCCCAGTCCTTGGCGTCGGCGCACTGGCGCCGCAGTTCAGCTACTTCGGTGTCGGTCAATGCCTGATCTCCATATCCCGCCCAGGCGCACGGCGTTGGCCTTCGAGATGTCGCAAGCGACTCTTCCCGACCTCGCCGAGGCCTGAGCGGGAAAACCCGTCAGCTTCCCTGCGCCGGCGGATTCGGCGGAGCGGGCGGAGTCGCCGCCTGGAACGCTGCGGCCGATGCGTTCAACTCCGCGACCGCGTTCGCCGCGGTCGTCGCCTGAACGGGGCCGGACGCCTGGTAAGCCGTCCTCGCGGCGCTGCATGCGGCTACGGCTGCTGCAAGACTGCTGTCCACGAATATCACCTCCCTTCCGGTCAACGAATTGAGGAACGCGGCGACAGCGCGCAGCTCGCGCGCCGCCGCCTCGCGCTCCGCTTGCCATTTCCAAATCTGCTTTTTCGTCCAAGGCCACTTCATAGGCTCACCCGCTTTTCGGCGGAGTAAAGCCGACCGGAACTACCGGCGGCTGCGTGGGCGACTTCTTTCCGCCGACCTTCGTAAGCACCCAGGTAACCGCCTTCACGAGGTAGGCGACGACGCCCGCATCCTCCTTGGCAATGGCAGCGTCAATCGCAGGATCCACGGACTGAGCTACGGCCAGGAACAAGATGCCCAGTACCGCGCCGACAGCCAGCACGACGACGAAGAGCAGCGTGTCGCGGATCAGCCTCCACAGCCTGGCGAAGAAGCCAGCGGAGGGCAGCTGCGCCTTCATGTCGGCGATCTCCGTCGCGTCGTTCTCGATCTGCGTCTGCTGCGCCAGCAGTTGCGCCGAATCAGCGGTCACCTGCTTCTGGGCCGTCGCGAGCTGCGCCTGCGCGCTGGCCAGCGCGGCTTGCGCCGACTGTGCCGCTTGGGCGGCGGCATCCGCCTTCATCTGCGCCGCGATGAGCGTATCGCCGTTGCTGGCCGGCTTCGAGGCCATCCCAAAGCTCACGCAGCCGAGCGCCACCAGCATGACCATTACCAACGTCACGACCACCAGCCTTCTCACGACGCCCTCCTCGTCCCATTCGGGACACTAAAGCCCAAGAACCTTCTTCGCGGCCGCGGCATCGGCCGGGGCCAGAGTTTCAACCGCTTTCGTCACCGCCGACGTAGTCGGCGCGTCCAGCGTGCCGAGCGCCGCGTTCGCCTTGGCGACGACGGCCACGGTCCGCGATTTGATCGCCGAATCCACGATCACGAACCCAAGCCCCAGCAACGCCGCGCCGTAGGTCACGTCCAGCAGCCATATCTGTGTCGCGCCCACGAAGTCCAGCACGATCAAGAGGATGCCGACCACGCCGAGCGCGGACGGGAGAACGATGGTCTTGAACAGCGCGAAGAGCACTGCGGCGCCGATGATGCAGACGATCCCGCCCGCAATCAGCATCCACGCGCCGGATGGCCCAGGCGGAGGCTTCGGGATTGACGCCGCTGCGCCGCTGAACCAGTTCCGCGGCAGCATCGAGGCGCAGCCGGCCAGCAGGCAGAGCGCCAGGACAGCCGCCGCGAATATCCAGAGCAGGCTCCAGTCCACCTCGCGCTTCATTTTTCGGTCCCTCATCTGGTGACCGCCTTGATGAGCGCGACCGTCGCCGCCGCCACAATCGGCGAGACGATGACTGCCACGAGCGCCCCGTAAAGCACGACCCGCAGCTTAAGTACCGCGAGGTCCGTCAGAATGGTTCCCAACTTGCCGAATATCTCCTCGATCAACTTCTCAAGGTGATCCGCTTTTTTCTCGGCTGCGCGGGCGCGAGCCTCCGCTTCGCCTTGGGCCTTCATCACGGCGGAATGGTCGGGACAGATGTTCGCCTTGTGAATCGCGCCCGGATCAAAGTTGTTGCCCTCGCCGTCCATTGCTCTCGGCGCCTCCCCTAAAATGTCCTTGACGATGATCTGGGTTTGAGGTTCCGGATCGGAGCGGCCAAGTACGGCCCTCGCCAGTTTCTTCTCGTCCTCATTCATTGCACGCCCTTGACCAGCACGGCCACATATCCGTTGCTCAGCATTTCCCAGCCCGACGCCTGCAGGAACGGCACGGCCACGCCGCCCTTGCCGCCGCCGGGCAGGCCGTAATCGTCTATCGCCACGATGGATTGAGCGTGCAGCCTGGGCAGTGCGGCCATCGCCTCTTTCAGCGTGTGCTGCTGGCTCGCGGCCTCCTGCCCGGCGTCGAAACCCAGCGCGTCCAGGTAGAGCAGGTCTATCGGCTCCGCGCGCGATTTCAGGTATTCAACCGAGTCGCCGACGTGGAACTCCACCGCGCCGTTGAAGCCGGCGATCGCGGCCTCCGCGTTCCTCACGGCCTTCGGGTCAATGTCCACGCTGACGAGCCGCGCGCCGTGCTGCTGCGCGAATTTCCCGGCCCAGTACGTGAACCCGCCGTCGCCTTCCCAGTTGTTCGCCCAGCGGAATGTCCCGGTCTCGACCAGGCGTTTTGCGCCGCGTTCGGCCGCCAGCTTGAAGATCATCGAATAGGCCGCCGCGCGCTTCGGCGAAATCTTTCCCGGCTCGATCCACTGCTGCGCGGAAAACCAGTCCTGCGCCTCCAGGTGCGCGCGCAGCTCGTCGCACAGGTCGAAGCAGAGCTGCTCGTGCTGGAAATGCTGCAGCCGCCGGTTCTCGCCCAGCGTGAACCGGCACCGCGCGCCGCCGCCGCCACTGCGGTGCTGGAAGATCACGTCGCCGGCGAAGTCCCGCTGCAGGAACAGCGCGTTGATGTCGCCCCATTTCGGCATGTCAATGTATTCCCCGGTCGCGTTGCAGACGAGCGCAAACCGCTGCGTCGTTTCCTGGAGCAGCGCGTCCAGGTCGCCCACTTTGCGGTCCACCGGCACGGCGATCATCTGCGGCGCCATGGCGAACCTCTCTCCGCAGACGTGGAAGCTGAACCGGAAGGTCGCCGTGTCGCCGTGGCTGAAGCCCTTGCTGTAGTGGAACCCGCTGAACTCGTTGCAGTGCATCGCCAGTTGCAGCGCCTTCCAGTGCCGCCGCTTGTCCATGAGGATCTGCCCGGTCTCGTGCGCCGGCTCGCGGCGGTACTCGACGCCGAACAGGTCCCACAGCGCCGAGTCCTCGCCGTGGATCACGCGGTCGGGCCAGAAGACCGCGCCGGCCGCCTTGAACTCCGGCGCGTTGAACAGGTAGGTCGGGTCCTTCGTCGGATGATTATCCGCGTCCAGAAGAAGGACCTCCGCGAAGTGGCTGAGGATCAGCGCGTAGGGCTTGAGTTCCCATCCGCCGAGCGCGCGCGAGGGATGGTCCTTGAGCAACGCCCGGGCGTCAATAGCGCGCGCGTTCATCGGCTCGATCAGCTTCCGGAAGATGTCCGGCATCTCGTCCGGCCCGAGATGCCAGATCTCGATCGGCAACGCGCATCCGAACTGCCGTAGTAGATTGATCGTCACCCACGCGCCCGGAAGCAGCGATCCTCCGGCCGGGATAATGACGCCGCGGCCTTCGAGCGGCGGCGGCGTGAACTCCGCCTCCGTGAACTTGCGGATGTACTGGCGATACGGCCAGAAGAAGTCGCCGCACATCCGGTGCGCGTACCAGTCATCGAGCGGCATTTCGTGCCAGTAGATCATGCCTTCCCGTCCGCAATCTCCGCCTCCGCCTCGGCGAACGCGCCCGCGCGATAGAGGTGAATGTCTACCGGATTATTGTTCCCGATGATGTAATTGCGGCCGGGGACCTGGGCACAGTCCTCACCGCAGATCGGGCACAGCCCCACGGCGAACAGCATCGTGTGGCACGTCCCTTTTCCGCACTCGCACTTCAGGTCCGCGAAGGTCATCAGAAAAGCCGTCCCGCTCGGATGCAGCACCACCAGCATCCCGGCAGGGAACCCGTGAACGCAATCCGCCAGTCTCAGTTTTCCGGTCGGCTTCGCCTTGCGGATTGCCGCCAGCCGCTTCAGGACCTCCGCCTCGCTCAGTTCGCCTTCGACGTTCACTTCGGCCATGACAACACGCCTCCTATGTAAAAGGACTGGACCGCCCGGATCACGTCTTCCGCCGAGATCATGTCCAGGCACTTGGCCACGCGAATCTTCTTGAACATCCGGTCGCTCTGCGGCGCCTTCGGCGCGTCGTACTCGTTGAAATGCGCGCAGAGGTTGCCGGGCAGGTCCTTCTCGTCGCCGTCGCCGACGACGGTGCACCGCGCGCGGTCGCAGCACGTGGGAGAGCAGCAGCTCAGCGCGCCCTGCATGGAAAGGTATCGGTGCGTCGGATAGGCTTCCCAGTGTGTCGGCTCGCGTCCGCCGGCGAGCACCACGCAGGGCTTGGCCAGCGCCGCCGCCAGGTGCATGATGCCCGTCACCGGGCAGATCACGCCCTGCGCGTGATGGACCAGGCGCAGGAGCATCCGCAGGTCCGTCTGCCCGACGAGGTTGACCGTGTTGGGGATCGCCGGCTGCCAGTCGCCGGCGCCGCCGGCCTGGATCACGACCGTTCCGCGATCGTAGAACCACTCCGCCACTTTCGCCAGCGTGAACGGATTCGGCCACTTCGCCGTGAAGTCGAACTTCCCGCCGGTGACCATCAGCCAGAAGGGCTGATGCACGCCCATCTGCCGCGGCTGCGAGGTCCAGCGCGTTTCGTCGGGATGCACGTGGACGTCGCCCTTCATCGCCGTGCAGGGAATCTCCGCACCCAGCGCGGCACCGAGCGTCCGATGGTAATCCTGAACGAAGTGGTGCAGTTCCGTGATCGCGTAAGTCGCCGGCAGGAACAGGACGCCTTCGCGCTCGATGATCCGTCCCGTGTCCCGGCACTTCCGCGCCACGTCCTCGATCCACGGCTCCGCGAAATGCGTCACGTAAGGATTGTGCTCCCAGATCTGCCCGCAGGAGACTCGCAGGTCCGTCAGGAACTTCCCCGGATGCGCAAGATGGAGATCGCGCACCGCCGCCGTCAGGCAGACCTGGTCGCCGAGTCCCTGGTAATTCGTCAGCACGATCCGCCGCGGAATGCCGGGCGCGGCCAGCTTTGCGCGCCGTGCCGCGGCCGCCGCCAGTTCCGCCGGCGTGTACGGCGCGGCCTGGCAGTTATGGCACGGCGGCGCTGGCGGCTTGTAGGTGCCGTTTTTGCGGGCCGCTGTGATCGCCGTCCATCGTTCTCTGCGCGTGCTCATGTGCCGCCGTCCTCTGCGTCGAGCGGAATCCCGTTCGCCGTCGCCAGCGCCTCCGCCTGATCCTGCGGCATTCCGCCCTCAACCGCCTGGTCGAGCGCCTGCCCGGCGATCTCCACGCCCTGCCGGCTCACGATCAGCGCCAGCGCCTGCTGCAGGCTCAAGCATCCGGTGCATCCCGGCGCCGGGTCCGGCTGCGGCCACTGCGCTATGACGCGCATCGCCAGCAGGTCGTTGATGGCGGCCGAGCATGGCGACGTGCCGTCATCGCCCGTGCAGGCTCCGCATTGGTCGTCCGCAAGCCAGCAGGTGTTGAAACCGCTCGCTGCCTGGACTACCGAGCATTGATGGTAGGACCGCAACGCGCCCGTATTCGGATCGGGTTCGCTCTTGCCGGGCTGAATCGCGTTCGGACAATTCATAAAGGCTCGCTTCAATCCTTCTAACTGCAAGCGGCGGAACAAAGAGACGAAGACGTATACCCAACGCCGCCGTTCAGCATGGTGGTTTTCTGCCAATGGTTCGAGTAATACTCACACGAATTCAACATGAACGAACCGGTCAAAGCGCTTCCCTTCATGCAACTATCCACGTAGCTTACGGAGGCGCTACACGTGGAGTCTGTGCCATAGCTGGTCACCCGCACGCAGTAGTAGTCGTTCGCGTTGATGGGGGCGATGCCGCTGGAGCTTGAGGCAAAACTGGAATAGGACGACGCGTTGGAACTCTGGTTTGAACGCGAGGATGAGGACGAACTGCCGTTGCTGGACGAGCTGGAACTTTGTTGTGATGACGACGAGGTCAGGAGGCTCGATGAGCTGGAGAGCGCTGAGGACGAGGACAGTTGGCTCGACAGGACCGAGGACGAGGACAGTTGGCTCGACAGTCCCGAGGACGAGGATAGCTGGCTCGACAGGACCGAGGACGAGGAGAGCTGGCTCGACAGGACCGAGGACGAGGAGAGCTGGCTCGACAGGACCGAGGACGAGGACAGTTGGCTCGACAGTCCCGAGGACGAGGATAGCTGGCTCGACAGGACCGAGGACGAGGACAGTTGGCTCGACAGGATCGAGGACGAGGAGAGCTGACTCGAAAGTTGAGAGGATGAGGAGCAGCCGCTCGAAAGCTGCGAGGAGCTGGACAGCGCCGAACTCTGTTCGCTGGAAAGCAGCGACGAGGTCGAGGAACTCACCAGCGAGCTTTGCGAGGACTGCCAGGATGACATGGATGAGGACTGACTCGACGTGTTGCACGGCCCGAGCGCGACGGAGACCGTGAAATCAGTCGCCGTGAACGCCGGCGCGTCCGAAGACTCTCCCAGGAATGTGTCGTAATCATTCCCCGTCCGCGGATCGTTGGTGACCTGCCCGGCCGCGCTGCCGCTCCAGAACGCGCAGCCGTAGCCGACGGGCGTCCTCGTCGAGACTCTGACCTGCCAGGCATTCGGGGTCGCCGGCACTCCTGACGCATTTTGCGCGGGCGTGAGCGAGTTGCCCCATTGCACCACCGCCTCATACGAGGAGCCGACCACGATCTTGTAATTCTGAGTGCTCGGCACCCAAAGCAGCGTGTTCCAGCCGTTCAGCACATCGTAGGGCGCGATGAAGCCCGAGATGGAAAGGCAGACGGCAAAATGCCCGCGCGCGAAGAGGTTGACCGATCGGCGCACGGGCATCAGTAGCTCACCTCAACGGCGATGACGACCCACGTCGCGTTCGCCGGCGTGCCGGTGATTTCCGCTTCCACCCAAGTCTCCGCCGGAATCGCAGTGGTCCAGCCCGTCAGCGTCGTGTCGTAGAGACTCTCGACCGCAGCGAGGCTTTCCGACCCATAGCCATCCAGCTCGATGCCGAACGTATCCGCATCGCTCGCCTTCACGGCACACGCCTGGATCGTGCAGGCATCGGGAAACCAGATCGCGCCGCGAACGCCCGGCGCCAGGATCAGCGGCGTATCGGCGATTTCCACCTGGAAGGAGGCGGTCGAGGGAGCGCCGCAAAGCCCCATCGCCAGCTCGGACACCGCCGCGCGCGTGACGGTCACGGGCCCGCCGCCCGCTGTCGGCGCGAAGCTGTCGTTCGTCGGCCCGACCTGGCCGCCGACCACGCAGACGCCGGATGGATCGTAGATCGGATGCTCGCAGCCATCCATCGGCCAGCCCAAGCCATCCCCGCCGGCAGGAATGACGTCATCGGCAATGACCAGCGGGCCGGAAACTCCGGCCGCGGGCTGGGTGGCTCCGCGATGGTCCGCGTCCGATCCCGCGCTCCCGTCCAGGCGGAGAAATCCGCCCCGCGGGAAATCGGCGGAGAAGTTGTTCGTGATCAGGACCGGCAGCCCGGGCGGCATCGCCCAGGGCGCGTCATCGCGCAGGTCGGCGCGCTTGGGCTGACGGAGGATGCGGTCCATCTGCTCGATGCGCCGGGCGGCGTTCGGCGTCACGAATTTCAACCGGCCCACGTCTACACTCCCAAGGCCAGCGTGGCGAAGTTCGCGGTCGGAAAACGGTCGAAGATCAGAAAATAGAGCGATGAGGCTGTGTCGCCGTTCGTGATGTCCCAGAGCGTGCCATCCTGATGCAGCAGCACGTCGGGCAAGCCGAGGTACTTCAGCGTCGAGCGCAGCGGTCCGCCGGCGGTCTCGCGGTAGGCGCTGCCATGGTTCTCGAGGAGCTGCTGCCAGCCGATGTCCACCGAGGAGCCCCCGTTGTACGCGACCTCGTGCGTGCGGATGGCCAGCTCGTAGGTGATCGGCCAGAAATACGTGATCCCGGTGCCCGCGTAGGTCATCGAGATCGGCGTTCCGCTGGCAATCAACGTCGGATCACCGACGACGGTCAGGCCCGTCGCGGACAGAACCAGCGCGCCGCTCGAGATCGAGGCGACCGTGCCGGCGAGCGAATTGGTCTCGCCGTCGCCGACCGTGATCGTCGTTCCGGGCAGCGGCACGATCCCGCCGCCCAGGGTGATGCTGTAGATGCCTCCGTCAACGGTAATAGCGGTGATCGTGGCCGTCGCCGACGAGGCGCCGGCCGCGTAGACCTGGCGGGGCGATGAGATGTTCCGGATGAGGACCTTCTTCGCGCCCCACGACTGAGAGCCGAGATTCAGCGTGCTCGCGTTGACCACGCCACGCCAATCGCCGCTGCCCACAAACTGGTCGGTCGCCTCGTTCCGGGTGAGCGTCCATATCTGGTCGTAGAATGGGCGTGTGATGCCGGGGATGCGCTGGCCGTTGGTGTTCTGGTAGAGCTTGCCCGTCGCGTCGTAGCCGATCTCCTCCTCGTGCTCCTGACCGCTCTCGCGGAGGATCGGCAACTGGCTGAGCGGGGAACTTTGGCCGGCGTACTCGCAGAGGACGCGGTAGGCGAACGGGTTCTGCGGGTCGAGCGTGCGGACGCGCCGGCAGACGAGGCCCGGCTCGCTTCCGCCCCAGGCCTGGCCGACCGCGGGGACCGCCGTGGTGCCGTCATTCGCGGAGGTCGCCCTCGCGGGATTCTCGACGTTGAAGTTGGAGAACTGCACGGTGAAGATGCGCGTGTTGACCAGGCGGATCGGCTCCATGGACGGGACGCCGCTGATCTGGGCCCCGGATTTTTTCCAGCCCTCGACCACGCGCACCAGGTTGTCGAAATTCGGCGTTCCCATAGCTGCCTATTCCGGGTTCAGGTCGAAAAGGCCGAGGTTCGAGGCGGCGGCATCAAGCCGCTCGCGGATCGTCGTCAGTTCCCTGGCCATGCCGACCATCGGGCTGTCGTAGCCGGACGGCACGCCGGTATCCCAGCGCGCCTTGCGGCTCTGCGCTTCCTGGGGAATCCAGTTTTCCACCGCCGACAGGCGGATGCGCTGCGCCTCGTCCATAAGGCCGATCACACTGAGCATGTCCTGGTTGCCGGAGTATTCCTCGCGCAGCCGGGTGATGCTCTCGCGCTGCGCCACGCGCTCGGCCAGGTCGTCGCGCCCGATCGCGCGGAAGGCTTCGCCCAGGATCCCGGCGCGCTCGCCGCGGCGCTCCCGCTCCTGCTGCGCGCCGAGCGCCGTCTGCTTCGCGGCGATTTCGTCCAGGATCTCTTTCTTCCGGTCCGCGTTGTCCGCGAAGCGGCGAAGGTCCTCAGCGTAGCCCTCAGCGATCTTCTCCATCTCGCGCTTGCGATGCGCCTCTCGGTCCAGAGAGGCATCGGCCGCGAAGTCCTTCATGCGGCCCCGGTGCGTTCGCTCGCGGTCCTCGTCCTCGCGGCGGAAGCGCTCCTCGAGCGCCGCTTGCTTCGCCTGGGCGATGGCGGGATCCTCGGTGCGGCCGGCGAGCTCCTGCTGCGCGCGTTCCGCGGCGCGCTGCTTCGACTCGAGCGGCGACGCGCCAGCTCTGATGATCTCGGCTTGGCGCTGCGTGTCCCGCCACTCCCGATCGTGGATCGCTTCGAGACCCGCCCTCTCCGCCGCGTTCCCCGCCTCCGTCTCTTCCTTCTGACGTTGTTCCTCGGCCGCCAGCGCGAGTCGGCGCTGATACTCGTCCGGCGCAACCTGGGTTTTGAGAGTGGTCCGCAAGTAGGGATTGATGCCCTGGAGCGCATCAATCGCCGCCTGGTTGCCTTGGCCTGCGAGTTGAGTCAGTTGGTCCTGGACGTACTGGTTCTGCCACGCCTCGGGGCCTTTGGCCAGGTCCTTCACCCGTTCGTCCAGCCCCGCGAAGCGCTCCATCCGCGACGCCTGCTGGTCGAGCAGCCGGTCCATCTCCAATCGACGGCGGACCTCGGGCGTCTCGTACTCCCCGCGCGCTGTGGCCTCGCGCATCCGCGCGGCCTGCCCTCTGTTGAATCGCTCGCTGTCCAGGCGGAGCGCCTGCTCTGCCCGCTCTCGCTCAAGCGTTTCCTCGCGGACGCCGGCCGCCTTGAGCGCCTCGATGTATCCCTTCGCCTGGTCCAGGGGAAGCTTGGCGGCCGCCGTCACCGCAGCAGCCTCGGCAATCGCCGCCTTCGCCGCCGGATTGCGGCCGATGCCTTGGCCGGTCGGATCGTAGGTATCCCTGACTTCTTGCTCGGCCGCCTGTGCCTTCTCGTAGGCCGACTGGGCCGCGTCTCGGGCGTCCTGGGCCTTTGCCATCTCGCCCATGCGGCGGATTCGCCCCTGGGAGATCCCGAGCGCGGATTGCTCCGCGCCGCTGTATCCAAAAAGCCCGGATTCCTGTGAAGCGATGCGGCTCGAGACCTGGCCGAGCACTTGGGACACGCCTTCCAGTTCCGCCGCGCTTCGTTTCGCGGCGGCGCTGAAGCGTTCCAGACCGCCCCGGTCGGAAGCCAGGTCGGTGAACTCCTTGAACACCTTATCCAGGACCGGAATGCCATTGGCGATGTTGCCGACCGCTTCACTCGCGTTGAGCCGCGCGGCGAGGATGTCCTGCAGCTTCGCGCCCGGCTTCATGGTCGCGTCGCTCGCCTCAGCGCTGGCAAAGACTGCCTTCTCGGTCCCGATGGCCAGCCCAAGGCCGGCGGTGAACGCCAGGCCTCCGACGAGATGATGCAGGTTGCGCGGCGACAGGAGCCTGCCGAGCGTTCGCTCCTGGTAGCGCTCGTTGATCGCGGCGACTTCGGCGTTCTCCGCCTGTGCGATCTGGATGCGCATCTCGGCGTCGTTCTCGTATTGCGCGCGGAGCTGCGCCGAGCGGTTGCGGACGTCCTGGATTTCGCGTTCGCGGGCGGTGTGGGTCGCCGCAAAGATCTGCGCCTCGAGACGGTGGACGTCGGCCGCGCGCTGGTCGGCGTGCGTCTTGGCCATGGCGGCGTCCTCGGCCGCCCACTTCTCCTGGAGCTTGGATTTCTCGGCGCGCTCGGAGAGGCCAGCCTGGGCGAGCACATCGCCGACCCGCGCGCGCTGCGCGGCGACGGCGTTGAGCTGCTGCTCGAACGGCTTCTCGCTCTCGCCCCGCTGCCAGGCTTTGAACGATCCGGTCTGCGCGGCGACCTCGGCCCTGGAGAGCTGCTCGAGATGCGCCTGCGCGCGCGTCTTGACCTTGCCGTAATAGTCATCGAGCGCGCGCAGATCGCGCTCGCGCGCCGAGGCGCTGGACTGGAACTGCCGCTGCTGGAGGTCCTCCAGCTCGCGGTTGGCCTTCTGGCCGATGGACTGGGCGACGCCGGTCACCCGGTCCTTGCCTTCGAAGACTACCTCATAGCTCGCCTGCGCCACGTCTCATCTCCGCTTTAGGAGCGCCATCAGCAGCGCGTCCTCGTTATCCGATTCCGGCCGCTCCAGTTCCTCGCGGTCCCCACGGATGAACCGGACCGCGTCCAGGAAGATCTGCGCCTGCTCGTTGCGGCCGCCGGCGATCGGCGGGATGCCGCGGTCGTAATCCTCGGCCGCCTCCAGCAGGAGGAAGGCGTCCGATCCGGCGATCCGGAGCGGGCAGCCGATGATCTCTAGCTGCCCGTCTTTCCCGCCGCAGACGGTGCACTTGGCGTCGCGTCCTCCGCAGGCGGGGCAGTCAATGGAGAATCCGTCTGCGACTGTGAGGCCGACGCATCCGACGGGGCAGCCGCCAGAGCAGACTTTGCCGGCTCGCCAGAGGAGGGCGAGCCGGAGTCTTTTTTTTCCGCTACCTGCAGCCGGTTCATGCGGCACGTGGTGTCGGCCAGCTCGCGGGCTTCCGAGTCGTTGAGGACCGTATCGAGGAAGCTGCGCTGGTAGGCCAGGAACGCATTTCCCTTGATCCGAATGTTCTCCCACCCGTCGCACTGGTCCTCCAGCGCCGCATACGTCCGCTCGAGCAGCTTTTCATACTCCGGCAGCGTGGCGTTGGAGGCCTCGAGCTGCTCCACCGCGACGTTGGCCGGGTCGCCGCCCTTAAGCGCCTCGGCGATCTGCGCCTTCTTCTTCTCGCGCTGCTCGTAGAAGCGGTTCCACTCGCCCAGCAGCTTCCGCCGATCGCGGTAGCCGCGGCTGCTGAGGTAGTGGAAATGGAACGCCGGCCGCTCCGCCTCCGGCTTGCCGGCGTCGCTCTCCAGCGAGGCCGGGAACGTCTCGGAAACATCAAGAGCCAAAGGCGACATGCGCGACCTCCTAAATGGAATCCTCGTCCTGTATCTCAAGCGCGAGCTGATGCTTCAGCATGATCAGTTCCGCCTCTTCAACGGCGATCCAGTCCGCCAGCTCATGGCGTCGGATGTGCAGCTCGATCAGCTCCGCTATCTGGTCCGATAGCTCAGGATGCTCCCGCCGCCTCGCAACCAGCTCAGCGACCTCGTCGTAGATGTCCTTCGCGCCGGTCATGGCTTCTGCGCCTCGTCTGCCCGCAGCGGTCATTCCTACGTCGTCGCAAAGACGAGACTGAGGTCCGCGTTGTCGTCCTGGAAGCCCATGTCGAACGTCGCCAGGCCGCGCCGCGTGCCTTCCTTGAAGTTCACGTATTCCGCCTGGCTCATGGCGAAGGTCACGCTGTCGGCGCCAGCGGCGGCTTTCCACGTGACGGGCATCATCAGGCCGGCTTCCCACTGCGTGTAGTAGTCGTTCGCCGCCGGGGAAATCTGCTCGGGGTCGAACGCGGCGATGGTGTCGAAGTCGTCAATGTACGCGAAGTCAATGCCGCTGCCGTCCGCGGCGTTCTCGTTCTCCATGAACTCGACCTTGTTGCCGAGATCGAGATCGAGCTTCGACACACGCGGAGAGAACTGCGCCGGCGCGCTGCCGAAGGCCAGGCCGCTGTTGCCGAACCGGACGGGCGTCGGCAGGTTGAAGCTCGGCGTGAGGATGGACTCGGCGGCGATGGCCGATCCGCCGCTGATGACCGTGCCGGCGGTCATCGAGGCCGGCGTTCCGGTGACCATCACGCCGGTCGTCTTCAGGAGCAGGGCATTCTCGGCGACGGAATCAATGGTGCCGCTGATCGCGTTCACGCCGTCGCTCGCGAACACCTGCATGCCGGCGAGGAAGCCCGTGCCGAGGGCCACGTTGATCGTATACGCGGTGCTGTACGCGATCGAGGCCACGGTGTTCTGGACGGCGGCGCCGGTGTACTTGCCCTTGAAGTCGAAGTCAATCCACACCGGTTCGCCGGCAACGTGGCGGAGGATCGCGTTGCCCATGCAGCCGTACAAGGTCCGCGCGGTGCCATCGAGCATGAACTTCTGCGTCAGCGTCTCGAGCGTGGTGCTCGGGATGTTCGGCTGGCCGTTCTGGACGCGCGCGAACGTGCCGCCGCTGCTGTTGCCCAGGCCGCAGGCGGCCAGGTAGAGCGCGGCGACGCGCGGCGTGGTCGTCTCGGCGCTCAGCGGCATCCGGAAGCGGATCCGCGCCGTCCGCACGCCGAAGATGCCCGCCAGCTTGCCCATGCTGCCGGGCCGTTCGTAGCTCGTCTTCACGGTGAGGAATTCGAACTCCAGGTTCGAGACGCGGTCCACCGCGTCCGTTGCCAGCAACGTCTCCGGCGTTCCGGGCGTGCCCTCCGCCTTGGCGGCGAGCAACCGAAGTTTCCGATACAGCGCCATGACAAGCCCTCCAGAAAAAAGTGTCAGGTCTGCGAATAGGCATCGCCCTGGCGATGCTCGAACTTGATGTCGAAAACCAGCATGCGGCCGTCGCAGGACTTGTCCGGCGACGTGATCGGAATATCCTCTTCCACATCCACGTAGAACACCGGGTTCGTGAACGGCCGGGTCAGATCGGTCATCTCGCCGATGATCTGCGCCACACCATCGCTCAGGCTCATGTCAATGGGCGTTGGCGCTGACTCGGAGACGCGCCGCCAGAAATAGATTGCGATCCGGCGATGCCAGGCGATGAAGCCCTCGGTCGGCCAGGACTTCGAGTCGGCGTTCAGCGGATCGTAAGTCACGCCGTCCATCAGCATCACGTCCGCCTGCTTATCCTGTCGCGTCTGCTGCGCACCGTAACGGAGCTGCCGCGTCAGGAGCGAGAGCGTCCCGGCGGTGATGAGCGGGCTGATCCGCGCGATGACGGACTGCACGACCTGCTCGAGGACCGCCGTGTTCGCGGCCCGGACGATGGCGAAGCCCAGGCTCGAGGGAAGCGAGTTCGAGCCGTCGATCGCGCTGACGCTGACGACGATGAACCAGTAGCGCAGCCCGGTCGTAAGGCCGCTTTGCACGAGCGGCCCGGGCCCCGTGCACGTGCCGCCGGCAGTCCATCCCGCCGCGCCATCGAGCTGGTAATAGAGTTGGTTCGTCACGCCGGCGTCGCTGCCGATCGTCGCGGTGACGGAAACGCCGTCATCGTTCGCGGCGACGGACAGAGTCGGCGTGGTCGGCGCGCTCATGTCGCGCCTCCGGTCAGAGAGGCCAGGACCTTCTTCGTCTCCACGTCGAGCGTCTCCATCGCAGCAGCGCGGCCGGCTTCCTCGATCTCCGGCTCTGCGGAGATCCGCTCGATGACGTCCGTCACGGCATCTGTCCGCGCTCGGACGATGCCCTTCATTTTCGATCCCATGTGAGCCGGGTCGCGGCGGAAGACGCTTTCCTGGCTGCCTGGCATTGTGGCGACGAAGGTGTGCGGAAACAGGTACGAGCCTCCGGGCAGGTCCACGCGCACGCCGCCTGCTTCCTGCGTATACGGAAAGCGGCCCAATGGCCAGCCGATTTTTCCGGCGCGCGCGCGGGACCATGGCTCCGCGACCGTCGCGCGTTTGCCCCAGACCCGCTCCTTGATTACCTTGGCGCCGATTCCCGTCCTTTCGCTCGCGCGGCGAGCCATGAGATCGCGGGCGGTCGCCATGCCGGCGTTGAGCGCCTTCTCCAGCACCTTGGCCGCGGCGCCGTCCACGCCGGCAAGCAGGTTCTCGACCTGCTCGCTTGTGCTGAGGGCAATCGCACAGTCAAGGGAGAGCATATCCAGCACCGAAGATCTCCAGGATGAACATGCCGGGCCGAGACTTGTTCCAGTGCCCGATGTCATGGGCGAGCAGCGTGCCGCCTGGGACGTCGGCGAAAATCAGCTTCCACGTGCCGCCGTCGAATTCCGCAAAGGTCGCCGTCGTCTCGCAGCCCTCGGGGAAATGCGCGACGAAGAGCGGCTGAAGCTGTCCGGGCTCTTCGGAGCGCATCTCGTCATGCCGAACGAGGGCGAGATTGAATGATCGCTTCGTGCCGTCCGGCAGCAGGAATCCGCCTGGCTCGCCGAGTCCGGATTCGGGATCGGCGATTTCCTCGGCGGCTTCCCTGAGAATCTCCTCGAGCGACATGCCGACTTCCTTACCAAGCCGGGCGATCCGTTTATGGCGGACCGCCCGGCCGGGGAAAAGCTGCGCTGGCTTACGAGGCCACCAGCGGAACGGTGTACCACTGCGTCGCGCTCGTGGCGATCAGGATGACCGGGGCGACCGTGGCGGTGCTGAACGCGCCGTGGGAGCCGATGGCGTTGATCGAGGCCGCCGCATCGGGGTAGATCGGCAGCGCATTGCTCACGGTGCTCTTGACGATGACCATGGTGCCCGGCTGCGGCGCTGTCGGCAGAACCACGCCCTTCGTGCCGTTCGCGGCGCTGACGACGTTGAAGCCAGCGTACAGCTTGCCAGCGTCGGCGACAGTGCTGCCCGCCGCCGCGACAGCCGAAACAGCCATCAGGCCGGAACAAACGCTGTCCCACTGCGTGGCGCTTTCGGCAATAAGGATGGCTGTGCTGAGCGGCGGAACGATAAACGCACCGTGCGAAGCGACCGCGTCAATCGTGGCGGCACCATCCGGGTAGACCGGCAGCGGATAAGCGGTCGTGTTCTTGATGACGACCAGAGTTCCGGCGGTCGGCGTGGCGGGCAACGAGACGACCTTTGTGCCGTCCGCTTGGCTGACGACGTTGACCCCGGCGGCGAGGCCGCCGCCCGTGCCGTAATTGGTTCCGGCGGCGTTGACGGCCGAGACCGGCAGCACGCCGAATCCCACGCTGCCGGAGGCGTTGGCGATGGCCTCCACCTGCACGCGCACGCTCGTATCCGACGTCAATGCGGCGGTTTCGACCTTGCCGAGATAGGTGTTGCCGCTCGCGGTGCCGGTGGCGACGAAATTCGTGTTGTCCCAGTACGCCAGCGATCCGGCGGCCATGCCGCCATCGCTCGCGGCCTTCACGAAATCGAAGCTGCCCTCGATGACCAGCGAGCCACGGACGCCGGCGGGAAGCGGCACGGTCGCAATCGCGGCCAAGCCGCCCAGGATGACGACGCCGCCGAACGGGACGCCGTTTCCGACGCCGTTGCCGCAGTAGTTCGTGCCGGCATCGGGAATGAAATCAACGGTGTGTCCGCCGTGAATGTACCGAGCCCATAACGGTTGCGGCGCCGCAACTGCGGCAGTCGGTCCGTAGTCCATGTCCTGCTCCTTTCAATCCAGCCGCCTGGGTGCTGTTCCCGCCACAAGGCGGGAAATCGTTCGCCCCACCGGCGCGGCACAAACTCAGTCGTGAACTCAACCTCCATGCGAACGTGCGCGCCGGATCCCGCTGCAAGAGCAGCGGGATCCGGTGGCAGAAAAGTTTATGCCGTGTTCTTCACGATGGAACGCGGCTCGGCGAGGTTCGCGCCGAAGTCAATGAAACCCCTGAACGCAATTCCCAACCGGTCGAACTGCATCTCGTCGCGCTCGACAATGGGCATCTCCTGCCCGTTGAGGAACCCGCACTCGATCGGATAGGCAGGCTGCTGCGGTCCGGCGCAGAGATACCAGGTGGTGTTGCTGCCGGCATTGGCCGTGCTCAGCCCCTTGATCACCTCGTTGATCTGCGCGGCGGTCAGGCTCGAGAGCCATTGCGAGCACACCGGGCGGAAGCGACCGGCCAGCGTGTTCTTGACCGGAACGCCCCTGGCGTTGCCGCCCGTGGAGAGGCTCGGGATCAGGTCCGTGGACTGCCAGAGCTGGCGGGCCAGGTTGATGAGGCCGGGCGGGACCAGCAGGATTTCCGGCTGGACGCCGGAGGGCAGGCCGTAAGGATCGGTCTGCGCCAGCATCGCGGCCTCGGCGGCTTCCAGCGTCGTCAGGGACAGCGCCGCGCTGGTCAGCAGGTTCGGCTGCATCAGGTTGCCCGCCGTGGTGATGGCGCTGGACGTGAAGAAGGCCGTCGCGCGGTCGCTCTGGAGCGCGGCAATGAGCAGGCCGTAGATGAACTTCGCGACGCGGACGCCGGCGCCGCGGCCGAAGAGCGTCGGCAGCGTGGACATGGCCGAGAGGTCGTCGTTCACGATGTCCTTGCGCGTGATGGCGAACATGATGGCCTTCGTGCTCGCCTGGATCTGATAGGACTGCTCGCTGATCTTTCCGGCCTGAATCTCGCCGGCCGGGCCGAGGTCCGTGAACTCCAGAGAGCCGGTCAGACGAACGCGGTAATGCGGCTTGAAGTCCTGCACCGGCCCGCGTTTGGTGAACTTCTGCCAGGCAGTCGTGGCCATGCCGGGAACATCAATCGCGTCCGGGTCCACGGCGTTGTACGAGTCCAATAAGAACTTGTTCATCAGGTTGCTGAGGATCGTCGGCAGGCTCAGGGTGCTGAACTCCGCGACGATGGCCTTGTACGCCTCATCGTTGTTGTGCGGCAGGCTGATGCCGGCGAAGCTCGCCACGAGCCGCATGAGTCCCATCGGGCCGAGTCCGGAGCCGAACCGCGCCATGGTCCGGTCGGCCATTTCCACCGCGCGCTGGCCGTAGGCCGGGTTCTTGGCCAGGCGCTCGGCGGGGTAGCCAGCGGAGATCAGCCCGCACGCCTCGATGACGGCCGCAAGGTCGTTGCTGATGCGACCCGTTGCCGCGATGTGCCGGCCGCCGCGGCTCGGCGGAACCGCCTGGAGCTGGAGGCCGTCGTTCGGCATGTCGCCGGAAATGACCGCCGGAGCGCCTTCGGTCTGCGACGCTGCGCGCGAGGCCCTCAGCGTGGCGACCTCGACGGCATCCTTCGTCCTCGCCTCGTCCCAACCCTCGGTGATGGCCTGTGCGGCGATCTCCGGGCGATCCTTGGCCGCGGCGCGAACGGCGGCGATCCGCAACTCTTCCTTGGCCGTCTCGCCGCGGAGCACGGTGAAGTCCGGAGCGGCCGGCTTCGGCTCTTCGGCCGGCTTGGCGGGAGCCGATCCCGCATGCGCGGCGGCGATCCGGCCGAACTCGGCCTCGAACTTCGTCTTCTGTTCGGGCGTGAGCTTGCCGGCGTCCAGCGAATACGTCGCGGTGAGCCAGGCGCTGAATTCCATGGCTTGTCCTTTCGCGGCTTCAGCCGCAATTTTGGCCGTCGTGCGGGTGTCCGCGCCGAGCGGCACGAGGGCGATGTGATCACACGTCGCCGCACGCGCGACGACGACCGGACCCGACACCGTCCGGCCATTGACTTTTGCTTTTTGTCCCGGCTGAACGAACTCGAGGAGCGTAGGCTGCGCGTTGATGGAGGCCTGGAACTTGAAGCCGTTCCTCGCGTGCGTCTTCGCCTGCTGGCAAAGAGCCGACTCGCCGGTGACCAGCCCGCAGCAGGCGATTTCGCCCGTCTCGGCGTTCGTCAGCGCCATGTCCTCGTACGGAATGTTGGCTGGGCCACGCGTCCGACGCCGAGGAGGCACGTCCGCTGCTCCTTCGGGCAGCTGCTGTCGCATGAGAC
>Ga0187884_10000174_pt1 | contig 65387 bp, 59 predicted proteins | sample June2016WEW_20_4_FD_132983 | JGI IMG/M metagenome (GOLD analysis project Ga0187884, IMG submission 132983) | Peatland microbial communities from SPRUCE experiment site at the Marcell Experimental Forest, Minnesota, USA - June2016WEW_20_40 | ecosystem: Environmental > Terrestrial > Soil >...
CTCATCCACGAACTGCGCCGCCTCCGCCACACGCCACCCCTGCTCCGGAGCTTCATTATTGCTTCAGAGCTGCCATCTCTTTTTTTGTCCTAGCTTTCTATTACTTTTGCAACTCTCAATAATCTGCTGCGCCCACACGGTGCACCAGCGCGGCTCTGTGTGGACGGGTCGGCTGTGACCTCCAGAGCGTACAACCTGCTGATCACCAACACGCCGATTTATGCCGGTGAGTTCCGCTTCGGCAGCGACGACTCCAGCGACGACGGCTACCTCGATTTGCACCTGTTCAAAGGGCCGCTTGATTACTTGCGCCGCTTCCCCGCGGCGTGGCGGCGGCACGTTCGCTATACGCGAGGACTACCAAGCCGGGTGCCCCGCGAGCGGCAGCTTGTGCGCACGCTGCAGGTCGAACTTGCATCACCGGTCGCCTGCCAGCTGGACGGGGAGGAATATGAGTCGGCGGCGTCCTATGAAATCGGCGTAGTGCCGCGGGCGCTGACTGTACGCGTACCGGCGTGAGCCCCAGGGGTGTTCTTTCGTGGCGGGTGCAGACAATGGCACCTGAGGCTCTCGGAAGCGCCTTGCCGCTGCGTCACTTGCCGTCTTGTTCCAGAAGGGTCAGCTCGTTCTTGTCGGCTTCCGACTTCTGGTTCCACTTTCGGATATAGTCAACCTTCTTGTCCTGGATGCTCGGCCAATTGCCTCGCGCCCATTGACGTGATGCGAGGGCGCAACATGTGCATCGCGGCGCCTTTCACTTGAAGCATGATACCCTCGACACCTATGATCCGCGTGGACTATGGACGCTCCCACTCGTAAGGTGGTTATCACGGGCTGCGGATCCCTGTCGCCGCTCGGATCCGGAGTGCAGGCGTTTTGGGACGCCCTGCTTGCCGGGCACAGCGGGCTGGCGCCGATCCGCTCTTTTGATACGAGGGGATACAGCCACGTCGTGGCAGGCGAGATAAAGGACTTCGCACCAGAGCACGTCCTGTCATCAGACGAAATCCACCGGCTTGATCGGGTCAGCCAATACGCGTTGATGGCGGTGCGCGAGGCGTTGTCCGATGCTGCGGTTGATTTGCGGCAGATCGATCGTGCCCGTGTCGGTGTGATCCTGGCGACTACGCTGGGTGGCATGCTGATCGGCGAAGCCTACCACCGTGGCCAGCGCGGCGGCCCGTCATTTCCCGCCCGGCAGCTTCTGCATTTCCCCTACTATGTGGTAGCGACGCGGCTCGCACGCGAGCTGGGGGTGCGCGGTCCGGTGGTGAGTCCGTCGATTGCCTGTGCCTCGGGCACGCACGCGGTGGGACTCGCGCTCGAATTCATCCGTCGGGGGCAAGGCGACGTCTTTATCGTCGGCGGCGCGGAGACGATCTGCGAGTTTGTGGTGAGCGGCTTCAATTGTCTGCGAGCAACGACGGCGGATACGGTGCGCCCGTTCGATGCGCGCCGGAATGGACTGGCGATCGGAGAGGGAGCGGCCGTGCTTGTCGTCGAGGAAGCATCGCACGCGCACGCCCGCGGCGCCCGAACCGATGTCGAGATCGCAGGCACGGGCCTGGCGGGCGACGCCACGCACATGACCGCGCCAGCGCGCGACGGGGCGGGCGCCGCGCGCGCGATGCGCGGTGCGTTGGCAGACGCGGCGTGCGTGCCCCGGGCTGTCGAGTTCATCAGCGCCCACGGCACCGGCACGGTCTACAACGACGCCATGGAGGTGGCGGCGATTGCCGCCGTGTTCGGCGAAGCGGCAGGCGCGATCCCGGTCAACTCGATCAAAGGCGCGATCGGCCACACCTTGGGGGCCGCGGGAGCGTTCGAAGCCATCATGTCTGTACAGATCCTGCGTGAAGGATTGATCCCGCCGACAGTAGGCTGCGAGCAACTTGACCCGGCGTGCCCGCTCGATATCGTGCGTGGCGAACCACGCCGCTCTGAGGTGAAAACGATCCTCTCAACCTCATCCGCGTTCGCTGGCAACAACGCGGCCATCGTGCTGCGGCGCTCCCCTCAGGGCTCCTCTCCTGATGCGAGAGTCGATAAACGGGAGCCGCACCCTTCGAGATGGTCCCCAAAGAATGGACCTCCTCAGGGTGAGCGGAAATTGTCTTCTGACGACAACACCATAACCGCTCGCCCTGAGGAGCCGCCTTCTGCTGGCGGCTTCTCGAAGGGCGCCCGCCGCAAAGAATCCACAGCCTCCAAAGGGAAAGGGAGCCGAGCGTGAGCCTACGCGGGTGACCGGAGCTGAATGGCCAGCGTGGATCGATCTACAGACGTCGTCATCACCGGGATCGGTGTTGTTTCTCCGTTCGGCCATTCGGTCGACGAGCTCACCCGTGGGTTCTGCGGAGGGCAGCATGCTGCGCCGCTACAGGAACGCGACGCGGAGTGGGTTTCGGAGATCCCCATGTCCGCGGTCCCGGAAGACAAGCGTGCGCGGATCGGTCGCCTCGACCGGTTGTGCCGGTTCTTTCTGGCAGCGTCCTACCTGGCTGCCGACGCGGCCGGCTTGGTCATTCTTCCGGACGAGGCCGAGCGCGTCGGTTTGTCGTTCGGCACCGGTCTGGGCTGTCTCCTCACCGACGAGGAGTACAACCGCAGGGTGGTGAAGCAGGGGCCGTCGGCCGCCAGCCCGCGGCTGTTCGCGTACACCGTCTCCAGCGCGGCGGCAGGTGAGGTGTCGATCGCGTTGGGCATCAAAGGACCGAACGTCACCGCGCACATGGGCTTTGCCGCCGGACTCGGTGCCCTGGGCTACGGGTACGATCTGATCCAGATGGGAAAGGCCGATGTCGTGCTCGCCGGCGGTGCCGACGTCATCGGCCCGGCGTTGCTTGATGCGCTGCGCGCCATGGGTCTGCTCAAGCGGCGCGATCAATCTCGACCGTGGCTCGACGCCATCCCGGGAGTTTTCCCCGGCGAAGCGGCAGTGGTAGCCGTGATGGAGCGACGCGACCGAGCAAGCGAGCGCCGGGCTCCGTGCTGGGGACAGATCGAAAGCTACGCGGCCGGGTTCGAGCCGACCCTCACACGACGCAACCGTGAGCATACGGGTATTATCGCTACCCTCGGCCGCGTCCTGGAGCTGAGCAGACGGCAGGCGTGTGAGATCGGCGCGGTGTTTTGCAGCGCCCACGGCACGCCGGTCGACGCCACGGAGCGCGCGGCGTTGGCTGACGTGTTTAGTGGTGTCGGCGCGCCACTGCTGGTGGCAGCCAAGGCCGCGACCGGCGACTGCTTTGGTGCGAGCGGGGTACTGGCGCTGGCCTTGGCGGCGGGGCTGTGGCGTTACGCGCCGCAGCTGAGTGACGGAACAGGCTTCGATCTGAACGGAGTAGCGGTGGCCGGCGCAGAGGCCAGCGCGCGGCTCGCCTCGACGCCTTTGGTCTTGGTAAATGCGTTGTGCTATTCGGGCAATATCGTGAGTCTGCTGTTCGCCCGAAACACCGGGGAGTGAGGGTCGCCTGTGAGGGTGCTGCTGATTTCCGCGAACACCGAGAAGCTGCCCGATCCGGTCTTTCCGCTCGGCGCCGCCTACATCGCGGCGGTGAGCGAAGAGCACGGGCACGCGGTCGACACCCTCGACCTCTGCTTCCTCGAGGCGTTGCGGCCGGCGCTGTACGACAAGATCCGCAGCACCGAGCCCGAAGTGGTCGGCATCTCGTTACGCAATCTCGACTCGTCATCCTATCCGTTGAATACCTCGTACATCGACGACTACAAGCGGCTGGTGGATGCCGTGCGCGAGTTGACGACCGCGCCCGTTGTACTGGGTGGCGCCGGCTTCACCGTCATGCCGACGACGATCATGGAGTACCTCGGCGCCGATGTTGGTGTTGCCGGCGAAGGTGAGATGGCGTTCCCCTGGATTCTCGAACGCCTCAGCCGGCGCGAGCCCATCGTGTCAACCCCCGACTATCGCTGTGAGCGAGTGAACGGCGGAGTGTGCGTCAACCCGGTCGCCCGGATCAAGAATCTGGACATCACCGGCGTACCCATGCGGCGGCGGTTCGACATGGATTCGTACTACCAACGCGGCGGGGCGCTCAACATCCAGACGAAGCGGGGCTGCTACTTCGAATGTATCTTCTGCAGTTACCCCCTCATCGAGGGGTCGAAGGTGCGCATGCGTACGGCCAAGGCCGTGGTAAACGAGATTCAGGCCCTGCGCGAGGAGTTTCAGATCCGCCACTGGTTCTTCGTCGACAACATTTTCAACCTGCCCATCCAACACGCGAAAGAGATCTGCGAGGAGATTGCCAGGCGCAACCTCGACGTTGAATGGTCGGGCTACCTCACGCCGAAGTCCTTCGACGAGGAGTTATGCCGGCTGATGGCGGCGTCGGGATGCAAGGCGATCGAGTTCGGCACCGACTCCGGTTCCCCAACCATGATGGTGAACCTGAAGAAGGAGTTCGAAGCGGCCGACCTCCGCCGAGCATCGGAGCTCTGCCACAAGTATCGACTGAAGTTCTGTCACAGCCTGATATTCGGCGGTCCTGGCGAAACAATGCAGACGGCGAGCGAGACGATCGATTTGATGGACGAGTTGAAACCGACCGCGGTTATCGCCATGACCGGCATCCGCATTCTGCCCGGTACGGAGATGGTCGAGATCGCACTGCGCGACGGGCAACTGGATGCGGACGATAACCTGCTGTACCCGAAGTTCTACATCGCGCCGGCGCTCGCGGACGGCCTAATCGACCGGATCGAATCCTATGCCCACAGCCACACGAACTGGATCGTGCCCGGGAAGGGAATCAAGACGAACATCCAGGTGTTGCAGAAACTGCGCGACCGTAAGATCAAGGGACAGCTGTGGCGGTTGCTTCGTTGAATCCCGATCTTTTCCGCCTTGACGGCAAGCGCGTCCTGGTGACGGGCGCATCGCGGGGTATCGGCCGGGCCACGGCGGAAGCTCTGGCGGCTGCCGGCGCCGCTGTCGCTATCAACTACGCGCGTTCAGCGGCTGAAGCCGAAGAAGCCGCCGCCGCGGCGGCCGCTGCCGGCGGGGAGGTGGTGCTCGAACAGGCGGACCTTGCAGATCCAGACGCGATTGCGGCCTTGTTCGACCGCCTGCGGCAGCGTTGGGGTGGTGTGGACATCATCGTGAACAACGCCGCAATTACCCGTGACGGCTATGTGATGTTGCTTCCAGTGGAAGCTTGGGACGATGTCATGGCGGTGAATCTGCGTGCCGCTTTCCTGTGCGCGCGCCAAGGGTTGCGGTGGATGATCCGGCAACACTGGGGGCGGATCATCAACGTGATCTCTCCAGCGGCGTTGCTGGGGAAGGATGGCGCCGCCAACTATGCCGCCGCCAAGGGTGGTCTACTGAGCTTCACCAAGTCGCTGGCGCGTGAGGTCGGACGCTACGGCATCACTGTCAATGCCATTTGCCCGGGACTGATCGAGACCCGCATGATCGCGAAGCTGCCGGCTGCGGAGCGCGCGCGCTTCGAACAGCAGATCGCGCTCGGCCGCCTCGGTGCGCCGCCCGAGGTGGCGCATGCCATCCGCTTTCTAGCCAGTCCCGCCGCCGCCTACATCACCGGCAGCACGCTGGTGGTCGACGGCGGCCTGACGATGGCGTAGACAGCGAGCCGGCGCGCCGATCCCAGGACTCAACGCTACGAAATGCAACGCATCGCGATCACCGGACTGGGAAGCATCAACGCCCTCGGAACAGGTGTAGAGGCTTTCGCGCAAGGTCTGCAGGCCGGAACATGCGGGATCGGTGAATTGTCTTTGTTTTCCTCGGCGGGCTGCCGTACTTCGCGTGCGGCGGAGGTTCGAGGTCTGGTGCCGCCCCCATGGCTGTCACACGCTGTTGCCCGGCGTGCCTCGCGCTCGGCTCTCCTGGCGCTGATCGCGGCTGGCGAGGCGTGGCAGACGGCGGGCCTCAGTGGCGAGGATGCGGCCGGCACCGGAGTGGTCATGGGTACCACCACCGGCGGTATGGCCACCGGTGAGGAGTTGTTCCGCGCTATGGTGCAGCGAGAGGCACGACGACAACGCTTGGCGGGGTGGTTGGAGACTCCGGTGTCGGTGCCCGTGGATGATGTAGCCAACGTGTTCGCCTGCTATGGGCTGCGGCTTACGGTGTCCACAGCCTGCTCCTCAGGGGCCAACGCGCTGGGGATCGCTGCGGACTGGATTCGGTGCGGCCGCGCCGAAGTGGTCGTGTGCGGGGGGACCGATTCGCTCTGTCGGATGACGTACACCGGCTTCAACGCGCTGCAAGCCCTCGATCGCGAACCGTGCCGCCCGTTCGACAAGCGCCGTACGGGGCTGACGCTCGGCGAGGGCGCTGCGGTGTTCATCTTCGAGGATTGGGAGCGTGCCCGGCGCCGCGGCGCGCGCATCTTGGGAGAGTTCGTGAGCTACGGTGTCAGTGCGGATGCGCACCACCTGACCCAGCCCCGGCCGGACGGTGCCGGCGCGGTCCTCGCGACACAGCGCGCCCTGCGGGAGGGTGGGGTCGCGATCGAGGAGATCGATTACATCAATGCGCACGGCACCGGGACACCGCTCAACGACGTCGTCGAAACGCGCGCCATCAAGACGGTCTTTGGCGCTCAGGCGTATCGCATCCCGGTGACCTCGACCAAGTCGATGGTCGGTCACTGCCTCGGCGCGGCCGGCGCGATCGAGGCGTTGGCCAGCCTGCTCGCGATCCGGCAGGGGTTCGTGCCACCGACGGCGACGCTGGAAGAGCCGGATCCGGAATGTGACCTGGACTATGTGCCCAAAGCGAGTCGGTCCAGAATACTGCGGACGGCGCTGTCCAACTCCTACGGTTTCGGGGGCAACAACACAAGCCTGATCGTTCGTGGCTGCGAAGGATGAACGCAAGGTAAGCGTCAATGGTTCAAGGTCCCGCACCGGTTGCCGTTACCGGAATCGGCGTCGTGAGTCCCATCGGACTGGGCCGGCAGCAGTTCTGGTCCGCTCTGATCGAAGGGCGGTTGGGAATCGCGCCGATCGAAAGTTTTCCCGTGCCCGAGGGTGGTCCGACTCTGGGGGCGGAGGTCCGTGGTTTTGCCGCCAGAGAGTTCATAGCCTCGTCGCACCTGCGGCGCATGGACAAGCTGTCACGGATGGTGGTCGCCGCGGCCCGCATGGCGTTGGATGACGCGCGGGTCGTGCTCGGAGAGATCCAGCCGGAGACCGTCGGTGTTGTCATCGGATCCGCTTTGGGCGATCTGTCGGAATCGGCCGTGCACTTGGAACGCGTCTTCACGAAAGGTCCGGCCTCCGCGAGCCCGATGCTGTTTCCGAACCTGGTGCTCAACGCGGCGGCGAGTTACGTGGCGATGGAGTTTGGCCTGACCGGAGTCAATCTGACGGTTGCTCAGGGTGAAACGTCGGGCGAGCAGGCGTTCATTCTCGGATGCGAGTTGGTGCGCACGGGCCGGGCTGACTTGGTCTTGGCTGGCGGCGGTGATGAGATGGCGGGGATCGTGTTCGACGTGTACCGGCGCGCGCGGGCGCTGTCCTCGCAACGCGGCGGGCCGGAGTGGTCGAGCCCGTACGATGCCGGTCGCAACGGGATCGTTCTCGGTGAAGGCGCGGCGATCGTGGCCCTTGAGTCCCCAGCCCGGGCCTGTGCCCGGGGGGCGACGATCCTCGCGGAGGTCGAGGGTTACGCGGTCTTTGGTGTGCCGTCCCCTCCGTACGATTGGCCAACCGAGGCCCGGGCCGCACTCGCGCCGCTGCGCCGGTTGCTTGGCGCGGACGGTGTGGAACTGGTGTGCGGGTCGGGTAATTCCTCGCGCCATCTCGACGCCTGCGAGATCGATCTCTGCGGCCGTTTATTCGAGCCCGGCAGCGGCGCGTGCCTGACTTCGATCAAAGGTGCAGTCGGCGAGTTCGGGGCGGCGGGCGCGCTGAGCGCCGCGGCAACGTGTCTCGCGCTGCACGAGCAGATTGTGCCGCCGCTCTGCCATCTGCGTGAGCCGGACGCGGGACCGTCGTTGCGGTTCGCCGCCAGCCTGGGAGAAGCGCAACCGATCAACCGTGCGCTGCTGTGCGGCCTGGCCCGAGGCGGGGCGGGTGCCGCGCTGCTGTTTAGGAAGAATTGAGGCCATGGTTCACGCCTTCAGTGTTGACGTGGAGGATTGGTATCACGATGCGGCGGTCACGGCGGTGGGGCCGTTGCAGAGCCGGGTGGAATGGAACACCCTGCAGCTTGTGGACATCATGGCGGCGCACGGCGTCAAGGGCACGTTCTTCTTCCTGGGAGAAGTGGCCGAGCGCTTCCCGTGGCTGGCTCGGCGGGTCGCTGGAGCCGGCCACGAGATTGGCAGCCACGGCTACCGCCACCGTCACGTGATGCAGATGACGCGCCGGGAGTTCCGCGACGATGTGTCACATTCGATCCGAGTGATCGAAGATGCGGCGGGATGCCCGGTGCGCGGCTATCGCGCGCCGTACTTCTCGATCAAGGTCGATGTGCGCTGGCCGATCGAGATCCTGGCCGAGTTGGGGGTACACTACGACGCCAGCATCTTGGCGATCGATCGGCCGCCAGGATTGGAGCTCGTGTGTCCAAGGCGGCCGTTCCGTCACGCCAACGGATTGTGGGAGGTTCCGGTTGCGATCCTGCAGATGCTGCACTTCTGGCATTTGCCGCTGGCCAGCGGCGCCGCGTTGCGCTTGCTGCCGCAGTGGCTGGTGTACCGGGGTGTCCGACATTTCGAGCGCGATGTCGGGCCGGGCGTGTTCTACCTGCACCCATGGGAGTTGGACCCTGAGTCGCCGGCGGCACCCGGAGCACGGCGCTGGCTGATCCGATTCGGTCGCCAGCGCTTGGCAGCCAAGCTGGCGGCCGTCCTTCACGATTTCCGCTTTGCGCCGATCACCGACGTGTTCGCGGAGCTGGGCAATTGAGAGCCGGCGGCGCCGTGCGGCGGGCGGTTGAGATCGGCGCCCTAGCCGCTGGGGTTGGAGCGATTGCACTCTTGTGCTGGCGATTCGGGTTGACAAACCTGAGGACGGCGTTTGCACACGTATCAGTGCCGCACCTGGTCGCCTATGTGGTGTTCGCGTGTGCGGTGCGGTTCGGCTACGGTCTACGGTGGGATTTCGTGATGCGCACGCTCGGCAGCAGCCCAGGGCTGGGGTGGTTAGTGGTGGCGCGCGTTGCCGGGGATGCGGTGAGCGCACTGCTCCCGATCGGCCGCATTTCCGGCGATCCGGTCCGCGTGGCCTTGGTGTCCCAAGCGCCTGTGGGCACTGCGACGGCGGGCGCTAGCGTCGCCATGGATCGCGTCATGGAAGTGGTCGGCAATATGCTCTGCACGATTACCTACGTCACGGTCTTTTCGGCGGCGCACACGTTCGGATCGTCGCGGCGCGCCGCTCACACGCTGATCGAGACCATGCTCCTGCTGCTGGCGGCCCTTGCCGTAGCACTCGTGGTGCTGCGGCGCGGGAAGCACTTGGCTACGCCGATTTACGGTCTTGCGCGCCGGTCCCGGTCCGTGCTCCTGCAGCGTTGCGTGGGCGCCTGCCGCCGGGTCGAGGATCAGCTGATACGCTTCCTGCAATTGCACCCCGGTGCCGTCGCCGGCGGGATCCTCGGTTCGTTGTGCATCGAGGGGTTGCAGGTCCTCGAGTATTATTTCCTGCTCGCTGCCTTTGGGATCACCCTCGATCTGCCGACGCTCTTGATGGCACTCGTGGCGACCGGTTTGGCCCACGTCGTGCCCACGCCTGCGGGCTTGGGAGCGTTGGAGGCCGGTCAAGTCACCGTGCTTGCCGTCGCCAGCAATCAGCCTGACCTCGGCTTCGTGGTCGGTATCGTGATGCGCCTGCACGAGACGTTGTGGACTGCGGTGGGTCTGCTGGCCCTGTCCGCTCGTGGTGTGTCGCTCAAGCGGCTGCGCCTCCTGGCCTCGGCTGATAAGGTGGCCGCATGAGCCCGGGTGTCGGGCTGGGGGCGTTCTTCGCGCTGGGGTGGGCGGTCTTGTGCGTTTTCCAGCCTGAGGGGATACGTGCGGTGCGGCTTGGTGCCTCAGGGCCTTGCCGCGCTACGCCGTTCCAGTGTAACGTCTCCGTCCGATGGCAGGCGTGGCGGGGCGGGAAGCGACAAACAGTCCAAGGACGCTTGTCCTCTGCGAACCTCCGTATGTGTTCTGGGACCGCAGCATGGATCGGCTGCGCCAGGGCGAGGAGACTATCCCCGGTATGGGCGTACTGATTCTTGCGGCAGTCGCCCGCCGACACGGGTGCCGTGTTCACTTGGTTGATGCCAAGCAACAGGGCACTTCGGTGGCAGACGTGTGCCGCGAGATTGAAAGTCTCCGGCCTGACTACGTGGGCATTTCGGCAACCACCATTTCGGTGACCAATGGCGCTCGCATCGCGGCGCGGCTGAAGGAATTGGTCCCGGGCGTCGTCACCATCCTCGGCGGGGCCCACGTGAGCGCCATTCCCGAGCGCACGCTCGAGGCCTTCCCCAGCATCGACTTCGGTGTCGTGGGCGAGGGAGAAGGTGCACTGGTCGAGTTGTTGGCACGCCTCGATCACGGACGGGCCGTGGACGATGTGCCCGGCCTCGCCTACCGGCGCAACGGCCGCATTCGGGTGAACGCACGGGCGCCGTATATCGACGACTTGGATACCTTGCCGTTGCCGGCGTGGGACTTGCTGCCGGACTTCCCGCATCGCTTCCAGCCCACATTGTTCAGCTATCCACACACGCCAGTCGCCACGCTCATCACCTCGCGCGGCTGCCCGTTTTCGTGCTCGTTCTGTGATCGCTCGACCTCAGGCAAGAAGGGCCGCATGCACAGCGTCGAATCGGTGGTGCAACTGTGCCGCCATCTGGTCGGGCTGGGGGTGCGGCACATCATTTTTCTCGACGATCTCTTCACCGTGAGAAAGCGGCGCGTGGTGAAGATATGCCAGGCCTTCTTGGATAACGGCTTCACCTTCTCCTGGAGCTGCAACAGCCATCCGAACCTGCTCGACCTCGATACCATGCAGTTGATGAAGCGGGCGGGGTGCTGGCAGATCGCGTACGGTATTGAGTCGGGTTCACAGCGTATCCTCGATGTCGTCAAGCGCGAGGTTCACATTACGCGGATGCGCGAGACCCTGCGCATGACACGCGCTGCCGGCATCCGCGCGAAGGGATACGTGATGATCGGCCATCCAACGGAGGACCTCGACAGCTTGGCGGCGACGGCGGGGTTTCTCAGGAAAGTGGAATTGGATTTCTGCCAGCTGACCAAGTTCACGCCCTACCCGGGAACGCCGTCTTATCCGACGATTCACGAGCACGGGACCTTCATTGAGAATTGGGAACAGATGAATGCAATGAATTTCGTCTTCGTTCCAAAAGGGTTGAATGAGGAAGTTCTCGAGATATATTTCGACCATCTCTATAGGACCTTCTACAGCCGCCCGGACGTTTTGTGCGGGCTATTGTGGCTGTTGTTGCGGGAGCCCAAATGCATGAAACGCTTCGTCACCTCGGCGTTCGTCTATGTGCGCAGCAAGTTCGCGGCTGGCCGTTACCTGGTCGGGCGCTTGCCGGCGCAGTATCGCCTGGCAGGTTCCGTCGGGCGATGACACGTCGGTGGTAGACAGGGTCCTGCGCCGCCGGTAGCTACCGGTTCCGGATCATGTCAGCGGCGGCGTCCGCCCTATGAGATGGTCGCCCAGGCGTTCTCGTTGCGGCGCAGATAGCGGTTCACTTTCAGATTCGCCAGCAGGTACGCGAGCGTCTCCAGGTAACTGCCTGCCGGCGGCGGGAAGAGACGCTTGGCGATGGCAGGCACCGAGTAGAAACCCTGGTAGACGTACTTGAAGCCGTCCATCATCTCCTCGGCCGTCATGTTCGCGGGCCGGATCAAAGGGCTGCCGTAATCGTAGCGGCCCCAGTCGTCAATCAGGATGCGCCCCGCCTGCGCCATGTCGTCGTGGTACTTGGTGCCCGGATACGGACAGGGCGTGAACAGCTTGAGGAACGACACCTTGTTGTCGATCAGAAACTCGAGCGAGCGGCGGAAGGTGTCCACGGTGTCGCCGTCGAGGCCTACCATCAGCAACGCGATCACTTGAATACCCTTGCCACGGATCGCGGCCAGGTCACGCGCAAAGTGCTGCGGCAGATTGAATGACTTGTTGACCGCATCGAGGCTTGTTGGGTTGATACTCTCCAGACCGATCGAGAGACTCACGCAGCCGCTGCGCCGGGCCAGGTCGAGCAGCTCGGCATCGCGCGCGATGTTGATCGTGCATTGACTGGCCCACTTCATCCTGAGCGGGATCATGGCGCGGAACAGTTCCTTTGCCGCCTCCGGGTGGCCGATGGGATTGTCGTCGAGGAACAGGATGCGGTCACCGCCGAGCGCCTTGATGGTCTGCAGGTCGTTGATGACTTCGCCTACCGGCCGTGTGCGGAAGCTGCGGTGGTAAGAGGTCTGGACTGCACAGTACTCACAGGGATGCGGGCAGCCGCGCGAGAAGATCACCGGCCAGTGAAAGTACATCCGGTAAAGCCAGCTGGTATTGAAGGCCTCGTACTTCAGCAGGGGCAACTCGGTGTAGTCGACCTGAGGAAGGTCGATCAGGCTATGCCAGTGGCCGGCACGGTACACGCCGCGCGTGCGGCCTTCGCAGAAGTCGGCGAGCAGCTGCGGCCAGACATCCTCGGCCTCGTCGGCGACGATGGCATCGGCGTGGCGCAGCGACTCGTCGGGGGTCAGCGTCACCCAGTTGCCGCCCAACACCACACGTACGCCACGCCGGCGGAAGTGATCGGCCAACTCGTAGGCCCGCTTGATCTGCGGACCCATGGCAGTGATGCCGACCAGGTCGCAATCGTAGTTGAGATCGACATCGGAGAAGAGCTCGTCCACCATGGCGACCTCGTGGCCCGGGGGTGTCAACGCTTTCAGGTACGGAAGCGTGAGGCCACTGGTCCAATACCGTGTGGTCTTGTGCAGCGTGCCATCGACATTGTAGTGGGTCGGTGAAACGAGGAGGATGCGCACGCGAGCAATTAACGGGCTTTTCGCTGCCATGTCAACGCACCGCGGTCGTGTGTCCTAGTGCTTGTCTGCTCGGGGGAACGTGGTAGAGTTGAACAGTTGATGAGCGCACCGAGCCGTCCTATTCCGCGGGCTCTGTCTCGCGGCGCCCCCCGGCTACGGATCCTCATCAATCGGCTCCTCTTCCGGGGCATGCTGTTCGCCTCGGGATTGATTGCCGTCGCCATGTATCGGCTGATCGACGACAAGAACATCACCTGGCGGTTTGCGAAGGCGCAGGCACGCAATCTGAGCCGCCTGTGCGGGGTGCGGGTCAACGTCAGGGGCCTCGAACGCCTCGGCCGCGGCCCCTACATGTTCACGCCGAACCATCAGAGTCACTTCGACATCGCCGCGCTGCTTGGGTACTTGCCCGGGAACAACCGCTTCGCGGCGAAGAAGGAAATGTTCAACGAGCCGGTATTGGGCACCGTCTTGCGCACCATGGGCATGATTCCGATCGACCGGGAGAACCCGCTGGAGGCGATTCAGCTGCTGAACCAACTGGTGGTGGATGAGTTCTCCACCATCATTTTTCCGGAGGGGACGCGCAGTCGGGATGGCAATCTGCTTCCCTTCAAGAAGGGTCCCTTCATCGCTGCCATCCACCTCGGTGTTCCAGTGGTGCCGGTGGTGTGCAAGGGTACTAGGGAAATCATGCCGAAAGGTCAGTACCTGTCGATCATTCCGGGTACGGCCGAGGTCGCCGTGTTGGAGCCGATCCCGACGAAAGGCCTCACCTACGGCGATCGTAACCGCTTACGTGATCTGGTGCACGACCGAATTGCGGAGGAGCTGGCACGGGTCTAGTCAGCGCCGGGCCCGCAACCGTTCGGACGTCTCGCTGCGTGCGATCCCCTGCGTGTCGGCCGCGACCGCGTCGCCCGGCCAGAAACGGCTGAACTGGAACCACTGGGTTGGGAAGCAGCGCACCGCCGCTTCGAACTCGCTTACGACCTCAGCCATGACGCGCTCCAGGGCGTGCGTGTCCCGCGCCTCGCGCGGCACGATGAAGCTTCTACTGACGCGGACGGCATAGTGACGCGTCCCCAACCGCGGGATGAACACCGGGATCAACGGTGCTCCCGAGAGGCGCGCCAACACGAAGGGACCGGACGGGAAGAGCGCGGGCGCTCCAAAGAAGCGGATGAGCCGGGTGCCGCTCTGTCCAGTGGCGCTGTCCAGTTGCATGGCCGTGATTTCGTTGCCCCGCAAGGCGCGAATCACGTTGAGTGGCGAGAACACCGAGGAGTCCGAGTAGATCACGCGCACGCCGGCACGCTCGCGCGCTTGGCGTACATACTCGTGCGTCGTGGTGTTCACCTCGCGTGCCATCACAAGGCTGACGGGACGGCCATAGTCGCTCAGGGTCTTAGCTGCGACATCCCAGTTGCCGAAGTGCCCCGTCACGACCACCGCCCCGCGCCCGTCCTTCAAGGCGTCCGCCAGCGCGTCGTCCGCGGGGACCTCGAGCTTGAGCGGCTTCGGACGCGGTCCGTAATATTCCATCGTTTCAGTCATGCAGTGCGCGAACTCGGCGAACATCCCCAGGGCAGCGGCAGCAGCCGGCGCGCCCGTGACCCCCATGATTCGTTCCATGTTGGCGATGGCGCCGCGGCGGTTCGATCTCACCAGGGCGAAGATGATCGCGGCGATCGCTGGCGGCGAATACTGCTTCCACCACTCTGGGGCGTAGACGCAGCCGAGGTAGGCGAACTTGCGCCACCACAGGCCATCGAATCGTAGCGCCTGTGGCAGACTGGCCAGCGTCGTATTGCGCCATTCCATCCGCTTCCAGCTAACATACACCGCCGCACAGTGGCAAACTGAAGTTGCGTTGTTGGAGTTCGACTTCGGTTTGTGAGAGTCGAGGTGACCGTGGAGCACTCACGTAACTCTCAGAACGCGCGGCAGCCGTGGCGCCTCGCGGTTCTGATTCCGGCACTGAATTGTGAGGCGACGATCGCGGCGGTGGTCCGAGGCGCAAGGAAAGCGGTGGAGACGGTTTTGGTGGTGAGCGACGGCTCAACCGACGCTACAGCCGAGAGGGCCGTGAGTGCCGGCGCGGAGGTCGTGTGTCACCACACGAATTTGGGCAAAGGTACGGCGCTGAGAACCGGAATGGGCGTGCTCGCGCGACGCGGGTTCACCCATGTCCTGACGATGGATGGCGATGGGCAACACCTCAGTGATCAGATTCCAGCATTATTAAAGGCAGCCCACGAACTTCCCGAAGCGATAGTCATCGGTGCACGTCAAGTCGCGCCCGGTTCGGCGACGGCTTTGAAGCTGTTCGGCAATCGATTTGCAGACCGGTGGGTCGAGATCGCCTGCGGCGCGCGTCTGCCTGATACCCAGTCCGGATTTCGCGTGTATCCGCTGCGTCAAACTCTGAATTTGCGTGTACGTGCCCGCCGCTTCGCATTCGAAACTGAGGTGCTGATCCGCGCGGTGCGTGCGAACGTAGCGATCGTTTCAGTGCCGGTGCAAACATACTACCCGCTGCCGAAAGACCGCGTAAGCCACTACCGGCCGTTCCGTGATACGCTGCGAATTATCTTCGTCGTCCTCGGCTTGATCTTCAGGCTCTGGTAGATCGCCGCCGCCTTCTGTGCCCGTCCCGTACGGTCGTAGGCTTGCCGCTGGCGATCACATAGAGCAGCGCCGCCGCGGTGACCGCACCGATCACCTGGGCGAAGATGTAGGGTCGGGCGTCGGATGACTTGAAGCGGCCGACGACGACAAGACCAAAGGTGACTGGCGGATTCAGGCACCGTGATCTCCTTGGACGTCTTGCCGGCAATGAGCAGCTCCAGGACTTCGCGCTCGCGACCTCGGCCGCACCGTACGCATGTCCGTCGGCGTTACAGTAAAGCTCCCTGCACCGGGTGCAGTCTCCACCGGTGTTTGGGACGCGTGTTATCTCTGCCACTTGTCGGCCCAGGTCGATCTTGAATAGCTCAGGCTTGGCGTCTGCGCGCGCGTATTGCTCCGTTCCTGATTGGCGCTTACCCCGGAGCTCAACGCCGGTTCAGACTGCCTCGCCGACCGACCAGTCTCTTGCTCTCCCCATCCGCGGGCCTGGTAGGCAGCGAGTTTTTCCTGGATGTTTCGCGGACTCCCAAGAACAGCTGCGCTATCGTCAGACCATCTGACGCGCGGCTGCTGATTCATCCCGCTTGGACCTCGCCGGTCTGGGACTGCTTCCCCGCTCTGACGGTTGAACAACCGCGTAATGGACTCACCGATCCGGTGCCACCGCTTCATGCTTGCTGCCATTGTTATGATTCACACCCTCTGTTAGGTCGCGCTCGCCGGAACGCGGGCTCCGGCACGGCCAAATCGGGCCGCCATCATGCCTATTATTAGGAGAATGGTGGTCCTCAATGGCGCGTACAACAAGCTCGGAATACTACGCGCGTACTTCTACGGGCAACGTCGCGGCATTCGCGGTGCCGAAGGCGCCAGGGTCGGGACACCCGAGAAAACCTCAGATCGCCGCGGCGATTATCGAGGCTAAGGCGGCGCGCGCAGCGGAGTGCATCGGCCTGTGTAGCGCTGCGAACGCCGACTGCACCCCGACGGCGATCAGTCGATCCGCGGTCCGTGCTGGCGGTTGACGTACGCCGCGATCACCAAGGCGACGACGATGACGAGCACCGCGACCAGCAGGGCGTGAAGATCGCCATCCCGAGCGCGAGCGTACCGACTCCCAATGACACCAAGGCAAAGGCTCGGGAGACCATGTGGCCGGCGAGACGCCAGGGCCGTAGGGCAAGGTGGGAATCGCGCGGACTCACATGGCCTCCTTTCTATTGCGAATCACGCCAGACCTCATTCGACGTGGCGGTGGAGCGTGACACATTCGGTGGCACCATGCGACCGCTGATCGGAATCGGCGTGCGGTACACCGACATCCGCGACTTCACCGGCTCCAAAGTCGACACTGAAGATTCCTCGGGGCACGACGTGACTGCGATCGAGCAGCCCCCACGGATGCACACCGACTGCCAGGACGGCGTGATCACCGGCTGCCACGGAGGCTTCGAGAACCTCCTCAAGCTCGGCATCAGCCTGGACACACTCGACTTCGAGCCAGATCCGATATTATTATATGAGACCCTTAATAAAGGGATCTCTGGAAATCAACCCCCCTTGCGCTCTACCCAATCCATTCCACAATAGTCGCCTCGCCCTGTCCTACCCCCACACAAAGTGTAGCCAAGCCATAATAAGGGCGCTTCTCTTTGGAGGCACGGCGGCCCATTTCATGCACCAGGGTGGTAATTAGGCGCGCTCCGCTGCACCCCAGCGGATGCCCTAAGGCTACGGCACCGCCATTGACGTTGGTGATCTCGTGCCGGAAACCGAGTTCCTTCATAACCGCCAGAGCTTGAACGGCAAAGGCCTCATTTAGTTCAATCAGGCCGATATCAGCCAGGGTTAACCCGGCGCGCGACAAAGCCTTACGTGTGGCCGGGATCGGGCCGAGGCCCATGACCCGCGGCTCTACGCCCGCAGCTGCCGAGGCCACAATCCGCGCCAGGGGCTTCAAGCCCAGCTCTTTGGCCTTGCGGTCGCTCATCAACAGAACAGCGGCCGCTCCATCATTAATGCCCGAGGCGTTGCCTGCAGTCACGGTTCCACCCTGCCGGAACGCCGGGCGCAGCTTGGCCATGGCTTCCATTGTCGTATCGGCTCGAGGGTGCTCATCCCGGCTTACCAAAAGGGGCTCTCCCTTCTTCTGGGGGATGGGCACAGGAACAATTTCCTCGGCAGACTTTCCAGACTCAATCGCGGCCACTGCCCGCCGATGGCTCTCCAACGAAAATCGGTCTTGCTCTTCGCGGGAGATGGAACGGGTGAGTTCGTAAACGTTTTCTGCGGTCTCCCCCATGGCATCCATACCATACATTTCCTTCATCCGGGGGTTGGGAAAGCGCCAGCCTATGGTGGTGTCCCACATGGTAGCGTTCCCGAAAGCCCATTCCGGGCTGGTCTTGGCCATGGCATAGGGAGCACGGGTCATACTTTCCACACCTCCGGCAACGTACACGTCCCCCTCGCCGGCTTTTATGGCTCGAGCGGCAGCATTTATCGCTGTCAGTCCGGATGCGCAGAGCCGGTTAAAAGTTACGGCTGCAACGGATACCGGGAATCCGGCAAGCAGGGTGGCCATTCTGGCAACGTTTCGGTTATCTTCGCCGGCTTGGTTCGCACAGCCCATGTAGACTTCCTCCACCAGAGCCGGGTCCACTTTGGCACGTTTCACCACCTCGGCCAGTACCAAGGCAGCCAGATCATCAGGCCGCGCATTTTTCAGAACGCCTCCGTGACGGCCGATAGGGGTCCTTACAGACTCTACGATTACAGCTTCAGTCATAGGTCAATTCCTCCCTCTCATAGATTTGACGTTCTGCCCTTCTTTCGTTGTTCTCATGTATCTTAGAAATGAAAGGGCAAATCTCATATAGTGAACATTATAGGGCAAAGTTCTGCTGACGGTCAAGGTAGAAATCTATTTTGCCCCATCCTTTTTAGTCTATTTTGGCTTCGATAAGTAAATTCTGGCCAAACAAACACGGGGATAACAGACGTCCCAAAAACCCGGACGTTCCCCTGGAAATCTCAGACGGACCGTATATACGGGGCGGACAAACCGCCTGTCAAGCGTGGCGGGGCGCGTCTGGAGCCCAAGTGGAGGTGAGGGCCGGCGCCCGCTAGGGCGGCAGCCCAGGGTGAAAACATAGGAGGATTTCGCTGGAGCATCGTCGACGGCGACCGGGTCTATCTTCCGGGGCGTGACCGGCCTCCTCCCCAAGCCTGGATCGGCTTCAGGGGGGACTTCGAGGTGAAGGTTCCCGCCCGTACCTCAACCGTCTCGCCGTTCTTCACGATGGAGCGGACGCGCACGCAACCGAATAGCCAGACCTTGGCGCAGAGCCCGTGAATATTTTCGAGCACACCGGCGCCCGGCGTGTCAAACTCGACCCTGGAGGCGAGCTTGAAGTCGCAGTCCAGCCTCTCGTTCCGGTAGACGATCCCGTCGCGGTCGTAGAAGATGAAGAGTTTCCCGCGACCGGCGAGGATGTCGGTCATCTCGAAATCCTGCCCCTTCCTGTCCTGTCCGCGGATGACGGTCAAGAGGTTCGCGTCGAAGGCTGCGTCCACGGCACGGAGCGCCTCTCGGGAGAGATGGAAGATGCACGGCTCCCGGAACACACCGTCGGTGAGGACGTCGATGCTCCCCCAGCCCGACGCCGCCGCGCGACGGCACACGTCGAGGGCCGTTTTCTCGGGCAGCTCTCGGACCCGAACCCGGGCAAGTTCCGGAGCGACCTGTGCGACCCAGGTCCTCACCTCCGGGCTCACTTCGGGGAGGTTCTCGCACAGGGGCTCGGGAAACACCTCCGCGTGGAGGGGAAGCGCGGCGAGAACAACCACTGCGAGGATCATCGTTCCAGGGGACCCTGAGCAACGGCTGTGCCCGGACAGGCATTCGTCGTGCGCAACATGCCCCAGATGCCTTTCAAGTGAATTCTTCACCGCTGGAAATCGTTCTCCCTCCGATGTGAGTGCGGCCCTGCCTCAGTCCATCCAATTCTGGGAAGGGCCGGCGGCGGCGCTGTGTCCGTTCTTTGCTTCCGCTCCGATGCATTTCGGTGTGGGGCGTCTGGCAAAAGTTCGACGGGAGGCTTAAAAGCATGAGAAGATGAGGTGCCGGGACCAGCCCGTCAAGCGGATTGGATTGTACCTTGTCGTAGTCGCATACGTGCTGGCGCTGTGTGGAGCGGTTGCGGCGGAACCGACTCCCATTCCTGTTCCAACGCCTGGCTTGGAACTCCCCCCTCCCGGCCCTCCTGCGAAGGCGGAATCTGAGCCAAGCCAGGAGCAAGCGCCCGCGCCGGGGGCCGCCCCTCGGGAAGGCGAAGCGGGGTGGCAACTCCCGCCGCTCGTCCCGCGGCCGGACTTCATCAGCCGCCGGCCGCTCATTCCGGACTTTCTGCTCAAGGACAAACGCGAGGGACATTTCATCACCGCTGTGCCCGCGATCGGCTGGGACCAGCAGGCGGGTATGACGCTGGGCGTGGTCGGCTTCCTCTTCGACAACGGCAAGAAGGACGATCCGTTCTTCCGCACCGCACCGTACCGGCAGCAGATTGCCGTGACCGCCGAGGGTTCCCTGAGTGGCCAACAGAATTACGCCGCAGCCCTCGATCAGCCGTATCTCTTCGACAGCCCCTACCGCCTGCGGGCGGCGGTGGGGTACGAGGTCGACCCGCTGAACAACTACTTCGGCATCGGCCGCACCTCGATGCAGGATTTCCACTTTCCCGGCCAGCCGGGGAGGGTTTTTCACACCTACGACGGCTACCAGGACGCGTTGCAACGGGAGGTGAACGGCTCGGCCTACACGAAGTACGACCTCTACGAGTGGCGCCAGACCACCTTCGGTATGACGTTGGAGCGGGACCTGTTCGGCGGCATCGTCCGCCCGCTGGTCGGAGTCCGACTGCGCTATACGGCCATCCACGATCCCACCGGCGACCGCGTCGATGCCGAGGATTCCTCTGGCCACAGCGTCAGCGCGATCGAGCAGCCCACGCGGATGCACACCGATTGCCTGGCGGGTGTGATCACCGGCTGTCACGGGGGCTTCGAGAATCTTTTCACGCTCGGTGTCAGCGTGGACACACTCGACTTCGAGCCCGATCCGTACGCCGGTCTGCTGGCCCAGGTCGTGGCCGAGTTTTCCGGGAAAGCGCTAGGGTCGGACTTCGAATACGAGCGCGTGACGTCTTCGATCTCCACGTATCGGATGCTGTTCCCCAATATCGCGCGGCTGGTGTTGGCGGGCCGCGGCCTGTACTCGATGCAGTTCGGCAACGTCCCCTTCTTCAGCGTGCCGACGCTGGCGTTCAACACGGGCGATCGCAGCGGGCTCGGCGGCTTCCACACCATGCGCGGCTTCGTCGATCAACGCTTCGTTGGGGAATCTGCCGTGCTGGTGAACGCAGAGTTGCGCTGGAGCCTCTTTGATGGCGGGTATTTCTTGGGCCAACACCTGCGCCCGATGCTGGCCCCGTTCGTGGATGCCGGCCGCGTCTTCGACGGCACGCAGCTGGGTTTCGACGGCTGGCGTGGCGACGGCGGCATCGGCTTCCGCCTGATCTGGAACCTCGTCACCACCGTTAGCTTCGACTACGGTATCAGCAGCGAGGGGCAGATCTTCTCCATGAATCTCGGATACGCGTTCTGAGCGTGATCTGACAACCACTCATCGGCGTAGCACCGGTGCCAACGCACGTCCCCGGTTTCGGCGCGTCCCGCGTCCGCGACCGGAAGACACGCCCTCACCGCTACCGGCAGAGGCAGACAAACGCTGGACACCCCGGGAACCACCACGCACTCAATCCGCCGCCATTGGCACAGCTAATCCAACGCCGGGTCTTGCCGCAGCCGCTAGCGCTCGGCGTGCGATTCTTCGACGACCCGTTCGAACACATCATCAGAAACCTGCGTCAGCTGTGCGGCTGCATCCTTCAGCAACGGATGCTCTACCGCGCGCGACAGCACTTCGTTTTTCGTCGGACCCCGCTTACTCCCGAGAAATGGCTTGAAGAGGAGGTACAGCACATCGCGCACGAGCATGTGGCGCATGAAGCGGCGTAGCAGCCGCAGCGTTTGGATCGGATAGTGCGTTAGCTTGTAACGGAACAGCCGCCGGAACCCCGCAGTGCGCTCGGCATTGATCACCTCGCCCGGCAAGCAGGTGGGATCGATCTCCGAACATTTGAAGTATTTGTACCAGTCGTCGGCGTCGTTGACCAAGCCACGCTTGAGATACTCCTGCCAGAGCGGCGTGCCGCGGTACACGCACAGGCGATTGAACGCGAACGTGTCGAGTCGCAACTTGGACGCGAAGTCGAAGGTCGCACGCAAGTCCTCGACCGTCTCGTCGGGCGCCCCCACGACAAAGAACCCATGCACGATATCGATGCCCGCCTGTTTGGCGTTGGTTACCGCAGTCTCGACCTCGGCCAACGTCTGTTCCTTCTTCAACCGATCGAGCACCCGCTGGCTGCCGCTCTCGACACCGAACATGAGCGTGTGGCAGTGGGCTTTGGCCATGCTCGGGAAAAGATGTTGGGCGGCAGAATCGACGCGTCCCTCACAACCCCATTGGATCGTGACTCCGGCATCATTGATGCCCTTGCAGATCGCCTCGATGCGCTTCGCCTGCAGGAGAAAATCATCGTCGACGAAGTAGACAGCCCCGTAGCCCAGCTGCTGGAGGTGGGTCAACTCGTCGACGACGTGTTGCGGGCTGCGCGAGCGCCACTTGCCTTCACTAAGAATCGGGATGTCACAGAAGACGCACGGCCAAGGGCAGCCGCGAGAGGTCTGCATCGTCGTGAAGCGCTCCATCGACAGGACCGCGGGCACGTCGAGCGGCATCGACTCGATGAAGTCGAGCGGCAGGCTCTCGCGGTCTGGGAACGGCCACTGATCAAGGTCGCGGTCCAGGGCCCGGTTGGGGTTGTGAACCAGCTTGCCGTCCTTTGCCCAAGTCACCCCCGGGACACTCTCCGGAGCGTCCAACCGTTCAATCAGGTCGAGGAGGAGTTGCTCACCGTCGCCGCGGCAGACAAAGTCGACCTCGGGGCATTGCAGCTTGACGAGCTGCGCATTGAGAGTGGCGAACACCCCACCGAATGCGAGCGGCACCTCGGCGTCGGCAGCGTGGATCTGCCGCGCGAGGATCTTGGCATACGGGTAACTCGTCGTGCTCAGGAAGCTCAGTCCGACGAGAGCCGGGCGTTGCCGCCGGATCTCGTCGATGATGACGTCGTTGGGGGTTTCGGGGTTGGCCTGATCGAACATGACGCACTCATGGCCGGCACGCTTGAGTACGGCAGAGAGCGACATGATGCCGATGGGCGGGAAGCCCATGACGCGAATGTGGCCATTCGCAGCTCTGGTGGCAGCCGGCAGCGCACAGAACTGCGGGTCGCGGATGTGAATCAAGAATATGCGCATGGAGGTCTCCTCCCACCCCCGGAGAATGAAACCGAATCTGCAGCCACGCTGGTGCTGCCACCACGAGGCCAACGGGTCGGACCACCCACCGCAGTCACAACGACGGACGAGGTCGAGCATGCCGCAAGCTGGTCTGTCGCCCTCGTCTGCATATCGCCAGGGATCTTATACAATCGTCATGGGTTTATACAAAGGCCCCGGCACCGCCACGTCACGGGCCACACGCCGATGCACGAGGCTCACCCGCGGCCGCGCTGCTGCGCGCTACGGAAGCTTCGGCATCTTCTTCCCGATGTCCCCACCGGCATCTTGCGCGGTCCCGGAGGCTCAGGGTGCATCCACCGGTGCGCTTGGCGCGCCCGTATCTGAACCCGGGGCCGCGGCCGGCGTATCCGTCGCTCCTAGTGCGACCTGCGGTTCGCCAACTGGCGCGCTCGCCGCGCCCGTGTCCGCCGCCGGCGCAGCAGCTGGTGCCCCCGGCGTCGGCAGACCGGCCTTTTCCGCGGCACCCTTCATCATCTCTTGTTTGACAGCATCGCCGGCACCCTTTTTCACGGCGTCCCCCATGTCGCCCAATTGAGCACGCGCTGGGCTGCCTGAAACCATCAAGAAGCCGATACCAAGAGCGATCGCGCTGCTTAATGCTTTCATGTGGATCACCTTCTCGTCGCTGTGGATTCGCGTTGGTTAGCGCCGGTAGCTATCGGACAACCCTTCAAAATCTCACGCATTAAACTACTCTTGTGGATTACCCCGATCAACACCGGCACCAGTTCTCATCGGAGCCCCCTCGTTTGTGCGGGCAGCGCCCGCGCGTTGTGGGGAACTCGGCGCTCCCGGTAGGGCTCGTACGCTTTAGAGCTGGGGCCGTTGTGCCCCAGGGGTGCGAGCCTGGAACGTGTCAGATGCGGCCGAAGTATACAGCTGTGGATCACCGCTGTCGATGGCAATGGTCGCCGCGAAGCCGACCCAATTCAAGTCCCCATGTGTTCCGTGGGGGACGCAGAGGAGAGAGGAGCCGCGCTCCGTGCACGATCTGTGCGCGTGCCCACCTTGTGCTTTGCGCTCAATTCAGTTAAGAGTACCTACAGTCTCAACGGGGAGAAACAGCCGTTCTTTTGGAGCCGCGGGGATATCACTCTTCGGCTTTGTTGTTCGCAATTAACATCGCGTTCCGGACCAGTAGCTTCCCAGCGACGAATAAGAAGGAAAGGAGGGAAGCTCATGGCTCAGGGAACAGTGAAGTGGTTCAATGCTGAGAAGGGGTTTGGCTTCATCAGCCGCGACGATGGTGACGACGTGTTTGTTCACCACACCGCGATCGTCGGTGAAGGCTACCGCCGTCTCGATGAAGGCCAGAAGGTCAGTTTCGACGTGACCGAAGGCAAAAAGGGACCGCAGGCGTCCAACGTTACCAAGCTGTAACGAATCCCCACGGAGGTCCAGCTTGGGCCTCCGTGGTTTTTCATCCATTTGAGGTTGCACACTCCGGCCACCGCACGGACTCGCGGCGCCAGTAGCACGCCGCACCAACATCAGTTGCTCGGGAGAACATGGATATGACTGACCGTGGCCTTTTTGAACCGGATGTCCTGCTCACGGAGCAGTTCAGCGCCGCACGGCGCCGGCGCGCGACGATCTCGAGCGAGAAACGCTTGATGCTGGCCGTGCTGGAGAATGCGCTAGACTACTACCAGAAATACATCCTCGCGAACGACCGCGCTGGCCGTGCGCTGTTCGAGGAAGCCGCGCAGTGGATCGCGTGCACGAGCAACGAAGACTTATTTTCGTTCGAGAACATCAGCGAGACGCTCGACATCAACCCGGATTACCTCCGCCGGGGTCTCGCCGTGTGGCAAAAGCGCCTGCTGGAGGCGCATTGCCGCACCGTTGAGATGCCCGCGGCCGAGTCACCGCAACCTGTCCGGGTCGCCAGCTAACGATACCCGCACATCGTCCCAGAGCCGGGTCAGCACGCAAGTGCTGGCGGAGATCGATACTGCCAGCGCACCGCGGCTGCTGGTGCTCACCAAGATCGACAAGCTGGAGGAAGTTGTGGCGCGCCTGCACGCCGCGCTGTGAGCGTCTTCTCCGCCTGGACCAAGGCTCCGCGCATCGACCACTGAGTTCGTAACCCGCGGCGATTTCTGCCAGGCCTGCCGTGACGATGATGCTCGTGGTGTTCACGGCTCCGGAGAGGCTGGCCGGGCGCTATCTCTTACCGACCTGTAGGCGTGCGGAGGTGTCTTCCTCCTGGCCGGGCGGCTCGATCAGACCGGTGACTTCTCGGATTTCTTTCTCGTTGAGAGATTCCGCTTTCAGCAGGGCCTGGGCGAGAGCTTCCAGCTTGTCGCGGTGCTCGGCCAACAGCCGGTCGGCTTCACGGTGACTCTCCTCGACGATGCGGCGGACCTCGGCGTCGATCAGCTCGGAGGTTGCCTCGCTGTATGGCTGGTGCTGGAAGGCCGGCGGCAAGCCCTCGTCCTGGGGCGCGACAAAGCTGATCGGGCCGAGCTTCTCACTCATCCCCCAGCGTAACACCATGTGACGGGCGATCTCCGTGACCTGCTGGAGATCGTTCTCGGCGCCTGTCGTCCCCACTCCATAGACGAGCTTCTCGGCCGCGCGGCCGCCGAGCGCGCCGGTGATGCGCGCCCGCAGGTAGTCTTCGCCATAGCTGATACGATCGTCGACGGGGACTTGATAGGTCGCTCCCAGCGCCATGCCGCGTGGCACGATCGAGACGCGGTGAACTGGGTCGCTGCCTGGTATCAGCAGCGCTAGCAGCGCGTGCCCCGCCTCGTGGTAGGCGGTCCGCTTCCGATCCGCCGCATTGAGCAGAATGCTGCGGGCCGGGCCCAGCGTGATCTTCTCCATCGCCTTTTCGAAGTCCTCGGCGCCGACCGCGCTCGCATCGTTGCGCGCCGCCAGCAGCGCTGCCTCGTTGACCAAGTTGCGCAACTCGGCGCCGACCAGACCGGGCGTCGCGGCGGCAATGCGCTCGAGCGAGACGTCCGGCGCCAGGGGGACGTTCTTGGTGTGCACCTTGAGAATCGCGGCGCGGCCGGCGCGGTCGGGACGCTGTACCACGACGCGCCGGTCGAAGCGGCCCGGGCGCAACAGCGCCAGGTCCAGCACGTCGGCACGATTGGTGGCGGCCAGGACAATGACGCCTTCGCGGGAGTCGAAGCCGTCCATTTCGGTCAGGATCTGGTTCAAGGTCTGCTCGCACTCGTCGTGGCCGCCGAGCTGCGCGCCGGTGCCACGAGTGCGGCCGATGGCGTCCAGTTCGTCGATGAAGATGATCGAGGGTGCCGCCTCCCGCGCCTGCTTGAACAGGTCGCGTACGCGGGAGGCGCCGACGCCGACTATCATCTCGATGAACTCGGAGGCGCTGAGGCTGAAGAACGGGACGCCCGCCTGGCCGGCAATCGCGCGCGCCAGCAGCGTCTTGCCGGTGCCGGGTGCGCCGACCAAGAGCACTCCCTTCGGCACGGTGCCGCCGAGCCGCTGGTACTTGGTGGGGTTTTTCAGGAAGTCGACGATCTCGATCAGCTCGTTCTCGGCCTCGTCGATGCCGGCAACGTCGTCGAAGGTGACCTTCGGCTGCTCCTCACTGTAGCGCTTGGCGCGGCTGCGGCCGAGGTTGAACAGCCCGCCACCAGCCGCCGCAGCGCGGCGACTGAACCAGACGAAGGCGCCGATCAGCAGCAGGGTGGGACCAAAGCCGATCAACAGCTTGAACCAGGATGAAGCGTTTTCCTCGACGGCCTTGATGACCACACCCTTCTCTTCGAGGCGCCTCTCAAGATCCTGGTCAGCGAAGGCTGGCCGCTGCGTCTTGAATTGCATCGAGGTCCGCGCCTTGGGCTGGTCGGCAGGAGACGATTCCGGTGCGTTGGCAGGCGGCGGTTGCGACATCGGGACGGGATAAGTGACTGCCGTTTTGAAGCTGCCCTGGATCGAATCGCCCAAGCTGATGACGTCCGCGACATTGCCCGCCTCGACCTGCTTCTTGAAGAAGGTATAGGGGATGGTGATCGAGGATGGTTCCGGGAAGAACACTTGCGTCACCACGTAGTTGGCTATCATGAGGACCAGGAAGATCAGCCACCAGGGCTGTGGCCGCATACGCGACCGCCCGGAAGCAGCTTCTTTCGAGTCCTTGGGACGGCCGTCGGAGGGACGTGCCGCCGCGTTGTCAGTTGGTAGGTTCGCCATTGTCTTCTGCTTGCTTCGCGGCCGCGCTCGCGTCATACAGTCGCGCGCAGTTGTCGCGAGGTTGTCCCGGAACCTCCAGGCTCGTGCGCGCCGACCTTTGCAACGGCGGCGGCCTCACTCCCAAGAACGGCGCCGGCGGCCGGAGAGCTCTGCACGCTGACTTTTGCCCCGCTCGCTTTCGGCCCCGTCGAGCTTTTCTTTGGCTTCAGATTCGAGTTTCGAGGCCTGGGCGACTAGATCCTCCGCTAGCTCGCGAATGCTGCTGCCGCGGACGCCCGCGCCCAGCCGCACATCTTCACCCCCGCGCTTTGCAAAAATCTCAGCACGGTAAGTGATGGGGACGGCACGTTCGTCTTCGTGTTGCCCTGGTGAGTCTTCCATTTCACGCGCGCCTCCTGATCGAGTTCCATCTTCCGAACCGGCCTCATAGATCTCCGATCTCATCATGAGATCGCCCTGGCGATCAAGAGCGCCGCCGTGGCGGCCACGCCCCCGATCAACTCCGTTTGGACGGAGCTGCGCACCGGCGATGCACCGGTGAGGTGGCCCAGGCCGGCGCGCGGCGGGAGCTTCGGAAGGATAGCGACGCCTTCGATTTCGCTGTATGTGGCTGGTTCAATGGCGACGGCCTCTTCCATCCCGACCAGTCCCACTTGGCGCGCGCCCGATCTGCGCGAGGCTGCTGCACTGGACGGCGCGGCAGTCCTGGCGCGACTCGGCAGCACCGCGACCGGACTGACTGCGGACGAGGCCACCCGCCGGCTCCAGGAAGCCGGACCGAACGCGCTTCGCAGTCACGGGGCACGGGCCCTCGGCGTCCTCTTCCGTCAACTTGAGAACCCGTTGCTGCTCCTGCTCGCCGGTGCCGCTGCGGTCTCGTTCTTCGTCGCCGAGAATACCGACGGCATCATCATCCTGGCTATCGTCAGCCTGAGCGTCGGGCTGGGATTCTTCAATGAGTACCGCTCGGAGCGTGCCGTTGCGGCGCTCCACTCCCAGATCCGCCACAAGACCGTCGCGTTGCGTGATGGCCGTGCCGTGAGCATCGACGTCACCGAGCTGGTCCCAGGCGATGTTGTGCGGCTGGCGCTGGGCGATGTGGTACCCGCCGACCTGCGGCTGTTGGAAGCCAGCGGTCTCGAATGCGACGAAGCCGTCCTCACCGGGGAGTCGATGCCAGCAGCAAAGAGCTCGGCCCCAACTCCGGCGCCCGGTACTGATCTTGGTCTCTCATCGTGTGCCCTTATGGGCACCGTCGTCCACGAGGGTGCGGGATCGGGTGTCGTGGTGCGCACTGGACTCAACACAGTCTTCGGGCAGATCGCCATCCGCCTCGGAGAGCGTCTGCCGCAAACGGCCTTTCAGGTGGGCCTGCGCAGCTTTTCGCTGATGCTCGTCGCGGTGGCGGCAGTCCTCACCATTTCCATCTTCGTCATCAACGTCGCGTTCCGGCATCCCCTCTTCGACGCGCTGTTGTTCTCGCTCGCTATCGCGATCGGTCTCACGCCGCAGTTGTTGCCGGCGATCGTCACGGTGAGCCTGTCGACCGGGGCGCAGCGCCTGGCGCGGTGCAAGGTCCTCGTCAAACGCCTCGTGAGCATCGAGGACCTCGGCAACATCGAGGTGCTGTTCACCGACAAGACCGGAACGCTCACCGAAGGGCGGATCAGCTTTGCGGCCGCGGTGGACGCCACCGGCGCGCCGTCAGCCGCCGTGCTGCAACTCGGACTGTTGTGCAACGACGCAGTCGTCGAGCACGGTGTGGCGGCGGGCGGTAATCCGCTCGACTGTGCCCTTTTGGAAGCGCCGGGAGCAGTGACGGCGCCGGTCGGCGGCTTCCGTCGCCTTGCCACTGCTCCGTTCGATTACGACCGGCGCATGATGTCGGTGCTGGTGCAGGCCGATACTGGGCGCCGCCTCATCGTCAGCAAGGGGGCACCGGAGTCTGTGCTCAGTCGCTGTCGTGAGATCGGTGCGGCGGCGCGGACGGTGCTCGATGCGGAGTTCGCCGCTGGGCATCGTGTGATCGCGGTAGCGACCCGGGAAGCGTCCGCCTGCTCGACCGTTGCCCCGTCCGACGAGCACGACCTGGTCCTGGCGGGATTTCTCACGTTTGTCGATCCGCCGAAGCGCGATGCGTCGGCTTCCTTGGCACGCCTGCACCGTCTGGGGATCGTAGTGAAAGTGGTCACCGGCGATAATGAGCGCGTCGCACAGCGGGTGTGTGCCGACCTCGGTCTGCGCGTCCAGGGCACCCTCACGGGCGTTGACTTGGAACGCATGGACGACGCGCAACTCGCCGGGGCGCTCCCGCAAACGATGATCTTTGCACGGGTGAGTCCGGATCAGAAGTCGCGCATCATCCGCATCCAGCAGAAGCGCGGAGCGGATGTCGCCTTCCTCGGTGACGGTGTGAACGATGCCGTCGCCCTGCACGATGCCGATGTCGGCATTTCAGTCGACACGGCGACAGATGTTGCCAAGGACGCGGCCGACATCGTGCTGCTCGACAAGAGTCTCGCTGTGTTAGCGGACGGCGTCGTCGAGGGCCGGCGCATTTTCGCCAACACGATCAAGTATGTGCTCATGGCCACGTCGTCGAACTTCGGCAACATGTTCAGCGCCGCCGGTGCGTCGCTGTTCTTGAAATTCCTGCCGATGCTGCCGACGCAGATTCTGCTCAACAACTTGCTCTACGACGTGAGCCAGATGACCATCCCGACCGACAACGTGGACGAAGAGCTCTTGCGCCGGCCGGCGCGCTGGGACATCGGTTTCATCCGGCGCTTCATGCTCCTCTTCGGCCCGATCAGTTCGGTGTTCGACTTTATCACTTTCGGTGTCATGCTGTGGGTGCTGCATGCCGGACCGGACCTCTTTCGGTCGGGCTGGTTCGTCGAGTCCCTCGCCACGCAAACGCTGGTGATCTTCGTGATCCGGACGCGCCGGGTGCCTTTCGTCCGCAGCCGGCCGAGCCTGCCCCTGCTCATCGCCACGCTGGCGTGTGCCGTCGTGGGCGCGATCCTGCCGTTCTCGCCGCTTGCCCATCTGCTCGGCTTCCGTCCGCTGCCCGCAAGCTTTCTCGCCATCCTCATTCTCATGATCGGCACGTACCTGGCGCTGGTGGAATTGGCAAAGGTGTATTTCTTCGCCCCGCCCGCCAAACAACCGCTGGCAGCGCGGCGGAAGCGCAGCGAACGGCGCGTGCAGCGCGTGGCCACGCGCTGGAGTCACCCGCAGCGACTGCCTCGGCGCTCTCGCGGCACCCGGCCGGGAGCGCATGGAAGTCCTCTCCAAAGCGGAACGCCGGCCCCCGCACGTTGAGATCTGAGCGCAGATGGTCGCCAATCTCGCCGACCTTCTCGGCGATGTCACAGTGAGTCCTTCTGGTGCGTCGCAGCCTGAGAACTATTTTGGTACTGTGCCGTGCTGCAAGGCGAAGGCACGCCGCAATGGCTACCGCGCTGCTCCCTTCGCGGGCAGCCTCTTCGCTTGCTTCTCCACCTGACCCCAATCACGGACTGCCGGTGGCGTTGGCGCATGGGAGGTGTGCGGCCCCGGGCAGCGCGCGATCGGAGAGGCGTTCGGGGCCAGTCCCTATGCCGTGAGCGAGGCGATCGCCCGCGCCCGGGAGCTGGCCGGGCGTCGCGGCAGGACGCAGAGACTCATCAAGAGCCTCACCTCTAATCTCAATGGCTAACCCCATTACCCTCGCGGACTTCCAGCCGTCATCTCGCTCGAAGCCGATTGACGGCAAACCCGTCGGAGGGTGGGGGTTTCGGCGATCGCCCGTGCTGGTCTTCACTTCATCGAAAGACGCCGACGCGAAGCCGCGTCAACAGACGCGGTCCTGCCCGAGCGGCGGCGGGAAATCTTCGCAACCCGCAGCTCCGGCGTTGGAGTTCACTAAAGGGCGGGAACATGCGATACGAAGATGAGCGCACGCGAGCTGATCGAGAGGCAACTGGACACCCTGCGGGAGTCATTCCAGCGAGAAGTGTACGACTTCGATGGCGTCGACGATTACTAGCATGGACCTCGGGTCGTTGCTCGGCCTGTATGAAGGCAGTGAACAGACTCGAAGCGCTGTGTCGGGTAACGTCCAGTGGCTGAAGTGCATCCGCGGGGGACTGCGAATGGCGGAACGGTACCGACTCGCCTTCGGCGTCGCCTACTTCACTCTCCTCCGGGCGTGGATCGACGGACAGTTCGACGCGCCCGTGCGTGAATCTACCACGAGGGAGCAAGCTCATGATCTGCTAGCCGGATCCCTCCGCACGCTGGGGAGGACGAGGATATGGGAGGAAGTGCTGCAGGAGTTCCTCAGGAAAGCGTGAGCCAGGCGCCCACAGACGCATGGAAACGGGAGATCGTAGACTACCTGCTCGGCAGGTGGTCTGTCGCGGCTGTGGTGGTGCCGCTCCGCGCGGTGCAGCAGTCTAAGCTCGATCACCCACCAATCCGGCGCTGGTGGACGTTTGAGGGCAAACAATACACGATGCTCGGCGGACCACTAGCCGCGCACTGGGCGACCGTGATCCGGGCGGCGCGACGCCTCGACGAGACCTTCAACCCAAGGCTGCGCGTCAGCGATCGTACAGACGGTGTGGTGGACTGGGGCCACACTCTCGCGCGCGGCCCGTACACGCTGCGGGCGGAGTACGTCGTCCGCTCTTCGGGGATCGGCCTCAGCGATGAGGAGCGCGCCGCGCTCCGTGGATGGGTGGGCTGGATCCGGAACGAGTGGGCTGGATATGCGACTAGCGTTGACATTGAACACGACTTGGAGTGGGGAAGCCTCGCGACAGACATCGAATCCCCTTTCACGGACGAGCGTCTCCGCCGTTGGGCCCACACCGCCAGACAGTCGCGCTGGCCACTCCTTCGCAACGTCGTCGCGGAGTCCCTCCGCCCCGTGCTCGAGCCCGAGGAACTGGACCGAATCCCCTTGCCCCCTGACCGCGCAAAGTTGTTCGAGCTGGTCTGTCTTGTCCGAATAGCGCGCTGTCTTGCACCTCCTCCGCGCGAACTGCGCTGGCTCAACCGCGACACCACGAGCAACGTTCTTCGGCTGCAAGGGACAATCTGTCACTATCAGCAGGGACTCGATCGAAAGAGCGTCCTTGCCACGCGTGACTACGCTGGGCCGCTCGCCAAGGCCGTCGACGCGTTCGGCCTTCGGATTCCGGAATACGTGGACCTCGCATTCGACTTCGATGCCTCACGTTTTGGATTCGATGGTCTGATCGTGGAAGTGAAGAGTGGAAGCCAGCAGTACGATGCCACAGTGGCACAACTCCGGACGTATCGGGCCGCCAGGCCGCGGCGATCCGGAAGCCGCTATCTCATCTGGGGAATAGTCGAGCGCCCAGATGCTCCCGAGGCAATCGAGGATCAGTTGGCGCGGGTAGTATCGAAGGCCGCCGACGAGGAAGATTTGTGGGTGTTCTCAGGGGCGGACGACATTGGGGTCGTCCTCCGTGCCGTCTTCGGTGACCTCCAACCATTGCCGTAATACGGGTTCCGTCCCCGGTGTCGAAGGGGGCCAATACTGCGAGGGGAGTGTAACGGGTGTAACGGGGTCAGCCATTGGAGTTGGAGGATGAGCGGAGTGGATGATCCCGTTAGCATGGCGCGGCCACTCCGAGTACGGGTTCGTCCTCGCCGGCGGGGCGCTGGCCGGTTAGAAGTCCCCCAGACGCCGGAGCTTCTCCTTCACCTCTTGGAGAACGGGCTTCGGGACGTCGCCGAGCGGTCGCCGGAGCCGTCGGTTGTCGATCGCTCGGCTCTGGTCGATCATGACCTCGCAATCCGCCGCGTTGCCGGCCATGCCCCGCGGCAGAGAGACCCGCAGCAGATTCTCGCCCGACAGGCGGGTGGTGCACGGGAGAACCCAGGTGGACGGGTGATCGGCTTGATTGAGGAGGTCGGTCTGGATCACCAGCACGGGTCGCAGCTTGCCAGCCTCGGTTCCCTGCCTCGGGCTCAAATCGGCGAGATAGAGCGCTCCGTGGCGAATCGCTGCCTTCAATCGAGTCCCTCGCCGGCGAGATGATCCAAATCCTGGATCTCCTTCGTGGTCGATCGCCGCGTGGCGCGCGACGCCACCCGATAGGCCTCCTTGAGCGCCCGCCGCTCGGTCGTCTCCTGCAGCAGCCGCAGCCCGCGGCGGATCACGTCGACATTGCTCTTCAGCTTGAGGCGCGACTTGAGAGAATGAACGAGTCTCAGTTCCTCCTGCGGCAGGGTGACACTCGACTTTACATTGCTTCTCATACTTTTTTCATACCCCGATGGGCGCCGCCGCCGCAAGCACTTGGCGAGGGCGGCTGCCGGAAAGAGACAGGGCGAGCCGGCGGATGTGATGCCGCCGGCACAACGCCGCGATTCGCTCGCGGTCGATCGCGATCTTGGCGCCCATGGGTATGCCCATACCATATTCGACGCGGAGGCTGGAACCGACACCGGCTGTGCGCTGTTGCTCGTGCGTGGCATGGCCGGCTTCGCTGTCGCGTGGTGTTGACCCGAACGTGGCCAGTTTGGTGCGTGCTGGATAGGCGGGGATTCGTGATATGAGTACCTCATGGAACTCCGAGGTTGGCCATCACCGTACACCGTAGTCAGGACCGTACGCGAGATACGATCGGGAGATAAGCGCATTCTCGCCCGCAGCTGGGGAAGCATTGTTCCCCCGGTGCCGGCGGGCCGGACAGAGTCCGCCGCCGACCCGTTCATCATCAACATTCGCGGCCTCCAGATACCCGTGACTAGGGCGGACATTGAGGAAGCCCCCTAGAGCCGGCGCCGCCCGTATGCAGCTGGTTCCCACACTCGCCGATCGCGCGGCGCCGCTCGCAATGATGGCACACACCGCAAGTTGGATATGAGCATGACCAAAGTGAGCGATGATTTCGATAAGACATTGGACGCCTTGTTTACAGCGGATGAGGAGCGCCAGCGGCAGGAAAAGAAACAGGCCGGCGAAGCTCGTATTGTCCGTCAAAAGAGCGTTGGGGAGTTCCTGAGCTTCCGCGAAAAGGTCATCCGACCATTGCTGGAAAAGGCGACGCGTGGGTTGAAGCAACGTGACCGCGTGTGCGTGATCGAGGAATCGAACGACGAGCAGCCAGCGATCACGCTGTCGATACCCGCGGAGAAGTCGAGTCTCACATTCCGCGCCGGCCACACCGCGCTCGTCACGCTACGTGGGACGCTGGCCCCTGGTCCACTTTCGCAGCTGCTCGGCAAGCCTCATGACGAGCAATCGGTGACCGACGCCATTCTCATATTCGTCAAAGCGGTCCTGCAACTTCCGTAGGGGCATTTGCTGTTCCGAACTGGCCGCATTTGAGTCAAGCGCTCCGTTCGTAACCGTTGGCGACGACCCCGACGGGGCGCGTGCGGAGCAGTTCGGCGCGAGGGCTGAACAGACCGCCGCGCCGAAAGCTGATGCTAGTGATGCTAGTAGCGACGGTTCCAGCCACCGCCCCCGCCGTTGTTGCCAGGACGATGCCCGCCACCGGGGCACCGTCAGTCGCCGTGCTGCAACTCGGACTGTTGTGCAACGTGGAACGCATGGACGACGCGCAAATCGCCGGGGCGCTCCCGCAAACGACGATCTTTGCACGGGTGAGTCCGGATCAGAAGTCGCGCATCATCCGCATCCAGCAGAAGCGCGGAGCGGACGTCACCTCCTCGGTGACGGTGTGAACGATGCCGTCGCCCTATCAGATGGCCCCCAAAAGACAGCCTCCACGGACTCTCCCTACATCCATGAGGCACACTCAGGTTACATTCAGGAGCAGAATCAGCTTGACGAATTCAACCCGATAGTGCTAACAGTCTGTGCGCTGCCTTTGGGGTAAAGCGAATAAGCCGTAGGGGGTGAAGATGAAAATCGGCAACTCGATCGACAGCCGGCTCATCATCGCAACGATCTCATTGATCACGCTCATCGCGGCAGCAACCAGCGCTCGCGCCGTTCCTACTCCGACGCCGACGCCGACCCCGACCGCAACACCGACCAACACACCGAGTAATGTGTATGTGGGTGTCGTGAACACCGACGTCTTCAGTGCACAGTCTACGACCGGGTTACTCACCCGGCTGAACATTCCGTTCACACAGATCCCGCTCGACAATAGCAGCGGCGGCCTGGCCAATGTCGATCTCTCGCAGTTTGACGTGCTCCTCGTTGGCACCTTGATTCTTGATGGTGACGTCAATGTGCTTCTGGCAAACGCAGCCAAGATCGGGGGTTTCCTGAACTCCGGACGCGGTCTCGTGGTATTCGCCGAATACGATGCGGTGGAGTCCTGGGCCTGGGTTCCGATTCCCACACCCGCCTCCGACCTCAACTCCACTGGGGCCAGAGACGTCGGCACCGAGAACGTCCAAATCACCGCCGCCGGTTCGGTCCATCCGGTCATGACCACGCCACGCACGCTCAGCAGCAGCGGCTTGAGCAACTGGGAGCAGTCGGTGCACTCCGTTTTTTTCCCCGAGGGTGCAGCGGGCTTCTCCTTGCTGGTGCAGGCGACCGATCCGCCGGCCAACGGTGGCTACGAGATCGTCGCGTGCGAGCAGGGCTTGCCCGCCGAGCGGGTCGTTTACATGGGAAGCGAGAATGATCTGCACTATGCGTCGAGCCCGCAGGCAGCGGATTTGACACTGAACGCGTTGCTCTGGGCTGGTCAGATATCCACCCGCCCGACGCCGACGCCGACCTCGACGTCCACTCTGACCGCCACACCGACCCTCACGCCTACTTCCACCATCACGCCGACGCCCACAATCACGAATACCGCGACCGTGACCTACACACCGAGCAACACGCCCACGGTAACGGTGACAGCCACGCCCTCCGTGACTTCAACCCCCACGCAGACCGGCACTGCGACTTCCACACCGACGACGACGCCAACCCGCACGCAGACCGGCACTGCGACTGCCACACCGACGACGACGCCAACCCGCACGGCGACCGCAACGCCGACTATCACGCCGACGCCCACGATCACGAATACCGCGACCGTGACCTACACACCGACCAACACGCCCACCGTAACGGTGACCTCCACGACTACGATCACACCGACAATCACCAGCACTCCCACGGTGACAGCCACGCCCTCCGTGACTTCAACCCCCACGCAGACCGGCACTGCGACTGCCACACCGACGACGACACCAACCCGCACGGCGACCGCAACGCCGACTATCACGCCGACGCCCACGATCACGAATACCGCGACCGTGACCTACACACCTAGCAACACGCCCACCGTAACAGTGACCTCCACGACTACGATCACACCGACAATCACCAGCACTTCCACGGCGACCGCAACGCCCACCATCACGCCGACGCCCACGATCACGAATACCGCGACCGTGACCTACACACCGACCAACACGCCCACCGTAACGGTGACCTCCACGACTACGATCACACCGACAATCACCAGCACTCCCACGGCGACCGTCACGCCGACGATCACGCCGACCCCCTGCACACCAGAGGATGAAAGCTGCTGGATCCTAGGGGCGGCGGGGCGGTATGCAGTGCTCGGGTTCCCATACCGCACCGGCACGCCGACACCGCTCGCCCTCGCGACACCCGTACGCGCTCTGTTTGCCAACGGCACTGGCGTGAGCGGTGAAGTGTGCGTTGGGTCCGCGGATCTCGGTTACGCCGTCGTAGTGGACGGTGATCTGACCGGCAGCACTGGCGCAGGCGTCGCCATTCGCGTTCGGACCGGCGACCACGTGGACGGTGGTTTGTGGACGGGCGGTGGCACCATCAAGGGTGCCACCTGCGTCAACAACGTTCCGATTCCGAACAGGCACTCTTCTGCCACTTTCTCCGGGAGTTGTGAGGATCAGGGCTCAAACGATTATCTGATCTTCTGCGACATCGCAGCCCTGCACGCGGCAGCCGCGTATCAGACTCTCGCCGGATTGGTCCCGTTCGCCGATCTGGGAGCGGTGCGCATCGGGCGCGGCCAAACTCGCGACTTGCCGGACCCGGGGCTGTTCCCAGGCAATGTGTTTCCGGATGGACGCACGGTGCTACATATGTCTTCCCTCTCTATGAGCTACGGGGGCGCTTTGAGACTGCATGCAAACTCGCCGATCAGCGAACTCGTGATCCTGCTCGATTCGCCGCCGCGGCTCCTCCAATACGCGCGCATCACCGCAGACGGATTCGACGCGAGTCGAGTGCTGTTCGTGGTGACCGGGTCGGGGTCGCCGATACAATCGGCATTGGTGGGCTACGACGCCCAGTTCACGGGGACGCTGATGGCGTTGCACCACGGCATCCGCCTCAGGAACGGAGCCAGTGTCGACGGGGCCGTGATCGGAGGGAAGTCGATACGAACCGGTTATCACGTCACCGTCCACCATATGCCGTTCACCGGGCAATGAGGGCGGCCGTACGCGGTCGGATTGACAGCATCACTGCTACAGCGCCTCCACCACCCGGTCGATCTCGGCGTGCGTGTTGTAGAAGTGCGCTCCCATGTGAATACAGCCTTCGCGAGCGTTGATGGTGATGCGCTGGCTGTGCATTGCAGAGACCAGATCGGATGCGGTTGGGCCGCCCGGCGGCGGCGCGGAGAGCACGATGCCTGACCATTCGTTCGGGCCGCGCGGGCTCTCAACACGGCAGCCGCGCTTCTCGACCTCCCCAACGAGATAGTCGGTGAGCGACTTGATACGCGCCTCGATGCGCTCGATCCCGACCTCTTCGATCAAGGACAGGGAACGGCCGAGCGCTGCAATGCCGAGGTGGTTGCGCGAGCCTCCTCGAATCGGCGCGCCGCGTCGACGAGGTCGCGCGCATACGGCGCGTCCGGGTCGGGCGGATCCACACCGGTGATCAAGCTGCCGGTGGCGATTTGAGTCGCAGCGACTCCGTCCGAGTCATCGCGAAGCCCAGCCGGGAGGGCGTGGAGCAGTTCGGCGCGGGGGCTGAACAGACCGCCGCGCCGAAAGCTGATGCTAGTGATGCTAGTAGCGACGGTTCCAGCCACCGCCCCCGCCGTTGTTGCCAGGACGATGCCCGCCGCCCTCGCGCTCCCGTGCTTCGTTCACCTTGAGCGCTCGGCCTTTCAAGTCTTGCCCGTTGAACATCCCAATCGCCTTCTGCGCGTCGTCGTTAGACGCCATCTCCACGAAACCGAAGCCGCGTGACTGGCCACTATCTCGGTCCGTGATGATCGCCACCGACTCGCACAGACCCGCCTGGGCGAACAGTTCCTTCAGGTCCGTCTCGGTGGTCTGAAAAGCGAGATTGCCGATGTATAATTTTTTCCCCATTGCCTCTCTCCTTGCTGGGGTCGCCGCTGCGACCGCGTAATGTGTCGGGCAAGCGCTGCACCTGGCACCGCTTGCCACGCGTTGTTAGCGACGGCCTCGCCCGCGTTGGGCAGGGTGATACCACGCCTCGCCCTGTACCTTTGGGTGCTCCACCTTGGTGCTGAAGATGTAGCGAGTCTCTTCCCACATGCGGTCGCGGGCGCGCTTGAGCGCCGTGCGCACGCGGTTGCGCCGGATGAGATCGGTCTGCGCCGCGAACAGGTCGGCCTCAGTAAACTCGATCGAGCCGGTTCGCTTGTCACGGCGCAATTGCACCATCACACCCGGTTCGTCGGCGTCCGGGCGCGGCTCAACCGTCAGTGCCGTTTTCTTATCGATCCCGCGCATAAGGCTGTTCAGCACATCCTGAATCTCACCCATGGTCATGGCCGTCCTCCTCGCGCAGCACAATACGCCGCACGTACTCCTGGCTGGGGCCGCCACTGCGGCCGCGTGATCGATCCGGTCTACCGGTCCGCAGCGTCGGGTCAGCAGCACCAGTTGCCGTTTTCGCCTATGCCTGAGTATCTGAGCGGGAAGCTTGCCGTTAGTTACGGTCCAAGGCGGGATTCTCGCGTCAAACAAACAGGGTATTTAGGATAGCAATCAAGTGCCGGGCGCGCAACCACCCCAATGGTCGTCGCCGTGTTGAGTGCTGAATCTTGCGACGACGCTTTCTGCCATAACTTGCGATACGGAAAAGAGCCGCCCCGGGAAAAGCCTCGGTGAGAGTGCAATCGTGTGCAGGTCGTCATACGTGGTGGTCAACCACTCCCACGAGGGAGGGGTTGACGGCCTAGGTAGCGGCTGACGTGGGAACGGCCGCGACGCACGCGTTGACCGCGTAAGGGTCTGCCGGCAGCTGGCTACCCGTCGCCCGGGGAAGTATCATCCATCCGCCGCCACCGGCCGGTCACGACGCCTGGACACCCAAGCCGGGGGACGAGATGAGAAGAGCAGAGCCAATGGGTTCCAGCCCGGACACCAAAGTGATGGGCGCGCATGGCAGCCGCGCGGCGCGATTCTTCTTCATGTACCTCAGCACTCCGGTGGTGATAATCCTCTACTTCATCCTCTGCGAGCGCGCGGGGTACTCGGTCGACGGCATTCGCAACGCCTTCGTCGTGACCCTTGGAGTCCAGACCGGATACAACCTTCTCGTCTACTATTGCGGGGAACTCAAGCAGTTCGATCTCGGACTGTGGGTGCTCTTCGCGCTAGGGGCGGCCGCGGGATGGACGGGCGCAGATCGGTTGATCTTCCTCTTTCAGCACTACTCGCCCGCCCTGGTCCCGGCCACACTAGGGCTGGTGGCCCTGCTGCCGCTGCTGCTCGGACGGGAACCCTTCACCGTGTACTTTGCGCGTCGCCAAGTGCCGCGGTGGCAGCAGCAGACACCGCAGTTCGCCGAGGTCAACCGTATTATGACGGGTTACTGGGCGCTCGTGTTCTCGATCGCTGCGATCTTGGCGGCATGGGCACCCACCGACTGGCGTTTCACGGCGCTGTACCCCAACCTGGTGATCTTCGGCCCTGGCATGACCGCAGGCCTGTGGCTGCCCAACGTCTACCTGAGGTTCTTCCCCGGGGAGCTGCCGCAGAGCATTGAGCCACTGATCATGGGGATGCCCTTCTCATTCGCGAGCCGTGCCGCGGGCGATGCCCGCGCGACAATCCAGTTCCGAGTCACCGGCGCGCAGCCAGGCGACTACTACCTGCATGTCGACGCAGGCCGCTGCCGGAGCTTCGAGGGACTGGCTGCCGCTCCGGACCTGACCATTCGCACGCCGGACTCGGTGTGGCTGCGCATCGCGCACGGGGAGCTCGACGGCGCGCAGGCACTAGAGCAGGGCCTTTACAGCGCCGAGGGGGATCTCGGCGTGCTGGTCAACATGCGGGAGTGGTTCACCGCACGCCGATGAACAGAGGCCGCGGCGCATTTCTCCCAGACGAAATGGCGGCCGTCGCGGGCGTGATGTTACAAATGGAGAGCTTGATGCAGGTAGTCGATGCCCGGCGCCAAGCGCTCGGTCAGATGAAAGAAGATATCGACGGTTATACGGACATCGCCCAAGGCGCGATGGCGGTCGCGGGTTGAAATCCCGAAATGGCCCGCGAGCGCGTCGAGCGAGCGGCGGCGCAGCTCGGGGATCAGCCGGCGAGCCAGCCGTAGCGTGCACAGGTGCGGCTGTGAAAGGGCTCGGCCGCCGTGTGCCACTGCGGCTGCATTGAGGAAGCCGAGATCAAAGGCGGCATTGTGCGCGACGATCACGGCATCGCCAAGGAACTCCATGAATCGTGGCCACACGGCCGTGATCGGCGGCTGATCCGCCAGCATCGCATCGTCGATTCCGGTCAGACGCGTGATGAATGGGGGCAGCCGCGAGCCCGGATTGACCAGCTGTTGGAACTCCTCGAGCACGCGGCCGGAGCGCACGCGCGCCGCGGCTATCTCGATGATGTTGGCCGCAGCGGCCGCGCCGCCGGTGGTTTCCAAATCGACGACGGCAAAGGTTGTGTCGTTCAAGGGACGCAATAGAACTTCATGCAACCGTGCGTTCCAGGTCCCGTCATCCGCACGCCAGACGAAGCGCGGATCGGGTTCGAGCAACGCCCGCAAGAAACGCGGCCCGAACTCAGGGTCGGCGCCGGGCTGGGTGAAAATGAGGTTGACCAGCTCGCGTGGCAGCGCGCCACCCGGCCGCTCCAGCAGATAGGCATGCAGCTTGTCACGCACGCTCCACGTCTACCGCAGCGACGGCGGAAACGCGAGCAAAGAGCGAAAGTTAATTCACCAGCACGTGCCCCGGCAGGCCGCCTTCAAGCCGCTGGCTTAAACGTTCCCAGCCGCGGACGATGCGCAACGCTTCATCGCGATCGGCCAGGCCGGTGGCAACGGCGTTGCCGGAGGCCACCTCGATGACCTCCCAACTCACCTCGCCCGTACGGCGCCTTTGCACCTGGCGCAGCCGATAATTCGGCGAAACCTCTTCTTCGCTCAGTATCTCTCTGCCGATCATTTCACTTCGAGTCTAGCGCGGAGGGCGGGCAAAATCTCCCGCAATCTTCACGACGCGGCGGCTGTCTCAAGCTTTTCCAACTCGGCGTAGAGCGCCTCGATCTCTTTCTGGAGGCGGGCGTACTGACTGAAGAGCGCCTGCGGGTTGTCCTGCGTCTGGTAGAAATCCGGCTGATTGATGACCGCCGCCAGAGCGCTGATCTCGGCCTCCTTGGCCGCGATCGCCGTTTCCGTTCTCTCCAGCGCTTGTGCTTGGCGCGCCGCCACCCGCGCCTGCCGGCGCTGCTGCTCGCGGGCCGCGCGTGCGCTGGCACGGTCGGCCCGCGGAGCGGACTCGCGATCGGCGCCATCGCCCGCGCTCACGGGAACGACAAACGTTTCCTGTCCGGCGCCCGACGCTTTCTTGCGCAGATAGTCCTCGTAGTTGCCGAGGTAGCGCACCGCCGTGCCGGCGCCGACCTCGATGACCTCATCCGGCAGTCGGTCGAGGAGGTAACGGTCGTGGGCCACAAACACGAGCGTACCCCGATAGACGAGCAAGGCGTCCAGTAGGACTTCTTTTGCATAAATGTCGAGATGATTCGTGGGCTCATCCAGCAGCAGACAATTGGCCGGATGCAGCAGCAGTTTCGCCAATGCCAGACGGTTGCGTTCGCCGCCGCTGAGCACGCTGGTGCGTTTGTCCACTGCCTCCCCGGAAAAAAGGAACGCCCCGAGGATATTGCGCACCTGCGGTACCAAATCCATCGGCGCCGCGCGCGTGATCTCCTCAAGCACCGTCAGTCCGGGATCAAGCACCTGGGTCTGGTCCTGCGCAAAGTACCCGAGTGCGACCTTGTGCCCGACGACGCGGTCGCCGCCGTCCAGCGGCTCGACGCCCGCCAGCAGCTTGATCAAGGTCGACTTGCCGGCGCCGTTCGGACCCACGAGCGCCACCTTGCGGCCGCGCTCGACAGTGAGATCGAGACGGTCGTACACCACCAGGTCGCCGTAGCGCTTGTGCGCACGGCGCAACTGCAACACGATCCGGCCGCTGCGCGGCGGCTGCGGAAAACGGAAATGTACGCTGCGGTGTCCCTCGGGTGGCTTCAACGGTTCGATCTTCTCAAGCTGCTTGATGCGGCTCTGCACCAGCGCGGCTTTCGACACTTGATAGCGAAAGCGGCTGATGAAGGCCTGGAGCCGCGCGATCTCTTCTTGCTGCAGCCGATAGGCTTCCGCCTGGCGCTGCACCCGCTGCTCGCGCTCGACGAGATAGCGGCTGTAATTGGTGTGAAAATCAGTGAGTGACCCGCGGGCGATCTCGGTGATGCGCTGGACGACGACATCGAGAAAATAGCGGTCATGCGCCACGACGATGACGGTATGTGGGTACTCGCGCAGAAACTCTTCCAGCCAAGTGCGCGCCTCGAGGTCGAGGTGGTTTGTGGGCTCGTCGAGTAGGAGGACGTGCGGCCGCAGCAGCAGCAAGCGCGCCAGCGCCAAGCGCATCTGCCAGCCGCCGGAGAACTCGGCGCAGTCGCGATGGAAATCACCGGTGCGAAAGCCGAGCCCGGTCAGCACCCGGTCCGCTTGCGCCTCCATGTCGTAGCAGCCGCACGCATCCCATTCGGTGCGCAGTTTGGTGTACCGCTCCATCAGCCCGTAGTGATGTGGATCGGCCTCCGCTGTCTTCGCCAGCGCATGCTCGAGGCGGCGGCACTCGGCCTCGAGCGCGCGCACCTCGGCGAAGGCGCCGAGCGCGTGGTCGAGCACGGTGTGGCCGCCGATGCCGAATACCTCCTGCGGCAGATACCCAACGGTGCAGTCCTTCGGTACCACAATGCTGCCGTCGTCAGGCTCGGCCTGGCCGGCGATCAGGCGTAAGAGCGTGGTCTTGCCAGAGCCGTTGGCGCCCACGAGACCCAGACGCGAGGCGTGCGGCACAAACCAGTTGATGCCGTCCAGCACGGTCTGGCTCCCGTAGCGCTTGCGCAGATTGGTGATCGTCAGCACAAGATCGGCATGTAGCTGCGACAGCGGACAGGTGCAAACGCGCCCGCGGCGCGCCCGGGATACCGTTTCTTTGTTGTTCGGTCGGCGTCTGCACCGGGCCGTGAAGGGAAGAGAGGACTTGCTCACAAACCAAGGACCAGAGACCTGGGGCCAAGGACTTCCCTTCGTCATTTTGATCACATAGTATCGCGCCAGCTTGCAGGAGGAGCCGGTCTATGTTGCTCAAGCGGATACTCGTTCCGGTGGATTTCTCCAAGGACTCGCTCAACGCCGTTACCTATGCCGCCGAGTTTGCCCAGCCCTTTGGCGCCGAGCTTTTGCTGCTGTACGTCGTCGAGCCGATCTACTACGCCACACCTACAGACCCGTATGCGGTGAACGCGAACGTGGCGACGCTCATCGAGGAACAGCGCCGCTTGGGTGAACAGCAACTTACACGCATCGGCGCCGATCTGGAGAAGAAGGGGCAGCGCTTCCGCGCCCTGATCAAGAGCGGCTCGCCACCGCAGCTGATCACTGACACCGCCAGCAGCCAGCGCGCCGACCTGATCATCATGGCCACGCACGGGCGCACCGGTCTGGCGCACATGTTCATGGGCAGCGTGGCGGAGAAGGTCGTGCGCACCGCCTCCTGCCCGGTACTCACCGTGCGTGCAGCGGCGAAGCAGCGCGGGAAGGCGGCAGCGAAAAAGCGCTGAAGCGCATATGGCATATCGCGTATGGCTTGTGGTCTCTTGCCATATGCGATCAGCTATGTGCCACCAGCTAAATCAGTTCCTCGACCGGCGTGTGTTCCAAGCCGAAGGCTTCGGGGACCCCGGCGTGACATGGCCAGCCAGCGTGCAAGAGGCGAGTTGGCTCGTGGCCTATCGCATATGGCCCGAGCTCCCGAAATGGGGGCTGAATGACAAGCCATCAGCCAGCCGCGACCTGCGAGCCGTGCTTGACGACATCCGCCGACTTTGTGTACGGTCAGCCCGACTGGCGTGACGGCGGTCACGTCAATGGAGGTTCGTTGGCAAAGTTCCCCACCGAGAGCGAGCGCTCAGCCACCGCGCGGGTACCAATGCCGCGCGCCTACGAGTATCTGTGGGACGTGGTCGGGTCGTCGCCGTGCATCCCTGGCTTGGACAGCTGCAAACGAGTTGGCGAGCGCACGTACCGCTTCATCTACCAGGAGCGTTCCACGGGGCCCGTCAGTTTGGTCGTCCGTTACACAGCCAGGTATGAGGGCAATGGCGTCGACCAGATTGCCTTTGAAGGCACCGCGGCAAAAGGTGACAACACTGATGTCAGTGGGGTCATCCGCTTACGCCCGCATGGCGCCGACGCAACCCGCATTACCTTGCGGCAGATGATAGCCCCGGACACGCCGATCCCGTGGCTGCTGCAGACGCTGGTGCGCTCCTTCGTGGAGCGTGAAGCAGCGGAAGGGGTCGAGCGATACCTGGCCAACGTCAAAAGGGCGCTGGAAAAAGGAATCTAAGGTCCAAGGTCTGAGGAAGCCAAACCGATCGGCGTTGGACTTTGGACTCTCTTTACAACCCCTCAGCCTTTGTCTATTGGCCGCAACCATGGGTGAAATCATTGATGGCACGGCGGCGGCCCGCGCGGTGCGCGCCGCGGTGCAGCAGGAAGTATCCGCTTTCCAACACGAGAACGGCTATGCACCGGGGTTGGCGACCGTGCTGGTCGGAGACAATGCGGCCTCCGCGAGTTACGTGCGCAGCAAGCATAAGGCGTGCGCGGAAGTCGGCATCTTCTCCGAGGCTCACGAGCTTTCGGCGGCGACCACGCAAGTCGATCTGCTCGCGCTGGTGCAAAAGCTCAACGAGCAGCCGAACATCCACGGCATCCTGGTGCAGCTCCCATTGCCGCCGCATCTGGACGCCGACGCCGTGATTGACGCCATCGATCCGGACAAGGATGTCGATGGGCTGCACCCGATCAGCCAAGCGCGCCTGTTCGCCGGGCGTGAAGGGCTGCGGCCGTGCACCCCGCTCGGCATCATGCATCTCATCGACAGCACCGGCGTGGAGTTGAAGGGGGCGCGCGCGGTCGTCACCGGGCGCAGTATCCTGGTCGGGAAGCCGGTCGCCTTCATGCTGCTGGAGCGCCACGCCACGCTCACCATTTGCCACTCGCGTACGCGCAACCTGGCCGAGGAAATCGGTCGCGCTGACGTGCTGGTCGCGGCCATCGGCCGCGCCGAGATGGTCCGTGGCGAATGGATCAAGCCGGGCAGCGTGGTCATCGACGTCGGCATCAATCGCTTGCCGGACAAGCGCCTCGTCGGTGACGTCGAGTTCGCCGGCGCCCGCGACCGCGCCGCCTTCATCACCCCGGTGCCCGGCGGCGTCGGCCCGATGACTGTGGCTATGTTGATGAAGAACACGCTGACGGCGGCACGAAGGCAGATCGAGAGAAGTCGATAGTCGATAGTCCATAGTCGACAGTCGGTAGTCAAAAGCTCGGAGTGGACGGCATGGTGGAGCCTGGCCAAGTACTAATCCAAAGCTATCGACTATCGACTGTCGACTATCAACGCGAAGCTCCACTTCGCCCATGAAGCGTACGTCGCTGTTTGCCGCGCACCGGGCGTTGGGGGCGCGGTTCGTCGATTTTGGTGGCTGGGAGATGCCGGTGCAGTACACCGGCATCATCGCCGAGCACCACGCGGTGCGCCAGCGCGCCGGGCTGTTCGACGTCAGCCACATGGGCGAGATCGAGCTGCGCGGGCCACGTGCCCTCGCCGCCTGTCAGGCGCTTACGGCGAACGACGTCGGCCGGCTGCACGATGGCCAGGCACAGTACTCGCTCCTGTGCCTGCCGAGCGGGGGAGTGGTCGACGACATCATCGTGCACCGGATCACACCCGAGCGACTGCTGTTGTGCGTCAACGCCGGCAACACCGAGAAGGATCTCATGTGGGTCCGCGAACACCGCGCCGGCGCCGAGGTGGTCGATCGCAGCGCAGAGGTCGCGCAACTGGCGCTGCAGGGCCCGCGTGCAACCGATATCCTGACGCTGGTGACGGACTTGCCATTGCAGGAAATTCCCTCGTTCTCGTTTCGCGAGGGACAGGTTGCCGGGCGCCGCGCCCTGGTCGCGCACACCGGCTACACCGGCGAAGACGGCTGGGAGATCTATTGCAGTGCCGAGGCGGCACTAGAAGTGTGGAACGCACTGCTGGATGCGGGGCGGCCGTTCGGTATCGCGCCTGCCGGTTTGGGCGCCCGCGACACCCTGCGGCTGGAACGCGCGCTGCCCTTGTACGGGCACGAGTTGACCGAAGAGACCACACCGCTCGAGGCCGGGCTGGGTTGGGTGGTGCGCCTCAACAAGGGCGAGTTCGTTGGCCGTGATGCGCTGCTACGCCAGCGCGAGACCGGCGTGCAACGCCACCTGGTTGGTTTGATGATGCGCGCGCCCGGCATCGCACGGCAGGGCTATCGTATATTTCACGAGCGTGACGCTGTGGGCGCGGTGACCAGCGGAACGAAGTCCCCCACTCTTGGCAAGGCAATTGCGTTAGGCTATGTGGCGAGCACTTGGAAGGAGGTCGGGACCAGACTCGGTATCGAGATTCGCGGCAGCATAAGCGAAGCCGAGGTGGTTCCGTTGCCTTTTTATAAGCGCGCCGTGTAAGGAGACAGGCATGGAGTTCCCCGAAGACTTCAAGTACTCGAAAGAGCACGAATGGGTGCTGGTCGAGGATAAAGTCGCGACCGTCGGCATCACCGATTATGCGCAGGATCAGCTCGGCGACATCGTCTTTGTGGAAATGCCCGCCATTGGCGACAAGGTGAGCAAAGAGGACGCCTTTGGAGTGGTCGAATCCGTCAAAGCGGTCTCCGACATCTACGCTCCGGTCAGTGGCAAGGTCTTGGAGGTCAACGACGATTTGCCGGACAACCCCGAGATGGTGAACGAGGATCCGTACGGCGACGGCTGGATGATCAAGATCGAAATGAACGATCCGGAAGAATTGCAGGACCTGATGACGGCGGCGGAATACGAAGAGTACGTCGCCGAAGAGAAAGAATAAGCGTTCAGGGCTCGGCAGTCGGCGTTCAGCGACAAGCCGATCAACAGCATTCTCCGATCGCCGGCTGACAGCTGAAAGCGGTTCGATGCGTTTCCTGCCGCACACCGACGCTGACATTCGCGCCATGCTCGACACGGTGGGGGTTGCCGAGATCGGCGACCTCTTCGCCGCTGTGCCGCCCGAGTTGCGTGCGCGCGCGAAGTTGCAGATTGGACCGGGGCTGCCGGAGTTGGATGTCCGGGCGCGGCTCGAGGCGCTGGCGGCACGCAATTATGGCGCCCAACAGATCTGCTTCGCCGGCGCCGGCGCCTATCCGCACTTCGTGCCGGCGATCGTCGACCAGGTCCTGCAACGGGCGGAGTTCTATTCGGCCTACACCCCGTACCAACCGGAAGTGAGCCAAGGCACACTGCAAGCGATCTTCGAGTTCCAGTCGCTGGTCGCGATGCTCCTGGACATGGACGTCGCCAATGCCAGCATGTATGACGGCGCTTCCGCCACCGCGGAGGCGGTGCTCATGGCGCGGCGCATCAGCCCAAAGCGGCCGCGCATCGTTCTCTCTCGCGCCCTGCACCCGCAGTACCGTCAGGTGGTGCGAACGTACACTTCAGGCACTAGTGACGTGCAATTGGTGGAGGCGCCCTTCAGTGCGAATGGGCTCACAGATTGTGAATGGCTGGCGCGCAATGTGGACGAGGGCACCGCTGCCGTCGTGCTCGGGTACCCGAACTTCTTTGGCGTGATTGAGGACCTGGCTGGGGTGGCGACGCTGGCGCGCGAGCGTGGAGCGCTGCTGATCACCGCGACCACCGAGCCGACGGCGCTCGGCATCCTCAAGCCGCCGGGCGCATGCGGCGCCGACATCGCCGTTGCCGAAGGTCAGAGCCTGGGAATCCCGCTGTCGTATGGCGGTCCGGGAGTGGGCTTGTTTGCGACGCGTGCGGCGTATGTGCGCAACATGCCCGGCCGCCTCGTCGGCGAGGCGGCCGACGGCGCCGGACGGCGCGGGTACGTCCTCACGCTGGCGACCCGCGAGCAGCACATCCGTCGCGAGAAAGCGACGTCGAACATCTGCACGAATCAAGGGCTGATGGCCCTCGCGGTGACGGTGTACTTGTCCGCCGTAGGCAAGGTGGGGTTTCGCGGACTGGCAGCCGCCAACGCCGCCACGGCGCATCGTGCGGCGGCACGCCTGACCGGAACGGGGAAATGGCAACTCCAGTTCGGCGCGCCGTTTTTCAACGAGTTCGTGCTCAGCGGAGCCGATGCCGAGGCGCAGTGGGAGGCCGCGCGCACGCACGACGTCCTCGCCGGTGTCCCACTGCGCCGCTGGTACCCGGAGCTGTCCGATTCGCTGCTGCTCTGCGTCACCGAGGTGCACGACAGCGCAGCCGTCGACAGGCTGGCGGAGGCGCTTGGTGCGGGAGCATGAAAGTGTCTGGGGGCGAAAGCGAAAGGAAGGGCAAGCAAGCCGGCCTCCTCCTGGACGAGCCGCTGATCTTTGAGCGCAGCCGTCAGGGGCGGTGTGGGTTCAGCATCGAAAGCCCTGCAAGCGATCCGGCGGAGGTCTTACCGGCTGAGTTGGTTCGTGAAGCGATCGAGGGTTTCCCAGAGGTCAGCGAACCTGACGTGCTGCGCCACTTCCTGCGCTTGTCGCAATGGAACTACGGCGCCGCCACCACCTTCTACCCGCTCGGCTCCTGCACGATGAAATACAACCCGGTGGCCGATGAAGCAGCAGCGCGCCTGCCAGGCTTCACCGGGCTGCATCCCTTCGCCCCGGACGATGCCGCGCAAGGCGCGCTGGGACTGATCTGGGAACTGGAACGCCTGCTGGCGGAGATCAGCGGTATGGCTGCGGTCAGCCTGCAGCCCGCAGCCGGGGCGCAGGGTGAGCTGACCGGCATGAAGATGATCCGTGCTTACCATGTCGAGCGCGGCGCCCCGCGCAGCAAGGTGCTCATTCCGGCAAGCGCGCACGGCACCAATCCCGCCAGCGCGATGCTGTGCGGCTACAGCACGGTGCAGATCGAGCGCAGCCGTGGGGGCCTGCTGGACGCCGACGCGGTACGGCAGGCGATGGACGACGACGTCGCCGCCTTGATGGTGACGAATCCCAACACCCTCGGCCTGTTCGAGCGGGAGATGGTGCAGGCGACGCAGGTGGTACACGAGCGTGGCGGACTGGTGTACCTCGACGGCGCCAATTTGAACGCGCTGATGGGGGTAGCCAAACCGGCACACATGGGCGCGGACGTGTTGCAGTTCAATCTGCACAAGACTTTCTCCACGCCGCACGGCGGTGGCGGTCCGGGCGCCGGACCGGTCGGTGTGTCGGGAGCCCTGGTGCCGTACTTGCCCACGCCGCGCCTGGTTCGCAGCGACGGGCAACTGCGCTGGAGCGACGACTTTCCGAGATCCATCGGCCGCGTACGCTCGTTCTACGGCAATTTCGGTATGCTGGTGCGCGCCTACGCCTACATCTTGGCGATGGGCGGCGACGGGCTGACGCAGGCCACGTGCATGGCCGTGCTCAGCGCCAACTACATCCGCCGCCGGCTCGAAGGCACGTATCAGCTGGCGTACCCCGGCATGTGCATGCACGAGTGTGTCTTCAGCGACAAAGGTTTCGAGACACTGGGTGTCAAGACGCTTGACATCGCCAAGCGCCTGCTCGACTACGGCTTTTACGCGCCCACCATCTACTTCCCGCTGGTGGTCAGCGGCGCGATCATGATCGAGCCGACGGAGACCGAGAGCAAAGAAACCCTCGACGAGTTCATCGAGGCCATGCTCGCGATCGCACGCGAGGCGCGCGAAAACCCCGATCTCGTCAGGAACGCACCGGCGCTCACACCTATCGGCCGTCTCGATGAGGCGCGCGCGGCGCGCCGGCCGGTTCTGCGGTGGAAACCGCCACAAGACAGCGCTGAGTCCTGAGTGAAAGGGCGGCGCGGGATTAGAGCAGCCCGGCGCCCATCAAGACCCAGGCGGGGACGCGGTGGCCTCTAGGGTCAAGGGCGAACGTCAACCGCGCGTCGAAGATGAAATGGATCTTGCCATCATCGGCTTCGGCGCCGGACGGGGGGTTGCGATCGAAGAAGCCGTCGCGACAGGCCGCCTCCAGATCGCGATCGGTGGCGAAGGCGCTGCTCCCGGAGCGCTGCTTGGTGTTCAAGGCCACCAATTGTCCCTTCTTGTCCATCACCGCTTCGACAGTTGCATACTCTTCCGCCGCCTCGCCGCCGCTGTCGTAACTGCGGCGGACCAGCATCACGAAATTCTGGAAGACGCGCACAGCGACGCGCCGCACGAACGGCGCGAACTGGTCCGCCTTGGTGTTGAGCATGGTGACGTCGCCGTTGCGCACGTTCGGCAGGAAGTCCATGGTCCCGCCCTGCCCGTGCCCATGCCACGGATCGCCGTGGCGCAGCAGATCATTGCGGTCCACGGCCGCGTGCTGCTCGGGGGTGGGGTTGGTTGCTCCGGGCTCCTCCGGCCGCACCACGCCTTCGCGGATCATTTCGCCGGCCGGCGGCAGCAATTGATCCAGCTTTGGTAGTGCGGCGATCTGTTGTCCGGTGCCGGAGGACTCAGCCGCCGGCTTGCGTGCCACCTGCGGCTTTTCCTCCTCGCGCGGCTTCTTCGCCTCGACCTTCTCCTTCGTTTCTGCCGTTTGCTGCTTGGCTTCCGGATTCCCTGGCAACGGCTCGCCGCGATGGACCATCTCTTCCTTGACCGTATTGTTGCGGTCGCTGAGGAAGCGGGCGTTTGCCGGTTCTTTCTCTTCACCTTGGTCGGGCGGGCTCACGATCTGTTGCTTGGGAATGGGAACCGCGGGTTGGGCGGGCGCTGGCGCCGCTGCAACCGGCGGCGGAGCGGCAGCCAGTTTTGGTAGCGCCTTCGGCAGAGGCGCGAGATCGACGTCGATGGTCGGCGGCAGCTGCGGAATCGCGAGCTGAGCCCGCCGAACGAACGGGAGGAGACTCAGGAGCAAACCGTGCAGCAGCACGGAAACGATGAGCGCCCAGCTGAGTCGTGATTGGTCTGTCATGACGCGCGGCAACTCACGAGCCGTGACACTTCTTATACTTCTTTCCGCTGCCGCACGGGCAGGGATCGTTGCGGCCAACCTTCTCGCCGTCGCGCCGCACGGTCTCGACCTTGCCTTGCTGGCGCTGCGGCATGCCGCCCCCGCTCATCACCATCTGCTGCGGCTGCGGGCGGCGCTGTTGCTGCAGGCGCTGCACATCTTCCTGCCGCGCGATCTGGACGGTGAACACCTTCTCCACCACGTCGGCGTCGAGCATTTGCATCATGGCTTCGAAGGCTTCAAACCCTTCCTTCTTGTACTCCTGCAGCGGGTCGCGCTGGCCATACCCGCGCAGGCCGATGCCCTCCTTCAGGTGGTCCATCGACAGCAAGTGGTCCTTCCACAGCGCGTCCACCGTCTGCAGCAGTACCAGCTTCTCAAGATGGCGCAGCACCGGCGGGGTGAACACCCGCTCCTTGTCTTCGTAGGCCGCGTGGATCTGGTCGATGACCATCTGCTCGAGGCGCTCGACCGTCAGGCCGTCTTTGTCGGCATCGCTGATCTGAAAGCGCAGATTGAAGCTCTTGAACAAGCTGTCGTTCAAGGCTTTCCAGTCCCACTCGTCGGCGTGGGTCTCGCGGTTGGCGTAACGCCCGACGATGTCGGCTGCGACATTTTCCGCCATCTCGAGCACGTCGCGTTTCAGATTGCTGCTGGCGAGGATCTCTCGGCGGCGCGCGTAGATGATCTCGCGCTGCTGGTTCATGACATCGTCGTACTCGAGCAAGTGTTTGCGGATGTCGAAGTTGTGCCCTTCGACTTTGCTCTGGGCGTTGGCCACGGCGCGTGTGATCAGGCGGTGCTCGATAGGCACGCCTTCTTCCATGCCGAGGCGCGTCATCAGCCCCTGGATGCGCTCGGCGCCGAAGATGCGCATGAGGTCATCTTCGAGCGAGAGATAGAAGCGTGACGAACCGGGATCGCCCTGCCGGCCCGAACGGCCGCGAAGCTGGTTGTCGATGCGCCGGCTTTCATGGCGCTCGGTGCCCATGATGTGCAGGCCGCCAGCGGCGAGTACCTCCTCGCGCTCCTGCGCGCACACTTCCTTGTAGTGCGCCAGGATCTCCTCGTAACGCGCGCGGAACTCGAGCGGCGCCTTCTCCATCTCTTCGCGCACGTCCTCGACCGCCTTGGTGTACTTACGCCGCGATTCCTCATACTCGCGATCTGCCCGCACCTTGGTTTCTTCGAAAGGCTTGTAGGCTTCATTGTATGCGGCCTCGGCGCGATCCAGCCGGTCCTGGGCTTCTTCGTACGCCTGACGAGCCTGTTGCACCGCCGAGTCCCCGTTCGACAGCACGCCCTGAACTGCCCGTTCGCACACACTGCCTAGGCGTTCGAAATCTCGGCGAGCGAGTCCCAACTCGTGGCTTGCCTCATCGAGAGCACTCCGTGCGTTCTTGAGTTCAAGTCCGCGGTCCGGCCCGTTGTGGCCGTCTCGTTGAAGGAATTCCAGCAGCTTCAAACTCGAGCCGGCCTTTCCGAGGGCGTCATCGAGCTTCTTACGAGCTTGGGTGAACTGCGCGGCGACCTCCTCGCCAATGTGCGGCCCAGCCACTCGATCCAGTTCCAGAAGAGCACTGGCGTATGACGTGGCAACCTTTCCGTACCGTTGCAGATCCTGGCTATTTGCTGCCGCCTGCAGGCGCTTGGCTTGTGCGCCGTACCGGGCCGCTTCAGACAGGAATACAGCCTCAGCATAGTGGCGGTTTTCCCGCTGACCATCGTGCAGGGTCGTGAACTCCTCTAGTGCTTGGGCGTAGGCCTCTTCCAGCGGCTTCCAGCCGCTCTCGTGTCGCCGCTGCGCTTCTGCGATCGTTTCGTTGCGACGCTCCCGCAGCTTAGCCAGCACGTCTTCGTATCGCAGCCCACCCTCGGGGAGCGCCGCCGAGCGCTGCATCCACTCGTTCTCCATGTCGGAGCGCGCCAGGAACTCGGGGTTACCGCCGAGCAGGATGTCGGTGCCGCGGCCGGCCATGTTAGTAGCAATCGTCACCTGCTTGTGGCGCCCGGCCTGGGCGATGATGTTGGCCTCGGCCTCGTGGTTGACGGCGTTGAGGACGTTGTGCTTGACACCCTTCTTCTTCAGCATCTTCGAGAGCCGTTCCGACTTCTCGACCGACACCGTGCCGACAAGCACCGGCTGGCCGCGCTCATGGCAGTCCACAATCTCATCCACGACGGCATTGAACTTCTCGCGCTCGGTCTTATAGACGACATCCGGGTTATCCGTCCGGATCATTGTCTTGTTCGGTGGCACCACCATGACGTCGAGTTTGTAGATGTTCTTGAACTCGACGGACTCCGTGTCGGCGGTACCGGTCATGCCGGCCAGCTTCTTGTACATCCGAAAGTAGTTCTGGATGGTGATGGTGGCGAGCGTTTGGTTCTCGCGCTCGATGCGCACGCCTTCCTTCGCCTCCACCGCCTGGTGCAGGCCGTCCGACCAGCGCCGGCCGGGCATCAGGCGGCCGGTGAATTCGTCGACAATGATCACTTGGCCATCCTTGACGATGTAGTCGACGTCGCGCTGGAACAGCGCATGCGCCTTCAGCGCTTGGTTGACGTGATGCAGCGTGCCGATGTGGCTGGGGTCGTAGAGGTTGGTGACCCCCAACATGCGTTCCACCTTGGCCACGCCCTGCTCGGTGAGCACGGCCGAGCGCGACTTCTCATCGACCCAATAATCACCCGACTCCTCCGCCGCCGCGTCGCCCTGGCGCTCCTTGTGCTCGCCCTTGCGCAGACGCGGGATGACGCGGTCGATGATGTAATACTTGTCGGTGGACTCCTCCGCCGGGCCGGAGATGATCAGCGGGGTGCGCGCCTCATCGATCAGGATGTTGTCGACCTCGTCGACGATGGCGTAGTTCAGCTCGCGCTGGACGTACTCTTCCAGCGTGAACTTCATGTTGTCGCGCAGGTAGTCGAAGCCGAACTCGTGATTGGTGCCGTAAGTGATGTCGGCGAGGTAGGCATCCTTGCGGTCGATCGGCCGCAAGTTGAGCATGCGGTAGTCCTTCACGATGTAGGTCGGGTCGTAGAGGTAGCTGGCTTCGTGCACGATCGAGGCGAGCGAGACGCCCAGGAGGTAATAGATCGGCCCCATCCACTGCACGTCGCGCCGGGCGAGGTAGTCGTTGACGGTGACCAGGTGTGCGCCGCGGCCGGTGAGCGCATTGAGGTACAGGGGCGCGGTCGCGACCAGCGTCTTGCCCTCGCCGGTCTTCATCTCGGAGATCTTGCCTTCGTGCAGCACGACGCCGCCGATCATCTGCACATCGAAGTGGCGCAGGGCGGTGGTCCGTTTCGACGCTTCGCGGACGACAGCGAAGGCTTCTGGGAGGATTTCGAGGAGGACTTCGTTCTCCGCCTCACGGACGGCCTTCTCCTGCTCCTCAATCTCCGTGCGCAGCGCTTTTGCATCCTCGTCGTTCTCGGGAGGGCTTTCCGCATACTCGCGCTCGCGTGCTTTGAGCTCCTCGATACGGGCACACAGCTGGGCGGTCCGCTCACGGATGTGGGCGCGGAACTCATCCGTCTTGGCGCGCAGCTCGGTGTCGCTCAGGGCCGAAATCGTGGGCTCGAACTCGTTGATGCGCCGGCCGAGCGGCCGCATCCGTTTCAGCTCGCGCTCGTTCTTGGTTCCGATGATCTTCTTGACGATGCTCAGCATTGCTCTCTAGGTTCGAGGGCTCACGGGTTCGAGGGTTCGAGGCCCAAAGCCTGCCGTCAACGCTCGAACCATGGGACCCTGGAACGCTGAAAGATTAGCAGTTTAGGGAAGCGGATGCATCTTGCGTCTACCGCTCGATGCGGACGGCGGAGTCCACCTTCTGGCCCATGAAGCGGCCAGCCACCTTAATGAAACGCTCGGGCACGTCGGTAACGAAGAAGCTGAGCGTTCCGTTTCCCGAGCGCCGCATGAGTCCGTAGCGGACAAGGGTCTCGCGCACCGCGGCAGCGGTGGTACTCGCCGAATCGACCAGCGTAACGTTCCGTCCCATGACATCGGCGATGACCCCCTGCAGCAAGGGATAATGCGTGCAGCCCAAGAGCAGCGTATCGATGCCGCTACGCTTCAGGCTGGTGAGGTAGATCTCCGCGGTCTCGTGCGCCACAGCGTTGTCGACCCAACCCTCCTCGGCCAAGTGCACGAACAACGGACAGGCGCGCGTGTAAATCTCCAGGTCCCTGTCCAGCTCCCGGAGCGCCTGCGTGTAAGCGCCGCTGGCGATGGTGGCCTCGGTGCCAATCACACCCACCTTGCGGTTGCGCGTGCGCTTGACCGCCTGGCGAGCACCGGGCTCGATCACACCGACCACGGGGATATCGAGATGTTCGCTGAGCGTATCCAGAGCCACGGCCGCCGCGCTGTTGCACGCCACGACCAGCATCTTGATGCCCTTGTCGACCAGGAACTCGGTGTTCTCCAACGCGAAGCCTCGGACCACGGCCGCCGATTTGTTTCCGTACGGGTACCGCGCGGTATCGCCCAAGTAGATGAGGTGCTCGTGCGGCAGCAGCTCAGCGATTTTCTGCAGCACCGTCAGCCCGCCGACCCCCGAGTCGAACACGCCGATGGCAGCGCTGGCGTTGCGTGCGGCTGGTCCGTTGGGCTCGCGAGGACGGCGCGCGCTGCGGCCGGGCTTCCGGGAACTACGCATCAACGTGCTACCGCCTGCAGCGACGCGACCGGTGGCGAGGCCACCAAGCGCTGCGCGACTAGGCGCTGCGCGACCTCGCCGTCAGACGGTGATTCGCCGAAGACTTTGTCCCAAACGCCGGGCGTCTCCATGCAGATGTAGACAGGCATGCGGCCATCGATTTGCCGCAGCCATTCTAGCATCCGGCGGTACATTTTCACTCGTAAGCCGCGCCAGGCGCGCTCCTTGCCGTCCGGTCCAGGCACCAGTTCACCGGTGAGCACTCGGCTTGGCTGCGGGCGTGCCTTGATGGCGGTCTTCAGCCGCGGGGTCATGCGCAAGCTGCCCAGGCTCACCCAGGCAATCCGGCGCGTGTCGAGGCGGGGGAACACCCGCTCGATTACCTGTCGATACCCTTCCTCCCAGCCATCGTCCGCGATGATCGGATCGAAATGAAGACCAACCCTGTACCCCGCGGCCTGGACGCGTAGCGCGGCTGTGATCCGCTCATCGAGGGTGGCCGTGCGATTCTCCTCAGCTGCCATGATGGCGGTGGCGTTCAACGACCAGGAGATGACGGTCCGCTCTTTGGGATCGAGACCGAGCAGGTTCTCGATGCAGTCACTCTTCGTCTTGAGTTCCAGGATTGCGTTCGATCTCTCCGCGAAGAATGGCACCAGCTCGCATGACAGGTCGGTCAGGTGGTCGAGCGCCAGACTGTCCGCCAGCTCGCCGGTGCCGATGCGAAACGTTCGGCTCGGGTGCGTCTGCAGTACGGCATCGATCTCTCCCAGGCCGTCGCCGGGATTGGTATAGGCCTTCACCGCCGCGTTGTTCGCGAGGTAATCTTGCAGGAAGCAGTAGCTGCAATCGAACGGGCAGTTCGAGGCGAAGTGAGCCACCAGGTAATTGCAGCACACCAGGCCGGTGGTGCCGGCCGGGCAGTGCTGCATGAACGTGCCGCGGTGGCGCTTGATGACCAGGCAGCGCTTGCCCTCATCGAAGCTCTCGCGCGGCTCAGCCACGCCGGTGTCGTCGACGATCCGCACCGGCGTGTTCGGCAGACGCGCCCGCACCCGGCGCGCCAGCGCGGAATCCTCCTCGGCCCGCTCAATCCACACACTCTCCGGCAGCCAGGTGCGTCTGGGTGTCGGCACCTGCGCTCCACGCTCCACGCTGCACGCCTCACGCATCTGCATCACGGCGCCTCCTCCAAGACTTGGAAGATCGCCTTGCATGCCGGCGTTTCTGCAGCGGCCCGCAGCCGGTCGGCTGCCACTTCTAAGGATGCAGCGCTATCGGCGACGATTTCGACGCGCACTTCATCGCCTTCCAGAAACTCCGGAAAGGTCACGCGGATATTCCCCGGCAAATCCAGCTGGCGCACGAGCGCGGCCAGACGCTCCTCGGTCGCCGCGAGTTGCGGGAAACGCAAGCGGCGCAGGGCGGTCTTGATCAGCTTGAGCTTGTCACTGCGCCCGAGGCTGCGGCTGCGCCGCGGTGCCGCAACCGGCTCTAGGGCCAGCACCTGTGCGAGTGACGCATGATCACGTTGGGCGATCTCCTCGGCCCATTCCCACAAGTCGCGGAGTTGGTTCTCGCCGAGACGCAGCTCCTGGGCCAGTTCCAGCAGCGCGAGACCGTCGGATGCGTCAAGCGCCAGCCAGCGCTCCAGCGTGGTGCTGCTATAGCGGCGCCCGTGGGCAAAGGTGCGGATTTCGTCAGTCACGGCTGTCTCGCAGCACCGCCGTGGGCTCAAGCCCACGGCGCAGTGAGGCTAAGCCCGACGAAGAGAGCGTCGATAAACGCCGCGCCGGTGGGATCGCAGGGACTTCCCCCTTTGAAAAAGGGGGATCGAGGGGGATTTGTTCGGGTGATCCATTCCCAAATCCCTCCTGACCTCCCTTTTTCAAAGGGAGGGAACTGTTTCCGTGCCGAAAATCGACGGTCTCTGAATCGGGCTGCTCTGAGGCCAAGCCGGCTTCAGCCGGCTTGGCCCCGTTCAGCCCGGGGCTTGAGCCCCGGGCGAAGCTCGATGTGGACGTGAATCGATCCGGCAGCAGCCGGTACATCTCCGCCTCCGCGTGCCGCCCACGCCGTGCAGCGCCCTTCGCCAAAATGGTGCACTTCTTCGTCAGCACGCTCAATGTCGCCTGGCGTTGCGCCGGCGTCAGTTCTCCCTCGAGCAATCGTGTCAGCGCCTCCACCCGGAACCGATCCATGCCCCAGAAGCGGCGCGAGAGCTGGTCGGCATGGCCGCCGCGCTTGATGACAAGCGGCCGATCGATGAGCCAGACCGGTGTGTCGCGAGCGATGCGTAGCCACAAGTCGTAATCTTCGCAAACCAGCAGCCGCTCATCGAAGCCGCCGACGCGCTCGAACAACTCCCGGCGCAGCATCACCGCCGACGGGCTGACCAGGCACCGCCGCAGGCTGGGCTCGAAAATGTCGCCGCTCGGTTTGCGATGATGCGCGCACGGGTTGACGCGCACGCCGTTGCGGATCCAGATCTCCTCCGTCTGACAGATCTCGGCCTCCGGGCGCGCGGCGAAGAAAGCGGTCTGCGCCGCTAGCTTCCCGGGCAGCCACAGATCGTCGGAATCGAGGAACGCGATCAGCTCGCCGCGGCTCGCCGCCACGCCGAGGTTCCGTGCGGCCGCGACGCCGCGGTTCTCGGTCCGGAGGATCCGAACGCGTGCGCCGAACTCGTTCTCTAAGGCCGCGGCGGTGTCGTCGGTGGAACCGTCATCGACGATGACAACCTCGAACTCGGTGCCCCGCTGCACGCAAGCCGACGCCACCGCCTCGCGCACCAATCCGCAGCGGTTGAAGGTGGGAATGATGACGCTGACCAGCATGAGGGTTACTTACTATAGGGGTGGCGGCCGATAAAGCCTAGCCGGACAACGCGACAGCGAAATAGCGTCCTTCCGCCGCCCTTGACTTCAGATATATTTTCGCTATATCTTCGTCTATGGCAAGGAGGCGGAGATGAGCGAGGCCAGGTTGCTCCGCGTCGTTCCGGTCACCGGACGTGTACCCGCACGCTCCAGCCCCGGCGGAAGCGCCAAAGCGAACCGTGCCGCCGATTCGCCCGGACCCGCGGGGCTTCCAGCTGAGAGTTATTCGAGGCGGGAAGGTGAGGTAGGGCGGGATATGGCAATCATGGTTGCAGGTATGGTACCAAGGGCGCCCAGGGGACGCGGGATGAGCGGTGCAAGCAGGACACGACAGGTCGAGCTGTTTGGCCTGGAGGGGAGGAAGCCTGCTCGCACCTATGAGCCGCTCTCCTCTGTCTGGTACGGCGAACAGGATGCCGAATTGATCGAGCACCTGCTCCGCTTCTATCCCCGCAGGCGTCCACGCCGGATTCTTGATGCGACGGTCAACGGCGGGCGGTTCTGGCGCGACAGTCAACGACCGGTTATCGGACTCGACATCGAACGCCAACACCGGCCCGACATTGTCGGCGACAACGCACTGATGCCGTTCCGTGCACGGAGCTTTGACGTCGTCGTGTACGACCCGCCGCACATTCCGAACCAAGGTCGAGACAAGCTGAAGGATTTCAACACCCGATTTGGACTCGGGGCGCGTTCGCCTAAAGAGCACGGCTACAGCTTCTCGCACACTTTCCCGGCGTTTCTGACCGAGGCATTACGCGTGCTCAAGAATGAAGGCGTTCTGCTCTGCAAGATCGTCGACTACGTCCACAATCATCGGTATCAGTGGGCGCACGTCGAACTGATCCAAGCCGCGCGTGAGACCGGCTTCATTCCTTGTGACTGTATCATTAAGGTGCGCAACGGGCCGATTGTCGATCCGAAATGGAAACGGGCGCACCACAGCCGCCGTCAACACTGCTACTGGCTGGTTTTCAGGAAGTCTGACCGGTGTGAATAGAAAGATCGGTGCGCCGTTCCCGCTCCCATTCGAGCAAGAGCCGGCAATCCGCAACGCGCAGTCCACGAACCGAGCATTTTCCATCGGAACCGTCGAAGTGAACGCGGAAGACGGGTTGCTCGTTTCGCAGAACTGTTGCGCCGAGACTCTGGCGGCCTTGACGTTTGCCCACGGGTTCGGGCCTGCAGTCAGTAATGAGCCTCAGCAAGGCTACAGGAATCTCGACCAGCTGGTACACAAGAACGTGCGGTTGCCAGATCGCCCGGAACATCAAGATCACGTCGTACCGGCTCAGGTGCGCAAGGACGCGCTCTTTCAAGGTCTTCGCATTCCATGGCTCTCGTTCGGTGGTGCAGAGTTTCGTTATGGTGATGGAATCACGACGTGTGCCGATGCCCGTTTCCGTCTTCAGCGAGATGCGCGTCTTTCCAACCAAGAGATCATGCCGTGGTAGATTGCGCCCGCCAGCCTCGACGAGGGAGAATGGCTTTTTGATTTCGTTGAAGGTCTTCTCAACTAAGGCTTCGAAATAAATGCCTTGCGGCGGCACGGTGGGGTAGATCGAGTGGTGAATGTCGATCGAGTGCTGCAAGACGTACAGAAAACCCCGATCAAAGATGCTCCGCGCCACAGTGGGAGCATGCTAGACCACGGAACGGCCAAAAGGTCAATGAGTAACCTTCGGGCGGGGACTGTCCAATTTCCCGGTCTGAGTGTCCGGACAGTACCCGGCCCCTGCATTGTCGAGCATTTGCTCGCTGGTCACCTGGCGTGATAGCCTGCAGTCTGTTGCAAGGGTTGGCGACTTTGACGGATCAGCTAAGTACATAGTTCGGCTGCGAGCGGTGAGCCAGCATGACCACCAACGAGCAATGGATCTGTCCCCGGTGCAGGGTCGCGGCTGGTTTCGTGTTAAAAGACCAAGGTGCTGGCTTCCTCGCAACCCCCTATCAGGAGGGCAAGTTCCGCAAGCACACGCAGGGCGATCCTACGGCGCCGGTGAACTCAAGGTTCGACGAAATAGATCGCGTTGGGTATCAGCAAGCAGTCGCAAACGCGCTTGATTTGGGAAGCATCCAGGTCGATCAGCACGGTCGCCGGAACATCTTCCACGCCGTCAATCGACCAACCGGCTCAACTGTCACAGCTGCTGGCGAGACGACGATGGTCAGCGGATTGAAAGTTGCCCTACCGAATGAACCAGCGCGGATTCACGCCTTCCCGTACGGCAGCTCGGAGATTCCGTCGAGGAAATGTTCTCAATGCGGAGGGCAAATCCCGTGGTAGAGCCGAACAAGCACCTCAAGAGCGGCGCGCGGAAGGGTGCGTGCGGCTCAGGCGCATCGCCTTGGACCCGACGTCCGCTATGCTAGACCTCATCGCCAAGGCCTTAGGATCGACACGCGAATCGAAGCACATCGAGTTCAAGCGGGGATTTGACCCTAACTCGCAGGCCAATTGGTGCGAGGTGGTAAAGGACATCGTCGCGATCGCAAACTCCGGAGGGGGTATCATACTCTTCGGGCTAGACAGTTCTGGGAAGCCGAGCGGCCAGTCCGTGGAGGCCATCGAGGGCGTTGATCCAGCCGATTTAGCGAACAAGATTGCCAAGTACACAGGCCCAGTGGACCTGGAATTTGAAATCCGACAGCTGAAGAAAAACGACCATCTGCTCGTCGCTCTCGTGATTCAGGGAGTGACCTCTCCGCTGATATTCCAGAAACCGGGTACGTACGAAGTTGAACCAGGCAAGCAACGCTCCGCCTTCGGCGTCGGGACGGTGTACTTCCGCCACGGGGCCAAGAGCGAGCCCGGGAACACAGAAGACCTCCGAAAAGTAATCGATAGGCAGGTTGCGCAGGTCCGCAGGGCCTGGCTGAGTGGAGTCCGGAAACTGGTGCACGCTCCTCCTGGCTCACGTATCCTCACCACCGCCCCAGCGAGAGGCGCAGCTTCCGCGACCGCAGTGGCCACGACTGTTCGAGCAGTAAACGATCCCAAAGCGATCCCCGTCGTGCTCACTCGAGACTCGGCCAAAGCGGTAGGTCAATTCTACCATGAAGGCATATCCGAAGGGATCTTCGAGGAGATCAATAACGTCGTTGAGGCCAACCGAGTTCTCGCAAGAGGCCAGCAGCATTTCTTTCTTGGGCAGCCGGTGTACTATCGCGTCTACGCTGAGCGGCAACACGTCACACAAAACGAGCAGAACTATCTGCTCCTCCTCAACAGCGGCGCCATCGATTCATACTGTCCAGCTATTTTCTGGCTACTGCACTTATCAGATCCAATAGTCGCCCAGACGCTTCTGAAGCTCTACCTTCAGCCTAAGAGTCCCCAAATACACACCCTGATGCGGCTTGCGATTTTGTTGGGCGCGCAGTTCTCAACTTGGCTCTTCTCTAAGTGGCAGAAGAAATGGGGGCGCCACTCACAGCCGCCGTCGTTCTATTGGACGTTCAAGGAGATGCTCGCGAAATTAGAGAAATCTGACGCTCGCGTTGTTGCAGCCCGAACCAGCATTGCGGCGCAGCTTCAAGTTCCTCGCGCCGCTGCCGTAAGGGTAGAAGATCTGCTGGACAAGCCAGATAAGGCAGCAGCCATGCTGTCCAAAGCATGCATGTCCGTCTTCGAGGGGATTTCCAGCGAGCGGAGCACCGCCAGGGATCTTGACTATCTTGCGTACGGTCTGGAGGTAGAGAAACGGGCGTCAGCTCTTTCCGAAGCACTGATTGATGCTATAGGCGACCGTCCCCCCGGTGAAGCACTGGAGTCGACCGAAGCAGCGGAGTCGCTGCCATGACCGGGGTCCAACAAATCACTGGAGCGAAGGCGGGCAGGCAACGCGGGTTATCGATGCGGATGTGCTGGACTGCCCGCGTCGCTCAGTTCTGTCGTTGAGCTTGCAGAAAAACCCAACAAGGCAGGCCCAAGAACCGAAACTCGCGATATGACGAATCGAAATCAGAAACGCAGCACACATTTGGCTAAAATGTTGGCAAACGTGATCAGAGGAGCGCTACGCGCGTTTCAGGGTCGATCTGAAGCGAAGCAGCGGGAGAATATCGAGTTGCGGAAAGTCACTCCAATTTCCATTTTCTGGGTTTTCCTACAGTCTCGTTAGGTGCCTTCGGGGCGACCGCATTAAAGGGCGCCAGGGAGTCAAGCCATGCTACTAGGCATTCATACACCAACACCCGAAGGACTCGTGGTCGAGGAACTTCCCGCCGGCGACGGGTGGACCGTCGTCCGCGAGGTTGGGAAGCTCGGCTACGTTGTGTTTGAGTACCGCTGCTGCGAAGAGGACATCGGCGAGGACATCGGACAAACCATCGACAATGCTGACATCACCTTCCTTCTTGAGCGGGTCGCCGAGTTGGAGAAGCTTTGCGGGCGGCTTCGGCAGGAAAGGCCCACGTCGATCGAACTTCCGCAGCATAAGTGGAACCTCAAGAAAGCTAGGCAGCGTTTCCGACGCTGGTATCAGGAGCACGACGTCCTCAATCTTGACGTCCGCACCGAGCTGCGGCCATTGGTAATTTCCATCCTGAATGCGGGCGGCGATCAGCCTAGCGACCCTACAGGCGATCCGGACTTCCTCATCCGAGCATACGAGACCGGTGACATCGGGGTGCTTGAGAACTATGTGCGCAGAAAACTCGACCGACCTCCGCTCATCCTTTCACGGATACCGCAGGAGATCGCATCCCTATTGAGGGACGCTAACGAGGCCTACCGCTTCGGCCTCTTTCGAGCGGTAGCGGCCTTGTGCAGGGCGACCCTTGAGAAAACCCTCCGGATGATTCTTGAGGTGGGTCTCGATGGCCTTGCTGTTCCAATCGACCGCGATGACCTGAAGATCTTGATCAATTCGCTTCCCGACCGTTTTCTCCGAAAGGCAGGCCGCGATTTCGCCCATGAGATTCGCCTCGGAGCGAACGAGGTCCTGCATCATGGAAAGGAGCTGTCCGAGGATGAGGCGTGGGCTCTTCTCGTTCGAACTGCGCGTATCGTCGATGCGCTTCTCAATCGAAGCAGATCGCTAAAGGGCACCTAACTCATAGTGTGGGGCGCAGCAATGGGGCCGCGTCTGGACTCTGGACATAAGGCAGCCTCCCGTTGCGATCCGAGCGGAGCTGGAGCACCTCGCTCGCCAGCTCGGTCGCGGGTATCAGGCTGCCTGCGCGGCGTCATACCCTTTGAGGGCAAGGCCGACCACGCGCGGGATGGGCTCTTGGCCACGCTCGTAATAGGCCACTGTGCGTCGCGACAGTCCGAGCACGTCGGCTGCAGCAGCAAGCGAAAGGCCATGGCGTGCGCGCCAGGCCGCAAACTCGGTTGCGGGCACGGTGATGCCCGCTTGTTCCTGCGCGAGGCGGTACAGCGTATCGGCGCCGATATCGAGGTCATCACCCCAGGTAAGACTGTGACCCCATTCGCCGATGGCTGCACGCGCGAACCGCGTGCGCGTCCGTAGGCGCGCCAGCGCCTTGTAGCGCCGGATCAGCCCAGCCAGATCCACGCGCATCGTTTTGCGCGTCGACCAGGTAATCTCCACGGCGGTTTGCCCAACCACGTGGACGGCTCGAATCGTTGGCAGCTTCATCGGTTGAGATCCTTCCATTTCGCGAGCAGGAACTCGCGATGCGTTGCGGCCCACGCCAACGCCTCATGCAACACCCTTTGAGGGACGCGCCCGGCGAGGACTTTGAGCGTGCGAATCGATACTGCGCAGCGATCCTCCGGCATTTCGACGTGGAAATGGGGCTCGCCGTGATCGCCCGCGTACATGCGAATCGCGGCACGAGCGAAGCGCTTTAGCGTAGGCACCGGCCGCTAGCCTAGTGCAATGATTGCACCACGTCAACGGCGGCAAACATGTCTGTTAGAAGCACCGGAGATGTCCGGGGGTATAAGCAGTTAGAGAGGTCCGCCTTAACCGGCTACGCCGTCGCCGATGGAGCGACGGATACGGCGAGAGGTGAAGGCGATGACACGCAAGGAA